>MDTD01017910.1_pt1 | contig 28686 bp, 35 predicted proteins | sample 811221 | NCBI WGS metagenome assembly MDTD01 (sample SAMN05326646, study PRJNA326480) | marine metagenome | isolation source: seawater | place: Pacific Ocean: South West | collected 2011 | reverse complement strand
GTGTGTGTGTGTGCGATGATGCGCGCGACGCCCTTGAGTTGGGAGACCGATCAGGGAGACCGATCAGATTGTGTCGCGCACCTTTCCGCTCGCGCACCTGAACGGCGTGGTGGTGATGCTCAGTGCCGTGCGGCAGCACGTACCTGTCTTCCACAATAAAAGTGCTTTTGCAGAATCCCCGTGGCAGAGTTACTACGCGAGAGTGTACGGGGACTCTGTCGTGCAGTTCCTTGCCGACGACGACTTCCCGCTCGACCCACTGAAGTCGTGGTTGTGGTACAGCGACGCGCTGAACGCGTCGGGATTGGGCTTCCTCGTCCACATGGGTCTCGACGTGAGGCGACGGACGTCCTTGGACTGTCCGTCGATACGAAAGCATGGCGCGTTGCTGCGTGGGAAGATCACTTGGGGGGTCCCGCACGCACTCACGGTCGCACACGTGCAGAAGCCGGAGGTGAAGAGCCACCAGCTGATCGAGGTAACTCATTGCGAGAAGTCCTGTGCAAACGGCAGGTTCTGTGCGTCCGAGTGGCACGCCGCCTACATGTACCACATGCCAGGATCGGGCGTGTGGTACAACACTGGAGTCACGAAGATCTTCGGAACCCATGACGACTCTGCGCGCTTCTGTGGCTTCCGGTGCAAGAGTCCGAGATGCTTCAGCGATCCCGGATTCCCACGCTCGAAAGAAAAGGGGCCAGACGGCATCTACACCCGCGCGATGGACCGCGTGTGGGACTGCCTTCGCAAGAGAGGCATCGACACCGCGGTCTTCACGAATCACAAAGACATGCTGTGCGGAGACCTGCAGCAGGAGGTGGTCGATGTGAATGGCGTCGGCACGCGCTGCACCTTTTCGCAGGACAAGCTGTTCAAGGGCTGGAGAGGCCGGGGCGGTTCGTACACGTGCAGCGGGGAATGCACGAAGCCATCGTACTGATCCCCCGCGAAGCTTGCATCGAAGGGCCGTGCTTGGCCTCGTCTGAAAAATCTTGTGTGGCCACTCTCCAAAGCAGCAGGCCATGAGATCGGGGAGCCTCGGCGTGTCCCGCCCCGAAGTCCTCCTCCGGCGCCCCCGCGACGCCGCGCCCCGCGACGCCGCGCCCCGCGAGAGAACGGGAGACCCGCTCGCCCTGCCGCACACCCTGCGTGAACCGCCGCTGGCTCCTGACGTCCTGACCGTCGGGTGCGTGACGCCCGCGCAGGCCGTGCGAGCTCGCGTGTACCGCAACGTGGGCGCGGTGCGGCGCCTCCTGCGTCCGACACAGGACAAGTTCACGGCTCTGCCCGGCGATGTGATCATCGGTGGGGCGCCGACCGGAGGCAACGCCGACGAGCTGGCGGCGTTGGGGATCAAGAGCGTCGTCAGCATGCTCGCCCCGTACGAATTGAACATACCGACGAGCGCGTACGGGGCACAGAGGGTGATGAACTTGCCGACGGCGGACTTCTCGAGCCCCAGCGCCACGCAGCTGGAGTCGGTGCGCGACTTTGTCGTGGCGTGCGACAAACCGGTGCTGATTCACTGCCGCGAGGGACGCGGGCGCAGTGCTGTGGCGGCTGCGGTCGCCCTGGTGGCTCTTGGCGAGGCGCCCGACGTCGCGGCTGCTCACGATGTCATCGCCGCTCGTCGCAACATTTCCTCCTTCCGCTCCCGGCAGTGGAACGTCGCCAGGGGCCTGTGCGACAGGCAGGCCTGATCACGCACCCGCGGCGGCCGGCGCCGCTCAGCGCCTTGAGTCGCGCGCAGATCGTTAGATTGGACGCGCGTCGCGCCACAAGGGCGACGTCATGAAGCTCGCGTACGTGTTCGGGCTCGTCGGAACCCCGAACGTACTGCAGAAGGCGACGCACCTGGCTGCCATCGAACTCCTCCGCAGGACCGGCGCGGCCCATGATGTCGTCAGCTTGCAGACCCAAGAGGCTCCTCCGGCGCTGAAGAACGCCCTGCACCAGCTCAACGCCACGGCCCTTCGCGTGGAACCCGTCCATGGGCGCTGCACCGCCAAGCATCACAAGGCTTTTCGGTTCGCCTTCAGCTTCACGTTCGCACGGCTGTGGGAGCAGACGCAATATGACAAGCTCATGTATTTCGACGCCGATCTTGCGATCCTCAGCAACCCCGATAAAGTCTTCGAGCCTTGGGCGGTCGCGAACACCTCGGAGCTCAGGGCGCCGATCGGCTGTGCGCCTCACGCAACCGCGTCTAAATACAACACCGGCGTCTGGGGGATGACGCCGTCGCGCGAATACTTTTCGAAGCTGCACCACTGGCTCGTCCACGCGGAAAAGGGATGCGGCATCGGCTTCCAGTCATGGATTGGTACCTTCGGTCGAAACAATTCCTTCACGCGGCTGCCACTGAGCTGGAATATGAAAGCCGACAAGGGCATCACGAATTGCAAACGCTCTCGAAAGATCACGAACGTGAACGTGATCCACTGGTCTGGCAATCGCAAGCCCATGGGCTTGACGACGAACGATCCGATCGAGGCGAAGGCGCTGCACACGTACCAGACACACGTGCGCAGATGGGAAAGGTGGTTCGAGGCGGCGGGGGATTGAGTGGTGGACCGTTGCCGGGTCGGCCGGCGCCGCCTTTCGTGTTCGCGTGCACGCGATCAGGCGTGGCCGTCCGAGCCGCCGCCCGGCTCGCCCTCGCTCGCACCGGCCTCCAAAAAAGAGCGGACGCGTTGGGTTACGATCATCCGCTACCCACACGCTTTGCTTCTTCAAGCCTGGCCTCCGCATGGAAGATCGCCGACAGCGTGCGCAGTTGTTCTACGTCATCCCGGCTCAGCTTCTGGCGCCGAATCACCTTTTGCACAATGGGCGGTAATCGCATCAAAAGAAGGCCGAAAGAACTTAGTTCCGTTCGTGGAACCCCAGAGTGCTCAATGCCTCTGGCTACTATCACGAGTTCTTTGAACGCCGGCGCCAGCACTTTAAGTTCCTGATCAGTCAGTATGCGTTTGCGCGGTATTTGTGATATCGGTATCAGCCACGGCATGAGCTTCGTGACGCTCATTGTACCTCGATTGAGCTAAAGTGGAGAAAAAAGCCGTTGCCGGGTCGGCCGGCGCCGCCTTCCGTGTTCGCGTGCACGCGATCAGGCGTGGCCGTCGGAGCCGCCGCCCGGCTCGCCCTCGCTCGCACCGGCCTCCTGCGAGGCCGCCAGGTCTGCGGCCTCGCGGCGCTTCTTCGCGAGGACCTCGCGCACGCGCCTGCTGCCGCCTCGCAGGGGCTTGCCGCCGCAGCCTCGGCAGACCCACGACCTCTTCGCGTTGGGGGGCATGCGCGCTTTTTAGCCTCACCGTCAGAAAATCGTATGCTGAGCGCTCACGAGCGCGAGTCGGCGCGGGCCCTCGTGCAGGCCGCGCGCGCCGCGGGCGAGGTCGCGCGGCCGGCCGTGTCCAAGGCGGTCGTGGAGAGGCGCGGCGTGTCGCCGGACCTCGACAACACGCTGACCGCGGCGGACCTGGCGCTGCTCGTCGAGACGATGCCGTTCCCCGCGAAAAAAGTGTACCTGCAGCGGCTGCGCGCGGCGTTAGAACGTGCCGCTCCTTAGCGTGACCGTGGTGTTCGGGTCGCGGCGCGTGGTCTGCACGACGATGCCGCCGAGGCCGAAGGTCGTCGCGGGCTGCAGCTCGAGCGCCGGACGCCCCTTCGTCGCGTAGATGGGCACGATGCCGGCGCACGACGACGTGCGGCAGACCTCGGCGTCTTGTGGAAGGAAGGCGGGGCGGACCTCGGCGCGGGCCTCTGCCCTGGAGGCCATCGACGCTTCTTCTTCGCTAAGGTCACATTTTTTTTTGCTCACGCGAGGTAGCCGCTGTCGGCCTGCAGCGCCCGCACGGGCGTCTCGCTCCGCACCCTCGCATCCGACCCGGCGCCCACCGGCCGCATGTCGCCGCCCTCGGCGCCGTACATCCGCAGGATGGGCGTGCACCGCTGCGTGTTGACAACCACCGTGGACGCCGCGCGCTTCCCGACCTGCGAGAAGTGCTTCGGGGCCGTCTCGGTCATGCGGTCGGGTCCGAACGCCTTCCCGGCCAGCGCGCGGCTCGCCGGCGCCTTCGGCACCACGCGGCACGCGCTCTGCTCGGCCGCGCCGTTCTTCGGGGCGCACTCGACCTCCTGCGAGGCGCGGTGCGGCGCGTTGGCGTCGCGCTTCTGCGCCGCCGGCGCGCTGCAGACGTCGGAGACCGACTGCGCGAAGTGCCACGTCGCCGTCTCGTCGTGGGGCACGCGCGCCGGGTCGATCGCGACGATGCGGCTGCCGAGCGACGGCGCCACGGCCGCCGGCAGGGGCGCGTCGTGCAGCGCGGCGCGGCAGGGCAGCGACGCGGCCGACTCCGTCGGCCGGTGCCGGTCGCCGTCCTGGTTGGTGCCCGCGCGCGCGTCATCGACGGGGCGGACGTCGGTGCCGTGGACTGTGCTCACGCCCGCGACGCGCTGGGCGGCCGCGTGGGCGCCGTCGTCGCGCGGGGCGGGCGCGCTCCGCGCGTCCGCCATGCTCCGGCCGAGCTTCTGCGAATGGTCGCGCTCGCCCATCACGTTGGGCGACGCGGCCGCGACCCTCTTGGTGGCGACCGAGTCGGAGCCGGAGCGCTGCGTGTTGGCAGCTGATATGACGACCGCGGCCGCCAGAGTGGGCGGCGCGCACGTGAGGGGCGAGGAGCGCGGCGCGCAGGCCTGCGAGTCCGAGCCCGCGCGCTGCACCGCCTCGCGCATCCGGGACGCGCCCACCGACTCGGTGGGCTTCGGCGCGGTGCTCTGCTGCTGCCGGTCGTTGTCGGCCAGGAGCACCTCCGCCCTCTCGGCGGCCGCGGCCACCGACGCGGAGGCCTGCGTCGCGACGCGCGCCTCCAGCTCGGGCTGTGGGTCCGACCGATCGCCGCCGCCGACGGCGCGGCACCCTTCCTGGAGCCCGACGGGCGACTTGACGTCCTGCGCCGCGTCCTCCTGGCCGCGGTTCGTCTTGACCTTGTGGAGCGGCAGGTTCGCGGTGTCGATCTGCTCGATCGCCGCGTGGCTCTGCGGGCGGCGGTGGAAGGGCCCCGCGAGCTCGCTGCGCGTCGGCTCGGACTGCCCGGGGTCGACGCGCGTCGCGACGTGCGCCTCGGCGCGCAGCGCGCCGTCCTTCCCCTTGTTCGCGTGGCGCCACGAGTGCTCGAGGGGCAGCGTGCGCTTGACGTGGGGCGCCGCCAGGTTGTAGCCGTCGTACCCCTCGCGGCTCGTCTCGTAGTCGCTGAAGCCCTGTGCGTGCGCGCGGTTGAAAAAGGTCGAGCGCGCCTCGGCGGCGGCCACCTCGGCGATGCGGGCCTCCACGATCTCGGCCTCGCCGTAGACATGGTCCCGCCCGTTCGTGATCCCCGCGAGCTCGGTCTTCCGCGGCCGCTCGTCCCACCTCCCGGTGAGCTGCTCCAGCCTCCGCTGGTTCTGCGCCCCCGCGTGCGAGTAGTTGGCGTTCGCGGGCAGCGGCTTGGACTCCACGATGTGCGCCACCGCCTTGCCGTTCACGTAGTATTCCCCGACGACCTCGCGGTCGTCGGCCTGCAGCAGCGAGAATCGCTTCGAGTTGTCGTGCTGTATCCGGCCCCGGCCCGCGTAGGGGGCCAGCGTGTTGTGGTCGGCCGGGACGTTGGCGTAGTCGGTGGCCTGTCGCCGCAGGTGGTGGCGCCCGCCGAGGTGGCCGTCCGGGAACGCGCTGGAGAGCTCGACCTTCGAGTGGTACGCGTCGCGGAGCGCCTTCGGCGACGAGCGCGGCTCGTCCGAGTCCGAGTCCGACGACGCGAAGGAATCGTAGCCATACTGGTGCAGATCGAGTGCCGAGGCCATGCCGTTCTTCTCAGGGGCACAAGATATTTTTCAATCTCGCGCCGCGGCGTACACCCAGTCGCAGTTGACCAGCCGGTCCTCCTTGCCCTGCAGCGAGCCGTCCACGGGCCGGGCCTCGCCGTGGGCGCGGAACGTGTCGCGTATGACGGCCATGGCGTGGCGGTTGTGCGGGCTGAAGTCGCAGAAGCGCGTCCGCTGCGTCTCGTTGGAGAAGGGCAGGACGAACTCGAAGTCCTCCCACCACGAGGGCGAGACGCCCCAGGTCAGCGGGCCGATCCCGAGCGCCGTCGCGTCGCTGTCGTAGAACGAGAGCGTGTCGGCGCACCCCGGCATCGCCAGGGCGGTCTGGTGCGAGCAGAACTCGCTGCCGAGGAAGCAGCCCTGGGCGAGGTAGGTCACCCCCTCGTGCCGGAGCTTCAGCGGCGGCTTCCACGCGGTGCGGCCGACGCGCACGCCCAGGAGCCCCGGCCGGGCGCGCGTGGACCTCTGCGGCGGCGGCACCGTCGTCCACTCGCTCGAGAGGTCCACCGACGAGGCGTCCTTCATGGAGGGCGCGATGAGGGTCGTGAGCGGGATCCCGAACCGCGAGCAGAGCATCGCGAACTGAACGAACCCGTTCTGCCCCTCGTCTTCCGGCCGCGAGGACGGGTTGTCCCCGAACCCGAACGACCTGAACAGCTCGCGGTGCACGTCGTGCGCGAGCTTCGGCGAGGCGAGCATATTCGGGATCGCGCGCCCGAACATGCGCGCCTCGCGGCGGGGCGAGGCCCTGCACGCGTCGGCGAACGCCCGCGTGACGAGCGGCGCGGTGCACACGACGTAGAGGAGCGAGCCATACCAGCAGAGACCCGACCTCGCCGTCCGCTGCGGTATGCCAATCGTGAGCACCGCGTCCATGCACGGCACGCGGTCGCGGCCGCCGGGCATGGCGTCGGCGTAGAAGCACTTGATGTCCTGCGACCTCACCTTGTCCCCTCCCTTGATCGCCACGCCGCTGCGGGTGGCGTTCGCGTAGGCGGTCCGGAGCGCCGCGTCCCGCGAGTTGGCGCTGAACGCGCACCCCGTCCGGTCCCTGAAGGAATAGCAGGTGATCAGGTTCAGGAGCGCGTCCTCGCGGTACAGCCGGACGTAGCGCTCGGGCACCTTGTGTGTTTTGATCCTGTATATGCCGTCGTGGACGACGCCGCTTTCGGTGGTCTTCTGACTGAGGGCGTGGACGAGCCGTATGCTCATCGCCGGCCGACCCGAACCTCCGCACCCTTCGATCACGACGGCCCGCAGCACCCGCCCTCGCCTCACGGGCCGGAACGAGAAGAGCGCCTTCGCCTGCGCCGGCGCCTGCGGGGCGGCTGGGGCGGTCCGCCGCATACTCTACCCCTCTGAAACGACGCGCCCAAAAAAAGTCTCACGCCCCAACCTCGAAGTCCGACCGGCAGAGGGGGCAGGTGGAGGCCGGGTCGCGCGCGCGCAGCGCCGCGATGCAGCAGCCGTGGAAGCGGTGGCGACAGGTCGTGGCGACCACGGGCCGCTCCGCGGTCTCCGAAAAGCTCTCGGTGCACAGGGCGCAGCAGTCGTCCACCGCCGGCACGGCGCGGCTCTGGAGGGCGCCCCTGGCGAGGAAGACGCGGCGGACCCAGCGGTAGCGCGTCGACGTGAGCTCGTCCTCCTGGATGTGGTACGGCTCGCCGCGGTGGAAGACGACGCGGTAGCGCGCCACGCCGACGGTGATGGACGCCGCCGCGTCCCCCCGCAGGAACGCGCGCGAGATCTCCTCCTGCGCGTCGTCCGCGTAGGAGACCCAGTGGCGCTCCTGCGTCTGGCGCAGCGACGCGCACGACGACCACTGCCAGAGCGGCACGTCGGGCACGAGTGGCAGGGGGCACTCGAGTGGGCGCGCGGCCGTCCTGTGGAGCGAGAAGCGGGCGAGCGCGTCGCGCCAGACGCGGAGCGGCGCGCCGGAGGGCACGCGCGCGACGGTGCGCCCGCCGGGCGGCCTGTTGCCCCTCGACGGCGTCCGTTGGAACAGGTTGCCCTCCCACCCTCGGTACACCTCCGCCGAGAAGCACTCCGGGCCGAGCGCGCAGACGCCTTCCGCACCGTCGCGCAGCCAAGCCTCCAGCCGCTGCTGCGCGAAGCTTGGGTAGGCGCTGGGCACGCCCGTCGACGGGCAGACGGACACCCACACGTGCGCCATCGCGCGGCGGCTGAGCAGGCGAGGTGGTCAGGCGAGGTTTGGGCACGCCATGCGGCGGTCGTGGCGGTCAAATCTGACGCGCCAACTTCCCCGAGGAGTGAGGGGGGACGATGGTTGGGCTTCGGCTGTGAGGAATTTGGGCATCGTGCGAAAGTTCGCGAGGTGTGGAATTGCGCCCACGCACCATCACACCCCACCCGAAGGGGTCACGTGGCCGGCGATGCCAACGTACGACGTCCCGAGCATCCTGAAGCCCGCCGACCCAGCGGATCCGTTCCGCATTGTCACCCTGGCCTCGGGTCAGGGCTTCCTGCCGAGGCAGCAGACCGAGGTCGTCAATGTCGTGCTGCGCCAGGACGAGAAGGCGATGGACGACTACTTGCGCAGCCACGACATCAACGGGGTGGGTGCGTTCTACAATGACTTCGCGGTGATGCTGCCGATCGAAGAGACCATCCTGCACCTCTCGATCCGCTTCAAGAAGCACCGAATGACGACGAAGCTCCTGCGCCACGCGGCCAACCCGAATGTCCACGACTCGTTCGGCATGACGCCTCTGCAGCGCCTGAGCAGCATGGACTCCGACAAGCACACCGTCATGATCGCGAAGGCGCTCATCCTGCACGGCGCGGACGTCAACCTGTCCATGCCGAAGCTCGCCACCCCCTTCATGATGGCACAGAGGTTCCGCACGGATTGCGGCCTCCTGCGTCTGTTCTACGACGCGGGCGCGGTGGTCCCCGAGTGCACCCCGGACGCCATGAAGAAGATCTTCGCGGCTCCGGCCGCCTGGCGCGTCCAAATGTGGCGCACCGTGTGGAGCCCCGACACGCACGCGCACTTCCCCTCCAAGTCGAAGGGCCTCGTCATCGAGCTCATCAAGATCGCGCACCGGCTGTGCGCGCGTTTCTCGTACGGCTTGCTCGACATCTGGGTCCACAAGGTGGTCCCTCAAGTCGTCGGTACCTTCGGCGAGGTCTGGGAGGAGGAATCTTTCCTCGCCTGCTCGCCCCTCACTTGAGACCCTCGCGGTCGGCGGCGTAGCCCTCCTCGTCCACGGCGTTGTACGGCGGCGGAGAGGGGGGCGATCGGAAGGGCGAGGCGCTCCGCGACGGGTTGTGGGAGGAGGGCGCCGAGTCATCCCCTCCGAGCAGCATGGCGCTTCTCGACGGGTGTGCCGGGTTCGTGGTGTTTACTTCTTTTCTCGCTACACACGACTTACACGCAAACCACGCGCACAGCGCCAGCGCGGCCATCGCGACCATCGCGACGGCCGATGCGTCGGCGAGTGCCGCCTCGATGCACGGGCATCCCGTGGCGGCGCAGCTGCGCCGGCGCATCAGGCTGCAGTTGGCCATCCCGGAGACACCCTCCAGACCACCGCCCATTCGACCGTCCGTCTCTTTTTCCACTCATGCAGAGAATCTTCTCGTCTCTTCGGACAGCTTCGAGAGGGCCGAGCGCGTCTTCTTGATGTCGCGAAGCGCGCGATTCACACGCAGGTCGTGCTCCCTCATGAGGCCTCGCACTGCGTCGGCCAGTTCGCTTCTCCATGCACCCGGGACCCGATCGAGTTCCTCGGGCGCCCTCGACAGAGTCGCACCGCCTCGGCGTGTGATCGCGCGCATCCCGCCCTCGACCTCGAGCTCGATCGAGCGCAACACGTGGTCGGGGAGCGCCGAGGAATCCGACTTGGACATGCGCTGCCGACGGCGACCCTGATTTTGGGCAGATGAAAAAAAAAGGAGATGCGCGTGTGCAGGTGGTGGCGCCCATGGAGACGCGGCAGCTGCCGGCCGCCCCTCTTGCGGTCTCGCTGCCCGTGCAGACGACCGTCGTGCGTAGAGGAAACGTGTGCAGAGCAGACAGAGCAGACGTGCCCCGTCCCTCGCCCGTGGCCGCACCATGGTGGAATCAGCCGTGCCGCACCCAGGGACCGGTGCTGCGCCCGTGCGACGACCAAGGCGCCACGCCCGCCGCCGCCGTGTGGTACTCTACACCGCGGCTTGTCCCCATGATGATGATCGTCCTTCCCTGCCAAGGCGCGTACGAGTCCCGCGCGGAAGCGAAACGGCCGGACTCCCCACAGACGCCACCGGCCGTCTTCTACAGCACGCCGGCCGACCGGGCGGACAGTCGCCGTGCAACCGTCGCCGAAATACTCCTGACCTTCTCGCGCGGATCAGATTGCGTGGGCTGAAGGTGCGCGGCACCATGCCGCACCGGATGTTCGAGGTCGCCGACCCCTTGGCGATGCACCGGCGCGAGTGGGAGATCGCGGCGATGGCACGGGCCGCCATGGCCGCCGCCGCCGAGGCGCGCCCTCTCGGGGTGTGGGGGCGCCACGCGCACCTCCTCATTCCGGAGGCGTCGCGTCGGTCAGTTGGGGCGGCGTGGCCACGTTGAGGCTCGCGAGCGCACGGGGCGCCTCGCACTTGGGGAATTTAAAGACGTGGGCCCGTGCGTTCTCGATGGAAACCACTAAAAAGTAGTCCCGCCCGTCTTTGTCCCACATCTCCCTCAGCCCCGTCGCGAACTCCGGCGGACGCACGTCCTGCAAGGGCATGTACTTCGCAGAGCACTTCGCGATGTCTACCCACACGCAGCTCGGCCGACCGGGCTCTTTCTGCTCTCCCGACATGGCGACGGCGATGAAGAGCTTCGGATCGAGCGGACACTGCATGGCGCCGCCCCTTTCTCGTCCCCACGCGGAAAATAGGGCGGCCAATCTGAGCGCACTGACACGGAGGCAACGCCGCAGCTCGGTGGTTGGTCGCCACGAGAGCGACACGATTGTCGGCCCTTGGATTCACACCACGCGTCCTTCCACACGTCCTTCCACACGTCCTTCCACGCGTCCCTCGGGCACGATGATCATGCGCCGCCTGATCAAGCGCCGCCCTCCCAGTAGAGCAGACGCTTGATCAAGATGAAAATCAAGACGATTCCAAAGTACGTCCTGGAGCTGTTCCTTCGCTATGGCGTATTCGATGCCGTACAGATTCTCCATTAGCCTTTTCGCCTTTTTGTAGGATGAGGATGTGACGAAGTTTCCGGTGCAGGTCTTGAGTTCATCGATCGACTCTTGAAACGCCAGATGATCAGAAACGAGGTCGCAGACGATGGTGCAGCAGTCTCGTGGAAGCGACAGTGCTTTGATCGCTGGCATGATGCGGCGGCTCAAGCACTGCCACTTTTTCGTCGGCAAGCTGAGACGCTCGTACACATCCTTCTGGAGAAATCTTGCGGTGACGGCCCACGGGGTGAGGTCTCCAAGGTCGGCACCGGTGTCGCCGCCTGGCGCAGCCAGAGGGCGCTCGATGGAGAAGCGGATGGAGAAGCGGATGGAGAAGCGGGTAGAGGGCTTGCGACTTGATGGCCAGCAAACTTGATGGCCGATGAACATCATGGGCTCATGCCACACCATGAGGTACGCTTCGCCGCTCGAGCAGGGGAAAGAGAGAGAGAGAGAGAGAGAGAGAGAGAGAGAGAGAGAGGGAGAGAGCGTCCTCGGCGAGAAAAGAGAGATTCTGGGCAGATGAAGACGCATCTGCCCATTTTTTTGCCATGATTTCGTTGGAGATGGAGGACATACCGGAGGTGAAGTGCCGCACTTCGCTCTTTGTGCCGAAGAAGAAGCGATACATTACGTGCACGTGGACGCCGGACGATTCCTCCCGTATCATAGAGGGGCCGTGCCGTCCAAAACCGGAAGAAATCGTGAGAAGGCCGTCGGATGAGATTCTCGAACTCGAGCTGTCGCTCGCTGCGCTCGTGGCGGCTCTCACCGCCGAACGCCCCCTGGCTCGACCTGGCAGCGATGGCGATTCCGACCTCATTCCATGGGTTGTCACGGCGAAATTCGCTCAGAAGGATGTGTACGAGCGTCTCAGCTTGCCGACGAAGGCCTGGCAGTGTTCGAAGCGCAGGATGATGGTAGCCCTGTCTGCGAGCCTGCCTCTTCTCCCACAAGACTGCATTTCCATCATCTGTGACAACGTCGAGCCAAACGAGGAGCAGGAGCCGATCAAGGAGTCGCTGCTGATCTACACGGGTACTACAACGATCAATCGTACCATGATTGATCTTCGGCCTTGCACCCTCGACTATGCAAATCTTTATCCGAGCATCATGAGGACGTTCATGCCCATCTTAAGGCAACTTTAATGGCTCGAACATCGACGAGCGACGCGTCGGTCGCTCGAAGCGGAAGTCGCCTCATGAAGAAAACCCGTTTCAGATCGACGCCGTGATACGTCAGGCGCGTCTCGTGATCGCGCTGGTCTGCCTCAGTGTTCGAAGCGCAGGATGATGGTAGCCCTGTCTGCGAGCCTGCCTCTTCTCCCACAAGACTGCATTTCCATCATCTGTGACAACGTCGAGCCAAAGAAGGAGCAGGAGCCGATCAAGGAGTCGCGACCACGTGAACCGGCGCGCGGACGCACAGCTCCGACGCCGACATGACCAGGTCGATCGGCGTCTCCTGGATGATCGCCTCGTACTCCGCCTCGTAGGGGTGCGCGACGTAGCCGCGGCGCTCCCGGTCCATGCGGTCGTGGATGATGTTCAGCGCGTAGTAGAGCGCGTGGAAGTGCGCCGCGCGCTCGCGAATCGCGAGGGCTGCGTCGACCGACACGATCGCGCCCACGCCCAGCGAGCACGCCCCCGCCGCCTCGTAGGACTCGGTGGCCGTGAAGAACGCGGCGGCGAACGAGCCGAACACCTCCACGAACGTCACGAGCAGGGAGAGGGCCGCGTAGACGTTTCGCTTGTGGCGGTTCGTGCGCATGGCGAGGGTGACGCGTTCCGAGAATCCGTTCATCTTTCCCATGCGAGCACAAAAAAAGTCGGGAGCCGGTCGTTGGGAGGGGGTCGTTGAGAAGGAGCGCGGGAAAATGTGCACGCGCGGACCAGCACACCATGCGCCGTTCGCTGGCGACGCGCCCGACGTACTGGAAGGGCTCGGAGTCCCACAACCCGTTGGCCAAGGTCGTGCCCCTCTTTCGCACGGGCGGCCACGTGCTCGAGCCGACGCCGCTGACGATGCGCGTCATGCGCGCCGTCGCCCCGACGCTCGCGCCCAGCCCCCCCTCAGGAGGCGAAGTTCGCCTGGTAGAGACGGTAGATCGCGAGGAGCGAGCACAGCGCACCGAGGCCGAGCTCGACGGATGACGCGGTCCCGCCGGGCTCGCCGGCCCACGCGAAGAGGCCCGGGATGCAGCGCAGCGACGCGTCCGCCTTCATGCCGGAGGTGCAGTCGTTGTGCAGCGAGCGCAGGTCGAGCCCGCTTTCCACGTGGTTGATCACGCCCTGCGCCTTCAGGACGGCCTGCGCGCTGAACATCGTCGCAAGAATGTTTATCACGTTAGATGTGATATCGGCCGACATGGTTTGTTATGAGAGTCACCATTTTTTCGCTGCCTGAGTCACAACGATGTGGCACCACATTGCACTTTCCACGTTGGTGATGGCGTCCTACGTCGTGGTCATCGGCGACCCGTTCGGCGCGTTCGTGGTCACGTCGGCGTCGTACTTCGACAGCCCGTGGTGGGTCGGCCTCCCGCCCGAGTCGGCGCGGCTCGTGACGGCGCTGCAGCTGCCTGCGGCGGCGGGGTGCGTGTACTGGTACCTGTACGTGGCGCGCCAGGACCTGATGGCCGGGTACCTGGACGCGGGCGTGAGCCTCTTCCTCATCGCCTCCGCCCTCTGGCCGTGGTTCTCCTACCACGCGCTGACGCGCGAGGCGGCCAGCTGGTGGTGGGCGGCGGGGTCGGTCGCGTCGCTCGGCGTGGCCGCGCTGTGCTTCGCCGGGTTCGTCGGCGCCTCCTTCGCGATGAGGATGCCGCCGCTGCCGCTGCTGTCGGTGCTGTGGGCCGGCATGATCGTCGTGCTCGCCGACGGCGTCGGTTGGTCGAGCGCGCTGCTGGCGCGCCGCGCGGAGGCCGGCTGAGGCCGACTGAGGCCGACTGAGGCCGCGTGCATCACTCGCTCACTCGTTCTCATCACTCGCTCTCGTCGGGGAAGAACGACAGGTTGTCGCTGGTGACGAGCACGTTGAAGAGCATCAGCCAGCCGAGGACGCCCTTGCACGCGAACGAGAGGGTGGCGTAGGCGTACTCGCCGTAGATGAAGCGCTTGGGCGCCGTCCAGCTGGTGACGAGCTGCACGAAGCCGAAGCTCCAGAAGAACGCCAGCTGCGACCACAGGATGTACTTGACAAACGGGGGCGGGCCGGGCGAGGCCTCGGGCAGGTCGCTCACGAGCTCGAAGTACCGGCTCATGATGAGGTACCACACCAGCGTCTGCGGGAGGTAGCCCATGATGTGCGGCAGCACGCTGATCGCGTGGACCGTCGGGTGGTACGCGTCGTCGGTGTGGGGGATGTGCGTCGTCTCCTGCAGGTGGCCGAAGAACATCGTGGTCGCGGTCGCCACCACGATGCTCAGCAGCACCTCGAACGACGACACCGTGTTGAAGTAGGCGACGAGCAGCGCCATCAGCGGCGCGCTCAGCCCGTACTCGACCCACCTCCAGTGGTTCTCGCACCGGAGGATGTCCTCCTTGTACGAGTTCCACCCGAGCGTCGCGTACCAGAGGTGGAAGAGCGAGGTGATGAGGAAGAACGAGGCCACGACGTAGCTCAGGTTGAGCGACATCTTCTCCTTCGGCGCCGACGGCACCGGCAGCCAACTGTCGTCCTCAAAGTTGAAGGTCACCGTGCCGCGGTAGGTGGGGTACACGGCCTCCTCCACGGTGAGGAGGAAGACGGCGGCGGCGAACGCCCCGTGGGCGAGCGCGAGGAGGCCGTTGAAGATGCGGAGGCAGTTGCCGTGGAGCGACGTCTCCGTCACGCGGTGGCGCGGCGGGAATCCGAACGGCGGCAGCGTCGACGCCGGAGGCTCGACGATCGCGACGGTGGTGCTTTGCGGCGCCTCAGGCGGCGCCGCCGCCGGCTTGGAGCTCGCGGGCTTGGATCTCACCGGCTTGGAGCTCGCGGGCGGCGTGTTCGGGACGGGCGTGATGTGTGCTCGAGCAAAGACCTCCTTTTGCATCCGGGTGTGTGTTTCTCGGCCGAGGACAAAAAAAGGCACGCGGAACCCGTTGCTCGCCGCTCCCACCTCGCACTTCCGTCGCGACCTCGGTCTGACGGGCTCGCTCGCATCACACACCGCAGGCGTACGCACCCTTCCCGCCACGATTGCCCTCGGGACACCGTATCGACCCGGACTGTCGGTCTACTTGTGCCAGGTGAACCCGGACGGCAGCGTCGTCGACGCCCTCTTGGAAGGAGGCGACGGCGCGTCGGCGGCCGCGCGCGTCCCCGTGGCGTCGGAGTCGCGCACCGTCTTGCAGTCGCGCACCGTCTCGAACGGCCCGCGCGCGAAGCCGCGGCACGTGCCCTTCCTGCAGAAGCACTTCTGCCAGGCGACGCCGTGCTGGATGGAGTAGTACACCGTGCTGGAGGCGTGCTCCCGCCCGACGTTCGCACAGAAGCGGGCGCCCGGCCCACAGACGCGCAGGCGCTCGATGCCCTGCGCGACGGGCGTGCGGTCCAGGATGCGCAGCTCGGCGTGCTCGCGCGGGAGGCCGGCCACCACGTCGCAGAGCGCGTCCGACGCCCCCTTGGAGCCGCGAGGGCCGCCGCCGCCGCCGCGCGCGCGCTTCGCCGGCCGGGCGTCGGGCACGCCGAAGCCCAGGCAGCGGATCGACGCCTTGCGCACCAGCAGGTCGGTGTTGCGCCGCAGCGCGGCCTCCAGCTGCGGGTCGCGCGCCCCACCCCGGCGGAGGGCGAACAGCAGCGTGTACGCCCGCCCGCCGTCCACCTTCCCCCGCCCCGCGCAGCAGGCGGCGTCGTGGGCCTCGCGGCGGCACGCGACCATCTTGCGCGACATGATCATGCGCAGCGAGCCGCCGCCGGCGTACACGGCCTGGTCGAGCGCCTCGGCCCACTCGGCCCCCTCGACCTCCGGGAGCGCCGCCGACAGGGCCGCCACGATATCCGGGTGCCACGCCGCCATCTGCTCGGGCGACACCATCAGGTCCGACGCGACGAAGTGGATGCCCGTCTTCGACTCGCCGCGCGCGATCATGCAGAGGAGGAGCGAGCTCTTGCCGGCGAGCCGCTCGACCGCCGCCGCCACCGCCACCGAGGCCGCCTCCCACTGCGCGTCGGACAGCGCGCCCGCGAAGTCGACGTCCGCGTACCAGCGCGACAGCGAGGTCGCGCGCTCGATGATGTAGTGGGCGACGCCCGCCGCGACGTCCGACGCGTACGCCGGCAGGAAGACGTCGTGGTACTCGTGGTCGGGCACGTAGAGCCTGCCGCCGCTCATGAGCACGTTCGAGAGGGCGACGCCGGGGCGCGGCGACCACCACCCCTTCCTACGCGCTTCGGCACCCAGCCGCCCGCCGAGCAGAGGCGCGGACATTGCCTTCATGCCACCTTTTTAATTTTCACCCCTCGATGATCAAGCGCCGAATCTGATGTCGTACAATACGCCCGGCCAGAGGGGCGGGAGCTCCGACGCCTACGAAGGGGGCGGCCCGCCGACGAACATCCACGTCAACGTCAGCGGCGGCGGCGGCGGCGGCGGCGGAACCTCGTCGAGCGAGGCGTTCGGGTTCATAGGAGGCGGCTCGATGAAAGACTGGCTCACCATCGCCATAACCGTGATCGTTGGAATGAATGTATTGGGCGGCGGCATGAACTGGCCCGGTGGCAAAGGCAACGTCGGGCCCTTCGGGGCGTTCGGGACGCTCTTCAACGGCTCGATGAAATGGATGGGGTGGATATTGGCGACGCCCGGCGCCTTGGGCTTTGTGACCTTCATGGCAGCATGGCGTAAGATCGATCCTAAAGGCCAAGAAAAATTCTTTTATAAGCTGGGGGCAAAGACGGGTAGTGGGTTCGAGTGTGCTTTCAGAAATTTACGATCCGGGCTTTTAGGTGGCAGTGAATGGCACAGTATGCAGAGAGAGGCGGCCGAAGAGTTCCTGAAGAACGTGAAGTCCGAGAACGGCGGCAAGAGTCTGAGCAAGGTCGCGAGGAAGGCTGTTGGCGAGCTGCACGAGTCCTTAAACTCGATCGCGGGGTCCATCGGGTCGGACGACTTGCAAAAGCTGCTCGATACGAAAAACGCAGACGAGTTTTTCAAACAGCTTAAGGAGGTGAGCGGCGCCGGAGACGACCTTCAGAACCTCCAGAAGTTGATGGACAACGTTTTGGCGGACGAGGAGGGGGCGGAAGCGGTGTTCAAGCTGAGCAAGAGAGCGATGGCGAAGGGATGCATGGCGAAAGCCAAGGTGAGGACCAACGGCCTCACGTCGATGTTGGATGAGTCACCGGCCGACTTCATGCGGAAGTTGTCCAAGGACGTGGCGCTTCTGGACGACATCAAGATGCTCAGAGTCATGGAAAAGTTCGCGCAGAGCGCAGACGACGGACTGGACGCCGTGAGCAAGAACGCCCGAAACCAGCTGGTAGAACTTGACGACCTGGCGGGCCGGAACAAGAATACGACAAAGGTCTGGAAAAAGCTGATCAATGGCGGGATCGACGAATTCGGCGGTCTTAAGTTGTCGAAAACCGCGTCGTCGGTCGCCGACGAAGCCGTGACTGCTGCAAGGGGCACCTTGGACGATTTCCTGAACAAGTTCTCCACAAGTGTGATGGACGACACCTTCAAGGGCCTCAAGGGTAATACCAAAGCCTTGAAGGCGGCCCTCGGCGGCGTCGACAATTTGAAGCCGACAAGCCTGTTCGCCAGCCCTGCCCAGTCAACGGCCTTGAAACGCGGTCTGAGCAAAAGTTTGGACGGTATGCAGACCGCGGGGAAGGGGTTCCTCAAACTGCTCAAGGGTCTGGGCAAGAGCGTGAAGTGACGCCGGACTCAGTTGTCGATCTCGACGTCGCGGATGCGCAGCGCGGTCATCGGCGCCTTCATCGAGCAGCGCGTCAGCTTCGCGTTGCGCACGTCGCGCATCGAGCACGAGCACGAGCGCTCGGAGCCGTAGTCGTACTTGTCGATGTCCACGTTGCGGAGGCCGCGCAGCAGCAGGCCGCTCTGGGGCCGTTCGTTGGAGAGGACGGAGACGCACTCGTCGGTGATCTCGACGCCGCGCACGCGGACGCCCAGGACCTGCGCGTTGGTGCAGTCGTTCAGCATCATGCCGACCGCGGCGCTCTTGCTCCCGATCGAGCGGCACGTCCCCGCCCGCAGGTTGCTGAGCGAGACCCCGTCGCACCCGTCGATGCGGACGAAGAGGCTGGCCTTGAGGAGCAGGTCGTGCCCGCGCAGGTCGCGGCCGTAATATTTTTGCATCTCGATGCCGTTGCCGCGGACGAGGTGCTTGCGCACGCTCTCGGGGAGCGCCGGCGTCAGGAGCGCCTGCAGCTGGCTGAAGCGGTGCCCGCTCTTCGCGTGCTCCCACAGTATCAGGTTGCCGTTGACGTCGCGCAGCGGCTCGTCGTTCGGCCCCGCGATCCCGATCTCCTCCTCCGGCGCGGCGACGACGTCGTCGAAGGTGCAGTCGCGCACCGACACGCGGTAGAGGCGGTCGCGGCCCGTCGTCTCGACGGGCTTGCCGACGTTGAACTTCGGCATGATCACGATGTGCCGCACGAGGCTGTCGGCGACCTTGGGGTCGCTCGCGCCCTGGTTCATCATGCCCCTGATCTCGGTCCAGAGCTGCGCCTTGCCCTCCTTCTCGGCCGTCCGCGCGAGGTCCATCATCGAGGACTGGCGCGCGGTCGTCTTGGGCGGCAGCGCGGTGCCGATGCTGCAGTCGGCGATGCACAGGTCGGAGCACGCGGAGATCGAGATCGCGCCGACCTCGAAGGCGCGGAAGCGCACGCGCTGGATCTTCCAGCGCCGCCCGCCCTTCACGCCGTGGATCCCGAAGTGGCTGGACTCGCCGAGGGTGCCGTTCTCGATGAGGATGTCGTCGAACGGCAGCTCCGGCGTCGTGAAGCCGACGCGGCCGTTCCCGGGGAGGGGAGTCGTCCCGACGTCGATCAGCGCGAAGAAGCGCTGCTGCTCGCGGTACCGGGTCGCCATGTCGATCGAGTGGCCGCGCAGGTCCACGTGGACCCGGCTCGCGCGGATGATGATCGCGCCCCAGAAGCCGAAGTGGAACGGGCTCTCGCGGGGCACGGCGACGTCGGTGAAGTCCACGACCACGTCCTCGGCCAGGAGCACGAGGGTGTCGTCGGCGTCGACGAAGACGGGGCCCTCGCGGAAGTCGCGCTGGCGGAGGACGAGCCTGGTCTTCGTCGAATCAAATTGGGGCGGACGCGGCCGCGACGACAGCGTGCGAGGCGACCTGAACATGCGCGCGGCCGTTTACAAGGAGCAGAGATTTTTCGACCGCCGCGCCCGCGGCGACGCCCCGTCGCTGCTGATGCTCCCCGACGACCTCTTGATGCGCATCGCCGCCTGCCTGCGCCACGCGCCGTCGGAGCGCGCGCTGGCGCTCGCGCACACGTCGCTCCGGTCGGCGGTGGAGGAAGTGCCCCACCGCTCGGTCCATATGTTCGCGTCGCGGCTGTGGCCGCGCGGCGTCGTCGCGTCGTCGCGCGCGAGGCGCCTGCACTACTCGCACGACCTGCGCGCGCTGTTCGACGTGCTCCGGACGTCGCGCTTCCGGACGCTGAGGCGGCTCGCGATCAGCATTGACGCGCCCGCCCTGCTGCCGTCGGGGCGCCGGCGGACGGCGGCGTGGCTCAGCATCGCCGACGCGCCCCCGCTGCGCAGCCTCACGATCCTCGCGCCGGTGTCCGATGTTGCGAGCGCCCTCGCGCCCGACGCGCGCGCGGTCGCGCGGCTGCTGATGCCCTTCCGCATGCTGCAGTCGGTCACGCTGAGCGACATCCCGAACCTGGGGCTGGCGCACGTCGGCGCGCTGAAGAGGTGCTGCTCGCTGCGCGTGCTGTCGCTGGTGAGCTGCACCGCGTCGCGGGAGCTGCGCGCGGCCGTCGAAGGCAGCGTCGAATGCCCGTTCATGCCCGAGGTGCGGGCGCTCACGCTGGACGTGCGCGGCCTCACCACGGCCCTCCTCCGGCGCTCGGCCGACGTGGTCCCGCGGGGCTTCCTCTCGGCGTGCGCGTCCAACCTGCGCGTCCTGACGCTCACGCGGGCGACGTCGGCGCTGTCCGCCGACGTGTGGTTCTTCATGGCGACCGTGCGAGGGATGGCGCAGCTCGACACCATCTTCACCGACTGCACGACGACCTACATCACCGCCTACTACGCACAGGGCATCGACGCGACCCTGCGGTACAAGCTCGCGTGGAGCGGGTTCGGCGACGGGCGGCCGTGGTGCACCTGAGCGCGGACGGGGGCGCGCGGACGGGGGCGCGCGGACGGGAGCGCGCGGACGGAGCGCCCGGGCGATTTTGACCGCCGGGACGAAAAAGGGGGCGCCGGCGGCGAGCGATGCTGTTCTCGCTGCACAAGCGCCTGACCGAATACAGGTTCCCTCCGCCGAAATCGCTGGTGGTGTACGCGGGGGCGGACGGGACGCTGGCGCACGCCGTGGTCACCGAGCTCATCGAAACGCTGCTCTCCGACGACATCGTGGTGACGTACACGTCCGACGTCCGCGGGGACCCCTCGCGCCCGCACATCCTCGTGCCCGACGACAAGGAGGGCGTCTCCCAGCGGTCGCGCGGCTTCCTGTCGGTCTGCCGCTACATCGGCAAGCTGTCGCACACCATGCCGACGAACCCGACGCTCGCGCTCGCGATCGACGGCCGACTCGAGTCGCTCGGCGAGCTCGAGTTCCTGAGTCGCGCGCACGCGTCGTCGGGCGAGTTCGGCTTCCCGATGGCGACCGAGGACTGGTTGGCCACCTACGGGATCCCGCGCGCGCTGGTCCACCTCGAGACGCTCGCCGCGCTCGAGGGCGGGTGGTGGATGTGCGAAGTGGACCGGGAGTCGCTGGCCGATCTGTGCTGGGCGGCCGCTCTGCGGTGGTGTGTGCAGACCGGCCGGGTCCGGAAGGACGCGCTGGTACCGCGGCACCCGGGTCTGCTGCAGTGGGCGCAGCGCGTCGGCCTCCGCGAGTTCGTCACGGAGACGGACGAGTGACGGAATGCAACAGGGAGAATGCAACAGGGAAAAAGTCCACACGCGAGTTTGGGCAGATGATTGATTTGGTCACGTGCCGGCGCAATCTGTCTGCATGGCTACCATCCGCCTCCGCGACCTCGTCGAACACGCTCGCGACAGCATCGACTCGCACCTGGTCAGGGACAACAAGTGGGCGGTGTGCAAGAACTACCACAGCATGCCCCCGCAAGAGAAGCGCCTCGTGTTGGAGGCGCTCGAAGAGTCCGACGGCGTCGACTTTCATCGCACGCACGGGACGCCAGTCGTGCTCGTTTCGCACAAGATCAACGGCACGGTGGCCGTGAGCCGTCCGATGATGCAGCACTTCTCCGCGAAGAAGGTCGAGGCGAAGGCCGACGAGATTGCCAAGTTTCTCTCGGTGACCAACAAGTGCATGCCGATCAATTATGCCATCGCGTATGCCGTGTGGGAGGCGGTCGCGCGCGGCGTCAACGTCAAGCACACCATCGATGGCGTCGAGTACCGGGTGGTCGCGGCCGCCTACGGAGCCTACGAGATGCAGGGCTACGCCTTCAATCCCATCATCTCGATGGTGATGTCGGAGCACACGTCGCTCTTGGACGACGTGTCCGACGCGGTCGAGTCGCTCGTCAACAGCAACCCCGAGCTGAAGCGATCGACGGCCTCGAAGATGATGTACAGCGAGATGGAGAAGCGCATGACTTACCTCATGTACAGGCGCACCCTGGGCAAGCTCGGGCACGTTGTTTCCAACGCGTTCCTTCAGGCCGACGACGGCTCCATCCGCACCGTCTTCATCGACGGCACGGCTTGGCAGGTCGATCCGAAGCTCGACCATCCCACTGCCTTCTACCTGAACACGCTCCCCTCGTCGTACGGCGGCCTCTTGCAGGAGGGCGAACCGGACGAGCAGTTCTGTCCCAACCCCATGGTCGTGCAGGAGGTCGCAGACGCCGTTGCCGCCTACTACTGCACTGAGGCCGACAGCAAGCGCGTGGTGTCGTGCATTCGCCGCTTTCATGCGGAGCTGGCCGACTTTTTTTGCAAACTCGCCGACTGATTTCTGTTGATGGAATGTGGGAGAGCGGTGGTGTGGTGGGGAAAGCGAGAGCGGTGGGTGATGGGGAGAGCGGTGGGTGGTGTGGTGGGGAGAGCGGTGGGTGGTGTGGTGGGGAGAGCGGTGGGTGGTCTGGACCAGGGAAAAAGTCCACCACCCAAGCTTGGGCAGATGAATTTTTTTGTGGGGGGTCACGTGCTCGCGGTGCTCCTCCTCCACGCCCCTCCCCCCTCCGCTCCCCCACGCCCCCGCGCTCGGGCGTGCCGACGCAGCGTTCTCGTCGCGGATCGAGACGCTCGCGCGGCGTCCTGGTCCTCCGCCGCGTCTGCTCGTTCCGCCGTTCGGTCGTCATGGGAGAGCTCGTGGCCACGGCGCGCGCGCTCGTCCAGGAGTTCGACGTGCGCTTCCCGACCCATGCCGATTTCGTGTACACACAGGCCTACTGGGCGCGTCGGATCGACACAGATGCGATCCGTACGATCGCGAGAGCGTGCGCTCAGCGCGCTCCGGACAACGCCACGGATCTCGAGCGATGGCTCGCCGGAGGCGGTCCGCATCTCGTGCTGACCACCCGCGACCGGCAGCGGGGCGACGGGCCGGACGTGATGGACAAGGGCTTCCGGCGCGACAAGGGCCTCGACGCGAAGCGTCTGAAGAATTTCTTCAAGTCGGTGCACCGGTGCTCCGCGCTGTGCGTCCTGCTCAGGATCGTCTTCCAGTCGCACGAGCACTTCGGCGACGGGCTCTTCGTCGAGTCGTCGCACGGAGCCCTCCGCCTGCAGAGCGTCGGCCTCCTCGCCGTGTGCGCCCAGATGGCCTTCAACCCGGTCGTGCTCCGCACCGCGCCCCACGACGGCACCTCGGTGAGCATCGTGTCGGCAACCACCACGTACGCGCAGATGCCGTCGAAGTCGAATCACCACATCCTCCGCATCAGGCTCGTGTCCGCCTCCGGCGAGGTGACGACCATCTTCTGTGACCCGACGTACCACCAGGTCGACCCTTCGTACGAGTGGCCGGTCCGCTTCATGAAGCAGCTGGACGCGCGCCTGTACGCCGACCCGCGCCCGATGGCGGGGCTCGACGACGGCGACCGGGCCGGCGTCCACAACCTCGAGCACCTGGACCGGCAGGACGAGGCGTACTTCACCAAGGAGGACTGCGAGATGCTCAGCGCCTTCCGCCGCGCGCTGGTGGAGAAGTACGGCGCCGCGCCGTGCGACGCGCGTCTCGAGTCCGAGGTCGCGGCGCCGCGCTGAATCACCACTCACGCGACGTGGAACGGGCGGAACCTGCCCTCGCACCTCACCGGCGTCGGCGTGAGGTTCCACCGCGACTCGAGCACACAGAGCGACGCGTTGGCGAGGTTGGGGAGCCGCATGGGTCGGCAGGCGTGGCGCGAGTAGGCGGCGCGGCTGGGGCCACCGGGGGCACCGCGGGGGGCACCGCGGGGGGCACCGCTGGGAGGGAGGGTGGCGGCCACCCGGGCGACGCAGTCCCAGGGGATCTTGTGGGCGGCGAGGAGGCGCGCCGAGTCGTAGGTGCGCTGCGTGCGGTCGTGCCAGGCGTTGCGGCGGATGCGGAGGTACGTGACGCTCGGCCGCTTCGCCACGCTCACGCCGAGCACCACGTCGTCGTGCACGACGCCGCCGGAGGCGGCCGCGTAGGTACGGAACGGGGCGGACGACACCATGTCGCGGACCAGGGCGGCGCTCATGAGGAGCAGGGGGCCCTTGGCGAACGGGTAGGGGCCCGAGCACTCGTGCGGTGGCGCGTCGGCGCGGCACCCGTGCCGCTTGCCCGTGTGCACCGACGTGCCGTAGTTGTAGCCGAAGCCCACCGCCTCGAGGCTGGACTCCCGAAAGTTGAACCACTCGAACACCCCCGCGTACACCCGCGCCAGGCCCAGGACGCTCATGCGGTGCGCGTACTGGATCAGCAGGGGGAGCGACACGAACACGTCGTCGTCCGCACGCGCGACGTACGGCTCCGGGGCCGCGGCCGCGAACCTCATGAACGACGCCAGCTTGCGCCACGTGCCTATGCGCGAGTTGATGGTGCTGTGGCGCCTCATGTGGGACGCGGTGACGACCTCGTCCTCGTCGGTGACGAGCAGCGGCGCGGGGCCCGCCTCCGACGCGTTGAACCGCGCCCCGACCACAAACACGTGCCGCACGCAGCCCACGGCCTGCGCGGCGTACATGCGCTGCGCGAAGCGCACACGGTGGGGCAGGACGCTCATGACGCCCAGGAGGACCAGCGAGGCGCCGCCGCACTCGAACGGCGGCGCTCGCGACCAGGGCAGACGGTTGGCGTCGGAGATGATCGCGTCGGTGTTGAATTCCATGCGCTCGTTCAACCAGAGCTCACAAATTTGTCCGCGAGCAATCAACACGCGATGAGCAGCCAGGCCTGGCGCAGCGAGAGCTTTGCGGACGAGCTCCCCGACGCCGCGCCGAGGAGCGCGCCGTCCCCGGCCGCGCCGTCCCCGGCCGCGCCACCCGCCGCGCCACCCGCCGCGGCTCAGGACGAGGCGGCGCCGGCCCAGAACGGCACCCCCGTGTCGGCCCCGGCGCCGGAGCCCGACGGCCCCACGCAAAAAATGGACACTGACAAGTAATATGCTAAAGGTCGACGGATGCGTCGAGGACGCGATCTGCGGCCGTGACAAGTTCGTCGGGCGCTGGCGGGTCGTGAAGGAGGAGGGGCTGGATGACATATACTCGTCGCTGTGTGTGGGAAGAAGCCGTCGGCAGAGGTTCTTGCTCCGCCTCGGCCTGTACTCGCCGCACTCGTTGCAGACCGTCACGTGCTCCGACGGCGAGATCACCCTCGCGAACCACGCCATGGGCTTCACGTTCACGCAGAAGCTCGTCGAGGGCAGCTTCCAGCGGAGCGTCCTCGGCCACGTGAGCAAGCACACGACGTGGTGGGAAGACGAGAGTATCTTCGTCGAGCTCATCCACGGACCGTGCGACGCGAACCCAGTCGTGATGCACCGCTGGGTGGACACGCACGGCCTCTTCCACGTCGTGGCCACGCACAAGCGGGGCGGCGACACCGCGGTGCACGCGCGCGTGTTCGCGCGGGCGTGATGCGGGCGGCCTTTTTTTTCGCGGGCAACTGGGAACCAAGCGCTACCACGACGCGGCCTCGCGTGGCCGACCAGCGACTGACCCCGCGCCAGACGGCGCTGCGCATCCTCGTGTGCGTGATCCTCGTCGACGTGATCGGGCGGCTCTTCGGCGACTCGAGCAGCTTCCAGGTGCTGCTCAGGGTGTGGACGTGCATGAACGCGGTGCTGGCCCTGCACAGCGGGACGCGGCCGACCGCGAGGACGCTGACGCACACCTCGCTCGCGGCGGCACTCGCTTCGATCGTGGTGTATTCCTCGTGCACGCTGGGCGTGCGGGACGTGTTCGTCGTGGTCGCGGCGACGCTGCTGCTGCTCTTCCTCTTCGGCCTCGAGGACGCGATCGTCGCGGGCGCGTGCAACGGCTTGCTGGTGCTGCTCTTCGACAAGCTGAACGACACGTGCTCCCGCGACGCGTCGGTGGCGCGGACTGCCGCGGCCCTGTGCGGCGCCTCGCTGGCGATGGCGGTGGACAGGGCGATCGTCGCGCTCGGCCGCGGCGCCTCCTCGAGGTGAAACGTAGGGCGCAAGATTTTTTTGTGGCACAAGCAGGAAGCGAGGATGAAGGCGGCAGACAAGTGGGCGCTGACGGGCATTCTCGTCAACGCAGTTGCATATGTGTTTGTTGGTTCGCGACCGTTGAAGTCCTCCCCCGTCATTCCCGATGCATTTGCATTTGAGATAGCGGAGATCGTTGCGCTCGTTGCGCTCACCATTTACGCCTTTTCGAAAGGACAGACCGTGCCTGGCGTTGTTTTCTCGCTTGCGCTGGCCGAGCACATACGCCAGGTCGTGTACTGCGAGCGCACAGCCGCACGAAGCCCGCGCAATCTTCTGACACTGATGAACTACTGCATCCTGCTCGCCCTCGCCGCCCACCGTGGGTGGTGGGAAATCGTGGCAGTGATGCTCATCGGAATAGGGATTCACGTTGCAATGATAGTGGCGAATCGTCCATTCACCGGGTTGGTGTGTGTCGCGTACAATTGAACTGCAAGTGGACCTTCAATGCTGCAAAATCCAAAAATCATATCAGCGAGCGCAACACGTCTTCCACAACCCCGAGCAGCGCGGCGCCGATCGCGTCGCCGCTCTGCATGGCGAAGGTGCACGCCTCGACGATCGCGTGGCGCATGGGCTGTGGGAACTGCGGGAGGTCGTGCAGCACGCCCACCAAGAACTCGATCGTCCGCGCGTGCACGTCGTTGGTGGATTTGAGCAGCGAGACGGCGCGCTCCACGTCGGAGTCGACGTCGGCCGGCGGGGTCGGAAGCGCGGCCGTGGCACCGGACGCTGCGGCGAATGCGACGAGCGTCTCGAGCAGCCGCTCGCGCGCGATCGATCGGAAGAACACCGCCGTGCAGATCGCGTCGTAGATCAAGTCCGAGCTCGCGTAGTTCTCCGAGTGCACGTGCACCCACGTGGCGACGGCGAACGCCACGGCCGCGACGGCCTCGGCGCGGTCGCCACACAGCACGGCGGGTGTGTGGATACCGTTGTCTTCATCCTCCTCGCGGTCGGGGATGTCCGCGACGAAGGAGAACGTGGCCATGCTCGCGCCGAGGGCGAGCGGGGTGTGCGTGTCCAGGAGCGCCGCCCAGTCGTGACGCTCGAACACGGGCAGGTAGAAGCACGAGACGATCCAAAAGAGCGCCACCACGAGGGGCTTGAGGAAGGCGATGGAGGGCTTGATGTCCTTGTAGTGGTAGTGAAGCAGCCACAGGGGCAGGATGAAGGGAAGGGTGGCCGCGTCCTGGGCGAGGAGCGCCGTCGAGCCGAGCAGGCCGACTTCCGGGACGAGCCGCTGCGAGAGGGGCGCGTCGGCGGGGAGCCGGTCCTGCGAGTAGATCGCGCCCGCCAAGCAGACGTTGAGCGCGATGTCGTGCGCGCTCAGCGCCGGGAAGGTTCCGTAATGGAGCCTCTGCGTTCCGAACTCGAGGAGGGTGAGAGGGATGCCGACCAGCACCATGTTGCCGAAGCCTTACACATTTTTTTCCACAACATGTTTTTTTCTGAGACAACAGTAGCACAGTTGCCTCCGATACGGACGGGAATGCTCGCTTTCACCGCAATGACCATGACGGACCTGTGCTCGGCCATGCAAGGCGCGACGGACCTCTTCTCATGAGCGTTTGCAGCTCTTCCACCCGTCGGCGTTGCCCTTGCACTCGAAGCCCCATTGGCAGCAGTCAGGCTTCCCATGCTGACCGCACTCGCCGTAGATCTCGGCGCACTCCGGCCTCTGCTCGTTCGCGCCGCACCCGCCCCACCAGCTCGGGATCTCCGAGGGAAGCGACCCCTTGGCGCCCTGGTTCGCCGCCGGGTCTTGCGGGCACCAGAAGCACCGGCCGAACTCGCCCGGCGCCGCGTTCTGGCCGCAGTTGCTCCTCAGGACCTCGGTGACCGTGGCCGGGCACTCGACCTTGCGAATCTTCACGACGGGGTTCGTGCCTTTTTTCCAGCCCTTGAGCGCCTCGACCTGCGCGTCGGTCAGCGACGCCATCGCGATGTCGAAGTGCGCGGGCTGGCCGGCGAGGTTGGTGCACCGCCACGTCCCGTCTTCCCAGCAGGCGTCGTTCTCCCACCTCATCGCCTTGCCGGCGTCGCTCACGAACTTCCCGGGCTTGAGGTAGCGCGCGGCCTTGGCGACGTCGCTCTCGACGACCCCGCCCTTCGGCACGCCTCTGGCGGCGATGCACCACTGGGTGTTGTTGCCGTACGCGTTCCTGTCCTCGCAGGCGTCGACGACCACGGCGCGCATCGTGATCCCGGCGGGGACGCTCTTGTCGCCGTAGACGTTGGGCTCGCCGGTCGTGGTGAGCTCCCAGCACGTCGAGCCCCCGCCGGCCCCGACGCCGCAGTTCGAAAAGTATTTCTCGCCCTTGACCTGGGCGGGCGTGTCCTTGGAGGTCGCGGTTGCGCCTTTCATATCCAGAAACGGGGTCAGCATCCAGTCCGGCGTGGCGCACCCGACCCAGCCGAGTGGCAGGAGCTCCTCGGTGATCTTCTGCCCGTTGCAGACGCACGCGGTGCTGCTGCCGAAGCCGAACATCGTCGTCGAGGCCGTCTTGCCGTTCCAGTCGCTCGGCACGACCCGCCGCTTGTCGCCGCCGTCGCGGCGGCGGCGATGGCGACCGGGGGCGGCCCACAGCCACACCACCAGAGCGACCGCAACGAGCGCGGCGAGGAGCGTCAAATACACGTATTTCATGGCGTTTGCAGGATCGGCACGAAAAAAATGGTCGACATTTTTAATGTGACGCTCGGTGCAAACAAAGCGATGAGCTCCGAGCACGCCATCTCCGTGTACACGCGGGAGAACGTCCCAAAGGGCTTGCGCCACACGCTCGCGCTGTACCATGACGAGACG
>MDTD01003894.1_pt1 | contig 28694 bp, 23 predicted proteins | sample 811221 | NCBI WGS metagenome assembly MDTD01 (sample SAMN05326646, study PRJNA326480) | marine metagenome | isolation source: seawater | place: Pacific Ocean: South West | collected 2011 | reverse complement strand
CCCGGACGTCCATGTGCCTTCCTTGATATGCCCCGTAATTCTCGCCCATAACCATGACGGCCGTGCGACCCAACAGGACAGTTGCGACACAGAACCTAAGAGGGGCTCTCTGGCAATGTTTTCAATCATCGAACGCATGGCGCCGTTGTCGTTGGCAGGCTCAACGACGAGTATATCGATTTCCTCAAGCCCGGCGGCAACAGCCTGTCGCACACGGCGATGGCCCGCCTGAATGACATAGCCATTCCCGCCATCAGTTTCGGGCGATACGACCGGTGGCTGGAGAACGCCAACCGCCTTGACCGTCGCCAGCAGTAGCGCGTCGGACTGCGGTGTCGATTTTGTGCGCCGGGCATCGTCGGGATTGTCCTTTAGCGCACGGGGATCGAGTTTCATAATCTTCATGGGATTTGCTCCTTCAGGCATCCTGGAGCGGCGGTCGCCACTCCTTCCTGTCTTCATATTTTCGAAGACATCTTCCGAACCGCAGGGCGGGAAGACCGGCGCAACTGCCGCCGAGCATCCCTGCCGCGATTGACAAGCGGGGCTGACAGCCCTGCGAAGGACGAGTGGCCGGGATGACGCAGGCGGCAATTGAGCGTCAGCGGCGGCGGGAGGAGCGAACTGCGAGAGGTTTTCTCTTTTCTTCCTTTATTTCACCTTTCAACTCCGTTTTGACCCGCCAGGCTTAGCGGCCCTACCACAATGGGCGAAACAAACAGCTTTTATCGCTCATTTTATTGAGATATTGTGGGCTATAAACTGGAGTTTATCGCTTATGGCTTGGAACTGGGAATTGGAGGCGTGGCCGGATTTCGAATGGAATCCAGAGCATCTGAGGGCCAGAGAGCAGGCATTCATGGAGAATGCGGCTATCGCCGTCGGCGCCATCCGTCATCTCGAGAAAAACGACCGCGAAGAAGTCGTGATCGAGCTGCTCAGCTCCGATGCTTTGAGCACGTCGGCCATCGAGGGGGAAGTTCTCGATCGCGACAGTGTGCAATCATCTCTGCGGCGGCAACTGGGAATGTCGGCAGCAGCTTTCCGCAGCAAGCCTGCCGAGGCAGGCATTGCCGAAATGATGGCCGATCTCTACCGCCATCCACGTGACCCCATCACCGAGGAGCGACTTTTCGAATGGCACCGGATGGTCATGAACGGCCGACGCGACATTGCCGATATCGGACACTATCGTCGCCACGGAGAACCGATGCAGATCGTCTCCGGGGCTTTTGGTCGCCAGCGTGTACACTTCGAGGCGCCTTCATCCGATCGCCTGGCGGTCGAGATGGGTAGGCTGCTCGAATGGCTTGAACAGACTTCTCCCGAAGGGCCAGATCCGCTTGCTGCCCTCACCCGTGCCGGCATCGCCCATCTGTGGTTCGAGAGCATCCACCCTTTCGAGGACGGCAATGGTCGTATCGGCCGTGCGATCGCCGAAAGCGCGCTTGCTCGTGCGATCTCCACGCCGACCTTCAGCGCATTGTCGAAATCGCTACTGAAGCACCGCAAAGACTATTATGCCAGGCTGGAGGCGGCGAGTACCACGCTTGTTGTGGATGACTGGCTCTTATGGTTCGCGGACCGGGCACTCGAAGCCCAGAAATCAGCCGACGAGCTGGTCCGCTTCCTGATCGAAAAGACCCGTTTCATGGACAGGCTCCGTGGCGCATTGAACGAGCGACAGGAGAAAGTCCTGCTGCGTATGTTGGCCGAGGGGCCAGAAGGTTTTAACGGAGGCCTGAGCGCTGGCAACTACGCGACAATCACCGGCGCACCGCCCTCGACCGTTACGCGCGACCTTTCCGATCTCGTTGAGTTAGGCGCGCTTCTGCGCACCGGCGAGCGCAAGGCGACGCGCTACCGGCTGACGATCGAAAACGATGCAAAGGCGACCTGATCGAGGCGTTCCATCAGAGCGGGTTAAGCCGCGACCCCATGCGGCTCGGTGTCATCGCGAGCGGCTTTCGTGAGCACCTCCTCGACCTGCCCCAACGCTTGGCGCTTCTCGGCCAGTTCGTCGGCAAAGGCGAAACTGCCTCCTTCGCGAGAGCGATAGGACGCGAGGCGGCGGTGTGCTTCATCGAGCCGGAGGCGATAGCGGTCACGCTCCTCGTGGAAATCGTCGAGCGCATGTTCAAGCCGGGAGATCGCCCCGAGCGGCGTCACGGTCACCGCCAGATCGACCTCGTAGTCAGCGCCGGTGCGCTGAAGGGCCGTGGTATAGTGGTATCCGTCGCTCTTGCCGAAACGCTCACCGTCGTAGACGAGATCGAAGCCGCCAATCGAAGCGAGGTGGATTTCCCCTTCTTGGCGCAACTGGACGAGGGTCAGGATCTCCTTCATGAGCGCACAACCGGCCATCTTGCGATCCTCGTGGATGTCGCTCATCACCGCCATCCTGAACGCATTGCCTGATGTCAGGACGAGGCGTTCGATGTCCTGACCGATATCTGCAATCCGGCGCTGCGAGACGTCGATGTCGCGCTCGGCCTCGCGGACCTGGCGGCGAACCGCATGCTGGTCGTCGTCGTGCGCGGCACGCAGGCGCTCCAGCCGGGCGATATCGGCTTCGAGGCCGGCCTTCGGCATCAAGCGTTCGTCCCCCGAGGCTATGGCCTTTGCCATTGCGAACTGGTTGGCAGCCCCTTCGCCGAGATCTTCCAGCCGGCGGATCGAGGTGTCACCCGACAAGGCGGCGGCGATAAAGCGCGCCTTGCGCTCGTTGTTCTGCCACATTGAGGCGTCGAGAGACCCTTGCGTCGCATAGGCGAAGATATCGACGACATCGTGCTGGTTGCCCTGGCGAACGATGCGCCCCTCGCGCTGCTCGATCTGCGACGGAAGCCAGGGCACATCCAGGTGATGCAGCGCCTTCAATCGGAGTTGGGCATTGACGCCGGTGCCCATGGTCTCGGACGAGCCGATCAGGAAGCGGACCTTGCCGGCGCGCACATCGCCGAACAGGCGCTGCTTGGTCTCACTTTTCTTGAAATCCTGCATGAAAGCTATCTCGGCGGCCGGCACGCCGCGCCGGACCAATTCGTCACGGATCCAGCGATAGGCAGAAAAACCTCTGCTCTTCTCGACATTGATCGTGCCGAGATCGGAAAAGATCATCTGTGCAGCACCTGGGAGATCGAATGGCTTGCCGTCTGGATGCACGAATGTGCTTTGGCTGGTCTGCTTCCATATGCTGAAAGCATTTTCGACGAGAAGATTGAGCTTGTTGTCCGGCTCGTTGTCATTGTCCGGATCAACAAGACGGAGATCGATCGCCGCATGCCGGCCGTCGGTGATGACGGAGAGCAGGATATCATCGCCCGGCTTGGCCGGTCCCTCGCGCTGCTCTATCGCCTTGATGCGGGCATCGAGTAACATCTGGTAGTTCCTGAAGGCCTGCGACGGCTTGGCCGTCAGGATCTGCCGGCGGCCCGTCGCGATGTCCGGTACCTTCATGTAGCGACGAAGGTCTTCCGGCATGACAACATCGGCAAAGGAGCGGAACATGGCAATGAGTTCCGGCACGTTGACGAAGCTCGCAAAGCGGCTGACCGGCTTGTATTTGCCAGACGGCTGGATCTCCAGTTCGGTCGTCGTGTCACCGAAGGTCGATGCCCATGCGTCGAACTCGTGCAGACCACGTTCGCGCAGCGCTTCAAACCCAAGCAGGCGCTGGACAGAGAACATCTCGCCCAACGTATTGGTAATCGGCGTACCAGAAGCAAGCACCAGCGCGCGGCCGGGGTTCTTCGTCTCGATGAAGCGGGATTTGACATAGAGATCCCAGGCGCGCTGCGAGCCATTCGGATCGATGCCCTTCAGCGTCGCCATATTCGTCGCGAAGGAAAGCTTGCGGAACTCCTGCGCTTCGTCGACGACGATCTGGTCGACGCCGATTTCCGAAATCGTCAGCAGATCGTCCTTGCGGGTCGACAGCGCCTCCAGCCGCTCTCTCAAACCCTCCTTCAAACGCTCGAGCCGCTTGCGAGATACACGGTCATCCCGGTCGAGCTTGGTCTGCAGATCCTCGTAAAGCTGCAATTCGTCATGGATCATATGTTGTTCGAAGGCTGAAGGCACGCCGATGAATCTGAACGCCGAGTGGGTGATGAAAATCGCATCCCAGGTCGCGGTTGCCGCCCGCGATAAAAACCGCGCCCGCTTGGCTATAGTGAAATTCGTCTCGTCGGCGACGAGAATGCGGGCATTGGGATAAAGCGCCAGAAACTCACGAGCCGCCTGCGCCAGGCAATGTCCGGGAACCACCAGCATTGCCTTGGCGATCAGCCCGAGCCTGCGTTGTTCCATGATGCTTGCTGCCATCGTCATGGTCTTGCCCGCGCCGACGGCATGGGCAAGGTAGGTGGAGCCCGACGAGATAATGCGCCAGATGCCGCGTTTCTGGTGATCATACAAAGTGTAGGCGCCGGAGGCGCCGGGAAGTTCCAGATGGGAGCCGTCGAATTTGCGCGGCGCGATATTGTTGAACCGGTCATTATAGACCCGCGCCAGCCGGTCGGTGCGATCGGGGTCCGTCCAGACCCAGGTCTGGAAAGCTTCCTTTAACCTCTGAAGCTTGTCGCGGGCCGCTTCCGTATCGACGACATTCAGCACCCGCCGTTCGCCGTCCAAATCCTTGATCGTATCAAAAATCTGCGGAACGCGGCTGTTCAGCGCATCGCCAAGCAGTTCGCCGGCATGACGGCGGCTGGTGCCCCATTGTGATGTGCCCACGGCTGTGTAGCCGAGTTGACGTGCCTCCACCGTCCATGAGCCGAGTTCCGGCATATGATGGATGCGGATATCCGCGCCCATCGTTTCGTGGACGAAAGCAACCACGTCGGAAGCCGGTATCCACGGCGCCCCCAGCCGCGCGGTAATGTCGGAGGGACGCAGATCGGCTGGCTGTACGTCGATTAACGCCCGCACATTATGTTCGAAGACCGGATCGAGCGCGGCCGCTGCTTCTGCAGCGGCAAGTTTCGTGCGGACCGGACCGGAGAGATAGGCGTCCGACGTTTGCCACGACCCATCCACAGGATCCCGAAAAATGGCATCTCCCAGTTCGGCAATCACCACTTGCGCGTCACAATGCAGCAGCTCGGCGATGTGGTCGATATCGACCCGGCCACTTTCATTCAGCACGACGGCCAGTGCGTCTGCGGCACTGGTGATGTCAGGTGCCGCGGGAGGAGAGATCACCCGCTCGGAAAAGATCGGGCCGGGGCGAGCCGTATCGGTCTCAAGGTCATAGTCCTCGATAGAGGCGACCAGCCAGCAATCTGGATCGTCGCGGAAGGGTGCTAGATTGGGCTGGCGATGGGTTTCCCGGACTTCGCCGGTTTCGGCATCCTCCGAAATCGAGACCGTGGTGTGATTGATGGGGCCAAAGTCGCGAACGAAGGACGACCAGGCGATACGCAGGCGGATCTGAAGATCACGCCATGGGCGGTCATGCTCCTGGGCTTTGAGGATCGCGCGGACGGCATCTCGGACTGGAATCAGCTTGGTGATTACGCGAACATGCTTCTCGGACATGCCGTCGGCAGAACGCCCCTTGCGCCGCTTGATCTCGACGGGCACGCCATCGAGCATCTGCATGAGGCCTCGGGAATTGTCGTTGAAGAAGCTGCCTTCACGGACCTTTTCGTTTCCGGGCCGCAAGTCAACGATCTCGCCGAGTTCGTCCTCAACATCAATGTCAATGCTGGTCGGTTCGCCGTCGTAACGGCCTTGCGGAAGAAGAGAGATCGCGGCCTCCAGCGCGGTTTCGAGATCGACGCCAGCGCTGGCTCGGCAGGTATAGGTTTCGCCGAAGGGACCGGAGGTGAGGGTGTGGGTACCGAGCACGAAGTCAGGATGTTTCGCAAACCATCGATTGACGCGGATTGCGCCATCATCCTCCGTGGCAGCGCTAACCTCTTCGAGGTCAAGCCACGAGGCATCGCCCTCGGGCTCGCCCACCTTGCGCTTGCGGAAAAACAGGATATCGACGACCACTTCCGTACCGGCATCACGGCGGAAGCTACCCTCCGGCAGGCGGATCGCCGCAATCAGATCGGCTGATTTGGCGATATGCTCGCGCGCAGTCGCATCCACCTTGTCCATCGTGCCGGAACTGGTCACAAAAGCCGCAAAGCCCCCTGGCTTCAGAAGATCGATCGAGCGCGCGATAAAATAGTCGTGTAGACGAAGGCCGAGCGAGCGATAGTGCCGATCCGACCGCACGATCCGATCGGAAAACGGCGGATTGCCGATGGCAAGATCATAGATCGGTGCGAGATCCGTGCGCGCGAAATCCCCCTCGATGATCCGGGCTTTCGGCTGCAGCAATCGGACGACGCGCGCTGTGACAGGATCGAGTTCAATCCCAGTGACGTAACCCTTGTCTCGAAATGCCTTCGGCATCAGCGCCGGAAACAGGCCCGTACCGATGCCCGGTTCCAGAACGCGACCGCCGCGCCAGCCCATGCGCTTCAAGCCGGACCAGATCGCCCGGATGATGAACTCCGGTGTAAAATGCGCATACTGCGTGCAACGTGACAGGCTGGAATAGTCGCTCTCGGTGACAGCACTCTCGAGCGACGAGCCGAGATCCTCCCAGCCTTCCCGAAACGCGACGTTTCCCGGACGGCGGAACATGCCGTTTGCAAGCTCGGAGGCGCCGAAGCCAGTGAACCGGATCAACCGCTTCTGCTGCTCGCGCGTCACTGGCAAATTGTGCCGCTCGATCTCGCTGGCGATCAGAATAGCTGCGACGTTCGCCTTCGCGCGGTCCTTCCAGGACGTGGCAAGCCCTCGGTCCTCGCCGTCATCAAGGTAGAAATTGGCACGCTGGCCCTGTTTGGGCGCTGCGGGTCGTGGCGGCGTGCTGATCTCGTGAGCCGGGGCAGGCGAGGGCGGTGTTGGATCGGGATCGTCGTCATTGGCGGGCTCGCCCGAAAACCCGCCAAAGGCGGTGACGCCAAGCCCGAGGCCTGACGAGAGGGCCGAACTGTCGAACATATCGAGCGTGAAGGGATCGTTGTTCATCGGTTTCTCCTGGTTGAAAAGCGCGCGTTAACGCCCGCGGCAAAGACCGCAGGTCGGGCACGTGCTGGTTCTGAACGGTGAGGGGGTTTGGTAGCCGACGGCGCCTAGGGACGCTCGACGAGTGTGAGTTGCAGCGCGTCGGGCCGGAACGTGACGCGCAGATGCGTTGCAGCAGGACATGCGGCCATCATGGCCTCCAGTTGCGCCGCATCGAGAAACTCGACGCCATCGTCGCCACCGAAGGTTTGCCGCTTGACCTCGAACCAGTCATCGCATGTGTCGGGATTGCACTCCTCAGCATAGACAACGAGGGGCCTCGCGCCTTCAGGCAGTTTGCCATTCGAGCACAGATAGACGCCGTGGTCGCCGACCAGCCACAGGCCGCGCTGTTCGGCGGCTCCCGATCGGAGACGGTAATATGGGTTGCGGAAACCACCATGGGATTTCGCATCGTTGCTGCCGCGGTCGATCACTGCGCGCACCTTTTCGAGCGGGAAGGAAAGCATCGCACCCTCCTTCACGCTGCGACCGCATCGGGCAGGAAGCGCAGATGCACTGGCAGTTTGGCCGCGATCTCGCAATCAGTCAGGCTCTCCAGTAGTTTTAGCGTGGTGCCCCCCGGTCTGGCATAGAACATGATCGTCCGCTTGCCGCGGTCGATCACCGGCCAACGCTCGCCGGCATAGCCGCGATAGTCGTCCGTCGTGCTGCTCCAGATGTGCTCCAGCCGTTCATCGCGGGTCATAGCGCGGACAGGACGTGTTTCCCGTTCGATAATGGCCAGCCGCATGTGCTCAACGGCTTCCCGGTTGGAAAGGTCGCAATAGCCGTGAAAGGTGCGGATGGTCCCGTCAATCCTGAGCGCGAAGAAGACTGATGTCACCGACCCGGTCAGGAACTCGCGCATCGCGAACATCGAGCCGCGGATCCACAGCGGCGGCAGGATCTCGAACATATGATCATGCTCAGCTTCATTGATTTCGAACCACTCTCCGGCATAAAGCGGCGTGGCATCATCTTCGAACCGGTCCGGGCGACCGGCATGCCGGTCGAACATGCGAAACATCTGGTGGCGTGACGCCACGCCCTCGTAGACCTTGCGAGGTGCGGGAGAAGTTTTCATCTGGGGCTCCTTGAGGTTTTGTCGGGACCGAAGCGCAGTGACGACCCTGTCGATCTCACCATCCTGTTCAGTCCTTCCTGACACCTCCACTGCCGCCGCCTCGCCGGTCGCCCGGGTCAAGGGCCGGCGTCAGCCGGGCGAAGCTTCACCCTTGACGCGTGCGGCGCGCATGCGGCAGGCCTCGCCTTGTCTTCACTCCTCTTCCTTCTTGTTCTTTCGCCCTTTCCTGAAGCACCGCATTCCAGTCGTCCCTTGGCGGCCGCAATCGCTGCCAACCACACTCGACGTCATCGGCCAGCTGTCGAAGACGATCCGCGAATCTGTCTCCCTGAACATTGGCATCGGTCGCAGCTATGAAACGTGCTCCCGGTCGGGAGCCAAGCACCCGCAGCGCAGCATCCGTCGTGGGCGACCAGCCGCCGCCGGTGCTGAGATAGGCTGTGCCCTCGCGAAAGCCTTCGATCGCGGCGAGACTCATGGCATCGATCGCCGCTTCAACCACGCAAAGCCGGGTGGCATCCTGCGCGCCCAGCCGAAACAGGACCTTGGACCCACCGGTCGCAAACCCGCGCCACTGCGGACCGCGTTCCTCCCATCCGGTAATGATTCCGGCCTCGTCGGTATGCGCAGCCCACATACTGCCGCAGGGTCCTTCCCGCAGGCAGTTCTGGTCGAAAGCGGCTCTTAGGATCTTCGGGGGTAGAAATCGTTGCTGCGACAGGTATGTCCAGCTGTGTGAGCCGCGCCGGGGCGCTCGGCGAGTGTTCCAGCGAGTCGAAATACCCTGCGACAAAACACGCAAGGGAGCCGACGGCTTCCAGTTGGCAATTGCTGCGTCATGACCGACCAGGTCGGCCACCGTCGCGAGCGCGTCCGTGAAAGCTCCGCCATCGAGATGGGTGACCAGAGAGAACACGTCGCCCTTTGCATCGCTCAAAGGATCGAACCATCCGCTCCCGTCATGCGTGACGATGACTATCTCTCCTACGCGCCGCCATTTGACGGCACGGCGCGTGCTCTCCTTGGCATCGACGGCAAAGCCTGCCTTGTCCAGCAGCGTGGCGCACGCCACCTTCTCCTTCAAATTTTCCAAGTCATGGCGTTTCATGTTTATTCCGGCCTTCAGGCCGACCTTTCCTGCTTCTGGTTCCCCGCAGATGCGGGGCCACATCCGCATTCGCATTCGCCGCGAAGAGCAAAGGGGGCAAGGGTGCGGACGGCAAGGTGCAAATTTGCACCCGACCGCGGCGAAGCTTCCCTTGCGGCCTGCCGGTCGCAAGCAGCATTCCGGAACGGCCAAGGGGCCCTAAGGGGCTCCTATGGGTCACAGGTCGGGGACAGCTTCGTCTTCGGGAACAGGAGATTTACGCATGGTGTTGGACATAGGTTTTTCCTCCGCTCGGAAATGAGCAGAGTGAATCCGCAGCCACGAGCCTCACGCTGGCAAGTGGTCTGGCGAGATTATGCCGACCATTGGGTCGCAAAATATCGCTGCGCCGGGGAAAGACACCCCCGGTGCGGCATAATCGCGATGGCGGCATTAAGTGCATTATGCCGATATCGGCATAACGGCCACTGGACAAAGCATCCGAAGCGCCTCGACCGTGAATTCGGGCGCAAGCGTTGGGGCGATGAAGGTTATGCGCGGGAAGAGCTGGTTGCCGAGCTGGGCGCGGCTTTCCTTTGCGCCGGTCTTGTGCTGACGCCGGAGCCGGGCACCGATCATGCTGCCTATATTCGGAGCTGGCTCGAGATATGCTCACCTCGTCATAACTTCAGCCAGGACTGCAAATAGGAGGCGTGATCGGGCCGAAGCTCCAGCTCTGGAACGTTGCCGAGGTCGGCGCAAAGGAAGCAACTGCCCAGTTCCGCGATATATCCTGACAGTCAACGGTGCAGTGAGACCGCACTGCTACATGCCTGTACCTGGCGGCCCGATTTGCTGGCGCTTGCATATTATAGAGGGGTATACTATATTTCTCCGCGAAAAGGGAGAGCCGCATGTCGCATACGACCCGCGAGAAAACGAAACTTTTGAATCGGGTGCGCCGCATTCGCGGCCAGATGGAAGCCGTCGAGCGGGCGCTCGAAGACGAAAAGGGCTGTGCCGACGTTCTGCAACTCATCGCCGGCGTGCGCGGCGCCATCAACGGCCTGATGGCCGAGGTGGTTGAAGATCACATCCTGCTGCACGTCGCCGACCACGACCTGGCCCAGGAAGAACGCAACGAAGGCGCCGCCGAACTCATCGATGTCGTGCGCGCCTACCTCAAGTAACAACGGAGTTTCCGACATGGCCGTCCAGGACACCACTCAGCACCGAACACTGACCGATGCCGCCGAAGCGCGCACGATCGTTCCGGAAGCTTCGCATCATCACGATCATGACCGTCATCATGACGATCACGATCACGATCATGAGTACGGGCATGACCATAACCATTCCTTTGAATGGCAGGAAGCCGCACGTATTGCCCTTGTCGCGATCGCGGCGGCCGCTGTGTGGTTCCGCATCTGGGAGCCGTTCCCGGCTGTGAGCATCATTGGCATCGTCGGCCTTCTGATCGGCGGCTGGCCAATCCTCAAGGAGGCCTTCGAGAACATTGTCGAGTGTCGCATGACGATGGAATTGTCGATGACGATCGCTATTGTGGCGGCAGCAGCCATAGGCGAGTTCTTTACGGCGCTGGTTATCACATTGTTCGTTCTCGTCGCTGAGGTGTTGGAGGGTCTGACCGTCGGCCGCGGCCGCAAGGCGATCCGTGATCTTCTTGAATTCCTGCCGCGTGAGGTCTCTGTCCGCCGGTCCGGTTCGATCCGGTCCGTCTCGGCGGAAGAGCTGTCGGTGGGCGATGCCATCCTGGTCGCGCCTGGCGGCCGGATTCCTGTCGACGGCGCCGTGCTCTCTGGCCATTCCTTCGTCGACGAATCCCGCATCACGGGTGAATCCATGCCGGTCGAGAAGACGGCCGGCACACAGGTCTTCGCCGGCTCGATCAACCAGTCCGGCGCGCTGGAGGTTGCCGCCGAGCGGATCGGCCGTGACACAAGCTACGGCAAGATCATCGAGGCGGTCGAGCGGGCCGAGAAATCCCGCGCGCCGGTCCAGCGTCTTGCCGACCGTTTGGCCGGCTATCTCGTCTATTTTGCGCTCGGCGCCGCCGTCCTGACGTTCCTGATCACGCGCGACATCTACTCGACGATCTCGGTGATCATCGTCGCCGGCGCCTGCGGCATCGCGGCCGGCACGCCGCTCGCCATTCTCGGCGGCATCGGCCGTTCCGCTCGCCTTGGTGCCATCGTCAAGGGCGGCGTGCATTTGGAGACATTGGGCCATGTAGACACGGTGGTGCTCGACAAGACGGGCACGCTGACCTTTGGACGTCCCGAGGTGCAGCGGGTCGCTCCTGTTGCGGGCACCACCGGTGATGAACTTCTCGATGCTGCCGCGACGGCTGAGGTGCGCTCCGAGCATCCGCTCGGCAAAGCCATCGTCGCCTACGCCCGGAAGCAGGGCCGCAACGTGATCGAGCCGTCGAGCTTCGCCTACACGCCGGGCCGCGGCATCACGACGAAGGTCGCCGACGCCACCATCCTGGTCGGCAACCAGGCCTGGATGGCGGAGAATGGGGTCAGCATGCCGGCCGCTTCTGGTCAAGATATTGCGGCGGGCTCCGAGGTCTTCGTCGCCCGTGACGGTCGCCTGCTGGGCTCTATTGCGGTCGCCGACACCGTCCGGCCCGAGGCCAAGCGGGCGATCGACGAGTTGCACCGCATGGGCATCCGGACAGTCCTGCTCACGGGCGATGCGCAGCGTGTGGCGGTCGCCGTCGGCACGGCGCTCGGCATCAAGGAGATCGAGGCGGAACTTCTGCCCGAGGACAAACTGGCGCGGGTCCAGGCTCTCGTCGCCCAGAAGCGCGTCGTTGCCATGGTGGGTGACGGCGTGAACGACGCCCCCGCGCTTGCCGAGGCCAATGTTGGCGTCGCCATGGGGTCGGGCACCGACGTGGCGCAGGAGAGTGCCGATGTGGTGCTGCTCGGCAATGATCTCGAGCGCTTCGTGGAGACGCTCGCCGTTGCAAGGAGAACGCGAGGCATCATCTGGCAGAACTTCACTGGTACCATCGGCGTCGACATGCTTGGTATTACGCTAGCCGCTTTTGGATTCCTCAATCCGCTGCTCGCTGCTGGCATTCATGTCGTCTCGGAGCTGGTGTTCATCCTCAACTCGGCTCGCCTCTTGCCGACGCCCGAGAAGACGGTCACGGCGACGCCTGAACTCAAGCCCGAACCGGCGAAGGTGTAGCTCATGTTGACGTCGCCCTGTCTCGATATCTGCAAGTTCGACCGCAAGGCTGACCTATGTGTCGGGTGCTTCCGCACCACGGGGCGTTGGTGCGCGGATCAGCCAATAAGCGGAGCTCGTTCTTTGATGGGTCCGCTTATTTGGTTGCTCCCGCCGATGCTTGGCAACGAACGGATTTCGGGCGTCCGCAGGCGAGCATTCGGTTAAGTATGGCCACGCCGATCGCAGCCTCTGTCTGTTGAGCGAGGAATGAGCGAGCACGCATACGTGGCCCGATGACACCTTTGTATCGACCCATTGCAGTTTCAACCAAAGCTCGTTTGCCGTAGCCGGTAGCTGCCTGCCATTTAAGCCGGCCATCCATCTGCATGGATGCAATGTGGTCGTCTCGCTGGCAGGACGCTTGGGCGCAGGGCCGTTCAACCGCGTTCGAGCGCGGTGGAATGATGACCCTCGCGCCTGCACTGTGACGTAGCACAGCCTCATAGGTTGGAGTGCCATCGTGCGCACCATCGGCGGTGAACTTGTCGATCTCATTGTTGATCTGGTCCAGCAACGGCTCCAACTGCGAGGCATCGCCGCTCTCCTGATCTGTCAGACTATGTGCAATGATCTCGCCACTGTCGGCATCAACCGCCAGATGCAGCTTTCGCCAGCCACGCCGGGACTTTGTCCCATGCTTTTCTTCCAGCCATTGGCCCGCGCCATAAACCTTGAGGCCGGTACTGTCGACCAGAACATGAACCGGCCCGCTCTTCACAGGTTGTCGGTCGTTGCTTCTGGCCGATGGCTTCCAGGTTCTGGCTCTCCGGCTCAGCGTGGTGTGATCGGGCACAGGCAGATCCAACGCCATCATATCAAGCACCGAACGCAAAAGTACCTCGCTTTGGCGCAGCCGCAGCCCAAATACCATGCCCAGCATCAGCGTAGTTTCGATCGCCAGATCTGAATAGAGCGGCTGGCCACCACGCGTCTTGCGCCTTGGGGCTGCCCAGCCCGCCAGCGCTTCCGGTGTTATCCAAAGGGTCAAGCTACCACGGCGGCGAAGGCCCGCCTCATATTCCGCCCAGTTCGTCACTTTGAACTTCATCTTACCGATGTGATGGCGGCGGGCGGCGTTATGTTTGTGCGGCATACGGGATCAATCAAGCTATTTTCAATCCCGACCGCATAGACGCAAAACGTTGAAATTTGATCCGCGCACCAATGCCAAGTCGAGGCTTACTTCGCCGATGCGCCCGCCCATCGCCTCGACAGCTTCCTCGAACTCGACAAAGGCCATGGCCGCATCGAGGAGCGGAGCGTCACCGTCAGCCGGGAGGTCGACTGGCTTGGCGGCGATCGGCGCTTTCCAGGCGAACTGCGCCTGCCTGGCGTCGCCACCATCGTTCGGGTCGTCTCACGAACCGAGTTGAAGGATCGCTGCCGCATGGAGACGAGATACTACATCTCGTCCGCCATGATGTCGGCCGAACCCGCCGCCGCCATCGTGCGCGGACATTGGGCCATCGAAAACACATTGCACTGGACCCTCGACGTCGTCTTCAGGGAAGATCAATCGAGACTGAGAAAAGGCAACGGCGCCGTGAACATGGCCATCGTCAGTCACTTCGCCATCAATCTCGTCAGGGCCGTCGCCGACAAGCGATCCATCAAACTCCGCCGCAAACGAGCCGGATGGGACACAAACTATCTCGCAACAATGTTAGGTCCGCAAACCCGTTAACCTGGATTCGAAGCCCTGTGTGTCGGACAGCCAGGTTTTTTGGGATTAAAGCGTGTTGCGTTCAGTCGGTTTCATAGCCTGCGGCGTTGAAGAAGCTGTTGCATTCCTCCTCGGTGAAAAGATCACAGACATGCCCAACCGCCTGCCCATCAATGGCACCATCCAGCGCCTTGGCAGTTGCAAATGCACTCACCGAACTTGGCTTCCGCGACATCGGCATAGTGCGCGATGACGCGCCTTGGGGGTAACGTCGGCAATAGCGATGCCGGTCATGGTGGTGGACGCCAAAAGGCCAAGTTCGATGAGGTGTGCGAAGCGATTCATGGTCTGCTGCGGTATTCCAGATTATTTCAGTTTAATTAGTGTTGAGAGTTACTCGACTGCGATGCAGCAAAGGTGGATCTCCTTTCGATGTCGACGATTGCGCTCACTGGAATGTGCGCCTGGCTGTGGCCGAGCAGAACCGCCGCATAGGCACTGGCCAGATCAACAACTTCGACGCAGGCCTCGGAACAGGTGAGCAGCTTGGCCGACTGAACCAGACTGTCCTCGTCGCCATGCTGCGCGCCCGACACCATGCCAAGCACCAGGCATTCATCGCGGCACAGATGGCCGGCGCCCGGCTTGTAAAAGCGCAATGGGCAGGTTACGCAGGCCCCGAGCTGACGCACTAGGGATGCAATTGCATCCAGCGCGATTTGTCCGTCGATGGCGCCCAGCACCTTGGCGTGCGCCGACCAGGCGGCATCCCAATAGCGAGAGTCGGAGTGAGCCAAGCCCGCAATCCAATTGCGATAGCCATTGACGACAAGGTTTTCCGGCTGCTGACGCAGGTAGGCCGCTGCAGGACAGTCTCCGGTGTTGTCGTGTTCGGTTTGCGCCATATCATCCCCACGGCTTTAAACAGGAGGGTTTTCGGTAATGTATCTTTAAAGTGGAGTCAAACAGTATAGTTTAGAATGAATCCAAATTTCCCCTTCGACGACCGAAACCGGAGGCCGTCACTGGCACCACTGTTTGCCCGCATGCGCGTACGTCCGGCGCACCGCGACTACAATCGGAGAGAGCCCCGCCGCGAGGAGTGGCACTTGATCGAATGGCCCCTTGAGGAGGTCGCACCGACGAAGTACTGGCTGTCGACCCTGCCCGAGGACATCGCCTTCGATCGCCTGGTGCATCTCACCAAGATGCGCTGGCGGATCGAGCGTGATTATCTGGAACTCAAACAGGAACTTGGGCTCGGTCATTACGAGGGCCGCGGGTGGCGGGGCTTCCACCACCATGCAACGCTTTGCGTTGCAGCCTACGGAGTCCTGATCGCCGAGAGGGCGAGGATTCCCCGTCAGGACCTGCCGCCGCAACAAAGTGCGCGGCGCCTGGCGTTCCAGAAGGTCACCGACCCCGCAGCGCCGCCGATGCGGCCGGAGCGGCATGTGCCGAACTCGATCTCAACAGTCCGCCGAAGCCTCACAATAGCACTGGCGCGAAGTCTCGAACGATGTCCCTGCTGCGCAGTCCAATATCGAGATCCCGGAAACTATCAATTTTTATGACGCAGTAGGAGCAAAAAATCGTGGACCCCTATTGAACCTCTAGTTGCTATAGCTCTTACAATCATGGCCATATGATTATTTGCCGGAGATAACCCATGGCCCATGATGGACACAAACACGAACACAGCGAAGATAAACACACACACGATCATAAAAATGAGTCGGCTTGCTGCGGCTCAGGCGGCGATGCGATGTGTGGCGATATTGGTCCTGTCGGCAAGATCAATGCCGCCGGACGCAGCTTTCGGGTGAACGGGCTCGACTGCGCTGAAGAGGTGGCGATCCTGAACAAGGCGCTGGGTCCGGAAGTCGGCGGCGCCGAGCATTTGGCCTTTGACGTGATCAACGGTCGGATGACGGTTCTGGAAAGCGCCAAGCCGCTGTCCGACGATCGCATCATCCGGCTCATCGGCGGCACCGGCATGTCGGCCAAACCCTGGAATTCGGATACCGCGGCTGCCGACCAGGCGGCGCATCTGAAGCGGCAGAAGTTCTTTACCACGTTCAGCGCCGGCTTCTGGGCCGCCGGGCTGCTCTGGCATGGAATCGAGACCGGTCTGTCCGGCCTGATCGGCATCTTTTCCGATCACGGCGAGACGCCGATGCCGCTGGCCGAGATGGGGCTGTTCTTGCTGGCCATCGTCTTCGGCGCCTGGCTGGTCGCGCCCAAGGCCTGGTCCTCGGCGCGCCGGCTGTCACCTGACATGAACCTCCTGATGATCGTCGCGGTGGCCGGGGCCATCGGCCTTGGGGCGTATTTCGAGGCGGCGACGGTAGCGTTCTTCTTCTCGCTCTCGCTCTATCTCGAAAGCTGGAGCGTCGGGCGCGCGCGCAATGCCGTCGCGGCGCTGCTCGATCTCGCGCCAGCAACGGCGCGGGTGATCCGCGAAGATGGGACCGAGGAGGATATTCCCGCAGCACAAGTTGCCGTGGGCGACCGCTTTGTCGTGCGCGGCGGCGACCGGATCGCGCTGGATGGCGAAGTGGTGGAAGGCATGGGCGGCGTCGATCAGGCCCCGATCACCGGCGAAAGCGCGCTGGTGACGAAGGAGCCGGGCGACGAGGTCTATGCCGGTACGATCAATGGCGAAGGCACGCTGACCGTTCGGGCGACCAAGTTGGCGAGCGACACGGTGCTGTCCAAGATCATCCGCATGGTGGGTGATGCACATTCGCGCCGTGCCGAGGTTGAGCAATGGGTGGCCAAGTTCGCCCGCATCTACACCCCGATCGTGATGGTGCTGGCGATCCTCATCGCGCTGGCGCCGCCGCTGGTTTTCGGTGCGTCCTGGTCATTCTGGATCTACAATGCGCTGGTGCTGCTGGTCATTGCCTGCCCTTGCGCGCTGGTGATCTCCACCCCGGTGTCGATCGTCGCGGCGCTGGCTTCATCGGCGCGCAACGGCGTGCTGATCAAGGGCGGCGCCTATGTCGAGGCGCCCGCGCGGCTGACCGCACTGGCGATGGACAAGACTGGCACCATCACCATGGGCGAGCCCGAAGTGGCGGGTCTCTACCCACTCAACAATACCTCCGAGCGTGACCTTCTGGCCGCCGCCGCATCGCTTGAAGCGCGGTCGTCGCATCCGCTGGCGCGGGCCATTCTGGCGCGCGCCAAACGCGACGGCATCGCGGACAAGGCGGCCGAGGATACCCGCACCGTGGCGGGTCGCGGGGTCGAGGGGCGGCACGATGGCCGCATGATCTGGCTTGGCTCCGATCGCTTCGCCAGGGAAAAGAAGCTGGATGCCGGTATGCCACGCGACGTGGTGGACCGGATCGAGGGCGCCGGGAGCACGCTGGTGGCGGTTGGCGACGAGAGCGGTCTCCTGGGCCTGATCGAGCTGCGCGACCGGATCCGGCCCGACGCGAAGGGCATTGTCGCGAAACTGCATGCGCAAGGTGTGAAAAAGATCGTGATGCTGACCGGCGACAACGAGCGCACCGCCCGTGCGGTAGCGGCCGAGGTCGGCATCGACGAGGTGCGTGCCGAATTGCTGCCCGAAGACAAGGTCAAGGCGATCGAGGATCTGGTGGCGCAATATGATGTCGTCGCGATGATCGGCGACGGGGTGAACGACGCCCCGGCCATGGCCCGCGCGCATTTCGCCATCGCCATGGGCGCGGTCGGGTCCGACGCGGCGATCGAGACCGCCGACATCGCCCTGATGACCGACGATATCGGCAAGGTGCCGTGGCTGATCGGCCATTCGCGCCGCACGATGTGGATCATCCGCCAGAACATCGGTCTGTCGCTGGCGACCAAAGCCGCCTTCGTGGGCTTGACCGCCTTCGGCATGGCCACCATGTGGGGAGCGATCGCCGCCGATGTCGGCGTGTCGCTGATCGTGGTCGCCAACGCGCTCAGGCTGTTGCGCGCCAAGGGTCAGGGCCCGGCGGCGCCGCGCGGCGGCGAACGGGTCGGCGAGGGCATGGCAAAAGGAGCCTTGGCCCATGGCCATTGAACTTGAACCAAAGGATTCCGAGCGGAAAAAGGAAAAGGTGAGATCCATGTTGTGCCCGGTTTGTAAAGTACCTCTGACCATGTCGGAACGGCAGGGGGTCGAAATTGACTATTGTTCAGATTGCCGGGGCGTTTGGCTCGACCGGGGCGAACTGGACAAGATTATAGAGCGGAGCGCGGCCGAAATGGCGCCACCGCCGCCACAATCCACGCCCGAACCCGATCCGCGCGGCTACGACAATGATGACTACGGCCGGCGCGGTGGCTATGGCAAGCACGGCGGCCAGGGCAAGCACGGTGGTTATCGCCGCAAATCTTGGTTGCACGATCTGTTCGACTAACGCAGTCCCCTTGGCCAAAAAAACGCGAACGGGCAAACGGTGTCTGCCCGAGACAACAGGAGACGCCGGCAATGGGCGCAGGACATGCGGAAACGACCACCAGGGCAGCCGGCTCCGCCGCCGGGCGTCACAGCGGCAGCCTGAAATGGGCGCTGGCAATGACCTCGACTTTTCTGGTGGTCGAGGTCATTGGCGGGTTCTGGACCGGCAGCCTGGCGCTGCTGGCCGATGCTGCGCACATGCTCACCGATGTGGGCGGGCTGACGCTGGCGCTGATCGCGATCCGTTTCGCGGCACTACCCGCCACGCCGGAAAAGACCTTCGGCTACGTGCGGATGGAGGTGCTGTCGGCGCTGGCCAACGCGGTCGTGCTGCTGCTGCTGACGGTCTACATCCTGTATGAGGCTTATCAGCGGTTCCTCGCCCCGCCCGAGATCCTCAGCGGGCCGATGCTGGTGGTGGCGGTCGTGGGCCTTGCGGTCAATCTCGTCTCGATGCGGCTGCTGCATGCCGGATCGAAGGAAAGCCTGAACCTGAAGGGCGCCTATTTCGAGGTGCTGGCCGACATGCTGGGCTCGGTCGGGGTGATCCTGGCGGCGCTGGTGATCATGTTCACCGGCTGGACCCTGGCCGATCCGATCATCGGCGCGGGCATTGGCCTCTTCATCGTGCCGCGCACCTGGATCCTGCTGAAAAGCGCTATCAACATCCTGATGGAGGGCACCCCTCCCGAGGTCGACATAAGCCTGCTGGAGCGGCGGCTTCTCGGCCTGCCCGGCGTGACCGAAGTGCATGATCTGCACGTCTGGACGCTGACCTCGGGTCTCGATTCGCTAAGCTGTCATCTGGTCGTAAAGGACATGGCGCGCGGTCGCGAAACCCTGCTGACCGCGCAAAAGGCGATGCGCGAGGACTTCGGTCTCAGCCATTGCACGATACAGGTCGAAGACGCGGCGCTGAGGGCGGCTGAGGGCGAGGGCGAGGGCGAGAAGCATTGAGCAGACCTGTTCCGGGTTGCAAAGGAGAATGAAATGGGCAAGCACCGATATCGGTCCGAGGGGCGCGGACCCGACCGCGACGATCGGCCCGCCTATCGCGGCGAACGCGATCTTCCACGCCGCGACGGGTTTCCGGACCGTCCCCGCGTTCCCATGGGTGTGATACTGATTGGTATCGCCCTCTGGTCGGCGCTGGCCTTTGGCGCCTTCGTTCTGGTCGATCCGGTGCTGGCCTGGTTCGGCGGCGCCGTCGGCCCGCTGGCCGATGCAGGCACCGGGGCCGCCCGCTGGTTCGGGCTGGGGCAGCAGGCAGCGGCCCTGCGTGATGTTGCCAATGTCGATGGGCTGGCGGGTGGATTGATCGGACTGGTTCGCACCGTGGCCAAACCGGCGATCGTCATTCTATGGGCATTGGGCAGCCTGGCGCTTCTGGCGGCACCGGCGATCCTGTCGCGCCTCCGCGGAGGGCTCCGGGCATCCCGGCACTGATCGGGGCCCGGCGCGCCGTCACGACTTCGCGGGACTCCGGGCCCCGTGAGTGGCGAAACTCCGACAGCAGCAACCCGACGCCGCCGAGCGATCTTGCCGCGCTGATGGCATAGGCCCGGCCGCATCGGCTGCGAGGAACGGCACATCGACGATGATTTTGCCACCATCGTATAGGATCAATCGGAAGGGCAGGATTTCGCGTTCGACAAGCGGTGTCTTTAGGTCGATTATAGCGGGGCATTCTCAGCCCTTTTCTGCATCCTTGCGCGTCAGCCAAGTGAGACAACGAAAACGCCCGTCCCGATGGCAAGGCCGAACATCGTCAGGGCGGTGAAGCCGAGGAGAAGGCCAAGCCGCTTGCTCGATGGCGACACGAGCGTGCGATCTCCGGTCCCTTGGCCCCGGGCGTCGTATTCCGGTCCGGCATAGCCGTAACCCTGGCGAAGGCGCTTTTCCTCCGTCAGGTTCCAGTCGTGGATGACGATGGCGATTGCGATGACTATCATCATGCTTGCAGGCACCCAGAGGATGAATCCGCCCGCGTTCTCGTCGGTGAGCGGCGCGATGCCGAAGAGCCGCCCCTCGATGTCGTAGGCGGTGTAAAGAACGGTGGTCTTGAACACCGTGATCGCACCCAGGATGATGTTCGATACGATCGTCGCGAAGAGCAGCAGAATGCGCAGAAGGTGCGGAGGCGCGGACGGTACGTCGCGCCTGCCGAAGACCATTGCGAAAAACAGAAGGCCAGCGGCCAGCATCGTCAGGTGCATCAGCCAATGAATCAACGGGTTGAGTAGGGCGGCGTTGTGAACCAGCGGGATCTGCCAGACATAGAGCGACAATACGAACAGGACAAAGGCCACAAGCGGGCGGGTAAGCAGATTGTATGCGGACGCCAACGCGCCGCTCTTCATCAGTGGAGCCGCCACTCCGCGGCGCGCACGTTTCGGCAGGCCGGCGACAAGCACGCCCTGCGGGCGTGCCAGAACGACCAGCATTGGCCCTATCATGCGCAACAGCAGATGCTGGATCTGATGCGCCAGGAACAGCCGCTCGCCCATCGGGTCGATCGGCGATTGCAACGACAGAAAAAGCGTCAGCATGCCCGTCGCAAACAGCACGTGCCGGACGATCGACACCGGTCGCGCCACCGACCGCCGCCGAAACGCACCGCGTGCGTAGACCGCCAGAATCAGCAGAATCGGGCCGCTGATTTCGGGCGTCAGGCTCCAGGCAAACCAGACGGCGCCAGCGGTTAGGCCTTCGCCGCCATGGGCAAGAGCGGCTTCAGGAGCCAATGCAGTCGCCGCAAATGCGAGAGCGCCCCACAACCGGAGAGGCGGCGGCATTCCGCCGGGAGGAGTTGAATCGGTTCTCACGTCGAAATCCTGCGGTTAGAGCGCGTAGACGATCGTGGAAACGGTGATCATCACGGTTGCGAACATCGCCGCCGAAATCAGCGCCAGAGTCCATCCCATGCGGCGGTTGGGATCGGCGACCTTGAGGCGCAGTTCATATGCGGTTTCGGGAAATTCGAGCATTGCGGCGTTCGATCCGGTCCAGTTGTGGCGATCGTTCCAGCGCCGGACCTCGGCCGCGTTCCATCCGTTAAAAACCAGCATGATCGCCGCGAGGATGACCATCGACGAGGGCACCCAGATCGTAAAGCCGCCCGCCATTTCGTCGGTCAGTGGCGCAAAACCCCAGAGCCGCCCGGCCATATCATAGCCGGAATAGAGCACGGCCTCTTTCAACGTCGTAAGCGAGCCGAGAAGGATGTTCGACAGTATGACACCCAAGAGCGCCAGTAGCCGCAGGCTCTGGGTCGCGCCCTCGGGCGCGTCGCGCCGGTCGAGCACGACGGCGAAGAAGAGCAGACCCGCCAGCGCCATGCCCATATGCGCCACCAGCGCCAGTGGCGGCGCTGCAAGGGCGGCGTTGTGCAGTGCGGGCGCCTGCCAGAGATAGAGCGAGGCGACCAGCAAGGCGAAACTGACGTCGAGGCGGGTCAGAACGCGCACCACCCATCGGACGGCGGGGCGGTGGCCGAACCGCCTCAACCCGCGCCGCAAACCGTGCGGAAGCCCTGCGCGCAGGACCGGCCAGGGGTAGGCAAGAATGATGAGCATCGGTCCGAGCAGCCGGATCAGGAGGTGCTGCACCTGATGCGCAAAAAACAGGCCATGCCCGGCGGTCGCCAGCGGGCCGTTGAAGGCAAACACCAGAAGCGCCGCTCCGGCCGCGACCAATGTATGCCGGACTACACCCACGCGCTCGCGCATCAGCCTCGGACGGGTCGCACCGCGCAGATACAGCCAGATCGCCCCGGCGAGTGTCGCCAGAACAAACGGCGAGAGCGCCGGACCGAAGGGATCGAAACTTGCGGCGGTCACGGCGCCTCCAGAACGGGGTTTCGGACGATTTTGGCAAAGTGCACTTCGCCGCCCGCGATCCCCAACCCAGGACCAGAAGTCGTGAGGCTCCAATCCAGGCTTCGGTCAATTGGTCGTGGCGGGTGCTTTCGCCAGCGGTTAGGATCGAGAACGCTCAAGAACCCGGATAAGATGCATAGACTTCCGCGCCACCGTCCAGATTGACCAGCATCACGTCGTAGGCTTCAAGCTCGTCACCATTTTCCATGCCCGGCGAACCGGTCGGCATGCCAGGGGTCGCGATGCCCAGGGCTGCCGGGCGTTCATTCAGCAGGCGCGTGATTTCACTGACAGGCACATGGCCTTCGACAGTGTATCCGCTAACACTGGCGGTGTGACAGGCCCAGAGATCGCCGGGCAAACCCGATGCCTCCTTGGCGGCATTGAGTGTGTCGCCCGAGACATTCTGCACATTCACAGTGAAGCCCGCCTCCGGCATTCGCGCCACCCAGCCGCCGCACCAACCGCTGGACTCATGTATCAGCACGTCGGCTACGTGGGCGCCGTGCCCCTGTGCGTTCGCAAGTGTCACAGCCCCCAATAGCACTCCTGCCGCTGGTAAGATTTTTTTCATTGCTCTCCAATATGCGAACCCGGCGCTCTCCAATATGCGAACCCGGCGCGGAAAACCACGCTGTCGCGCCACTTGCTACAACCTCTAGCACCTTAGGTTCAAGTGCTCAAAGCTTCGTGCGCCGGAATGTCGCGGACCCGTTATACCACCCGGCTCTGTATCTGACTCAAAAGGGCTTTTCAAAACGTCGCACCAGGAAACTCGCCCAAACTCAACCCCGAACAACGTGCAGAGCCTGTCTGATTCCGCGCACCAACCGCTCTCTGAAAATGCCGGACTTTATCCCGGTATTTTTGTGTTCGTGGGCCGCTTCTCGATCCTCATGTCGACCGGGGAGAAGGAGATCCCGCACGCCGGCACCTATCTGGAGATCGATCCGCATTCGCGGCTGGCCTTCACCTGGGAATCGCCGCATTCGCTCGACGACAGCGTCGTCACCATTGATTTCGCAGAGCCCGAACCCGGCGTCACCGAAGTCACGCTGCATCAGGTGAAATTCCACAGCGAGGAAGCGCGGGACAGCCATAGGGGGCGGCTGGACCGCAATTCTGGAATGCCTTGAGGCCGCCGTCGGCTGACGGGCGCATGCGCCGGGCGGGACCGAACCGGTTTCGCCCGGCGTGATCGGCCGTCGCAATTTGCCCGATGGCCACCGCAGACCGCCGCCGGCTGAGCAGCCTGCCGTTTTCCGGCCCCATTTTAACGCAGGATTTGAGGTCGGTTGCGGACGTGAAAACATAAATGTGATCCGTCCGCCGCCATGCCAGGTGGACACACGCCGCCAAAAGGATTATGTCGACACCATGAGCATCCGGTTCCGTCTCGCAGCGATGTGCCTCGCGCTTGCCTTTTTGGGTGGGTCGGTCGCCCATGGCGTGACGGGAACCGCGATGGCTTTGGAGATGGCGAGCGCCGTGTCAATGGATGCTTCCTCCGACGCAAAGTGTTCCGCATGCGTTGACGAAACCGATGTGTAAGGTGCGGTTACCCGTGGGACATCTCGATTTCCAGTTATAGCTTTTCTCTGAGTGCTTCGTAAGGCGTTTTGCCGTTGTGCGCGCCGTGCGGCCTGTGGAAATTGTAGAAGCGCTCCCATTCGTCCAGTTTGGCTTCGAGATCGACGTCGCCTTTGTAGCTGAGGAGTTGATAGAACTCCTGTCCATCCGATCTATGCGACCGTTCGACTTTGCCATTCAATTGCGGTGTGCCGCGTTTGATATATGCATGCCGGATGCCAAGGTCTTCGACGTGCCAATGGAACTTCGCCTGGAACTCATGTCCGTTGTCCGTGCGGATTTCCCGGATCCTGAACGGGAATTTTTCGATGATGTGATCAACGAAGTCGATCGCGTTGGCTTGGGTGTGTCTTTCATAGACTTTGAGCGCCCGCACACGCGTCGCATCATCAATCGCGGTATATTGGAAACGCCGTACTTTTTCGCCCTTTTGTCCGATGAATGTCAGGAATTTGACGTCCATCTGGATGTGGTGTCCGGGAACCTGTTTCTGATACCGCTTTGTGTGAACCTTGCGCATCCTTGTTCCCCGCGGCAGCCGGTTTAGCCCATGGCGGCGCAAAATGCGCGAAACGGTGGCGTCAGACATCTTGATGTCGTGGTAACGCGTAAGATACCAAACAATCCGCATCGGGCCGAGGTGATATTTGCGGCGCAGATAAAGCACCTTTTCTTCACGCTCAGGTGGCGTTCTATTTGCATGCCACTTGGGGATCGGCGGTGCATTGATCAGGCCAGCCTCTCCGCGTTCAGCATAAGCTTGGCGCCAACGATAGAAACTTGAACGGCCAACACCAAAGTAGCGGCACGCTTTCACAACGCTACCAATTTGACCGGCGTACCGTAGTATCCGCAATTTGCGCTGTATCTCGCGCTGATCCCTGTTCATAAACATCTCCTTCTTCCCAAATATGGGAGGTTATAGGAAATGTCCCGCGAGTAACGGCATATCTACACTCCTTGAGGATGCGGACCTCGCGCCGAAGCCGATCATTCTCCTGTGCGAGGCTCAGATCCTCTTTCGACACCACATCAGTATCTCGATGCGCGGTGATCCATTTGTTCAGCGTCGACATGCCGACACCCAGATCATCAGCGACCTGTTTACGTGTAAGCCCACTGGTCAGCGCGATACGCACCGCATCTTGGCGAAATTCGTCCGTCCGTTTCAGTCCCATAGTTCGTCTCCTTTGTTGCAGTAAATGCTATCAAAGGAGCGGCATCAAACCGCGACAAGTCCAATTGGTGGAGGTTCAAGCACTCGCGTGACCTCGCACCATTAGGGTTCTGTCATCTCAGAGGCGTTCCTCTATGAGAGAACGGCGGCGTAAATAGGTTCATTTTTGCTATGCGATGATCAACCGTGTGTAGGCCAAGCGCGATGCTCGTCGTCGATTACAAAAAGGTGACGATGCCGTTTCCCAACAGCCTGATATTCCCGCAGATGCGGATGATCAGGCGAAAGATCGTTGTGGTCATGTACCAGCTCGTTCGTGTCACCAGATGGCCATAAGAAGATCGCGCTAACTGATCCAATCAATGCAATGAACCCTAAAATGATCATTGCTGCAGCCAGTCCAAAAGCCTGTCCTGCCCACCCTGCTATTGGATAGGTCAAGAGCCAACAGGCGTGGGATAAGGCAAACTGTGCCGAAAAAATGGATGGCCTATCTTCGGCGTGTGCAGAAATTCTGAGCAGTCGGCCAGAGGGTGTGAGTATTGCCGAATACAGCGCCCCACTTACAGCCCAAGCGAATAGAAAAAACTCCCATCGAGACAAACCATTGATTAGCACGTAGAATGCATGGCCAATGGTGAGCGCGGTCAGAAGAAATGCTGCTACAATCATGAGCGTTCGATCAACAATGAGGTCGAGAAGCCGTGGAAGCAAAAGCGCAGCCAACATCGAGCCGCCGCCAAATGCCATGAGAGCGTATGCAACATCCTTTTGACTTGCTCCATAGCCTGCTTGGACAATCACTACGGTGTTCACGATGACAAAAGCACCAGCCGCTGCCGCTGCTAAGTTCAAAGCGAGCAGCCCTCGTAAGCGTGGTGTGGCTAGATAGATCCTCGATCCTCTTGTCAGTCGTTCAAGAAATGGCCTGGGTTTTTCACGTTGAATGGCCAACGGAATACTCGTTATCGAGACAAGCACTGCGGAAGCGACAAAGCCAATCAGAGTGCCACCAAATAGCCAATGATAACTCATGAAAGTTAGAAGGAGTCCTGCGAGGGCAGGACTTATCAGGTTCTCGAGATCGTAGGCGAGCCGCGAGAGCGATAGAGCCTTGGTGTAATCCTTCTCATCTTTCAGAATGTCAGGAATAATCGCCTGAAATGCGGGTGTGAACGTAGCCGAGGCGGCCTGTAGCACAAAAATCAGCAAGTAGATTTGCCAGATGGCGTCGATAAAGGGCAGAAGCAAGGCCACCGCTGCGCGAACAAGATCAGCACCTATCAACACCGCTTTGCGGGGGAATTTCTCAGAAACAGCATTTGCTACTGGCGCGAGAGCTACATAGGCCATCATTTTGATGGCAAAAGCGGTTCCCAAGACGGCTCCTGCTCTGTCGCCTGCAAGATCAAAAGCAAGCAGGCCTAAGGCAACGGTCAACAGGCCCGTTCCCAGCAAGGCGATGACCTGCGCCGAAAATAAGCGGGCGTAGGTGGGATGTTTGAGAACCTCGATCATTTGGGCAGCCTTCGTGTTCAAGCACCTCCGACACTAATCGTCGGAGGTGCAGTTTTGTCGTTCATATTTGTACACAACGATATCGCTGTATGCGCCACGAACTGACAGCGCGTAGAAATACATGTAGTGGACCAAGCGGCGATCAACAAATCGCCGCCAAGGACGATCAACAACCGCGGATAGAAACAGTCCAGAAATAAGAAAGAAATCTGGCATTCTGAGAGCCCGATTCAAAAGTTATTCATTGATCGCAATGCCTTGCCAGCCGCCGCATGAGAATGCGGATATGGGCGATGAGGGTCCATGCTGTTGAACTCTGGATGGATTTCTCCCAGTCCTTGGCCAGCCTACGGGACCTCCCCAGCCATGCGAACGTGCGTTCGACAACCCAACGGCGGGGAAGCACTTTGAAGCCCTTCTGGTCGTCGCAGCGCCTGACAACTTCGATCGTCCAATCGCCATTGCCCGTCAGCGACTGTCTCAGCTTGTCACCCGCATATCCACCGTCTGCAAAGATGTGCCGCAAGAACGGATAGAAGCGGCGGATCGATTGTAGCGTCGGCACCGCCCCGTCGCGATCCTGAACTGCAGCGCTATGCACCAGCAATCCGACCATGAATCCGTTGGTGTCAGTCACAATATGACGCTTGCGCCCTTTGGTTTTCTTGCCCGCGTCGTACCCACAAACGCCTCCACTTTCAGTGGTTTTTACACTCTGACTGTCGATGATCCCGGCACTCGGACACGGTTCCTTGCCCTCAAGTTCCCGCGCCACCTGCACCAGCGCAAAGTTCATCAGCGCCAACGTTCCATCGTTGCGCCAGCGGTAGAAATAACCCCGTACCGTGGAAACAGGCGGGAAATCCTTCGGCAGCATTCGCCATGGGATGCCGCCGCCAGCGATGTAGAGAATTGCGTTCATCACCTCGCGCATGTCGCTCGTGCGGGGCCGGCCACCCGGCCGCGAGCGCGGAACCAGCGGTGACACCACAGCCCACTCGGCGTCCGTCAAATCGGTTGGATAGCGGTCGGATTTGCGGTTATGCTCAGCGCGGGTGATATCAGTCCAGGACATAGTGGCCTCCATCGAATCTTTGACAATCCGACGGAATCACATCCCACTGATATCACTCAATAACTTTCAGATCGGGCTCTGAATAGTGTTGCGAACGCAATAACATTATGAAGTAGACCGATGCTCCCGGTATGATTACCCGTATTGTAAGCTGCATACATTGCAACGACCAAAATCATCGAAACGCCCTTTGCAATATCCACCCATTTCATTCATACTGTATTTCTCATTTTCCCTAAATATTTTCCAATTTCGGATAAAATATTTTTACGGCATCATAATTTAGGCACGTTCCATCTAGATTAGATCTTGAGATAAACATATGATTTACAATTCTATTCCCGCGGTGAAAATTAGCAACATAACGGGTCGAACGGCGATTCAACTCTTCGGTCGAACTTCGTGATGCTCTGGCAATTTGTCACCGTCGCCAAATCAGTAGCGCCCAACCGGTCGCTCCAGTGAAACAACCTGAACATACGCAGTACGGCACGCTCCAAACCAGGGGTTTTCAAGATCATAGCCGCTACCTCATGTTTGAGCCTGGGTCTGCAATTTCCGGCACCAAGAAGGTCAAAATACAATTTCTTCAACTCTCAGCCCCGTCGAACTCAGCCAATCGAAGACAGCACTGGAAACGTCTCCAGGAGCCAGAAAGCGAAGGAGGACAGATAGCCAGTCATCATTGCGACTCCCATCAAAATCATAACCGCTCCGGCGAATGTCCGCAGTATACGCCCGAGGCGTCCGAAGGTCTTCAATCTGGCTGCCAAGGCGCCGGTGAAAACGGCGGCAAGCAGGAACGGCACACCGAGGCCCAGCGAGTAGATCGCTAATAGTGCGACGCCGTCGGCGACCGAGGCT
>MDTD01106267.1_pt1 | contig 28704 bp, 16 predicted proteins | sample 811221 | NCBI WGS metagenome assembly MDTD01 (sample SAMN05326646, study PRJNA326480) | marine metagenome | isolation source: seawater | place: Pacific Ocean: South West | collected 2011 | reverse complement strand
TAGCGGGGTCAATCTCCCCCCCCTGAGCTAACAAAGCAAACGGGCCTTGCTTCGGGTAATAGCCAGTATCGCCTCGAAATTGCTTCAACGCTTTATACAAGGTGCTGGATTCGTAATCGGAAAGATCCTCAGCGATCTCCGAACGAATACCCAACATTGAATAAATGATCGAACCACCCACAATCGCCAAAATAGAAACCACCATCAGAACCTCAAGCAAGGTAAAACCATGGCTTAGTCTAAGATAAAGTCGGGATTTATAGCTATTTTGGAGGTCCATACCTAATATTACACCGCAGAAGGGTAGCAAACGCAATCAATTTGCATTTAAACACAAAGAAAGCATGCGCCCGACATAAAGCCGAACGCACACTCTTCGCCGTATACATCTATATCAACTACTGACTATGGTTTTTGACCAGTAGCTTCTGCAAATTCCTCATCCAGGAAGTCACCACGCGAGTCAAGAACTGCACGCAATTTCGCTGGATTCACACTAACATCGATCAAAGCGATGTAGTGGTTGTATTCGTTCTTTGCTACGTTTCCGTAGTAAGGAGCGTGTTGCAAGTTGACAAATACACCTGAACCAATCAGGTTACTTTCATTTCCAAGACCCAGGCAAATGAGCTTAGAATCGACAGTAGCACCACCACCAACTTTGATGTTGTTGTATCCGTCAGCACCAGCATTCCACACATAAACAGAAGGCTGTCCGTCAGCAGTCAGGTCTAATGCAAACCCACGACCACGGTTTTTGTTAGCTCCACGTGGAACTGAGAAAGCGTGTTGGGGAATTGAGATTGCTGATAAAGCACCATAAGTACCAACATCAACATTGCCGACAGCTTTCAAGACACCAGCGGCGCCATCACCATTACCGGCAGTTTCCATATAACGGATTTTGTTGATTCCGGAAGCAATCAGAGCATTTTCTTCAGCTTCAGTGAGTGCAGCAATGGTGCCTTTTCCTGCGATTTTCCAACCTAGGTTACCAGCTTGAGCCCAATCAGCTCCACCAGTCGCAATGTTATCTGGAATGGTTGCATCATAAGTATTGCCAGTAGGTGTAGCAGCCATCAGTGATTCCAGGTTATTTGGAATACCACCTTCGGTTGACTCATATACCAAAAATGCTTCTGTAACAGCAGCGATCGAATGAGTCGCTGTACCTTTAGCGGCTTTGTCTTCCAAGCCACCATAGCTAGTGATGATAGCACCACCAACGATTGCCAACATGGCCACAACCATGAGGACTTCCAGCAGAGTAAAACCTGCTTTTCTCAGAGAACGTTTCATTTTGAAACTCCTAGTAAAATAAATATTTCTGCTCAACCATACTTCCGCTTTAGTGGCGAGCTAATTGCTTACACACCTAAAGGCTTGCCTTTTCGGAGATTCATTCTCACAAACCAATAGGTCTTATTGAAACTCAGTTTCAATAAGGATAACTTAATGTCTTAATCTGCCATTTGGAATAGGCTAAAAGACCTTTTTATATAAATTTATGTAAAAAAGACGGTATTTATTGAGACTGTGTCTCATTTTGATGGTTGTTCACTTGAAATACCGCAATTGTCCTTGCCATACCGCGATAATAAATACCGTTTATTAGATGAATGAATCATCTAGTCGCTTTAGAATGCAACACTAGCCATTCACATCTCATTTAACAAAGCACATGATTTCTAAAGAAGTAGTGTCCCTATTATGCTAAAGATGATTCCCACCATTTCCCTGATAATTAGCACTTACATCCTTTTTCTATGCTCCTACGCTGAGGGCGAAGACTGGACACAATGGCTTGGGAACGCTCGTGATGGAGTTTGGCGTGAATCGAATATCCTGACGACCTTTCCGGAAGATGGTCCAAAACTGCTCTGGAAGAGCCCAATCGGTAGTGGATACTCTGGTCCCTCGATCGCCAACGGCAAAGTCTATGTGATGGATCGCATTGGAGCAGGAGACTCCAAAACGGCGAAAGACCTTCACGACGGTAATCCCCCTAAAAACTACAATTTCGTTCGTAAGCTAATCCCGGGTAAGGAACGCATGCTTTGCCTGGATGGAAAGACCGGGGACATCATCTGGTCGCACGAATGGGACTGCCCATATACCACTGTGGCTGCTTATGCGATTGGGCCTCGGGTAACTCCCACAGTCGACGGTGACCGTGTCTATGCATTGGGAGCCGAAGGAGACTTTTTCTGTTTTGAAAGCCAAACTGGAAAAATAATCTGGCAGCGCGACTTCAAAGATGATTATGACCTCACGATTCCTGAGTGGGGGACCGCAGCGCACCCATTGATCGATGGCGAGCATGTCATCAGCATTGTTGGCGGTCAAGCTACAACCGTTGTCGCCTTTAACAAGTTCACCGGCAAAGAAGTCTGGCGTGCCCTATCATCCAAGCAACCCGGCTATTGTCCGCCTATCATCTATACCATCAATGGCGTCCGCCAACTCATTATCTGGCACGGAGATGGATTGCAGTCTATCGACCCTAAAACCGGTAAGTTGTTTTGGTCCTTACCAGTGATTCCGACTTACGGCATGTCGATCGGTCATCCCGTCCTACACGGGAATAAGCTCTATATGATGGCATGGGCACGCGTATCAGCGTGTGTTGAAGTCGGTGACTCAGGAAAAGCAGCGAAGCTGGTCTGGGAAGGTGATACCAATATTGGAATCGGCGGAGTATTTTGCACAGCCGTTATTCAAGACGGCTTCATCTATGCTTGCGGTGTCAGTGGGCGATATACTTGTGCGAAACTAGAGGATGGTACTAAACTCTGGACCACTTATAAGCCAGCAACCGGTGCCCGCCCCGGAGCCTGGGGCAATGTCTTCACCATTAAGCACAAAGATCGGTATTTTCTCGCCAATGACTTAGGCGAGCTGATCATCGCCAATCTTAGTCCAGAAGGGTATGACGAAGTCAGCCGGACCAAATTAATTGAGCCGACACATTGGGTTGCCGGACGAACGCTAGTCTGGTCTCATCCAGCTTTTGCCAATCGCTGTATTTTCCTACGCAACGACAAAGAAATTCGCTGCTATTATCTGGGAGATGATCAATAATTTTTAGTGTTTGCCATGCTCCACTTTGGATTTACGTTTTCCATTGAGTAACCATCCCACCGGAGTATGCCTGACAAACAGTTGATACGTTATCAATAACGTGACTGTGATCAAGCTGCAGACAACCGTAAATTTAGTCCATGGATGCCAGGGCAGCGGCTTGAGTAACTGAATATAGAGCCCTACTAAAGGCATATGTGCTACATAAAGCCAGTAGGATGAATCGGAAACATATCGCATCACTTTGCTTTCTGAGCTGAGGATTTTGCGAAAGAATCCCATCCAGCCAAAAGTCATCATCCAGACATAAACGACCGATGCAATCCGAATAAACAATTCTTTCAGCTGATGATGTTCCATCCGCAACCATGGATTCTCCGCCAGTTGTGTAAACCAGGATTCACTTTCAATCCCTGCTAGCAACCAGGCATCATGCCTGCCGGCCGCCAGATAAATAACGATCGACAATGGAATCGTTAACCACCAAAACCGACCCAATTTGCCCTCTTGATCATCTGCATCAAAGTACCATGCTCCGAACAGAAAGAAGATGAAGTAGTAAACCAACATGTGAGGATGCGGTCCCCATTGGGTTGAAGTGTCAGGCCCAAAAGCCTGATTCATGACCAACGTTGGAATCAGTGTCAACGGAATCAGATACAAATACCGCAATTGCGAAACAACCAACCATTTCGGCATTCGCTTTATCCCAAATAAGTCACAAACGATAGCGTATACGCCAAATATCGCCACCAGCCAAACCAGAAACCAGAGAAACCAGAAATGGCCAAACCCGCCCTGATGGAACAGATTTTGCCATCGTCCTTCTTTGTTCTTATAGTGCTTGGCTTCGTTAACCTGTTGCCAATACCAGCCCTTAAACTGTTCAACCATTCCTGCCTGCGTTTGATCCTGACGCTCGTCTTCATCCAGATCATCTTGCTGTTTGGACTTAAACTGAACCCAGAATTCGTCCTCATCCCAATCTCCAAAGACTTCATCATGGGGTGGGCTATCCTTCAGCTCAGCCCCCAGAATCTTGGCAGCTTCAGCCCTTCGTCCTTTCACTCCCTCCGGACTTACACCAATCCCAAAGGCAGCAGCAAGCTTCATCAGACCATCTCTGGTTTCCACGGTAAATGGAGCTGCTGCCACCTCAGCTGCGGTCAAACCGGCTTGATTTCTGATCGACTCATCCACTTTGAACCGTTTCAGTAGATGCAATTCACCATGTCGTGAAAACAGAGCAGCGGCATGTAATGCGGTACCACCGTCAGTGCTTTGAGCATTTACATCAGCTCCATGGTTGAGCAGCATTTCAACGACTCCATATTTACCTGTCGCCGCCGCATAAGCCAATGCTGAATATCCGTGTTGCTTATGAACAGAGTTAGGACTTACACCGGAAAGAATAAGTCGGCGAAGTCGCCCGGTATCATGAGCTCGTATCCGATCAAAGAAATGATCCCCACCATGCAAACTACCCGTACCAACTTCATGCAGTCCGAGTCCCATTTCCAAATAGAACCGCAATTGTGGATCGGTTGAATCCGTCAACAATTCGAGAGGCAGTTTTCCTTCACCATTTTTCAAACGCAGATTCGCACCGCGCTCAAACAAGTCAGCTACACGTTCCCACTGTCCTACCTCGATGGCAACCTGAAGCGGCGTTTCACCGGTCTCGGGATGCAATTGATTAACCGACTCAGGGTTTACTGCCAGTCGCCAGTGCATCATTCTTCGATCTTCGTGACGAACGGCTTCCCAAATTGTCAATTCCCGTGCGATACGCTCCCTTTCAAAGAAATCGACAATTCCGAATTGACCGATATCCCGAGCGATCTGTTCGGCGGTCTTTCCTTCATTGTTGGTTAATTCGATATTCGCTCCCTGAGAGGCCAGGCGTTCCACGAGGTCTTGCCGTCGCATCTGTACCGCTGCCATCAATGGTGTGAACCCTTCCGCACCCTGTTGATTGATATCAGCATCTTTTTTCAATAGTTCTTCGATCAATCCCCGATCCTGTCGCCAGGCTGCATCTAACAGGCTCATTTGCGGACGATGTTCTTCCCAGAACTTCCGTTCCATTTCCCCTCGCCAACGCCCTACAGCGTCTTCCATGGACTGAATAAAGATGAGTCCCAGCATGCAGGGAAGAAAAATACGTGCATAGCGATGCTTTAACAAAGCCGTTAAACCTCGTTTACGCCAAAGCATCGCAGTAAAGAAGCCACTGACCAGAAAAAATAATGGCATTCGAAAACCGTGGATAATTTCAAACATCATCTGAAATCCGGTGGATGTCTTATGCAACATCTGCGGATTTCCATCGTCTGTGATAATCCAGCCTGGGACGTAACCTAATCCAACATGCAATGCGATCCCCAACAACATAGCAATTGCGCGAAGGGCGTCGAGATCATGCCGACGGGCGATATTACCTGAAGAAGCCTTACTCAAAGCATTATATACCTTAGATTTCTAATCTTATTTTATCCGGTAAAGCATTACGGCGAGGTTGGAACTGGAATTGGGGTACCCGACGGTTCACTTAGTAATTCCCGTATCAAGCCAATTTCGATTTCAGCTTCCAATGGGGCCTGATCCAGCCAGTCAATTGGCAATTTACCATTCGCATCTTTCATCTGTAAATCCGCACCGGCATTCAATAATGCCTTTACAGCTTCGTCGTTAGCTGCTCTGACAGCCCAATGCAATGGTGTTCCTTTGTGCTTTGTGTTGGCTGGCAAATCAACATCGGCTCCGCGGTCAATTAGATACAAAACCGCTGCATTGGAAAACTCCATGACGGCGACATGCAACGCAGATCCTCCAAACGCTACATCGTCTTTGAGATCAAGCGGTGCATTGATATCCAGATCACCTGACAAATGAAACTCCAACCCGGTTAAATCCCCACTACGAGCACAATCCCAAATCGATAAATCGCCATCAGGTATCACTCCCGAATCTGTCCCTATGGCCTTTCCCAAAATCGTAACCATCAAGGCATGCCTTACATATTCTGCAGTCTCTAACGGCGTCAAACCATCATCATTGGCGAGCTCAGGATCTGCTCCCTGAGTGAGTAGATATTCAGCGATTTCCACTTCACCCCGATAGGCTGCGATATGCAGCGGGGTAGCGCCACGATCATCCTGGCTATTAACGTCGACTCCCGACTCTACCGTCTTTATCACTCCGGCTATATCACCTGCATCCACCGCCCTGAACAACGAAGCGGCTTCCCCCTGAGTAATTCCGGGAACAAATTCCACCTCCTGTTGCTCATAAGTAGTCTCCGGCTCACTACACCCGGTACATAAACAAACCAGCAAGAAGAAACAGGGAAACCAATATTTTGAGAGACGCTTGTTCATTTGGGGACAGTTAAAAAACGGGCTGGGGGTCATTAATCAACTATAACAATGCCGTACGGCCTTGGTGATACCCTATCGATCCGGATGTCGGTAATTGTTGGAGCAATCAACTGCTGTTAAATTGAATATCTCTCACAGGAAGACTTCCCTTTTACCCTCCATAGCCCCCAGACAACTATGACCAAGATTTTCTACACCAAAACAGACGAGGCGCCAGCATTGGCGACTCAATCGCTGCTTCCTATTATCCGGGCATTTACGAAGTCCTCAGGAGTCGAGCTCGTACTAAAAGATATCTCTCTGGCCGGTAGGATTCTTGCGAATTTCCCTGAACATCTTACAGCAGACCAAAAGCAGGGTGATGCCCTCGCTGAACTTGGTGCATTGGCAAAGACACCTGAAGCCAACATTATCAAACTTCCCAATATCAGCGCTTCGATTCCTCAGCTAACATCGGCCATTGCTGAATTACAGGAACATGGTTTCAATATCCCTGACTTTCCTGAAGAACCTCAAACGCCTAACGAAAAAGAAACTCGCGACCGCTATGCCAAAGTACTCGGTAGTGCAGTGAATCCGGTCCTGCGAGAAGGCAACTCCGACCGCCGAGTAGCTGGGCCAGTCAAAGAATATGCCAAAAATAATCCTCATTCGATGGGTGAATGGAGTTCCGACTCGAAATCTCATGTCGCGCATATGAGCGACGGTGACTTTTTTGGCAGCGAGCAATCCCATGTCATGGAAGCAGCCGGCACGGTTCAGATTGAAATGACATCTAATTCGGGTGACAGCATCGTTTTGAAGTCAGGCCTTGCTCTCGAGGCGGGCGAGGTTATCGATTCGGCGGTCATGAGCAAATCAGCATTACGGGCATTCATTACAGAAGCTATCGCTCAGGCTAAAGACCAAAACGTCCTGCTTTCGTTGCACATGAAAGCAACCATGATGAAGGTTTCCGACCCGAAAATCTTTGGACATGTTGTCAGCGTCTACTACGCCGACGTGTTCGCAAAACACGGCGACCTGCTCAACGAGCTGGGCGTTGATCCGAATAACGGCATTGGCGATTTGTACAACAAAATTGAGGAATTGCCGGAAGACCAACGCACTGCGATCCTTGCAGATTTAGACACCGTCTATGAACAGCAACCCCGGCTGGCCATGGTTGATTCAGATAAAGGAATTACAAACCTTCATGTCCCAAGTGATGTCATCATCGATGCATCTGTTCCGGCATGTCTGCGAAGTTCCGGCAAGATGTGGGGGCCAGATGGACAATTGCATGATACCAAGGCAATGATTCCCGACCGCAGTTACGCGCGAATGTACCAGGCTGTCTTTGATTTTTGTAAAACAAATGGCGCGTTTGACGTCCCGACAATGGGCAATGTTTCCAACGTTGGGTTAATGGCCCGTAAAGCTGAAGAATACGGCTCACATGACAAGACATTTGAAATTACGGAAGCTGGCACGGTCAGTGTCAAGGATTCGGACGGTAATGTCCTCATGCAACATCCGGTTGAAGCAGGTGACATCTGGCGTATGTGCCAAACCAAAGATGAACCTATTCGCGATTGGGTTCGTCTGGCGGTAAGTCGAGCTCGTGCGACTGGTTCGAAAGCAATCTTCTGGCTTGATAGGGCCAGAGCTCATGATGCAAATCTGATCGCCAAGGTTGAAAGTTATCTACCGGATCATGATACAGATGGTTTGGATATTGAAATCCTCTCAACAGTCGACGCCATGAACGAAACTTGCCAACGATGTAAAGACGGGCTTGATACCATTTCTGTGACCGGTAATGTGCTACGGGACTACCTCACCGACCTCTTCCCAATCCTCGAACTTGGGACCAGTGCCAAAATGCTTTCTATCGTGCCTCTACTTAACGGTGGCGGATTGTATGAAACAGGTGCCGGAGGTTCGGCACCAAAGCATGTGCAACAGTTTGTGGAAGAGAATCACCTGCGTTGGGATTCGCTTGGTGAATTTCTGGCTCTCGGTGTGTCGCTTGAAGAAGTTGCCGACAAGGAATCAAACAGTAAACTCAAAGTAGTTGCCGAAGCTCTAGATGTAGCGACGAGCCAATACTTACTGAATAACAAATCTCCCTCGCGTAAAGTCAATGAACTGGATAACCGCGGTAGCCACTTTTATCTGGCGCTTTACTGGTCTCAGGCATTGGCCTCACAGAATTGCTGCGAGGAACTGAAAGCCGAATTCACTCCTTTGGCACAGGCTCTGACTGACAATGAACAGATAATCCTAGACGAATTGAATGCTGTTCAGGGCGCTCCTGTCGATATCTCCGGCTACTATGACCCTTGTGATGACAAAGCCGCAGATGCGATGCGACCAAGTGATACATTTAACGAAGCCATTGCCAATCTGTCATAAGCTTCTTTCAATTTAACTGCTCAGTTGGACCAATCCATGCCTGTATTACCTCAACGCAAACTCGGTAAAACAGACATGGAGGTAACTCAACTGGGCTACGGCAGCATGGGACTGCGTGGCCCCGCCACCTGGGGTGTCCGGGTGGTCGAAGACGAAGCAGCTGATGAATTCCTAAATCGAGTGCTCGACAAGGGAATCAATTTCATCGACACCTCTCCTGACTACGGAGTCAGTGAAGAGCGTATCGGGCGATTTATCAGTTCCCGAAGAAATGAATACTATTTGGCAACGAAATGTGGTTGTGACTATCTTCAACATGAAGATCACCTGGAAGTACGCCATACCTGGACCAGGGATGTCGTACAACGGAATATAGAAACCAGCCTAAAACGGCTGCAAACCGACTACATCGATCTTCTCCAGTTTCACGGCGGCGATGCTGAAACCATTCAGCAGGCAGGATTAATCGACACCCTGCTGGAATTCAAATCTCAAGGTCTAATCAGATTCATTGGATCTTCCAGTTCTTTACCGCATTTGCCTGGTATGATTGAATTAAACGTCTTTGATACGATTCAAATGCCGTATTCCTGTCTAGCCCCCAGACATCATGATTGGATTACGAAAGCCGCTGAGAGTGGCGCGGGGATTATCATCCGTGGGGGCATTGCTCATGGTGGTCCGGATGCAGAAATTGACCGCCCCGCTTTGTTTGATGTCTGGGATCGAGCAGGCCTTGATGAGTTGCTGAGTGAAGATATGAGCCGTGCCGAATTAATACTTCGTTACACAATAAGTCACCCTCACTGCCACACCACTATTGTCGGAACTTGTAACGACCAGCATCTCGCTCAAAACATTGATAGTATCGGCAAAGGTCCGCTCGACTCACGGCTCTATGCAGAATTAACCTCCCGGGTACAGCAGGCCCTGAGTTCAAATCATTAAAGCGATGTTATAAGTTTTGTATCTAGTTGGCTCCGGTATACTGCTTCACAAACTGATAAAGACGCTTTGCATTTTCGCCAGAATAAAAGAGGTAGCCGCCATGTTTGCCTTCGGCAATCCGATGAAATGTGATCGGTAATCCGACCTCCTTATAGGCTTCAACAATTGCCTCGGATTGGTCAATCAAAACTGTGTTGTCCTTCTCTCCATGAAACACCAGAAATGGTGGATCGTCATTCGTGACGTGATACTTTGCAGATGCCTGCTTAGCAACATCTACGAGCTTGTCAGCACCGCCGCCCAGCAGGTTATAAACAACGGACCCTTTCTTATTGGCACGTGAAGGTTGAGTTTGACTTCGCAGCACAAAATCAGTGGTACCATAATAGTCGACTACAGCCTGAACTCTTGAGGACTGCTCCAGATTGCCGCCGACATTACCTTCCAATTCTTTAACGTCGCCCGTGGTTCCCATTAATGCCGCAAGATGCCCTCCTGCACTGGCACCACTGACAACGATACGATCTGCGTTATATCCATACTTTGCAGAATTGGCGCGAAGCCACCTTACAGCACCTTTGCAATCGTGCAATTGAGCGGGCCACTTGGCAACGTCTACTAGTCGGTAGTTAATACTGGCAACAGTAATACCATAGTTGGTTAACCAGGAAATAAATACTTTAGCTTTACTGTTCTGGTACCAACCACCACCATGGATCCAAACAACTAATGGAGAACCCTGTGGCTGTTTGGGTAGGTACAAATCTAGAAGCAGCTTATGATCGCCAATGGACGCATATTCAATATCCGATACCTTGGTGCCGGTTAACGTTACATTAGCGACAGCATTATCTTTCTCTGGCTTTTCCTGTTGAGTGAATTCATCAACAGGAGGCTGAGCCAGACAGATGCTACTCATCCACAAGCAAACAATCAGTCCGCGCATTTCATTCTCCATACACTACTTAAACAGATTATTGTAATGCGTTTCATTCTGACCACTCCATACTCTAGGTTTGACTCAGGCAACTATCGATATAAGTTCGGGATTTGTTAATGGCAGCCGTTACTTGCGATACAGTCGGTAAGATTGGTATGCCGCGTGGAACCGGATGCATGAATATTTCCACAAATCCTTTGTACTTTACATCTTTCAGTGCTTTAACAATGGGTATGTAATCAAGTCCACCGCCGAATCCCGGCAGTTGCTGCATCTCGATTTCCTTAGCCGCCTTCACCCGAATGCCTTCACTGTGTTCCTGAAAATATATAAACGGCACCTGTTGTGGACATAATTCACGACACAACTGTGGAATCAAATCCTGCCACTTGTGTAGATGATGAAATGCCAACGCAATACCCAGATTCGGTGAACGATTGAACTCGGCAAAATATCTTAGTGAGTCTGGATGGTACAACAATTGCCGATCGTGATTCTCCAATGCAATCGTGACGCCCAGTTCTTCCGCTAACTCAACATGTGGTTTCATCTGCTCCAAAAACGATTTCACCGCAACTCGAGCTTCAGCTCCTTGTGGCTCCCTGGGGCCTTTCGTGCCACAAAGTACTATTTTGCCACCAAGTCCTTTCAGCCATTTCATTTCCTGCTGTAAACCAAAGGGGCCCAATGGATATCTGGTGCTAACTCCTAACTCCACGTCGTTTTGGCGAAGCATATCCCTAAATGCTTCCGCTCCTATTTGATCAATTTGTTCACGCTGATTTCCATGAACCCGGCACCAAATATCAATCGCTTTAGCGCCCGTCTTTTTCACTTCCGGCAAAATCTCATTCAGCGCAAATTCGCCATACATCGCTGACGACAATACATAATTGAGTTTATAGGGTGCCTTCCTGCTCTCGGCCTGACCAGAAGTAGAAATGCCAGTCGCCGTTAAAGCCGAGATTGTTTGACCAAACTGACGACGTGAAACCGATATTCTTTTGTTTTGTTCAACCATCAAAAAACCGTTAACTAACAAGTAATAAATAAGACGTATACTTGAATAGTATTCATCGTACACTTTTTAAGAACGCAGACTACGCAATGTTCCACATGGACATCATCAGGCAAATACTACTGATCGCAATAATGACTCTGTCGTCCATGCTGGTGGCAGAAGATAAGCAGGTTATAAGTGGTACCCTCATATCCACGAACCTCGCAACATCGGAATTAGTCATTGAAGATAAGCAGGAACGTCAAACTGTAATCCGCGTTCTTCATAGCACACGAATTTACAACGGTGAGAATAAAACGACACTCATCACACTGGGATCGGGACAAGAACTGACGATCTCTGTGGATTCATCGGGTTCTGCTGCTGACCGTATCGATCTACGCGGTGACAGAATTTTTCCTTCGAGGAAAGGTTACCCCATAAGTGAGTGGATCACCGTTCAGCGTGGAACATTGCCAATCCTCCTCAGCGCTCCTCACGGGGGGAACGAATCAATCCCGGGAGTGCCCAAGCGAAATGATGACTCCCAACCAAAGTTCGTTATCAAAGCAGATTCCAATACCTATCCATTATCCAAATTAGTAGCTGCAGAGCTTGAAACACGACTCGGTGGCAAGCCCTGGCTTGTGGCAGCTAAATTTCACCGTTCTTACATCGATGCCAATCGTCCTATAGAACATGCTCTGGAGCACGAAAAGGCTAAAGCAACCTATCGGGCATATCACCTCGCCCTGCAGCATGCGATTCTTGAAGTCAATTGCCAGTTCGAATCCGGACTGTTAATTGACCTGCATGGCCAGAGCAGATTACCTGACGTCATATGGCGAGGCACTCGGCAAGGGACAACCTTAGGTGGCCTTACCGATCAGTTTGGCTGGGATGTTGTCGAAGGCAAAAACAGTCTGATGCACTCATTCCGCCAAATGGGCTACTCAACTCATCCACAAGGAATTGACGCTAGTGAAAGTCCGTTTTCGGGTGGTTTTATTACAAGTACTTATGGGTACCCTTACGGCCTCAATTCAATGCAACTTGAATACGGTTACTCTTTTCGGGCAAGTAAAGAAAAATACCTCAAAACATCGAAGGACACAGCGGTCGCGATCGAACATTTCTACAGAAGCTACCTCACAAAAAAACTTAAATGTGCACCGAATTTTTCCAATGACGAGAAACCATGATTTACCGGCGCGCGTGTATTAGAATAGATCACAACATCTGATTATTGATTCAACATACTGTCCTAGTTTCGGAGTACCCCGCGATGTCCACAACTCCCCGACGCGAATTCCTTCAGCAATCTCTGGCTGCTGCTACAGTCTGGAGCCTGCTTCCGAATTCACTACAAGCTGAATCCCATCGCGATGTTTCACTCAAGCTATCCAGCTTCACTGTCGACGTTACACCGCCCAAAGGACATTCCTTATGCGGAGGCTGGATCACACCTGTCCTTGACGTAACAGACTCACTTCAGGCGCATGGCATTGTTTTGCAGGGTGCCGGAAAACCTATGGTAATAGTCGCCCTTGACTGGACTGCATTATCAAATGGAGGACACTTACTTTGGCGGGAAAGAATTGCGTCCGCAGTCGACACAACTCCTGAACGAGTAGCCATTCATTGTGTTCACCAGCACAACGCTCCGTTTGCCTGCCTGGAGGCTCAGGCCATTGTCGACGCCCAGGGAGACCTGCCTCATATTGTCATGGAAGACTATTTTCATGATTGCAGTCAAAGAACCGCCAAAGCTGCCAGGCTTAGCATGAGCAACGCTCAACCGGTTACCCATATTGGAAAAGGGGAAGCCAAGGTCGAGAAAGTCGCTTCGAATCGTCGTATCTATCGAGACGAAAACGGAGTGATCAAAGCGATGAGAGGAAGCAGTTGCAAGGATCCTAAGTTACGTGCCATGACCGAAGGCACCATCGATCCGATGCTCAAGACGATATCATTCTTCAATCAAAACCAACGGGTCGCAGCTATCCACTATTACGCCACTCATCCCATGAGTTTTTACGGAGATGGCTTGGTCTCAAGCGACTTCGTAGGAATCGCTCGCAAAAAACTGCAACAAGAACAAAAGGATTGCCATCATATTTACTTTACCGGAGCGGCGGGCAACGTATCGGCTGGTAAATACAACGACGGCAGTAAGCCAGTTAGGGCGGTATTGGCTCAACGTATCCTTCAGGGGATGAAGGCATCATTAGAAAACACTAGTGTGAGCCCCATAAAAACTGTGAGCTGGAGCAATGTTGCCATACTGCCGGAAGTTCGTAGCACATTTAACAAAGAGGACTTGAATAAAATCATTTCCAATAAAGACGGCAGTGTGGTCAGCAGAAACCGCCCGTCCTATATGTTGGCTTGGTTAAACCGAGTCGAACGAAAACAACCTATCATTCTTAGTTCACTTGGTATTAATGATATCGCGACACTGCATCTTCCTGCGGAGTCCTTCATTGAGTACCAGCTACGTGCACAGAAACTTGCCCCTGCTAAGTTCGTAGCGACAGCAGCGTACGGAGACGGAGGACCCTGGTACCTGCCTGTGAAAGAGGAATACCCTGCGAAAGGATATGAAGTTCGGGTAGCGTTTTGTGAACCGAGTGTCGACGACGTTATGTCTACTGGTATAAAACAACTTCTGGACAGTTAAACCGCAATGATGAAAAAACTAAGAGTCGCTCTACTCAGTATTGTCGCTTCAATTTCAGTCCTCCCGACCTTATCAGCTCAGGATGAACGAGTCGTCACTGAAGCCGATATGCCACGCATTGCTCACACCGATCCCCGGGATGCCTTGAGTACGTTTAAAGTGGCTGACGGCTTTCAACTGGAATTGGTAGCGGCTGAACCACTGGTCTCTGATCCGGTCGCCGCCTGCTTTGATGAGTATGGCCGCATGTTTGTAGCTGAAATGCACGGGTATCCTTTTTCTCAGGAACCGACACAACTCAATCCGGAAGGTGGTGGCCTCAAGGATGCCGGTATCATTCGCATGCTGGAAGATACCGACGGCGATGGAACAATGGACCGCAGCACGGTTTATGCTGACAAACTGAGCTGGCCAACTTCTGTGGTGCCGTACAACGGTGGTATCTTTGTCATGGCTCCCAAATACCTTTACTACCTGAAGGACACTGATGGTGACAATAAAGCCGACGTTCGCGAAGTGGTGTTGGAGGGATTTGGACGAAACAATGTGCAGTCGGTTGCCAATGGTTTGATTTGGGGACTTGATAATCGAATTTACTTTGCTGCCGGACGAAACCCAAAAAACCTAACCCACCGTGGGGAACCGCTCTTCCCAGTGAGTGGAGTCGACCTCAGATTCGACCCTCGAACTGAAAACTTTGAAACGGTTACCGGTGGCGTCCAGTTTGGACATTCACGAGACATTTGGGGCACAAGATTTGTTTGTAGTAACAGTAATCACATTCAACAAGTGATTCATCCTCAGCATTACATCACTCGAAATCCATATCTGGTCGCCTCTGGTATGATTCGCAGTATCGCTTCCGACGGAGCCAGTGCGAGGGTATTTCGGCTCAGTCCTCCGGAACCTTGGCGAATTGTACGTCAAAAGTGGCGAGCGCTGGACAAAGGGTACAGACTAGTTATCAATGATGATGGAGGGTGGGAGTTTATCCCTCTGGACCCGTCTAAACCATCGGGCGTGGTCCCCACTGAGTACCCTGTTGGCTTTTTCACTTCGGCAACAGGGATCACGATCTACTCAGGCGATGCCTATCCCAAACGCTATCTGGGCAATGCGTTTGTCGGAGACGTTGGTGGTAATCTGGTGCACCGTAAGACAGTTGACTCAGCGGGGGTTGTATACAGCAGCAAGCGGGCAGATGAAGGAGTTGAATTCATACAATCAACTGATAACTGGTTTCGCCCGGTGAATTTCCTTAACGCACCTGACGGTACTATCTATGTACTCGACATGTACCGTGAAACCGTGGAACATCCATATTCCATTCCCGCAGAGATCAAGAAATTCCTGCACCTCACAAGTGGCAAGGACCGAGGACGAATCTACCGTGTTGTACGAAAGGACATGAAAGTTAGGGCCCCCGCCAATCTTGGAGGCATGAGTAATTCAGAACTAGTAGGCGAGCTCAGTTCTAACAACGGTTGGAATCGTGATACCGCCCAGCGTTTATTGGTCGAACGACAAGACGACTCTGTACGCTTAGCGTTAGACGAATTGGTCTTCAACGGAAATACATCGTTGGGCCGTTTGCACGGGCTCTACACACTCCACGGCCTTAATCTACTCGCACCTGCTCACCTATTTGCCGGACTTCTCGACCCGGAGCCCCGAGTAAAAGCTCATGCTATCAAACTGGCTGAACCGTTTCTTGATGAACATGCAAACCTTGTTGACCAAATCAAAACACTGACAAGCCATACGAGTGAGCATGTCCGTGTCCAAATGGCTTACTCACTGGGCGCTGCCAAGCCCGACATGGCTGTTACGACACTGGCCGAGTTAGGTCTGGCAAGCAACTCCACTCCCGAGATCAAAACTGCCGTACTTTCATCGGTAGGAGCATATTCAGATCGCTTTTTGCTACAGCTTTTGAAAACCGGTAAAAACCAACCACAACTCGCATCGTTCGCATTACAAACAGCAATACTTGTTGGTTCTAACCCAAATGATGGTGCCACCTTCAATGTCTTATCTAAGACCTCGAACCTTTCTGCCAACCTACAAACAATCATATTGCGAGGTCTTGGTGAAGGTCTCAGTCGGCGTGGTAAAACGCTCCGCGCTATGATCCTCTCACCAGCTGCCCCCGCTGAACTATCAACACAGTTAGGAGACTTATTCAACGCGTCGGTCAAACAGGTATTAGATCCAAAAGTTGAATTACCAAGTCGTCTGGCGACAATGCAACTGCTGGCGTTTTCCCATCTACCTTCCACCACGGACTCACTTGCCACACTACTTGACCCACAAACACCGCAATCGTTACAACTTCAAGTTGTCCAGACTTTGGGAGCCATCAATGCTCCGCAGCTAGCTTCCATCCTGCTCTCGAGATGGAAAGGATTCAGCCCGTTGGTGCGCCGCGAAGTTGTCGATGTCCTCACACGTACGACCGCCAACTCACATCAACTCCTGGACGCAATTGCTCGGAAGAAAATCCAACGAGTTGAAATTGAGCGGGACAAAATACAAATACTCTTACAACACCCCAACAAAGATCTGCAGGCTAAAAGTCATAGCCTATTTGGATCTGAAGCAAATTCAGATCGAGCCAAGGTTGTACTTCAATTTCAAAATGTACTTAATCTTGAAGGCCGGGTTGCAGCAGGCAAAGAAGTTTTCACTAAAAAATGTTCCATTTGCCATCAGGCCGGAGACATAGGAACTCAGGTAGCTCCGAACCTGGCTAGTGTAAAAAATAAGTCCGAGGCGGATTTATTAATTGCGATTTTAGACCCTAATCGTGAAGCTCAACCAAACTTCAACGTCTATACCGTGATTACTCAACAAGGCCGGGTTTTAACAGGCATCATCGCTTCAGAGACGGCCACGAGTCTCACGCTTAAACGAGCGGAGGGTAAACAGGACGTTGTCTTACGAAGCAACATCGATGAGTTGATTTCAAACGGAGTTTCTCTGATGCCGGAGGGGCTGGAAAAAGAACTCAACGCCCAGGATATCGCTGATGTGATCTCGTTTATTAAACAGAGCAAAGACATCAAATAACACTCTCCTTCTCTTTCGCCTCATTATCGGAAAACACATCATGGTCCGAACATTTGCACTTCTTATGATCTTACTAAGTGGAATGCTTGCCGTTTCTGTATTGTGGTCTCAGGATCCTGAAGAAAGTGCCGAGCAGATTAGTAAACGCATCGATGAATTGGCCAGCAAGATGCCAAGACTACCCGCATCCACTGCCGAGCAGTCCAAACAACAGATCGTCATTCATTCAGACTTCGAAGTCCAAATTGTTGCTACAGAACCTTTAATTCGGGATCCGGGAGCCATCGATATTGATGAAGACGGCAACATGTACGTCTGTGAGTTGCCGGAATACAATGCCTACGCGGCAAAAGAAGATCCGGGCGAAAAGGGAGCGATCAAGCGACTTGTCGACTCAGATGGAGACGGTCAATACGACAAAGCAACAACGTTCGTGTCAGGAATTCCGTACCCGACTGGCGTGATTTGCTGGGATGGGGGAGTCTTCATAGGTGCAGCTCCTAATATTCACTATGCCCGTGACAACGATGGGGACGGAATCGCGGATGAGAATAGAATTGTCTTCTCAGGGTTTGGTAGTGATCTCGCAGGAGAAGCCCATCTGAATTCCTTCCGCTGGGGGCCGGACAATCGTATCCATCTTTCAACGAACTTGTCCGGAGGAGAAATTAGAGGCCCCAATGAAGATCGGGCACCAGTATCCGTGCGTGGTCGTGGCATCATCTTTGACCCGCATGATCCGTCATCCTTTGAATTGACCAGTGGTGGAGGACAGCACGGAATGAGCATGGACAACTGGGGCAGAAAATTCGTCTGTCAAAACAGTGTCCCTGCTGAAACTTTGATGTATGACGATCGTTATCTGGCGAGGAATCCTGTTATGGAGGCTTCCAATGCAGCGGTCTCCATCGCCCCAGAAGGCAAATTTACTCACTTGTTTCGAATCAGCAAAGGTGAACCCTGGCGCGAGTTACGCACCATGCTGCGTCGTACGAAGCAATTCCGAGGATCAGACGAAGGTGGTAAGCCATTTGGATTCTTCACCGGTGCTACAGGAATTACGATTTACCGGGGAGATGCCTGGCCTAAAGAAATGCACGGCAATCTCATCGTCGGAGATGTAGCCAATAATCTGATTTATCGCGCGAATGTCAAAGCAGAGGGTCTGGAATTAGTTGCTGAGCGTGCCGATCAAGGAAAGGAATTTCTGGCTTCTAAAGACTTGTGGTTTCGACCTGTGCAATTTATGAACGCACCCGATGGTTCATTGTATGTACTCGATATTTCCCGAGAATTAATTGAGGGTGCCGCTTTTCTGCCTCCTGAATTTATGAATCACCTTGATCCCATTAGTGGGAATAAGCAAGGACGCGTTTACCGCATCGCTCCCAAAGGATTCGTCTCCAAAACTCCTAGACTCTCTGGACTATCCACCAAAGAGCTTGTTGAATTACTCGACCATTCCAATGGTTGGCATCGTGATACAGCCGGCAGGCTTCTTGATACTCGTCAGGATCAATCGGCTGTCTCTCATTTGCGGGAGTTGGTCAAGAATGGAAAGACGCCCTATGGCAGGTTTCTTGCGTTGTACAACCTAGAAAGCCTGAATGCGTTGGATGAGGTAAGTGTCTTGTCCGGATTGAAAGACGAACAACCGATCGTTAGGTGGCATGCTTTGAGGTGTGCTGAGTCACTTTGCAATCAGGCACCTGCCGTTTTGCATGCCATGAATTCTCTGGCAAACGACGAGGATATCCGAGTGCGATATCAGCTGGCCTTTTCGATCGGCGAGGCATTGGCAAGTTCGAAGAATAACACCCTGACGAAACTGGCTCTTCAGGACGTGGATAACAAGTGGATGCAAATTGCGATTCTGAGTTCTCTGGGACGCGGAGCGGAAAAAGTACTTACTGCATTGACTGACAATGCGGAATTTACGGCCAAACCAAACGGCATGCTCTTTCTACAGCAGTTGTGTAGTCAAATGGGTGTCCGCAATCGCCCTCATGAGGTCTCAGCCGTATTAGACGTAATCAACCAGCATGAAAAACTATCAACCCCATTGATTGAAAGCCTTGTTAGTAAAGCTCAGGGATCTCAGAGAGAACAGTTGTTAGCGTTAACTAGTGGTAAAGCTAACGACGTCCTGATGACATTAATCGATAACGCCTTGAATGCTGCAGGGGATACGAAACTGGACACGACAACCCGGATCCGTGCCATTGAAAGTCTTCAATTGGCTAAATACGATCGAACGTCTTCATTGCTCGACAGTTTACTCAACGTTAACGAATCTTTTGAGATCATGGCAGCAGCTATTGATACACTCGGTGAATACTCAAATCCAGACGTCGCTAAAACTCTGATTCAACGATGGCCAACCATGGGACCAACGCTTCGCATGCGGGCGGCCGAAGCGTTGCTCTCAAGAAATAACTGGACTTCAAGCCTGCTCGATGCTATCGAAGACGGGCAAATCGGACGAGGAGAATTAGATCCTGCCCGCATCGCATTGCTCAAAGTACATCCCAACGAAGTAATAGCCGCTCGTGTTAGTAAACTATTTACAAGTGCTACCAATCAGGCACGACAGATGGTTATCAAAAATTATCAATCAGCACTTGAACTCACGGGGGACCCTGGGAATGGAAAGGTGTTGTTTAAGAAACATTGTTCTGCCTGCCATCGTCTGGAAAATGTCGGAAATCAGATTGGTGCGGATCTCAATGGAATTCGCAATCGCGGATTAGATGCAGTGTTACTCAATATTCTTGATCCAAACCGAGAGGTTAAACCCAAATACTTAACCTATGTCCTTGTTGACCTTGATGGACGAAGTGTTACCGGAATGATCTCTGACGAGAGTGCCAACAGCATTACCATCCGTAAACCTGATGGTACGAGTTCAACCCTATTACGCTCAGAAATCGATTTACTGAAAAGCACGGGACTATCTTTCATGCCCGAAGGACTTGAAAAGCAAATCAATAAACAGCAAATGGCTGATCTGCTGACCTACCTAAATTCATTGCAGTAGGTTTATAAACTCAGCATTGAGGATAGAAGGAAACTCAGGCCAGATTACGCGACCGGGTCTAATTCATTAATAGAATCGCCAAACGGTAGAATTGGCATCGGCCGTCCACCGAAGTCAGGGAAGGCGTCCTCCCAGTTAATTCCCAGATGCTTATAGACGCTGGCCCATAAATCGTTAGGAGTCAGCGGGCGGGCAATCGGTTCTTCACCACGTGAATTCGTAGCACCGATTACCTGACCAGTCCGCATCCCACCACCAGATACAATGAAACTCATCGAATTTGGCCAGTGATCACGGCCAGGCTGCATTACTTTCGATTTGGTTCCCGGACGCTCATTGATCCGTGGTGTCCTGCCAAATTCACCTGTCACTACCAACATGACTCGCTTGTCGAGACCACGCTCATAAAGATCTTCGATCATAGCCGAAACGACCTGATCATAAATCGGGAACCGTACTTCCGAATCGCGGAAGAGATGGCAGTTCACAGCATGACTGTCCCAGTTATAAGTTCCCCAATCCGGCATGGTAATACCAGAGACATATGGGTTTTCCATTACCACGGAAACCCAGGGCACGCCGGCTTCCACCAACCTTCGAGCAAGAATAGCTCGCTGTCCCCATTCATGGCGACCAAAACGATCACGTAAGGCATCGGACTCATGCGACAAATCGAATGCCTTATGAGCTTCGGATGATGTGATCATGGAAATCGCTCGTTGGTTAAAGGTATCCATCGAATCCATCACGCCACTTGTTTCAACATCTTTGCGTAAGGTATCCAAATCACCAAGAAGCGAAACCCGATTATTCAGTCGCTCTTCAAACAATCCAGCGTTCAACGAAAGATTCTGAACTTTGAATCCCTCTGAATTAGGATCACCTGAAATATTGAAGGGATGCGTTTCTTTTCCCAGATAGGCCGAGCCAAATGAGAATGTATCGACTGAATTCACTCGGCCATTGCCAAGTACAATGTAATTACATAATCCAGACGGATTTCGATAGTTTTCCAGCTTCTTCGCTGCTATCGAACCAACACAGGGGGCATCATTCACGAAGCCTGTCGGTGTTGCCGGCTTGCGTCCGGTCAGAAATCGTTTATGCCCACCTCCATGGTCCGCAAAGCCATGATGCACAGAACGAATGATATTAAACTTGTCAGCGATTTTTGCCTGCAGAGGGAATAACTCGCAGATTTCCATTCCGGGAACCTTGGTTCCAATCGGCTTGTAGATTCCACGATAGTCTTCAGGTGCATCGGGTTTCAGGTCGTACATCTCCATATGCGGAGGGCCACCTGGAAGCCAGACAAAAATTACTGCCGGGTTATCGACATTGGTACTGGCGGCAGAATTCTCTTGTGCTTTCAGAATTTGCGCCAATCCCAACCCACCAAGCACACCTCCGCCAGCCTGCAACACACTTCGACGACTTAGTTTTTGATTTCTGTTCATGAGTAAATCTTACCATGCGCAACAACGTACAACTATACAAATGCAATATCGACCATTTTTCAGCTCTGACTTTGCCGAACTCACCCCACCATCGGACTATTTAGTCGACTTGAGGTATGCGATTAAGAGTGTAATACCCATTTGGGTGAAGCAGAGGCTCACCATCCTTCGACTTAAGATTGATACAATTCAACTCGTGAACGAATCCTTCGCGAAGCCCATCAATTCCGAGACGCACCGTGAGTCCGTCTTCCGACACACGTATATCACGAATTGAATTCTTTTCCGTCAGGATCTCCGGTGATCCATATTTAGCCTGAAGGAGGTAGGTATAGTTTTTCATGCGATATGACTTTAGATTACGAGCGGTGTCCTGGTCCACTGGCTTGGTGAATTCCAGTTCGAATCCATCTGGCTTGGCTCGCATCTCCTTGATTTCAAATGGCATCCGGCCGGTCCAGACCAGTCGTTGTAAACCGTAAGACGACGAACCTAAAGAACTCCAGCCACGATTCGTAAGACCGACATACATTTGGCCGTCTTTATTAAAATCCATCCGCACTACGGCTGAATCAAATCCACTTCGAAATCTAAAGCAGGCTCCCTGATATTCTCCTGCCACTCTCTCGAGAAAAACTCTGTTGATCTCAGACAAACGAAATTCACCGATAAATAACTGGCCGGTGAACGGACCGAATTTACCAGTCGTGTTATCTAACACAACATCCGTGGCACTTTGACCAACTTTCTTGTACGGAAACCAAACCGCCGGAGGCTTTAGATTCGTAATCTTAGGTAAGGCATTGGGCCACGGCACGCCAGCAGCAACGCTCTCAACTTCCTCTGTTGTCGGTAGTTTAGCTTGGTGCGGGCTACGCAAACCCCAGGGGTGGCCAAAGAAGGAATCTTCCCTCATGTGATGTAACGAACAGGTGGCAATCCAATTGCCCTGCTGGTCAGTGAAGAACATATCACCGTGAGAATTAGCTCCAAATCCACTGGGGGATCGCATCCCTGAGCAAACCGGGATGAGCTTTCCATTCCCGTCAATCTTGATTCCCCAGCCACGCCACAGGTCGTCCCCATTGTTAGCATGCTCACCCATGCCCATGTTTAAAGTCACCCAAAAGTTGCCCTGTTGATCCAACTTAGGGCCATAGGTGTATTCGTGATAATTGCCGGTGACTCCCCAACCGGAAGCAACATTCGAATACTCGTCGGCATAACCATCTCCATCGGTATCCCGAATGGCCGTTAACTCAGCACGCTGCGCGGTATAGAACGTCCCGTCACGATAGATTAAGCCCATAGGATCGTGTAACGCGTCTGCAAAGAGTGAGTACTCAATATTGCGCGGATCTCCGCCGAGATTGGACAGAATCCAAATCTCGCCTTTCCGAATTGCCACAGCAAGACGATCATCGTCCAAAGCCGTCATGCCAGTTACTTCCAGCACGACTTCCTTGGTGTCCGGTCGCCACCGTTTATCTCGCGAGTGTGTTTTAGCTTGAGCTGAGACGATAGTCTCCAACCGATAATAGTCGTTTTCTCGACGTTGACCGTAAGCCGACTGTAATAGCAGGGTCATCAAAAAAGCAAACAAGATGAATCTTACCATTGGTACTTAACCTCAACTGACTGATCTCCCGGACGTAATAGTACATATACTTGTCCGTCTTTCATTTTCAGCAAGTGACCTGAATCAACCGTTACAGTTAATCGCTGATCTACAATAACTACAGAATCGGAATCTCCTACAAGCTTCGCTGTCTCTCGGGCAGTCGCCAACAGCAAAGCCCAGCCTGTCGTTTCACCTTTCACAACAATCGTTCTTTTCAATCCTGAGTTGATTGGAAGTAACGTATCAGTCGCTTCGATTTGGTCATTTCCAAATCGTAACGTTGGAACAGTATCAGGTGGTTTGGCAAGACGGTATCCAAGATAACGAATGCCTGCTGCGGAGGCTTTGGTCGGCCAGGACTGACCGGGCCTTGCCAATGCGACACCCTGAGTCAGCGTGATCTGCTCATCTCCCAAAGGCGCCGCAAACGGAATAAAGCGATCAAACCAGGTTCCATGAGCATCAAGAAAGCGACCTTTCCACGCCAACGCTAAACGTAATTCCTTTAAATCGTAAGCATAGTGAATTCGTTGGGGGAAACCGACTGCCATGGCTCGCGTGCCAACGTTTTGCATAAACGTCCGCAAACGGATTGGAGAATCGTTTGGTTTCAGTTCAAAGTTTTGTTGTTCATCTGCTAACAGCTTATCTGGCAGCTCACTCGTCTTACTGTGATTTAAATAAGTCCAGATGGCTGTGACTTGCTGCTGAATGTCACCGCTTAGAATTTGAGGCACCGAAGCATTCCCTTGAGGAAAGAAATTTGGCATCCGAGTTCTGGGACGCTTCGAATTTGGATCTAATAGGAATTCCTTAAACCACCCTGCCTGAAGCCGCTCGCCTGGTTGCCCCATCTCAACGCCAACGACTCCCGTCATACGCTTACCGTTGATTGCGTGACATTGAACACACCCTTTATCAACCAATTGGCGACCTGCTTCGATCAACTCTTTCTTGTCAATCTCACTGAATAGATCAGTTGTATTATTCTCAACGCTATCGACTCTCTTAAACAATGTGGGCAGGCCTCCGGTAACCTGTTCGGTGAACAAGGGCATCCGAGCTTGCATATGAGGGCGAATATCCCTTTTACCAGCCAGAATATCTGTCAACGCAGCCTCGGTTAGTTTCGCACCCACACCGGAAAGTGGTGGCGGAATCCTACCTTCATCACCAAAATCAACATGGCCAACTGTTTCAAACAAGGAAAACCGTCTCGCACCTACGCCCCCCACCGATTCACTGTTTTTCCAAATTCGCTGGTGGCATGCATAACAATTGCCTGCCACCAGCTTTCGATGCAATAATTGTTCGGTCGTCTCTGGAATCTGATCCGAAATTGCACTTTTGAGTAATTGTTGTTGTTGAGAGGTAAGAGGGTATTTGATGGAACGCCGTGCTGAATTGATTTCAAGGCAACCGCCAGAAATCATCTCTGCTGCCAACGGCCGATAGACCGGTCGATCAATTTGGCTGAAGTCCTCTTCTAATTGGTGACACTCAATACAGCCAAACTTTACAAAATGCACTTTCCCCTGGGCTACTAACTGTTGATCGGGAGCATCTGTAGGGGGCCTTGTCACCACCGTCTTTTCTCCAAGTAGGTAGTGAGCGATATCTGCAGCTTCAACTACGTTCAATTTTAAAGACGGCATTCTTCCCGCCGGACGAACATGTCCGGGATTAAGAAGAAACTTGGTTAGAGCGTCGTGAGAATACTTGTTAAACAAATTGGGAAGCGGGACTGATTCTGCCCATTCAGAAAGCAGAGGTCCTGCGCCAACAACCCCATTATCTTCAAAGTCTTCTTTATTCAACTCATGGAACTTTTCCGAACTGTCTGGATCATGACAGCCTACACAACCCACTGAATGAAATAAATCATAGCCACGCTCCGCATTACTGGCTCCAGGATCGCCATTTTTGTCTTCTTTGATGGGAGCATACTTTGTCTTTTTTGATGACCCAAGAAAAGCAAGCAATTCGTTAATCACTTTCGTCTTTTGGACTGCGGGGAGGTGATCAAGTACATCCGGCATCGTTGTGCCAGGCTTGGTGGTGTTTGGATTTTTCAGAAACTGATGAATCCATTCAGGTTGAACTCGATGCAATATACCTGTCAAAACCGGTCCGCCTTTAGGCTGTAACGTATCGTTTCCGGATTTATGACAAGCAGTACAACTCAGTTCAGTTAGCAGGACATTACCGATTTGTCCGGAATACTCTTCTGGAGCGTCGCGCATCATCCCCGGAATGGTGGGGGAAACTTCTTCGGCCAGAAGCATTGGAAACTGAATCAGTTGTATCAGTAACAGATTCAGAACAGTTCGTTTGTATTTTAGATTCCTACTGTCCATTTTGTTGAAGCCACTTGTCCTGATATTGCAATGTCAAGAAAATCAGAGCCATCGCTCCGGCACGATCATTTTGCGACTGCAACGCTTCGCGGTCGTAATATGCCCGAAGATTTTTTTGCTTACCGGTTCCAGTACATACGTTGTTTATCGAACCATCCGCAGCAACTCTTCGAAGTGTTGCCAGTTCCGCCTTTTGAAGAATCTGATAGTAATCATCAGCATCCAAAATTCCACCATTGACCGCAATTTTAATGGCCGCGGCAATCATACATGTCGAGGTAAATTCAGGGTAACTCTGTGGTTTGTCGATAACCTGATGCCAACTGCCTGTCGGCCCCTGAAATTTGACCAACGATTCAATGTGTTGCACGAATCGCTGTTTGACATCCCCCCAGCCCTTCGTATTCTGAGGTACCTGAACGAGACTCATCGCCGCTCCCAACGCAGCGAAACCATTACCTCTTCCCCAAGCCGTGCGATCAAGTGGTGAATGCTGGTAGAGTCCGTTATCTAATTGGTTCATCTCCGCACAAGCCTGTAGATGTGAGAGGCAGGCATTGAAGTACTGGGATTTTCCTAGGCTACCTGCCAATGAAAGAATCGGGCCTCCCATGAAAACGGCATCGCTCATCTCCGAATGGAATGGCATCATACGATGATTGCCGAATCTCGTTTCCTCAGAGTCATATAAGCCAGCCACTTCCCAAATTCGTTCCCTGCACTGCTGCTGATACTCTACGGGATAAAGCGGATGCATGAGGTGAGTCACAAAAACCAGATTGCCAGCGATGCCGGAGCCATTTTCGGGAAGTTTCTTCTTAAGCAAGGGCTCAACCACTTTGCGAGTGGCATCGCCGTCAAGTGCATTTTCAAAGCCTAAATGATGACAGGTTATTTGAGACATTACTGCCAGAGCAGGAATGTAGGAAATGCTGTCCATTTTCCGGCCATAGACGCTGAGCAACTGTTCGATCGCCAACTTGGAATCCATTGCTCGCATTTCAAAATTTAGACGAGTTGCGCTCTTGCCCTTTGTGCGACTTATTACCTCGAGCGATTCTACCGCCCGACTGACATTATCTTCATAACGCAACACCAGAGTCTCTAAAGGGATTCCAACGTGTTTGCTGCCTTTGGAGACTGAGTTCACAAAAATCTGCTGAGGTGAGCGGGCGTTTATGGGAGACGGCAAAGGGTATTTACGGTTTTGAGCTTCCTGATTCATTACTATTTGATGGAGAGGTGAGCTATCAAGAACGACTATCGTGTCGACCAGATGGTATGCAGACCATCCAATCAAATATTGAAATTCAGGATTAGATTTGGAGCGATAAAAGTTCTTTAAATCGCCCTCAACAATCTCCTTTCCCGAGCTTTGATCAGGATAAAGATCCGGACAAAAGGCAAAAAGAATCTGTCTGTCATCCGTAAGTTTAAGAGGCAGTTTTCTCATTGTCTCTACGGTTGCATCACCGAACGCACCACCGACGACCAGGATCCGACAAGAAGTGTTCTCAACGTCAAAAAACTCCGGTTTGGCTGTCACTGGAATGCCATTACCCTCGCCAGTGACACCCAAATAGAATCTTTCTGTGGCCTCTGTTTCTACCGACAGTGTCAGACTAAACAGAAGCAAGAGCCAAGTTTTTATTTGTTTTCGTTGCAGCATAGAATCAAAGCATCCAAATCTGATTAGAAACGGCTTCATTCGACCGAGATAATCTCTAGATTCGAACTCCTTGATTGTATCATCCCAGAGTTCCGTAAGTGCACACCCCAAAAACCCGCTAAAAAACGGTCCCCCGCAAAAAACAGTGCCACCCACTCTTGGAAATCAATATTCGTCGAGTGGGTGGCACCGGATGGTGGATTGTGTAGAAATTTGCCTGGTCGAAGAGTGGGTGGCACCGGAATTAAAAGGGGTTAGTTGTCAGAATAAATCCGAGTACTTTCTTCCTTGGTGACAGGAATATTGACGTCGTCAGAAATCATTTGCACCTTGATGACATTGTCACCGGAGCCTAAAGCCTTCGCCTTAACTCGAAATACTGCTTCCTCATTCGGTGGCAGACGATCCAGGGGCGCAAACAAAGCATTCTGCCCTTCAATTCTTAAGTCACTGGGGCCACCTCCCTGTACAGCTCGCAAGCTTTCAGGAAACGCTGCATAAATCTGAACCCCAGTCGCCGTTCGAGTTCCCCGATTAACTACCTTTATCTCATAGGTGGTATCACTTCCCACTTCAATCGGATCCGCCGTATCCTTCACACTAAACTCAAGTTCCGGTACGGATTCCACTCGAACAATATGATCAAAACTATCTTTCACTCCCAGGTCTGCCGAACCTTCAAGAACGATTTTCTGCTCACCCGGCTCCACTGCAACAGCGGTAAGCTTCACTGAATCTCTAATGTTTGGTGGTAGTTCTTCCAACTTCCAGTAAACCGCATGCTCGCGAGCATCATATTCACCAAAATGATCCGTCGATACAAATTTCAATCCTTTGGACAAGAATGCGACTAGGCTGATATTTCTAGCTGATGCCGTACCCGGATTGGCTACGTCTACCGCATAAGTAGCTTCACGGTCGAGATATCGGATCCGTGGGCCTCGCAATCCGACCTGAACATCCGGAGCGACGACTTCAATTTGCTGGACGCTACGATCTTCCATCTGTCCGTTGCCTCGGACAGTTAAGGCATTGAAAACAACTCCCGCTGCCTTGGCAGTTAATCTA
>MDTD01038753.1_pt1 | contig 28705 bp, 21 predicted proteins | sample 811221 | NCBI WGS metagenome assembly MDTD01 (sample SAMN05326646, study PRJNA326480) | marine metagenome | isolation source: seawater | place: Pacific Ocean: South West | collected 2011 | reverse complement strand
TGTCGATGCAGGCCTCGATGATCTTGGTAAAGTCCTCGACGAGTTCGTCGTCGTCCTTGGCGCACTCGCCCCAGATGGCGATCTCGTACGGCGTGCCGTCGACCTCAAACGCGATGCTCCGGTGGGTGCCGATCTCGATAGGCGAATCGACCAGAACGTCGTAGCTTGCCGCGACGAGTGTGTGCGCATCATCGCCAGCAGGAAGTCCTGACGCGATCGTCCAATCCTCGGGCATGCCGTCGAGCCGCACCAGGTGAGGCGTCTCACGCGCAGGCGGGTTCAGCACGAAGATGCTCGAACCGTTGAGGAATACGTGCGAGTCGTCGGCGTGCCTCGTTCTCAGGCCCAGGTCATTGGCGAAAATGTCGTATCCGAACGTCACGCTCTCAGCGCCGGCGGAATCCACCCTCCACGCGTTCTTGCGGATCTTCTGCACGGGCAGCGCGTTGCCGGATTGATCGGTGGCATCCCAGATCCGGACGTCGGCAGCAAAGTCGAGGATGCCGTAACGACCGGGTCGCCAGGTCGGAAGTATGAATTCCGCTGCGTCGCCGGGGTTGGCGACCGTCGCCTCGATGCGGACGATCTGGTTCCGTGCCCGGTCAAGCCGGACCGTGTAGTCCACGCCGGGCTGGGTCGCGCAGCCCGGGAGCGTGAGCAGGGTGAAGAGGGTGGCCGCCAGGCTCGAAATCCAGCACATCGTGGGTCTCCTGATCCGGGGCGTACACTCTATCCGACATGGCTCAGCCCCGTATCAACACGCCCGGTTCGGACTTCCTCAAGCGGGGCAATCTGCTTGTCGGCATGGTGCACGTCGGCGCCACGCCCGGCACGCCCCGTGCAAACCAATCCCCCGCGCAACTGGTCGAGCAGGCACGCTCCGAGGCCCGGACGCTCCGCGAAGCCGGTTTCGACGCCGTGATCGTCGAGAACATGCACGACGCCCCCTACGTGCACGGCGAGGATCTTGGGCCGGAGCAGATTGCTGTCATGACACTGGCGGCCCAGGCCGTCCGCGAGGCCTTCGGCGGGCCTGTGGGGGTCCAGATCCTCTCAGGCGGGAACAGGCAGGCTCTGGCCGCGGCTCATGCGACCGGGGCCTCGTTCATCCGGTGCGAGAACTTCGTCTTCTCCCACATCGCCGACGAGGGGCTGCTTGCCAAAGCCGAGGCGGGGCCGCTGCTTCGGTACCGGAAGCAGATCGGGGCCGAGAGCGTCGCGGTGCTCGCGGACATCAAGAAAAAGCACGCCTCGCACGCGATCACCGCGGACATCGACATCGCCGAGGCTGTCGATGCCGCCCAGTTCTTCGGCGTCGACGGCGTCATCATCACCGGCCCTTCGACCGGCAAGCCGACGGACATCGACGATCTCAAGCTCGCCCGCAAGGTTGCGGACGTTCCGGTCCTTGTTGGCTCGGGGGTCACGCCTGAATCCGTGCCCGAACTCCTCCGGCATGCTCACGCCCTGATCGTCGGATCGTGGATCAAGACCGACGGCAAGTGGTTCAACGCAGTGGACCCCGCCAGAGCTCGGGCGATCATCGAAGCCCGATGAGGGTCTACGCTAGCCGGTGAGCCTCACTCCCGAAACCGTCGGCGTCATCGCGGGCCTGACCACGTCGGCCTTCTGGGTGCTCACAACAATCTTCTTCACCGCCGGCGGCAAACGCATCGGCGTTACCGCGGTCAACACGCTCCGCATGTTCTTCGCCGTCATCCTGCTCGGCGCGACGCATCTTCTGATCTTCAAGACATTCGTCCCTCAAGTCCCGAGCAACATGCAGTGGGGGGCGCTCGCGCTCTCAGGATTCATCGGGCTGACCATCTGCGACCAGGCCCTCTTCGCGGCATTCCTCGACATCGGGCCCAGACGCGCTCTGCTCGTCATGACCTCGACCCCGATCTTCGCGCTCACCTTCGGGTATTTGATCCTCCACGAGAAGATCGGCATCGTCGCATTGACCGGCATCGCGATCACGATCGCAGGAATCGCTTGGGTCGTGCTGCAAAGACAAACCAGCGGCAACGGCGAACGCCATCCGCACCTGATCCGCGGCTACACGCTCGCGATCATCGGCTCCGTCTGCCAGTCGCTCGGTGCGATGTTCGCCAAAATCGGTATGGGCTCGGGCGAAACGGCCGTCGACCCGCTGGCGGCCACACTCGTCCGCATGATCTTCGGCCTGCTCTGCATGACTCCCATCGTGCTGGTCTCTTACCGAATGGTCAAGAAACGCGAGCCGGGCTCGGCGAAGCTGCGATGGACACCCGGCATCCTCTTCACGCTCGGCGGTACAATCTTCGGCCCGTTCCTCGGTGTCTGGCTCTCGCTCGTAGCGATCCGATCCGTCGAACTCGGCATCGCCCAAACACTTCTCTCGCTCTCGCCCGTCATGATCCTGCCGTTCGTCGGTAAGCTCTACAGCGAAAAGCTCACCAGAGCCGCGATTCTCGGCGCCGTCATCGCGGTCGCGGGCGCCGGCGTGATCTCGATGTCGGGCCGCATCGAGCAACTCATCGGGATGCATGACGAGCTACCCGACGAAGAGACTGGCGATGCAGCCGGTCATCCAGCAGGTGAGCGCCCCGCCCACCATAGCCCGCGGCCCGATCCGCGCAAAGTCTGAACGCCGCTCGGGCGCAATCGCGGTGAGCCCGCCGATCTGTATGGCGATCGAAGGAAAGTTCGCAAAGCCGCAGAGCGCATACGTCACAATCACCGCGGATCGGTGCGAGATCGTGCCCTCGGCAATGTGATCACTCAGACCGATGTACGCCAGAAACTCGGTGGCGACCATCGAAGTCCCGAGCAGTTCACCCACAACAAAGACATCCCCGCGATCCACGCCGAGAAATACCGCGACAGGCGAGAAGAGAACGCCGAGAATCCCGATGAGTGAGAGCTCCTGGAGCCCGAGAAGCCCCTCGAGCTGCGAACCGAGCCACGTGCCGTGCAAAGCACCGAGGGGCCAGTCGATCATCGCGATCAGCGCGACGAACGCGACGAGCATGGCCGCCACATTGAGCGCAAGCCGGAGCCCGTCCGTCGCACCGGCAGCCGCGGCGTCGAGCATGTTTACCGTGGTTCGGTTGTCTTCATCAAGTGCTTTGAGCGACAGCTCGTCCATCAGCTCTTCGGTCTCGGGCAGGAGCATTTTGGCGATCACGAAAGCGCCGGGAGCCGACATGACACTCGCGGTCAGCAGGTGCTTGGCAAACTCGACCTGCGAGGCCTCGTCGCCACCGCCGAGCATGCCGACAAACGCAGCGAGCACTGACCCGGCTATCGTCGCAAATCCGCCCGTCATCACGAGCATGATCTGCGAACGCGTCATTCTCGGGAGGTAGGGCTTGATGCAGAGCGGGGCCTCTGTCTGTCCGACAAACACGTTCGCCGCCGCGGCCAGGGCCTCGGCACCACTCACCCCGAGCGATATCCGAAGCACCCACGCGAGCGCTGCCACGATTCGTTGCATTACACCCAGGTGGTAGAGAATCGCCATGAGCGAGGCAAAGAAAACGATCGTGGGCAGCACCTGCACCGCGAAGATGAAGCCCCACGATTGCGACGCATCGGCCAGATTGCCGAAGAGAAACTCGCCGCCCGAGCGTGAGAAACCAAGGAGCCGGGTCACGCCCTTTGCGATCGCCTCGACGCCCGCTCGTACCGGCTTGAACTCAATCAGCAGGAACGCGAGCGTGAACTGGAGTGCGATGCCGACGAGCACAATCCTCAGATTGATCTGTCGCCGGGCGGTCGAGCAAATCCATGCGAGACTCAGGATCACCAGGACGCCGACCAGACCCGAATACTCACCCATACGATGCGTTCCCCCGGCACGTGATCGGGAAGAGCCTAACAGAGATGGGGCACACGGGTCATGCCGGACAAGCCGCTTGAAGCACGGTCGCTGGACGAAGCCGCGGATGCGATCCGTAGCGTGCTGAGCCGTGATTCCAGCTCATCGCGCCCCATCATCGCCATCGGAGGGCCTGTCGGGTCGGGCAAATCCACACTCGCGGGCATGCTCGATGCGATGGTGATCTCCACCGACGAGTACCTCCCGGACTACGAGGGTCTTGCGGCACACGAACGCGACGAGCCTCACCGGGCGGATCTGCCTCGGCTTGCATCGGATCTGAAGCTGCTTCAAACCCTGGGCAACGCCAGGATCCCGAAGTGGTGCTTCCAGTCACACCGCCGGATAGGTGAGAAGGAGATCACAGCGAGCGGGCCGATCGTCTGCGAAGGCATCTTTGCGCTGCATCCGGTGATCTCCCACCTGACGCGGCTCCGCGTGCTCGTGGTGGCCGCCCAGGACACGCGGTGGAAGCGATGGGAACGCATCGAACTCGAAGGCGAGCGGGGCATGGGCGTCCGGGCCGCCCGCGAGCATTTCGACTCGATCGCCGAGCCGACCTACGACAAATACGCCAATCTCTACGAATCCAACCTCGATCTGATTGTCCGCAACGACAACCTCTGACCGGGCAATGCCCGCGAACTATTGTCGTCCATGCCCGAGGGCCAGCCATCCCGCAAGCGCAAACGCCGAGGCAAGAACCTCGGCGGCCGACCCTCGCCCATCGGGAGGGATCTGTCCGCCTGCTACGGCCCGGATCGCGGACGCATCATCTCGCTGCTCCGCCAGTCCCGACACGACGAAGCCGACCGGCTGATCGCCGAATCCGTCCAACGCCTCGAACGACGCCGCCAGAGCGTCCCGCGGATCCAGTACCCGGCCGAGCTCCCCTTCACCGATCACCTCGATGAACTCCGCAAGGCGATCGATGAATCCCAGGTCATCGTTGTCAGCGGCGAGACCGGCTCGGGTAAATCCACACAGCTCCCGAAGCTCCTGCTCGAGATGGGCCGGGGTGTCGAAGGCCACATCGGGCACACCCAGCCAAGGCGACTGGCAGCAAGAGCCGTCGCTGACCGCGTCTCCAGCGAGTTGGGTATCTCGCTCGGCACCGAGGTCGGATACAAGGTCCGCTTCGGCGATCACACCTCGGACAAGACGCTCATCAAGCTCATGACCGACGGCATCCTGCTTGCCGAATCACGCTCCGACCGTCTCCTCCGCCAGTACGACGCCATCATCATCGACGAAGCGCACGAACGCAGCCTCAACATCGACTTCCTACTGGGCTATCTCACACGCATCCTCCACAAGAGGCCCGACCTCAAACTCATCATCACATCCGCGACGATCGACGCCGAGCGATTCAGCAAGCACTTCTCGATGGCCACCCACGCCAATGTCCCGGTGGTCGAGGTCTCCGGGCGTTCGTACCCCGTCGAGGTGCTCTACCGCCCGATCGATGGCGCCGAGAACCCAGACGACGCGACACTCTCCTCATCGATCGTGGCAGCGATTGAGGGACTCGCCACGCTCGACAGACCGGGGGATCCGGGCGATGTGCTTGTCTTTCTGCCGGGCGAGCGTGAGATCCGCGAAGCCGCCCATGTGATCCGGCGATCCGCCGACACCAGCCCCGCGCTCCGTGGCTGCGAAGTCCTCCCGCTCTACGCGCGTCTCTCGCCCGCGGATCAGCAGCGCATCTTCCGACGCCATCCCGGTCGGCGCATTGTGCTCTCGACAAATGTCGCCGAGACTTCGCTCACGGTTCCCGGTATCCGGTACGTAATCGATTCGGGCCTGGCCCGCATGAACCGGTACTCGTCGCGCCGGAAAATCGAGTCGCTCCAGATCGAGCCCATCAGCAGAGCCTCCGCGCGTCAGCGTGCCGGGCGCTGCGGCCGAACCGAGCCGGGTGTGTGCATCCGCCTTTACAGCGAAGCCGACCACGACGGACGCGACGAGTTCACACCGCCCGAGATCCTGCGCACGAATCTGGCAGGTGTGATCCTCCAGATGCAATCGCTCGGTCTCGGTCTCCCGCAGGATTTCCCCTTCATCGAGCCCCCCGACGGCGGACGCATAAACGACGCGTACGACACGCTCTTCGAGCTCAACGCCGTCGATCGGGAACGTCAACTCACACCCGAGGGCAAGCTGCTGGCTCGCCTTCCCGTCGATCCGCGGATCGGCCGTATCCTGCACGCCGCCTCGGAGGAAGGTGTCCTCAGTGACGCGCTCGTCATTGCGTCCTTCCTGGAAGTCCAGGACCCCAGAGAGCGCCCCTTCGAGAAGCGCGACGCCGCGGATAACTACCACGCCCGGTTCAGGGACAAAGCCTCCGACTTCGTCACCGTGCTCAAGCTCTGGGAGCATTATCACAAACTCAAGGATGAGCACTCGCGCTCGCAGCTCCGCAAGCAGTGCGCCAAGGAGTATCTCTCCTATCAGCGGTTCCGCGAATGGACGGACACCCACAGGCAGCTCCGGGATCTCTGCCGCGAAGCGGGGATCAAGGGCGACACCAAGAAAGACGATCATGACGCGCTGCACCGCGCGATCCTGTCCGGCTGCCTCTCCGGGCTTGGGAAGAAGCACCACGAAGGCGGCTTCAGCGGCGCACGTGCGGGCCGATTCTGGATCCATCCCGCCTCGGCCGTACCCGAAAGAGAAGCCAAGTGGGTCGTCGCGGCCGAGCTCGTCCGCACGACCAAGCTCTACGCACGCTCGGTGGCGCGCATCGATCCGTCCTGGATTGACAGTGTCGCGGGGCATCTCATCACACGCGAGTACGCCGAGCCCGCGTACTTCCCCGAGCAAGGCCGTGTCGAAGCAAGAATGACGGTCAAGCTCTGGGATCTCGTGATCACGCAGGGGCGGCTGGTTGACTTCGGTTCCGTCGACCGCGCAGCCGCCCGCAAGATCTTCATCGAGGAAGCCCTCGTCGAAGGGCTGTACGAATCGGGCGGCAAGTACGAGAAGCACAACGCCGCGTTCCTCGCCGAGGCCGCCCGAAACGAGGCGAAGCTCCGCAGCGGCCGGATTCCCAGCCACGAGATTCTCGCACGTTTCTACGACGAGCGCATCCCCGAGGACATCAGCACAAACCGAGCGTTCGATCGCTGGCGACGCGTCGCCGAGCGAGAACAACCCAATCTGCTCTTTCTGAAGCAAGAAGACCTCGAAGGTCAATTCGAATCGCAACCCGACGAGGTGTCGTATCCCGACACGATGCCCCTGCCGGGCGGCTCATCGGCAAAGCTCGAATACACGCACGCACCGGGCGAATCGGCCGACGGCATCAGGCTCTCGCTGCCCGTCGAACTGACCGCCTCGTTCGACCCCGACCGCGCCGAGTGGCTCATCCCCGGTTGGCTGAGCGCCAAGGTCGAGTCCGTCCTGCGCGGGCTGCCGCGTGAGACCCGTCGGCAGATCGACATCACTTCCGTCATCCCTCGCGTGCTGGAATCGCTCGATCCCGAGACGGGCAACTTCCACGAACAGCTCGCACGTGCGATCACCTCCGCCACCAGCGTGACCGTTACTCCCGCGATGTGCCGGGCGGCGCAGCTCGACGACCACCACCGCATGCTCGTCGAAGTGGTCGACGAGAAAGGCAAGGTCCTCAAGCAGACCCGCGACGCCCGCAAGGCAGTCGAGTACGCACGGAAGCGATCGGCCGGCAAACGGTCAGAATCGAAGCCGGATGCATCCAGCCTGCTCACGGACTGGCCGAGTCAGAACCTGACGCCCACCATCGTTGAGAGCAGCGGGGGGGCAGAGGTGCTCAGGTACCCGGCGCTCGTCGATGCCGGAACAGGCGTCATGTTGCGCTTCTTCGACGATGAGCAGACCTCGCGATTCAATCACGCGTTCGGTGTGCGTCGTCTCGCGGGCCTCCGTCTCTGGACCGACATCAAACGCATCCTGCCGCACACCCCGCACATCGATCGCGCGCGCATGGGCTGGGCAGCCGTCAAAGGCGCCCCCAAGCTCGACGCCGAACTGGGACCGATTCTTGCGGACTGGGCAGCGGGCATCGACCAGTGTGACTCAGCCGCGTCACTTTCCCGCGTCGTGGAACGCACACGGTCCGAACTGGCATCGGGGCTCAACGACGTCGTTGCAACACTCGCGCGTTCGATCGAGATCTACCGGCAGATCGTCCTGACGCTCGATCGCTCTCAAAGCGCCGAGCTCGCCACCATGCACGCGGACATCCGGTTCCAGCTCGGGCAACTCGTCCATGCCGGCACGCTCACACACATCCGATCGGCCCGCCTGAGGCACTACCCCCGTTACCTCGAAGCGATCGCCCGCAGGCTCGCCGCGGGGCGGGGACAGAACCTCAAGCGTGACGCAGACACGCAGAATCGCATCATGGTGCACTGGCGCCGGTGCATCGAGCATGCCCGCAAAATGCACGAACTCGGCCTGCACGACCCGGAACTCGATAACTACCGCTGGATGATCGAGGAATACCGTGTTTCGCAGTTCGCCCAACAGCTCGGCACGCCCATCAAGATCTCCGACAAGATTCTCGAAGAACAATGGCGGCGGACACGCTCACTCTGATCCGGTACTCGCCGGGGTGTACCGGAATAGCTTGATCGAAGAATACGGCTGCATGATGTGGCGGTCGTACGTCCAGATCAGGTCGGCCCTGTCACGCAGCGCGGGCCAGTTCAGGCCGCCGGAAGTTCCAACCTTGTCGATGATCCAGCAAGGCTCTGTCGCCTCGTCCAGGAAGGGCATCAGGCTCTTGCGTGTCACCTTCGTGATGGCGTTCTGTTCTTCGAGGTAGTACGCCCCGAGCATCTCGGCGTGGAAGTCGCCGTACACGATCTCGCCAGGTTGTTTCGTGTGCTTGAGCTCGTCGAACATCTCGCGCCACGCGGGCTGGTACCCGCCGCCGGCCGTGTAGTACTCAAGATCCTGATAGATGCACATCACCAGCACCATCGCGACCGCGAGGTGGCGGATAAAGAACGGATACTCACCGATCAGCGAGAGCGAGATCCGGTCAAGCGCGACCGCTGCCAGAAGCAGCCACGCCGGCAGGATCACAAACGTGTAACGCACGTGGACGAAGAAGTCTGTAAATGCCAGCCCCGCCATGATGAGCAGCGGAACGAACGCAACCATCAGCAGATACAACGACAGCCGGAAACTGCGCTGGATCAGACACAGAAACCCTGCCCCCGCAGCCAGCGCCACAATCGGGTTCATGTACCACACAGCGCCCGCAAGAACCACCGGCGTCGTCTGAGAAGTCGTTTGCCCAAACTGTGCCCAGTTGTCTGTGTTACGGTAGATGTCGTAGGCCAAAAGCCCGCAGCAGAGCGCAGCCGTCACGCCGCCTGCAACCACCGAGGGCCATGTCAGTCGGCGGGCGTCCTTGTCCAGGAATCCGAGCAGCCAGTCGATCGCGAGCACCACGCCCAGCAGGATCGCCGGCGGCTGGGACATAAAGGCGAGAAAGAGACACACCATCGAGGCGACGAGCCGGCGCACATCCCCGATCGACGTCGCGCGGAAGTAGAGCAGCATCGCCATGTTGAAGAACAGAAGCTGCTGCGTGTAGAAACGCCCCGTCTGCGACATGTGCAGGTGCCACGTGCTGACCGCCAGCAGGAAAGCGAAGATGATCGCGGTCCGTGCTCCGACGACAGGACGCGCCAGCCAGCCGAGCACGAAAACTGTCAGTGTGCCGATGAACACACTCGGGATGCGTACGAGCCACTCGGTTACGCCAAGACGCATCCACGAACTCGGATCCGTCGCGATCTCGGCCGGTGGCAACGCGCCGAATAGCTTGAGCGTGAGGTACGTGGGCAGAAACCCGAACTGCTTGGTCAGGTTCCCCTCGCCCAGCCGTGAGGCGTGCATCACGCTGTAGATCTCGTCGATCCAGAAGCTAGGCCGATCCAGAAACAGCAGTCGCATGACGAGCGCCAAGAGCGTGGCACCGCAAAGCCAGATAAGAAAGGCCTTCGGCTTCACCCGATCGAGATGCTGATCCGGATTCAAACTCATGCGGCAGCCCCGGGAGTTGGCGTTGCCGCATCCTTGGCAAGCTGAGCAGGTGAGATCCCACGCGAGGCGAGCACGAGCCCGCCCATCAGTCCGTGGACCAGAAAGACCGCGAACGCCAGGAGCGAGAGCAGCAGGGCGTCGGCCTTGGCCACGCCCATCGTACCCAGCAGAAAGACAAACATGTTCTCTCGTACGCCAATCCCGTTGATCGAGATCGGAATCAGCATCACAAAGAGGGCCACAGGCACGACGTAGAAATAATCAATGAACCCGAGCTCGATCCCGATCGCTCGGCTCAGCAGATAATGCATCAGGACCACGTTGAGTTGCAGCACAAGCGAAAGCCCGAGCGCCCGAGTGAGCGAACTATGTCTGCCCCGGAATGGCTCGACCGCCCGGTCCACCTTCCCGAAGAACTTCCCGAACGGGCCGGGCAGCCGCGTGTAAACGGCTCTTGCGAACTCCACCATCAACCGGAACGGCGAAAACACCAGAGCGATAAATCCGCCAAGGCCCATCGCCACAGCAACGACAGCCAGCGGCACGTACTGAGCCTCAGAGAAATCGCCCCGCACAAAGAACAACCCCAGCACCGCAAAGATCGCCAGCGCAAACAGTCCGAGCACGCGATCGACCACGATCGTCGAGATAGCTACGGCTCTTGTTGCCCCGGCTTTCCACGAGTCGTACATCCGGATCATGTCGCCACCGATCGTGCTGGGCATGATCTGGTTGAAGAACACCGCCACCATGCACGAACGGAACAGCACCGGCTGGCGGATGTGCACACCCTGCACGTCGAGCAGACCCTTCCAGCGGAGGGATGTAATAAAGAAGCCGGCATACGGAGTCAGAAGCGCAAGAAACACGTAGAGAGGGTCAGTCTTGGCGAGAGATCCTCGCAATTCGTGCAGATCGATATCCGCGTTGTGGATCAAAAAGGCCAGGAGACCAAGCGAGATCAGCAGCTTGAGCGTGATCAGAGCGGGCTTGAGCCAAGGCTTCTTCTTATTGTGGACTTGCTCAGCCGGTGGCAAGGGCCTGCTCCTTGGGTTCGCTTGCATCACGCATCCGGATCACCTTCGCGGGCACACCAGCCACCACAGCAAAGGGCGGCACATCCTTGGTCACCACAGCGCCAGCCGCCACGACCGCGTCGTGACCCACCGTCACCCCGTTGACAATCACAGCGCTAGCGCCAATCCAGCAGTTGTCCTCGATCACAAGCCTCAGCCCCCGCACATGGCCCTGATCCACGATCGGCAGGTCCGTGCGGTCCATGTGGTACTGACCCCCGCCGATGTACGTATGCCCCGCGATGATGCACTTGTTCCCGATCGAAACCTCGCCCCCAACCGCCGCGTGCACAGTGATGCCCGCGCCAAAGCCGCAGTCGTCCCCGATTGAGATCTTGCCCTGCTTGCTCGAGAGCCTCGTCCCGCGTCCGAACATGCAGCGGTCGCCGACGGCTATCCCCACATCCCCCTCGGTGTACGCATCGAAACAGCAGGAATCATCGATGACCACCGTGCTCCCGAGGCGAATGCGCTTCGGGTGCCGGAAGATCACATCCGTCCCGAACGCCGGCTTCCGCCCGCACGAACCGAGCAGGCCGCGGGCGAGCTTCTGTCGGAGCAGAAGCCCCAAAGCACCGGGCAGACGTGTCAGAAAGAGCTGCGTCAGTTCGTAGCGCACGAGCAGCAGCATCGACGACGAACCGATGATCGCAGACTGGTACTTCTTGAGCGCCGAGCCCTTTTCGGACACCACGCCGTCTTTGATCTCGCCCATCAGCTCTCCGCTCCGTCGTCTTCCCAGGGCCTCGATAACCGTCTCAGCGCCCGTTCAAGACGCGTCCGCTGTTCGTCAAGAGCGTCGCCGCTCAGACCGATCGCCTCGATCAGTCGGGGCAACAGTCTTGTCGCCTCGTCCGGATCGCGCCAGAGACCTGTCCGTCTGAATACCAGATCATCGGCATGCTGGACACTCTCGTCGCGTGCGATTTCAACGATGCGTTCGTGACTGCCCCCATATCCGGGCACTTCCTGGATCCCACTCCAATTCGGGACATCCGGAAAAGGCGCCATCGGCCTGGTCGGGATCGGGTCGATCACTCTCCTGGCGAGCATCGGGGCGGTCGTGAACTTGACACCCGAAACACTGATCAGCCCATCCGGGCCACCGTCACGCCCGTGCTCCCGCACGATCGGACGATCGCTCGCCTCGGTCGCGCCCTCATACGGCGCTGGCACGAGCCCCGACCACACACACACCACGCTCTTGAGATCCGCGTCCAATCCCGGGGCCGCCTCGTTCACCTCGTCCAGGAAGCGTTGCACCTCGTCCTTGGAGGGACTGGTTCTGTAGTCGTCGCGATCCGCTGGCACGTGAGCCGTGCCCAGAATGACTCTGTCCCCATCGGGCACCACAAAGTACGTCTGGGCTCCGGGCTTGCGTGCCGTCACCGCGATCGCCGATGCACTCTGCGGCTTGCGATTCACAATCACATTGAACGACCGCATCGGGAGAAAGAGCTCGGGTTTCTGATCCCCGAATGCCTTGGACATCGGCATGGACCAGGGGCCCGCAGCGTTGATCACAATCGGCGCATCGAGACGCAGCTCGCGGTCCGTCAGCGTGTCCCTTGCGACAATGCCCGTCACCGCGCCGTCGCTCGTGATGAGGTCCTCAGCGCTGACATAGTTGAGGACATCAGCCCCCCGGCCGACCGCAACGCGCAGCAGATGAATCAGCATCCGCTCCGGGCTCAGCATCCGGGCGTCCGTCCACATCCCGCCGCCCTTGAGTCCCGAGGTCGGCACGCGTTGCCAGTCCTGCACGACATCGCTTGGTTTGAGCACCGCGCCCGCGTTCAGCTTCGGCTCGCCCAGCTGACGCCCCTCGAATCTGATGAGCTGGCGATTCATCCAGACCGCGGCCCGGAATGTCTCAGGTCGCTTCAGTCCATCGCCGTACAACGGCATCAGACAATCCAGAGGCTCGGTTATCCCCGGGAACAGACGCAGAAACCAGCGCCTGGCGCGCACCGACTCGATGTACCTCGGCAGGTCCATCGACTGGAGATACCGGAATCCGCCGTGGAGCACGCGCATGCTGTTCCAGCTTGTCTGCCCGCCGAAGTCGCCCCTTTCCACCAGGAGGGCGCGCAGCCCTCGGCGTGATGCCTCGTGCAGCAGACAGACGCCCTGAATGCCGCCACCGACGACGATCACGTCGTACCGCGCGTGCTGAGCTTTCTCCAGATCTCGTGAGAGCGGGGCCAGCGGGATGTCGGCCTCAGCCGTCACTCCGGGGTTCCTCCGCGTGCAGATCCTTCATCCAGATCACCTCACGCACACCGAAGGGCCGCTTGCCCTGCGCCTCGTGATAGATCCGGACGAGCAGTTCGCTCACCACGCCGAAGACCAGCATCTGCGCCGCGAGCAGCACCATCATCCCCGAGAACGTGACGAGCACGTTGTTGTTGAGCCGGACCTCGGCACCGAAGAACAAGCCGAACTTCTGCAGGATCGCGATGCCCAGAGCCGTGAACGCGATCGCCATGCAGACAAACGCGAGCTTGCCGAACATGTAGATCGGCTTGGACAGGTAGTCATTCAGGAACTTGACGGTCAGCAGATCAAGAATGACCTTGCCCGTGCGCACAAGCCCGTACTTACTCCGCCCCGCGACCCTTGCCCGGTGGTTCACGACGCGCTCGGTAATCCGGGCGCCCTTCCACACACAGAGCGCCGGCAGGAAGCGGTGCATCTCGCCGTACAGGTGAACGTCCTGCAGCGCCTCGCGCCGGTAGACCTTCATCGCACACCCGAAGTCATGGATCGGCGTCCACGTCAGCTTCGAGATCATCCTGTTGGCGATCATCGAGGGCATACGCCTCGAGAAGAACTTGTCCTGACGCTGCTTGCGCCAGCCGCTGACCACGTCGTAGCCGCGACCCTCGCTAAGCGCATCCATCAGCTTGATAATGTCGGCCGGGTCGTTCTGGAGATCGCCGTCCATCGTCGCGATGAACTTACCCCGCGCCCGATCAAAGCCCGCGGCAAGCCCGGCCGTCTGCCCGAAGTTCCGTCGAAGCCCGACCACACAAAGCCGGGGGTCGCCCGCAAACGCCTCCATCAGGCGATCGATCGTCGCGTCCGTGCTCCCGTCATCGACGATGATGCACTCCCAGTCGAGGTTGGTCTTCTCCAGCTCCTTCTTCACCTCGTTGTACAGAGGGACGGCGTTGTCTTCCTCGTTGTGCACGGGGATGACCACGGAGAGATCGATCAACATCTCTTTCGGTGCGGAGTACAAACGTGGGCCATCCAGGGGAAGGGTTTGAACCGTCATAGGAAGGGACATGGGTGCACTCCGGCTAGACGAACAACCGCCGCTCCATCGGCGGTCCCCTCCAATGTCGTCATGCTCGGGCTAAGGCTTTCGCCCCAAGAGCCCGACCACACGCCGAAGGGCTGAACAAGCAAGCATACCTATCAGCCTCGGGTGGGTCTCGCCCTTTATCGGTGGCAATCCAGCTTGTTATTCATCAATGCGTGGATCATCAGCGCGTGACGGGTCGGCTCCTGCCGGTCCCGCCGGTCACGGGCTGTCGGTTGTGAGCCGCTCCGACCACCCCGGCTGGCTCCCGCCGACCGGGTGCCCTCGGCCACAGAGAAGGTCGGGATCACATGATCCGTGCCGTGGATCTTGACGAAACGCACCTTCAGACCAAGCCGATTCGATCTGGAATCGGTGTTCCGCGACGTGTTGTCCGATCGCCCGTACACCACCCGGGCCCGGTTGATGCTCGTGGTCGTGTGCGAGGCGTTGTTGACCCGCACATACGCCGTGGGCAGCTCGGCCTTGATCGGCGTCGAACCAAAGCGGATCGCGTGCCCCCCCGTGTTGCCACGGGTCACATACTCCACCTGCTGCCCGGCAGCCGGCCCGGCAAGGCAGATCGAAGCAAGAAGAACAGTCAGCTTTGTGCGCATATCCATAGTGTACTGCGGAACTTACGCGTCCCCAAGACTATTCCGCACGCCCGAGAATCGGGCCCGTATCAGCTCGGGCGGGTCATCGAATCCGGGTCCAGAAGCTCGCTCAGCTGTTCGGCGCTCAGAATCTGCTTCTCGAGAGCCAGCTCTCTGATCGTCCGGCCCGAGTCGTACGCCTCGTAAGCGAGCTTGGCCGAGGCGTCGTACCCGATCACCGGGACCAGCGAGGTGCACATCGCCAGGCTGCCCTCGATCAGGTCGGCGCACCGCTTCTCGTCTGCTTCCAGGCCCGCGACCAGGTTCTCGTTGAGGACGTTCAAGCCATTGGCGAGCAGCGTCACGGACTCGAGCAGGCTGGCCGCCATCATGGGCATCGCGACGTTGAGTTCCAGCAGCGAGCCGATCCCCCCCGAGCCGCCCGCAGCGACCGCCGCGTCGTTGCCCATCACCTGACAGGCGAGCATCATCATTGCCTCGCAAATAACCGGGTTGACTTTGCCAGGCATGATCGAAGAGCCCGGCTGGACCGCCGGGACCTTGAGTTCCCCGATGCCGCAGCGGGGGCCTGAGCCCAGCCAGCGGATGTCGTTGGCTATCTTGGTCAGGCTGACCGCGATCGTGCGCATGTGCCCGGAGGCCTCGACCGCCGCGTCGCGGGTCGCCTGGGCCTCGAAGTGGTTCTCGGCCTCTCTGAAGGTCATTCCGGTCTTCTTGGAAACTTCCTGGGCGACCAGGCGTCCAAAGTCAGGGTGGGTGTTGATACCCGTGCCGACCGCGGTGCCGCCGATGGCAAGCTCACCGAGCACTGCCAGGGCCTGTTGGGCACGGGCCTTGGCGTGGGTCATCTGGCTGGCATAGCCGGAGAAGACCTGCCCGAGCCGGATAGGAGTCGCGTCTTGCAGGTGTGTGCGCCCGATCTTGACGATGTGGTCCCAGTCCTTGGCCTTCTGAGCCAGGGCCGATTCGAGCTTCTCGATCGCGGGGATCAGCTTGTTCTGGATCTCGGTGGCGACGGCGATGTTCATCGCGGTGGGGAATGTGTCGTTGGACGACTGGCCCATGTTCACATGGTCGTTGGGGTGCACGCCGCCCTGCCCGTCGGGCTCGTCGCCCACCCACGCGGGGTCTTTGGACCGACCGATGGGCTGGTCGTGGGCAATACAGGCGAGGTTGGCGATAACCTCATTGACGTTCATGTTGGTCGAGGTGCCGGATCCGGTCTGGTAAATATCGATCGGGAAGTGCCTCGCGATGCCGCCGAAGTCGGTCAGGCCGCCCCCGATGAGCGAGCAGGCGTCGTGGATGTCCTTCATCCGCCTGTCCGAGAGCCGACCCAGCCCGTTGTTCACGCTCGCGCACGAGGCCTTCAAGATCGCATACGCCTTGATGACCGCCTCGGGCACCGGGCGACCCGAGATCGGGAAGTTGAGCACGGCTCGCTGCGTCGAGGCGCCGTACAGCACGTCGGCAGGAACGGGCATCTCGCCCATGGAGTCTTTCTCGATCCGCGTCTCGGCAGTGGTCATCGGGGTCTCCGGAATCAGGCAGAAATCACACCCACACCCGGGCGGGGCGTGTACGCTCGATGATACGCGTGGGGCCGGACGAGGCTTGGAAGGAGTCGGTCATGCTGAAATCGCCGAGTCGGAATCTCTTGGTCGGACTGATCGGGGCAAGCTGCGTCCTGTCGGCTGGCGCCCAGGGTTACAAGGAAGAAGTCACGCCCTACCTCACCCGCGTCGAGCCGCAGGAGTGGCTCTTCCGCACAAACGTGGTGCTCTCGGCGAACAACCTCGCCCCGATGAGCGACGGCCCGTTGCTCACCGATCAGGAGTTCGAGATCGAGCAGGGCACCATCTTCTTTCCCATGCCCATGCGGAGCGCCAGCCACGACCGTGACCTCCGCTCGCTCAAAGCCAAGCTGCTCTTCGAGGGGCGTCCAGTCCCGCTGAAGCTCAACGTCGTCTCGTCCGACAGCGGCGGCAACCCGCTGCACTCGGGCGAGGCTTACGGCACGTGGACCTTCGGACCCGTCGAGGCCGCGATGAACATGGTTTTCGAGGTCGAGTCCGTCGCGACCTGCTGGAACACCGAGTTCAAGGACGCCGAGGCCATGAAGGTGCCCTGGCCCTCCGGCGAGTGGCCCAAGGAAGCGGCTTCCACCTTTGAGCCTGAGCTCTTTATTGATGAGGGATTCGAGGGCGAGTACGACTCGGACTACGTCGAACGCCTCGCCGACCGCTGGACCAAGGGCAAGGCCAAGACCCAGCCGCCGATGGTCGTTGCCAAGTGGCTTGCAGGCGAGGTCGCCAAGTCATTCCAGCCGACCCGTCCCGGGATCGTCACCGATGCGCGTCCAGCGACCGCGAATCAGTCTGCACAGGCCGTGGGAGCCGTCAGCTCTCTCGAAGTCGTCGGCGCAGAGGAAGCGGCGCGTCGCGGCAAGGGCACGGCTTTCGACATGCCGCTGCTGCTCGTTGCCGTCTACCGCGAAGTCGGTCTGCCGGCGAGGCTCGTCTTCGGGTACGTCGGCGGGAGCGCCGGGGGCGGAGCCGAGGCGTTCCGGGCCGCCGATCGCGCCGAGATCGGGCCGTACGCGTGGGTTGAGGTCGCTCTCTACGACGAGAAGCAGGCCGACCCGAGGCGCCAGCTCACCTGGGTGCCCGTCGACATCAACCGCATCCGCGCCGACCGTGTGTTCAGCCGAAAGCTCGATCAGCCCTGGCCCGGCTTCGGCTCGAGCGACAAGCTCAACGAGATCATCCCGATCGCCTATCACCTGCACCCGCACCGCATGGGCGCCAATTCGTACGGCGCCACCACCGGTCGCAACCGCAGCGCGATGCCATCGATCTGGGGCTGGAATATCGTGCCTTCCACGCCCTGCGGCGTAGATCAGGTGCTGACGTTCACCGCGACCACGCCCTCGCGCGGTCCGGACGACCCGGAACCCGGACGCCGCGGCCGGGGGCAGTAACCGACGCCGTGCGCGTGTCCCAGCTCGGTCTGGGCAGGAAGGTGTAGTCCCGCGTCGTCGCGCTGCGGTCATCCGTCACGGGCAGACGCACGCCGACGTGGAAATCCGCGAAGAGCACGCTCGCGGCGATCTCAGCGTTCGATCGGCCCTGCTTGCCGTACCAGTGCTGCTTGCGGTCGTCGCCGTCGTCGTAGTTGTAAATCGTCTGCGAGGCGATCAGCAGTGTGCGAGAGGTGTCGATGATGTAGGGCATCGGGCCGCCCGTCTGCGGCACGAGCGTGGGCAGTACGTCCCGCGAGGGGTCGCTGTCCGGCGCGTGATCGTTGAGCGTGTAGCTCGAGCCGATCAGGGCGTACATCGAATCCGTGCGGGCGAACTGCGGGATCGGTATACCCGTGTTCTCCGCGCCGCGATCCAGCGGCGACTCGAACTCGGGCATCTCATCCACGCCATCCTGCGCGTCCGGAATCGGCTCGCGATCGACGAGGTAGCTGTTGAGCGGTCGCCGCTCTGCGCCGTATTCGTCAATACCCAGAAACGGGAGCTGCCCCTTCTTCCCGCCGAACAGAGCGCCCATGGGCGAGCTCATCCCCGGCCCGACCTCCACCAGCACCTGCGGCAACGCGTTGTCGAAGTCGTCCAGATACATCGAGGTCGCAAGACCGATCTGCTTGAGCTTGGAGCCGCAGGCAAGGCTCCTGGCCGAAAGCCGGGCGCTGGCGAGGGTTGGCAGCAGGATCCCTACCAGTAGCGCAATGATCGCGATCACCACAAGAAGCTCGATCAGCGTGAATCCGCGGCGAATGGGTATCATGCTTCCATCGTAATGCATCCGGCAGGGGTCGGAGTACGCCGGAGATGTGCGTGGATCAGCAGCCAGACAAGCCGTTGCGACTCGTCGTGCAGCAGCCCTCGCTCGCCAAGTATCGCGTGCCCGTCTTCCGCGAACTCGCCTCCCGCCCCGGCATCGATCTCAAGCTGATCTACGGCCAGCGTGACGGCATCCCGAACGTCGACGCCGACGGTTTCGACGCCCAGTTCGTCCCGATGACCGAGAAACGCCTTCTCGGTCGCACCATGCTCTGGCACAAGCCTCAGCTCGAGTACGCCGACCGTGACAAGGCCGACGTCCTCTCGCTCTCGTGGGACCTGCACTACGCGAGCCTGATCCCCGCTCTTCTCAAAGCCCGGCAAGGCGGCGTCGGGACGGTGCTCTGGGGCCACGGCTACTCCAAGCAGGACGCCGGCTGGCGCGCCCGTGCCCGCTCGTCCGTTGCCAAGCTCGCCGATGCGCTGCTCTTCTACAACCACACCGCCGCCGAGGCGTACATCCGCAACGGCTTCGACCCCGACCGCGTCTTCGTGGCGCTCAACGCCATCGATCAGACGCCCATTCAGGCCGCTCGCGCCGAGTGGACGGATCAACCCGAGAAGATCGCCGACTTCCGGCGGCAGCATGGCCTGGGCGATGCCCCTGTCCTGCTCTTTGTCTCCAGACTCGAGGAGGCCAACCGGGCCGACATGCTCATCGAAGCGCAGGCCAGACTGAGTGAGGCCTTCCCTTCGCTCGTTGTGGCCATCATCGGCAAAGGACCGGACCGCGAGCGGCTCGAAGCCCTCGCCGCCGATCGCGGGCTGTCCGATCGCGTGCGATTCCTCGGCGCGATCTACGACGAATCCATCAGTGCACCCTGGTTCATGGTCTCGACCGCGTTCTGCTACCCGGCCAATATCGGCCTGAGCATCCTTCACGGCATGGGCTACGGCTTGCCCGTTGTCACCAGCGCCAAGGTTGAAGCGCAGAACCCGGAGATCGAAGCCCTCCGCGACGGCGAGAACGGTTTCCTGTACCGCGACGGTGACGTCGACGACCTCGCATCCAAGCTCAAGACCCTGCTGACCAACCGGGCCCTCCAGCAAAGGCTCGCGAGCGAGGCTCACGCCACAGCGACCCAGCGATTCTCGCTCGGAAACATGGTGGACGGCTATGTCGACGCGGTGCGATTCGCGGCCAAGAGAGCCGCGAATCGGCGTTAGTCGTCTTCGCCCGAGATCGGGTTGTTGAAGTGCGAATCCTGGATCGGCACGACCACTTCAAGGACGTGCTGAAGCACCGACGAGGGCGAGCCGACGGCATCAACCTCGTGGATGAGCTCGTCCGGGTAGTAACTCAGCACCGGTGCCGTCTCGCGTTCGTAGATCTCCCAGCGGCGACGGATCACGTCTTCCTGCGCATCGTCGATGCGGTTCTCTTTCAATGCACGCCGGCGAAGACGCTTGATCATGGCTTCCTTGTCGCGGCAGACCAGATGGATGATGCCGAGCACGTCGATGTATTCTTCCATCAGCTCCGCCTGCTTGACGTTCCGGGGGATGCCATCGAGCAGCAGAAGGTCATCGTGCGGCTTGTAGAGGCTGAGCACCGTCTGCGCGTGCATGTTCTCCGCCCACATCTTGACGGTGACATCATCCGGTACGAGCTCGCCCTTGGACGAGTGCTCATAAAAGATCGAGCCGAGTTCGGAATGGATGTCGAGCGAGCGGAAGACTTCGCCGCAGGAGAGATGGAAGAAACCCGGGATGCGTCCGAGGATCGCGCCCTGCGTGCCCTTGCCCGCGCCGGGGGCACCGAAAAGTAGAACAGTCTGGTATCGCTGCGAATCCATGTTCATCTCCGAGGGTCCGGCGTGGAAAGGGCCGGTTGTGTCTATCGGCAGTCGCCGGAGGGCATTGACAACCATATGGCCAGCGCACGAAAAAACCCGCCCGGCAGAGCCGAGCGGGTGTGGTTTTTTCGGACCCCTCACTCAGGGAACATGTAAAGGCTCTCAGCCGCCGCTCTTGACGAGCTCGGCCTGGAGGCTCGGGGGCATCGGGCGGTACTCGAGGAACTCCATCGAGTTCGCCGCGCGGCCCTGAGACATGCCGCGGAGCACGGTTGTGTAACCGAACATCTCCGACAGCGGCACTTCGGCGTTTACCACCTTCACGTGGCCGCGGTCCTCGGTGTCCGTGATCATGCCGCGACGGCTGGCCATGTCGCCCGTGATGTTGCCCAGGTACTCGTCCGGGGTCAGGATCACGACCTTCATGATCGGCTCAAGTAGCACGCTGCCGGCCTTGTTGACCGCTTCACGCAGCGCGAGGCGGGCGGCCTGCTCGAACGCCACCTGGCTCGAGTCAACCGTGTGGTACGAGCCGTCAACCAGCTCGACCTTGACGTTGATGAGCGGGTAGCCAGCGGTGATGCCGCTGAGCGCCGTCTGGCGGACGCCGTACTCGACCGACGGGATGAATTCCTTCGGAATCTTGCCGCCGATGATCTTGTTCTCGAAGGCGATATTCTCCTTAAAGTTCAGACCGGCTTCCTCGGCCTGCTCCTTGGTGAACGGGGTGATGTTGATCGTGACATCACCGAACTGACCGCGACCACCGGTCTGCTTCTTGAACTTGCCCTGGACGTTCTGGGCCGAGCCGGCGATCGCCTCGCGGTACGAAACGCGGGGCTTGCCGACCTGCACGCCGATCTTCATATCACGCACGAGGCGGTTCTTGATGATCTCGAGGTGAAGCTCACCCATGCCCGCGATGATGGTCTGGCCCGTTTCTTCGTCGTAGTGACTCTGGAAACTCGGGTCCTCGCGGCGGATCGTGACGAGCGCTTCGCCAAGCTTGCGGTTGTCGTCGGCCGTGTTCGGCTCGATCGACATCGAGATCACGGGCTCGGGGAAGTCCATGCGCTCGAGGATGATCGGCTCGTCCTGGTCACACAGCGTGTCGCCCGTGATCGAGTCCTTGATGCCCACGACCGCGACGATGTTGCCCGCGCCGACCTCTTCGAGTGCCTGGCGGTCTTTGGCGTGCATCTCGAAGATGCGGCTCACGTTCTCCTTCTTCCCGTTGCCCGGGTTGATCACGCGCGAGCCCTTCTTGAGGATGCCCGAGTAGATCCGCATGTAGGTCAGGTCGCCGTGCGTGTCGCTGACCACCTTGAACACGAGCGCCGAGAAGGGGGCGTCATCCGAGTGCGGGCGGACGAGCTTCACTTCCGCGTCGCGCGGGTTCTCGCCCTCGACCTCGGGAACCTCGGTCGGGTTGGGGAGGTAGTCGATGATGCCGTCGAGCAGACGCTGCACACCGACGTTCTTCAGGGCCGAGCCGCAGAAGACCGGGTTGCACTGGAGCGCGATGGTGCCCTTGCGCACAGCAGCCTTGATCTGCTCGACCGTGATCGAGTCTTCGTCTTCGAGGTACTGCTCCATCAGGTCATCATCAAGAGCCACAGCCGACTCGATCAGATCGTGACGCCACTTGGCGACGCGCTCGGCCTGATCTTCGGGGATGTCCTTCTCGGTGACTTTGGCGCCCTGGCTCTCGGTGTCGAAGTAGTACGCCTTCATGCCGAGCAGGTCGATGATGCCCTCAAGCTCATTGCCGTGACCGATCGGGATCTGCACCGCGATCGGGTTGGCGCCCAGGCGCTTCTTGATCGTGTTGAAGCTGTAGTCGAAGTCCGCACCGAGCTTGTCCATCTTGTTGATGAAGCACATGCGCGGGACTTTGTAGCGGTCGGCCTGACGCCAGACGGTCTCGGACTGGGCCTCAACGCCCTCCTTGCCGTCGAAGACCGCGACTGCGCCGTCGAGCACGCGGAGCGAACGCTCCACCTCGATGGTGAAGTCCACGTGGCCCGGGGTGTCGATCAGGTTGATTTTGTACTCCTGGCCGTCCTTCGTCCAGGGGCAGGTCGTCGCGGCCGACTGGATCGTGATACCACGCTCCTGCTCTTCCTGAAGGAAGTCCATGGTCGCGGTGCCCTCGTGCACCTCACCGAGCTTGTAGTTCTTGCCCGAGTAGAACAGGATGCGTTCGGTGACGGTGGTCTTGCCGGCATCGATATGGGCCGCGATACCGATGTTGCGGATGTGTTTCTTGTCAATGGTCATGACGTGTGTCCTTCAAGCTGCTGGCGGTCTGTCTGCGATGCCCGCTTGCCAACCCTGGCAGGGGGGCGTCTGAGTCATTCGGTTCGTTGTCTTCTGTGAATCCGGAGTCCGCGTGCGTTCCCCGGCGGTGGCTGCGAAATATGAGCGTGCGTGGACGCTGGTCAGGAGCGCTCGGTCGGCGTGTCTTCTTCGTCATCCATCGCGTTCGTCCAGTCCGATCGGGCTCGCAAAGTCAGTTCTGAACAGGCTTTGCAGCATTCGCCAAGAATGCCAGGTCCCGCTTGCACGGGGGCTCTATCTATGCTAGGCCCCTGCCCGGGTGATTCAAGGCCCCCGGACGATCCCCTCGAGCTGTCGACGGACCGACTCGGGCAGCGATGACAAGGGGTCCAGCCCGGTCGCGTCATCCAGCTCGATCGCCCGCCCCGCCCAACGCTTGGCCTCGGCTCCCTCCCCGAGTTCAGAAAGCGCAAAGGCGAGCTGGGCCGGGTGGCGAGCGGATCGGGGTGAGCGATCAGCAGCCTCAGCGATGCTCGCCAGAGCCGCGTCCCTCAATTCTCGGACACGCTGCTCGGGTGCCCCCGCGGACTCGGCGAGCCGGGCTCCGAACAAGCCAAGACTCCCGATCTGGGCGGCCAGCCCTGCCCGGGGGCGGGCCGAGTGCGATGCCTTGAGCACCCCGATTGACCGTTCGACCAACTCCTGAGCCTCTTGGAGCTGGCCCGCCTGCCCCGCAGCCTCGGCGAGCATGATCCCGATCCTTGCCGCCTCAGAAGCGGTCCTGCCATCGGCGGGCTTGGCCTCCGAGGCCGCAACGAGGTCTTCAAACGCCAGCGAGAGCGCCTGCATCTGTCGGAACTGGATGTCCCGGATATCCGCCGGCGTGGGGTCAAGAAGCGATTCCTGAGCTGTGACGACCTCGCCAAGCCTCGCGCTCGAAGTGCGAAGCCTGGATTCCCATCTCCAGATGCCCGGCACCAGTGTCAGGCCCATCACCAGCCCAACCATCGCCGCCGCGACAGGTGCAAAGCCCGGCACGCGTAGACGCCAGCTCCCACGATCACTGGCTGCCAGCCCAAGTAGGCAGAGCGCCATCGGCCCCGATCCCGGGAGCGACAAAGCCATGTCCAGCTGCGCGTGACAGAGAACCACCACACCCGCCGCAGCAAGCGCGAGCCTGCTCGGCTGACCCGCCCAGACCAGCAGCATCGCTAGCCCGCTCCAGCCGACAAGCCCTGCGAGTCGACCGAGCGCCCCTTCGATCGTCGTCGCCTGCGATTCGAGCCACACACCCAGCAGCACCGGCAGGATGAGTGTGATCAGAATCACGGGCCTGAATTGCCTGAGCCGAGCCGGCGAGGGCTGACCTGTAGGAGCGGTTGGGCTGGAGCTTGCGATGCGCCAGAGTGTCCAGAAGAGGGCGCCGATGAGTGGCACCCCGATCAAGCCGAGCGTGGCCGCGTAGTCCCACAGGATCATGTGCGGGCTGGTGACATCCTCGGTCGCTTGCGCCGGCTTGTGGAGTTGGTACGCCTCTTGAAACCCCGCTGGGCCCGTGCCGAGAGGCATGGTGTCAGCCGTGACACGGGCGGCTCCCTCCGCGTAGAACCAGCGGAACAGCAGCGACTTCTCGCCCTCGGGCAAGCCTGTCACCCCCCGAGCGACGACCGCGACCGTGGGAAGCACGACCAGCACCAGGATCAGGGGGCGACACCATCGACCCGGGGCAAAGCGCAACAGAAGCCCAGCGAGAACGCCCAGACCCGCGACGCCGATCCCTGCCTTTGATCCCGTCAGGAGCAGGACCACGCCCAGTCCGATCGAGACGAGCAGGCATGCGGTTCGCGCCGGGCCTTTAGTGGTGAGGCCGGCGAAGAAGAGCGAGACGCCGCCGACCGCGAGGAAGGTCGCCAGCACGTTGCTCAGCCCGAACCACCCGGTCGGATCGGGCTGGCGGAGCCTGCGTTCGTAGATCAGCGCCTGCTCGGAACCGGGCTGGAATCCCTGCGCGATCAGGCTCGCGTCTTTGTTGGCGTCGAACTGCTCGAGCATCAGCGGGTGCTCGACGAAGACCTGCACGAGGCCCTTGGCGGCGAACATCACGGCACTCGCCAGAAGCACCGAGCCCAGCACGACCCGCACGCTCCGGCGATGCGCAAGGCTGACGATCGCTGCAAACGACGCCCACCCGGCAGCCCAGCTCGATGCGATCCGGACCGCCTCGACGTCCTGCGCATCGAGCATCCATGTGCGCACAAGGACCAGCACCGCGCCGAGGAGTGCGAGTAGGGCGAGCGGCCCCCTGCCTCGACTCCGCGGGCTCATCAGGACGAGGGCAGCGCCGAGCCAGGCGAGGGCATCGATCAGGAGTGAGCCGGTCGGGCCGATGCCGACGATCGCGATCACGATGCGCGTGGGGTCCGCGTCCCAGCCGGGGAGGGGCTCTGCCATGGTCATCGCCCTTGCGAGCGCCGACCATGCGATGAGCGTGAGCCCGATCCAGTCGAGGTGGACCTGCTTCACGAGGTCTGCTCCGGGACGCCGCGTTCGAGGTAGGCGATCAGGCCGAGGACCGCGAGCGTCTGACCTGCGATGAGGGCCGCCTGCCAGGGTTCCGAACGCGACATCACAACTGCGCCGGCCCCGGTGATGGCCGCGAGCACCCAGATCGCAACGACCGCGCCGCGTCTGCCCAGCCCGCGTCTTGCCATGCGGTGGGAGAAGTGCTGGAGATCGCCCACGAATGGTGACTTGCCCTGCGAGAGTCGGATGAGCACCACGCTGGCAAAGTCGTAAAGCGGGATCGCCAGCAGCACCAGGGGGACAAAGAGCAGGTGCCATTGTGTGTCGCTCAGTGTCGAATCGACGTAGTTGAGCCTGACGGTGAGGAAGGCGAGCGTGAAGCCGACCACGAGCGAGCCGCCGTCGCCCATGAAGACGCGGGCCTTGGGGAAGTTGTGGGGAAGGAATCCGAGGCATGCACCGAGCAGGACCGCCGCCCCGGCTGCGATGATCCACTGCGCGTTAACGATGGAAATGGCCAGCAGTCCGGCGCTGACGATCGCGCCGAGTCCGCCGGCGAGGCCGTCCATGTTGTCGAGGAAGTTCATCGCGTTCATCACGACCGCGAACCAGAGCGCGGTGACGAGGACCGAGAGCCAGGGGCCGCCGACGTGGCTGTCCAGGAGTGAGAGCACGCGGGTGTCTGCGATCCATGCGACAGCAGCGGGGACGAGCACCATCGCCAAGAGCTTTGGCTGCCAGGGCAGGGGCTTGCGGTCATCGATGACCCCGATGGCGTGGATCACAAAGAGCCCGCCGAGGAAGGCGATGAGGAGTGTCATGTTCTCGCGCACTCCCCACGCGAGCTGCCCGAGCGTGTCGGCTTCGCTGGTCGCCTCGGGCCAGAACTGGGCAGCCAGACCAACCCCGCCGAGCATGAGGACGAGGGTGAGGGCGATCCCGATGCCGCCGGTGTTCGCGATGCGCCGGACCTCGGCTTTGACCTGCCCCTCGACGCCCATGCCATCCAGAGCGGAGAGGAGTTGGCCGACCTTGCGCGCCAGCCCGGTCGCGATGAGCGACAGGACGAGTGAGGTGATTACGCAGCCGGGAAGTGCCAGGAGCATCGCGGCATCCTACGGGCGGGGGGCGCGAGGCGTTCGAAGCCGCGACATGATCCCAAACGGGAGCCACGCGGCGATCTCGAGAAGTGCGCCGCCGAGAAAGAGCAGGGGGAGCCTCGGGAAGGGCCAGTCGCCCAGGAACGCTGTGGGCTCGGAGTGCTTGCCCACGTAGCCGTAGTTCGTCCCGATCGCGATGTTGAGCCCGAGCAGGCAGAGCACGTATCCCGTGGTGACCGCGATCGCAAAGAGGAGGTCATTGAATGTTGGGCGATAGCCCTCGGCGAGCACGAAGAAGACCGCGCCACCCACGATGATGAGGTGACTCGTCCAGAACGTCCAGAACACAAGGTGTCCCGGGCCTTCGGTGATTACGGGGATGATGAAGGCTGTCGAGGAGAGGCCCACGCCCCAGAAGTAGAGGATCGTGACGAGTCTGCGATCAGGAAACAGAAGAGCCGCGGCGGCGACGAGGCCCGAGATATCGCAGAAGTGCAGGGGCAGGCTCTCATGCACATCGAAGCCGCCCTCGCGCAGAAAGAGCCAATACAGGTTGTGGAGGATCTGGAAAGTGAGGATGGCGATGCCCATCGCCAATCGAAAGCGATCGGCTTTGGCGTGATCCTGCGATCGTGTGCGGCGCTGCGCAAAGACGAGCAGGCCGACGACCACCGCGCTCACGATAAGAACGAGGAGGTGCGTGAGCGTGCCCCTCTCGAAGGTGTCGAGGCTCATGCCGAGTCGGCCCGGTGCTCGTGGCGGAGCTGGCCGCAGGCGGCCGCGATGTCGCGTCCGCGGCTGGCACGGATGTGGCAGTTTGCGCCGTTCTCGCGCAGGATCGACTGAAAGCGCGTGACGTCGCTGTCGCGGGGTCGTTTGTAGGGCAGGCCCTCGACCTCGTTGTACCGGATGAGGTTGATATTGGCCCGCAGCGTTTTGGCGAGGCGGGCCAACTCGCGGGCGTGATCGGACTGGTCGTTGAGTTGCCCGAGCAGCGTGTACTCGAGTGTGATCTCGCGGCCGGTCTTTTGGAACCATGCCTGACACGCGGACAGCAGCTCGGCGATTGTGGTGTACTCGGCCCAGGGGATGAGCTCGCGGCGCAGATCATCGCTCGGTGCGTGCAGCGAGAGCGCGAGCGTGACGGGCAGGTCGAGTTCTTCGCCCAGCTTGCGGATCGCCTGGGGCAGGCCCACGGTGGAGATCGTGATCCGGCGTGCACCGATGCCCAGGCCTTCGGGTGTTGGGGCGGCAAGGCGGCGCACGGCATTGACGACGGGCCGGAAGTTGCTCAGTGGCTCGCCCATGCCCATGAACACGACATTACTGATCCGCCCGACGCCTTCGAGTTGCCCGAGACGCCAGGCCTGTTCGACGATGCGTCCGGTCGAAAGGTTTCCGTCGAGTCCCGAGAGGCCCGACGCGCAGAATCGGCATCCGACGGGGCAGCCGACCTGGCTCGAGATGCACGCGGTTTTGCGCGAGGTATCGGAGCCGAGCGAGGGAATCATCACGCACTCGGTCTGCCGGCTCGGGTCGTCCTGGAGGACACTGAGCTTCATGGACTCACCCGATGGTGTGGGCTCGTCTTCCCACTGGATCAGAAGCTTCTGTGTGCCGTCGGTCGCGAGTTGGTGGCTGATGGTCCTGCCGGACAGGATGGTCATCTCCGCCGCGATGCACTCGCGGTCGCGTGCGGAGAGGTTGGACCACTCGCTGGGGTCGGCGCTGCCGTGCTGGTAGACCCATTCGAGGATCTGGCGGGCGCGGAATCGTTTCATGCTGCGCGCTTCGCACCATTGGCCCAGATCGTCGGGCGTCATCGAGAAGAAGTGGTGTTCCGGGTGCTTCACGGGCCGACCTTCTCGGTGAGGGTGGGGGGATTGCTGCGCGCAGAGACGGTCAGGGGCACGGCTCCGTACATCTCACCAGAGGAAATCCCGCTCTCGACCGTGACGAGGCCCGAGCCGACCTCGACGCCCTCGTCTTTCATGAGGCGGCGCAGAGCCGCGGGGAGGGCGAACTCGATGGACTCGTCAACGATGTCCCATTGTTCGATCGTGCCGCCAAAGCGTTCGAGGAGCGTCCGGCAGATGGCGGCGACCAGATCCTCGGGCGCCGAAGCGCCGGCGGTGATCAGGACGTTGGTGTCTGATCCCTTTGTGAGCCATTCATCGCGGAGTTCGCTCGCGTCATCGAGGAGATGGGCGTCGGTCCCCACGTTCCGGGCGATTTCGGTCAGGCGGACGGAGTTG
>MDTD01098287.1_pt1 | contig 28709 bp, 30 predicted proteins | sample 811221 | NCBI WGS metagenome assembly MDTD01 (sample SAMN05326646, study PRJNA326480) | marine metagenome | isolation source: seawater | place: Pacific Ocean: South West | collected 2011 | reverse complement strand
CATATCTTAAGACAAAGTACCATTGGCGCTGAAGGACTTAACTTCCGAGTTCGGAATGGGATCGGGTGTGGCCCCTTCGCAATAATTACCAGGCAAAGACTTATAGTATTTTTAAAATAATATGTAAATAGCTGAAAAGTGAGTTTTTAAAGGCTAAATGGTGGGCGTGATAAGAATTGAACTTATGACCTCTTCGATGTCAACGAAGCGTTCTACCACTGAACTACACGCCCAAATTAATATTTAAATATTTAGAAAATATAAGTTTAATTTTTAAAAAAAACAAAAACTTTTTAATATTACTAAAATTATAACTTTTAAAAATTTTATCTTTTTTAACTTTGATTATCCAATTATTAAGTTCATTATAGTAAACCTCTAATTTTTTTTGCGATAAATTATTTTCATGAGATCTGTAAATTGCTAATGGTTTTTGAATTGACATTATAATATTTTTTACACTTGCTCTTAAAAAAAAATCAAAGTCTCCAATAATGTCATATGATGAATTAAACTTAAACTTCTTAAATAAATTTTTTTGAACAAGAGTTGTGTTTAAACCTATTATGTAATCATTCAATAGATTTTGCGTGATATATCCTGAAGGTAATTTTTTATCATATCTCACAAATCTATTTCTTTTTTTTTCATTATAAAATATATAATTTGAATAAATTATTTTTAATTTTTTATTTCTTTTTAAAAGATTAATTTGTTGAGAAAGTTTATCTTTTCTCCATAAATCGTCAACATCTAGGAACGATATATATAACCCTTTTGTTTTTTTTATTGCTAAATTTCTTGCTTCATAAAGTTTACAGAAATTTTTAGAAAAAAATTTTTTTATTCTTTTATCTTTAAACTTATTGATTATATCTCTACTTTTATCTGTAGAACAATTATCCCAAAAAATAATTTCGAAATTTTTATAATATTGATTTAAAACGCTTTTAACACATTTAGATAAGTATTTTTCACCGTTATGGCAATTAATAATTACACTTATCAAAGGTTTTACTTTCATAAAATTAAGCTAAATATTTCTTAATTTCTTTTTTAATTTCTTGTATTGCACCTAAAGGTTTTTTGAATTCCATCACAAAACTTTTATCTTTGTCTATTTTTTCAAAATATTCTTTGGTTGAAATGCTTAAAATTTCTTTTAATCTGCTTTCAAAATCCTCATAACTACAATTATTTATTGTACAAATGCCATTTATCGGGAAATCTTGAATTTTTAATCCTGTCAAATTACATGACAATATTTTTTCTCCTAAACCAATTTTATCCCTCAAAAGAGTTGATTGAGTACCAACAGTTACTTTGCTTTGAAACATGGCTAAATAAGAGGAAAAGAAATTCTCTTTTGAAATAGCATGCTCAAGTAAAAATTTAAAATTTTCTTTATCCATAAATTTTTTAAAAAAATTCATTTCCTTTTTAAAGAGGTCTGCAGGATATTTTTTTGAATACTTATAACGTTTTGTTGCAAAAACGAATTTACAATTAAATTTTTTTGCAAATTTTGTTGTATAATTTGCCATTAATGCATATCCTTCCTCTACTCCATTAGCCATATATCTTTTATTTTCGTCAAATTGTGGCTCTGAAATTAGGCAAATATCAAATTTATTTTTTTCTAAAATTTTATTATTTCCCTTTAAATAATTAAAAAAGTTCGATGTATTAATTGAACCTACTTTGTAAAAATTTTTAATATTAACATTAAATAATTTTGCGCTTTCAATTTCATATTGACCAAAACAGAAAAAGTGAGGAATATAAATTTCTGTATTTAAATTTTTATTAGTAATTTTTTTTTTATAATCATAATCATTTCTCTCAAAGTCTGATCTTCTGGCATTCTGAATCGCCATAAATTCAGTGTTTTTATCTAATAATTTAGCTAACTCATAAAAAATTGTGTGATTACCAGTTCCAGTAATAAAAATTTTAGGATTAACTAGTTTTATTATTGAGACAAAATAATTTTTACTCAATTTAAATCTAGATATATTCGAAATCATAAGTAAAAAAAGTTTAAATGAAAAATAAATTTCCTTTATTTGATCAAGTCGAAAATCCAATACAATGAATTTATTATCTTCTAAAATATATTTTAATTGATCCATTGAGTCTGAATTGTAAACTATTATTTTAATATCTTTAGGAACCCCTAATTTGATCTCAATTTTTTTTTTTATAATTTTTTGAAATAAAATTAAAATTTTTTTTAAAAAATAAAACATTTAATTAATTTATTGAGTTTAATTATGATTGCTTTTTATTTTTTTTGAAGAATTCCTCTAATATAACAATTGTCGCCAGTATTATTGACAAACCAATTCATTCTTACATCACTTCTAACTTTTTTTATTTGTAAAAAATCCTGTCTAAAGCTAATAATTTTTTTTGGTAGAATCTTTTTAAGGAATTTTTTAAATTTTGATATAACAATTGTTGAATATTTTGAGTTGTGATATAAATCTTGTGAAAGCTTTTGATTATAATGATCTTCAGAAAAAGTATATGCTGAGTGCGAAAAATTTATAAATTTAAAGCCATTATTTTCTGCAAGTATCTCTATGCTTTTTTTGGTATAAAAAAGCAAATGCGGCCCATCGTAAGGTCTGCCCTTCCAATATTCTTCGGGGCAATTAGGAACTTCAAAAAATATAAAACCGTTTGGATTTAATATTTCTCTAAATTTTATAAAAATACTATTTATGTCCGATAAATGCTCCAAAGAATGTGTGGTCACAATTAAATCAAATTTAATATCTATTTCATCTAAATCCTTAAAGTTCTTATATCCCCTATCTTTTAAGATTCTTTCACATTGATTATCGCCTTCTGTACAGAATAAATTTAATTGAGGAAATTTTTTTTTTAAAGCAAAACCTAAATCTCCATCACCACTTCCAAAGTCATAATAATTTTTAACTTTTTTTATCTCAATTAAAGATGTTAAATATAGAAGATAACTTAAATTTTTATCCTCCAAATAATGTTTAATTTGATCTTCGTAGTTCTCACTAACTAAATAAGGTGGTCTTCCATCTGATCTATAGACGTGTTTGTAAAAATAATCTAAAGTTTCAACAGATGGCATTGGATGAACAAATCCAAAATCGCAATCACTACACCTATAAATTTTAGCGTCTTTGAAGTAATCTTTATCGTCTTTTATTTCTAGTTTGTAATCATCTAAAAATTTTACTTTTTCTTTTTTGTTACAAATTAAACAGTTCATTTTATTATCATTAGTCTCAATTTTCGGGCTATGAAGTAAAAAATTGAAAGCCAGGCATTTGGATAAATTAAATTTTTTAAAAAATGATTTTTAAAATTTATATAATTTAAACCTCTTTTTTTTCCTCCTATTAATATTATGAAAAAATAATTAAAAAAGTTTTTTAACGAGTAATTTTTAGTATAAATATATTGCCATAGATTTAAGCCTTTACTTCTATAATAATCTAAAGCTTCTGGCAATCTGACAATTTCTACAAATGGATATAAATCAGACCACTCTCTCACACCACTTAAATTAACACTAAGTGGTTTTGCACAAACAAATGCTTGAGAACTTTTAAATGCTGAACAAAAAATTTTTATAAAAAAACAAGTATTATCAAAAGTTGACCAAGTTCCAGGAGCTCTCATTAATTTTTTGTTTATTACATCTAAGTTTTTATTCCATAAATCTCTTCTAAACGCATTAACGTAAAAACCCAATAAATAATCGAAACAAATCCGATGATCTATTAATTTAAAAAAATTAGTTTTCATATTCTTTTTAACTGGAGAATGAGTTTTCATATTTTTAGGTAAAAATTTTGTATTGAAAGGTTTGGGATATTTTTCTAAATGAGACTTATCAAGATAAAAAGAATTTATAAAAAAGAAATCAACTTTTTGATTTTCTTGAATTAATTTAATCAAATATGATATTGAATTTTTTACTACAAGATCATCATCACCCAGGAACCAAATAAATTTTCCTTTTGCCATCAAAGAAACACTTAAAACATTCATTGCAAAACCAAGGTTTTTTCTATTTTTTTGATATCTAATATTTAACTTTTTCTTAAATGGTTTGATAATTTTACGAATGTTAAATTTGGAACAGTTGTCAGAAATACAAATTTCTACATCTTTTTTATTTATTTTTTTTTGAGTATAAATAGAATTTAAGCAATTCGTTAAGCTTGATGGTCTATTATATGTAGGTATACATATAGATAATAGCATATCAAATTTTGTGTTTAATTTTGAAAATTTTAATTTGATCTAAGGAAAGTTTAATCAATGATTTTTTATTTCTTAATTTGTAAAAGTTTTTGTACCAATCAAATGTTAAATTTAAGGACTCCTGATCACTTAATTTTGTGATCCAATTAAGAGATTTTTTTGCTTTTGAACTATCTAATGCAAGATTTTCAGATTCGTAGAACTTCTTTTTTTGTAGAAGTATTTTTGATTTAGATTTGAATATCTTTTTACCTATTAAAACTAGCTGCTTGACCTTTAGGTTATTTCTTTTGTTTGGACCAAAATTCCATGAACCATTGTATCTTTTATTATTAAATATTTTTTTAGCTAATTTTAAGTATCCGAATATTGGATCTAACACATGTTGCCAAGGTCTTGTTGCATTAGGACTTCTAATTACAAGTGTTTTATTTTTTGCAAATGCTTCGGCACAATCTTTAACAATTCTATCTTTTGTCCAATCCCCCCCTCCAATACAGTTTCCAGATCTTACAATTGCAACTCCACAATTTCTATCGGGGAAAAAAGATTTTATGTAACTTTCTGCTATTATATCACAAGCTGCTTTACTTGAGCTATACAAGTCAAATCCTCCAAGTTTTGAATCCTCTTTAAATTTTTGTTTTTTTTCTAAATTTAAATATACTTTATCAGTTGTAACTATAATCGTAGATTTAACAGAATTAATAGTTCTTATAGATTCCATTAAATTTGTTGTTCCGATTACGTTAGTTTTAACAGTTTCGACAGGATTTTTGTAACTAACTAAAACGCTGGACTGGGCAGCTAAATGAAAAACTACGGAGGGTTTGAAGTTCTTTAATGCTTTGCTAAGTGTTTTTAAATTATTTATATCTTTTCTATACTCTTTAGTAAGATATTTACTTAAATTTAAATCGTCAAAAAAACTAGGCTTAGAGATTGGATCAAGTGCATACCCCGCAATTTTAGCTCCTAAACTATGTAAAACTAATGTTAACCAACTACCCTTGAAACCAGTGTGTCCAGTGATAAATACTTTTTTATTCTTCCAAAAGTTTTTCATTTAATTTTTTTTATTAATTTTTGAATTTTGTTATATTTTTTGTAATTTTTATTTTTAAGGGTATTATCAATATCTTTCATATTGTCCACAGAATGCCAAAAACCATTAAATTCTTTTAAGTTACATTTATATTTTTTAATAATCCGAGGATAGAGTTGTTTTTCAAAATTTTTAAAATTTTTAAAATTCATTTTTAGTAATCTTTTACTCATAATAGACATTCCAGAATAAACATAAGCGGTAAACATTGAGTTTTTTCTTGTCTTAACAGAATTAAAGGTAATATTTCTCTCAAAATTAATTATTTTTTTATTTAAAATACCAATAGTGCCGTAAGCTAATTCATTTTCACATCCTAAAAATGTAAGATTTATTGATTTTTTTTCATGTTCTTTATATATTTTCTCTAAATTAAAATCGAAAATTGCGTCACCATTCATTAATAAAAAGTTTTTAGATAATATTTTATTTTTTATTAAAAAAATTCTTTTAGCAATATGTGTATTTACTCCCGTATTAATAATTTCAATATTCAAATTTTTGAAATCTTTTTGTCTTTTAATATAGTTTTCAATCAAACTCCCTTTGTAGCCAACAGGTAAAATAAAATGATTAAATGAATTCTTGATTAAATTTTTAATTATAAACCAAATAATTGGTTTATCGCTTATTTTAACTAAACTTTTTGGGATTTTTTTACTAAGTGAACCTAGTCTCGTACCCTTTCCACCACATAATATAACTGCTGTCCTTAAGTTTGAATTTTTCATATTGCTCTAAATTTTATTTTCCAGAGCCTTTTTTTATTTGTAAGATAATTTTCTTTATCAAAACTTTTTATCTTAGAAAAAAGTATTTTAGATTTAGAATTATTTTTTTTCCAGATTTTTTTGGCAAAAGTCCTCACCGACATACTCTTACCTGAGGCTAAATCCCAGGTTTGTGGAAATTTTTTATTCTTTTTTTTGAAATTTAAAGCATCTAAAAGTCCATCGACAACGTCATCTACATGATTAAAATCGTACTTTTGGTATCCTGATGACATTTTTAAATTTATATTATTAAGAGAGTGAAAATGTAGTAATTGCCACAATCTAAATTTGGGCTCATCATTTCCATATACATGAAATAATCTTAAGATCCTACATTTAACATTAAATATTTTTGAGTAAGTTTTACATAGTTCACTAAAAATAAATTTTGTTAAAGCATAATTGTAATGGAGTTGATCTGAAGCAGAATTTGAGATTTTGTTAATTTTTTTTAGCTTTTCGATTTTTTCTTCCTTGTTTGTTGAAATTATTAGCCATTTCTTACAGTTACTATTTATTGCATTCATTAAAAGGTGAGATGATTTTACAACATTAAAATCATGGGCTTTTTTAAAATTTACATTCTTGTCATATGCACCCACAGTCGCAAAATGAATTAAAATATCTGATTTTTTAAGTTCAGCCCAATTTTTATCAATGCTTCCAACTAACCATTTCACATTTCTTATTTTTTTGTTATTTTTTTTTCTAGTAACAGCAAATATTTGAATATTTTTTTTTACTGCTTTTTGAATAAAATTTCTTCCTAAGTATCCATTTGAGCCAGTGATAAATAATTTCATATTTTTTTCTTTTTTAATGACTCTTCGATTATTTGCTTATCTCTAACTGTATCCATACACTGCCAATATCCTTGATGTTTAAAAGCTAGTAACTCTCCCTTTTTACTTATTCTTTGTAAGGGCTCTCTTTCTAAATAAGTTCCATCACCTTTAATGTAATTAAAAATTTTTCTGTTAAATACAAAGAAACCTCCATTAATCCAGCCCACATCCAATTTAGATTTTTCTTTAAAATATTTAATTTTATTGCCTTTAATTCTAATAGCACCAAATCTTGCGGGCGGTCTCACTGCAGTCAATGTAGCAATTTTTTTATTTTTTTTATGAAAATTCACTAACTTTCTTAAATTCACATTACTTAGACCATCACCATAAGTAAGCATAAACATTTCATTTTTTAAATATTTTTTTAGTCTTTTTAATCTACCACCCGTCATTGTGTTTAACCCTGTATCAACAACTTTGATTTTTAGATCTTTAAGTTTTTTTTTTTTTAAAATAATTTATGATAAAATTTTTTTTATAACCAGCAGCAATTATAAAATCCTTAAATCCGTACTTATAGTAGTGATTTATAATTCTAAAAATTATAGGCTTTCCTAAAACTTTGATCATTGGTTTTGGCACAACCTTGGATAATTCTGATATCCTTGTGCCCTTCCCTCCAGCTAAAATTACACATTTCATTTACTTGTTTTCCAGTCGTAAGGAAATTTTGGATCGTCAAATTTTAGTCTGGATATCTCCATTTTATCATGAGGTATATCAGAACAATTAGCTAAAACTGCTAAATTATCATCTGCTGAAGTGAATCCATTCCATATTAATGGGGGTATGCTAACTAATAGATGATTATCATTGGAAAGAAATATTTCCTGAATTTGCCCGAAAGTTTTACTATCTTTTCTATCATCATATAAAACTAATTTAATTTTTCCATAAGCAGCAACATAATTTAAGGTCATTTTTTTATGTATATGCCAGGCTTTGATTTTTTTAGGAAAAACATATGAAAAATAAATTTCACCGAAATTTTTAAAATTTTTATCACTTGCTTTTAACATGTGTAAAATTTTTCCTCTTTCATCTGAGATAACGTCTTTTTTAATTATCTCTACCCCACTTATATAATTTTTTTTCATTTTAAAAATTTTTAAAGTCTATTCAATTTTTTCTAAAATCTTTAGAAACCTGTTACTTGCTTTCATATCATATTTATAAAAAAAATCTTTCTCTAGTTTTTTTGTATTAAAAAATAATTTTTTTTTTTGTAAGTTTATTGAAACTTTTTATGTCACATGCAGTAGGTATATCTTTAGTAATATCAAACGTTGGTATATATTCTTTGTCGTAAACTCTTAAAACATTAAATTTTTTAAGTGCAAGTTCAAATCCAAGCATTGTATCCCCAAATATTATATATTCACTTTTTTTTAAAATCTTTTCTCTATTTAAATTTTTACCGTCGGAGAATGGATAATTTAAATTTATTCTAAAATAATTCAAAGTTTTTTTCATATTAAGTGGATGAGGCAATACATAAATTTTTTTACCAGTTAAATCACAAGAGTTAAGTATTTTTATAAAAGGTTTATAATCATTTATTCCACAAAGAATTGTTAATATTTTTTGATTATTATCTTTTTTATATTTTAATCTATTGAACTTAGGACTATTTAATTCAATTTTTAAAGAACCGATTTTGTAAACACGTGAAGTAATAAAGATTTTTTTTAGTTTATTAAAATACCTTTCTCCTTTGCAAAAAAAGATATCTGGCTTTGGTGAAAAGAAACTATCTGATTTAACAGAAAAATCACTTTTGTTTATATTGAAAAAGATATCATTCTCAGAATAAATTGCATGATTAATATTTATAATATTCTTTACACTACTTTTACGTGCAAAGTGATAATGTATTCGAGCTTCAGGATAAAAATCAAAGCAAGTAATGAAATTTTTTGGGTTAATCATATTTAAAGTATTTTTTAATGCTAATCCTTTTATTATCTGATTTTGCATATAACCAAAATATGATAAAATTAATTTTTTTTCTAAGATGTTTCTACAATCCTTTTTTTTAATAAAAAAGTAATTTTTTTCTCTTAAGATCTTTATAGTTTTGAAAAATAGAAAAATGAATTTAAAATATACTTTTAATATCTCTATAAAGCTTATTCTTGAATTCATTATAATGAATTCATTTTTTAAAAGTTTTACTTTATGCTTTATTGAGAAAAAATTTTTTAATAAATCTAAATTTTCAGGTAATTCAATAATATTTATTTTATTATAATTTTTTATATTATTAATAAGACCATACTGTCTGTCGATAAAATGACCTTTGTAATATTTGTAATTACTAAAGACTGTGTAATAAGCGTCGCGATATTTTGTTAATTTGTTTATATTTTTCTGTTTAATAAAAATTTTAATCATCAAAATTGAAATTATTTTGAAGAAAAAATTTAAGATACATTTCAAAAATAAAAAAAAATAATTTATTTTTTTTTCATTAATTGTTTTTTTTGAGTGTAATTTTGAGTTAAGATTTTTAAACCAAATTTGTTCATTTACATTATCTTTTGCCATTAATTTGGATATCCACCAAATTGAGAGCTCATCATATTTGATTTCCCTCGAAATTTTTTTTCTCAAGTCAGCAAAAGAAAGCCAATTTACATAGTTTTTTCTCGTGAGTTCCCAATCAAGCATTGTTAAAAATTAGATTTTTGTGTGTAAGAATTCCGCAATTTTGAAATCATTAGGGGTGTCGATATCAAAACCTTCAAATTCATCTAGTTCATAAAAAAAAGGTTTTTTGCTAACAACTGTTTTCCTTTTTTTCATTTCTTTTTTAGAAATAATATTCACAGCAAAATTTAGTTTACACGTGTTTTTAATATCTTGCGACTTAGGTGCTTTAGAAGGATTAAAATTTACAGCTTTTTTGTTTAAATAAACAAATTCTCTTATACGAGTAACTGTGTTGATACTTCCATACTTTTTTTTAATTTTAAGAAACTTATTGATAATTGATTGGTAAGTTTTAATTTTTACTAATGGAGATGTGCAATTAGTAAACATTATATATTTACTTTCTGTAGTTTCGGCAATATGCTTCCAAAAATCACTATTCGAACAATTAGAACTAGCAAATCGTTTATCTCTCTTCCAATAAGAAACGTTCATTTTTTGAGCAATTTTAATTGCTCTCTCAGAATCAGTATTAATTATGATTTCATCAAAGTTTTTTAATTTTTTTAATTTTTCAATTTTATATACAAGAAGATTTTTTTTGTTAAAAGTTTTAAAGTTTTTATTTTTTACTCTTTGAGAGTTTTTTCTTATAGGTACTACAATTGAGAGATTATTTACCATTATTTTTTAGATAATCTATTTTCAATTTCTCTTACTCTTTTTTTATCTTCACGATATTTTAAGCTTTTAGCTGAATTATTTAATTTTAATTTAAATTTTAACCACAATGTTTCAAATTCAAACGATTTCTCGATTAATTCTTTTAAATTATTTATATTTTTTTTGGATACTTTAATTTCGATATTTCTTGTCTCAATAAAGTGAACAAGTCCAAATTGGTGTAGCTTTTGAATAAAATCTTTTGATTTAGGTGTTATAGAACCACCCATTTTAAAAATAAGTTTTCTTTTACTTTTTTTTTTTAATTCTAAAAATGCTTGTTTAACTTTTTTAAATATTTTAATAGAATTTACCTCTGATTTAGACAAACCTAAAGACCCTGCGATATCAGATCTTCCAATTACTACTCCGTCTAAATACTGAAAAGGTTTTGATTTAACAATTTTATATATATTTTTAAGTGCATTATTTGTTTCAAGATTAACAAGAAGTTTATTATTTTTATCAATCTTAGCACATTGAATAAATTTTTTAACAGCGTATTCGCTTTCGACCATTGGAGCAACAATGCTATCCGAACTTATTTTTTTACAAAAAAAAATATCATTTTTAGCTTCACAACCACCAATTTTTATATTTAACTTTAATCCTAGTTTTTTTGTTAAATCACGCATTACTGTGATTTCTTGGAATGAGGAACCTTCATCTTCTAAAGATTGTTTAACCCCTTGAATACCTAATCTTTTGAGTTGCCTCAACTTGTTTTCAAGATTTTTAATCATCATGCTTATAAAATTTATTAATTATCTAAAACTTTGGTTTTTTTAATCAATTTGATTACAGCCTTTTTATTTAAATATCTTTTAGAGTTTGAAACATATTCAAAATGTTTGTTTAATTTTCTACCTGACTTTTTAAATCCAGTTTTGTAACTTGGATATATTTTAAAAGAGTCACTTGTTTCATATACTTGGTTTGACTCATCTTTTGAATACAAAACTTCGTTTATTTTCTCTCCAGGTCTTGCTCCAACAATTTTAATTTTTATTCTTGGATTAATTGTTTTAATTAAATCTTTGATAAAAATTGAATTCATTTTAGGTATTGCTATCTCTCCACCGGATGTACTTTTTAAATTATTAAAAACAAACTTGACGGAGTCTGGTAAAGTTATAAAAAATCTTGTCATATCCTGATGTGTTAAAGGTAAAAATTTCGCTTTATTTTTAATTAGTTCTTGAAAAAAAGGGATTACTGATCCCCTTGAAGCTATTACATTTCCATATCTAACAACACTAAATTTGGTACCAGCTTCACCAGAAAGCTGGTTAGCATTTATAAAAAGTTTTTCAGCACAAAGCTTGGTAGCTCCATATAAATTGATTGGATTACAAGCTTTATCAGTTGATAATGCAATAACTTTTTTGACATTGGTTTTTAAGCATGCAGAAATTATTGATTGGGCACCATTTATATTTGTTTTAATGCATTCGAACGGATTATATTCTGCTGCTGGTACATGTTTTTGAGCAGCTGCATGAATAACAAAATCGACTGCTTTAAAAGCATGTAGTAATCTTTCTTCATCGCGTATATCTCCTAAAAAAAACCTTAAGTTTTTATTCTTGAATTTTTTTTGCATTTCATATTGCTTATTCTCATCCCTTGAGAAAATTATAATCTTTTTAAGTTTACAATTGGTAGTTAAAAATTTCACAGCTGCATGCCCAAAAGATCCGGTGCCTCCGGTAATTAAAATTATTTTATTTTTAAGAAAATTCATTATTTTAATTTAGTTGAGATTTATTTATTTGTTTTAATGTATTATTGGTTATACTATAAACTTTATCACAAAACTTTAAAGTGTTAATTCTGTGTGACACTATAATAATAGTTTTTTTAATCTTGTTAATTGTATCAAGAACTTTGGACTCTGTGAAAGTATCAAGTCCACTGGTTGCTTCATCTAAAATTAAAATTTTCGGGTTATTTAACAATGCTCTTGCGATACCTATTCTTTGTTTTTCTCCACCAGAAATATTTTGGCCATCCTCTTTAATAGTTTGATATAGTCCCCTAGGTAACTTTTTTATAAAATATCCAAGATTTACCTCATTAAGAATATTGACGATTTTTTTATCACTAAAAAACTTCGGGTTAGATCCAAAAAGAATATTTTCTTTTAATGATTGATTTAAAATAACGATATTTTGAGGTATATAACCAATATTTTTTTGCCAGCCCTCTAAATTTGAAAAGATTTTTTTACCGTCAGACATTACAGACCCATTTTTTAACTTTTGAAAACCGCAAATGATATCTATTAAAGTGCTTTTACCTGAACCACTAGGACCAATTATACCAATTTTATTATTTTTAAATATATCAAGGTTTATATCTTTTAATAATATTTCTTTTTTATTGTTATGATAAAATCTTTTGATTTTAATATTAAGTTTTTTTTCGAATTTAAATGTTAATGGTTTTTTATCTTTTTTAATTACTGGATAATTATGTTCAATATAAAGTTTTTCAAAACTCGGATACGTAAATCTAATATTTTGTGAATTAGTCAAAGTTCTATTAATTATTGGAATTAATCTAAACGATGCTAAAGTATAAACTGATAAAATCTGGATCATTTCTTCACTTGCCAATTGTTTATTAAGAAAAAAAATCAAAACAATTATACTTAAAAATAAAATGTATTCGTAAAAATGCCTGGGAATTAAATTAAGAAAACCCATTCTAAATAAAATTTTTGTAAGAGATGAATTTTGAATTTCAAATTTTCTTAAAAAAAAATTTTCACTTGAAAGTATCTTAATGAATTTTATTGCAGAAAAACTTTCATTTACAAATTGTATTCTTTTTTTTCTGTTTATTAAAGCAGTTTTGGACCAAATCGCAATTTTACCTTTTATTAAAAAAAAATAAGTTAAACTTCCCAAAGAAAAAAAAGCGATAACAATTATAGAAATTGTAGGATTATAAAAAATTAAAAAAATTGCGAATACACTAAATAAAATTACATCTAAAATTATTTTAATCATACTATAATAGAAAGTTACGCTTTGGTTAATTTCATCAGTAAAATTGCGTAAATATTCAGCACTATTTTTTTTTAATAAATTTGAAGTATCTCTATTTAAAAAATTTTTAAACATTCTAAATGAGATTCTCTCTCTAAAAGTAGTCATAAAGAAGACTCGAAAAATGCTACTAAAATCATTATTAAAAATTTAAAAGTAAAAATTAATAGAAATATTGTTAATAGTGAATTAATTGAATTTGAGTAACTATTTAGAAAATCGCCTAATGGAATATTGATACTATTTTGTATATTTAAAAAAGAATTTATCATCAGAATTACCATGCCTAATCCAAAGAGTTCCGCTATCGAAGCTATAAACATCAATGAAATTAACAAAATTGCACTTTTTTTTTGATCTGCATCAAAGAAGGACAAAATTCTATTTACTTTAGTTGATTGCATTAATTATTTATCTTCTAAGAATTGGATTATAAAAAAATCAAGATTATTTTTCATTAATGGATTTTTTAATTTAAGATTTTTTAAACAAGAACTCTGCAAATTCAAAATCATTTTTAGTATTGATATCAAAACCTTCTTCACCTTTTAATTTATAGAAATAAGGATTATTTCCTATCAAAGATTTTTTTTTTCTCATAAGCTTTGTTGAAAGAATATTAATCGCAAAATTAAGCTTGATAACATCTGGCAAATTTTGAGAATTAGGAGCTTTATTAAAGTTAAAATTGATTGGTTTTTTATTTAATATTAAAAATTCTTTCACTTCAGATACGCTGTTGAAACTATCATACTTAGACTTTTTATTTAAAAAGGTCTTAATCAAATTCTCGTATGTGCTAGGTTTTATTAGTGGATTAGTACAATGTGTAAATAAAATATATTTCGTTTTAGTATTTTCGGCTATATGTCCCCAAAACTTATTATTAGGACATTTTGAACTTGCAAAATAAGGATCTCTTACATGAAATTGTAGGCCGTAATCTTTGGCAATTTTAATAGCTGCTTTGGAGTCAGTATTGATTATAATTTTTTTTATACTTTTAACCCTTAATAAAGTTTCAATTTTATATATTAAAAGATTCTTTTTACTAAATTTTTTTAAATTTTTGTTTTTTACTCTTTGAGAGCCTTTTCTAACAGTTATCACCGTTGATATGTCATTTAAATTCATAGCGTATAAATAGATTTTTTTTGAATATTATACATTGTCGGTGTTATAGCTGTTACAATAGGAGCCCCTTTTGTTGAAGAGTAAACGTGAAATATTTCGTCTACAATCTTTAATCTCCTATCATTTTTTTGATAGCCATCAAAACCAGCAAGGTATATTTTTTTGCTTTTCCGCTTGCAACAATTGATAAAGCGTAAGCCACTGTATATAATTTAGGAATATTTGAACAAGAATTAAAAAATTTAAATGAGCTTCCTTCTAAACCAATACCAAAATTAAGTATTTTAATTTTTTCTAATTTTTTCCTAGTTTGTTCAGAAAGTAGTGAGACAGGTACTGCAAGTGGTGATTTTATATTTTTATATTTATTAGCTTCTGCCAAAACTTTTAACGGATTACAAGCTACATGTAAGTCGATGAATTTTTTATTAATTTTTACTTGAGTATTCAAAGCAATAACAAAAGGTCTATTTTTTGTAATGAACTTTTCAATTTCTTTTTTAAATTCATTTAATTTTGGGCCGGAAGATAATAGTAAAACTTCTTTATTTCTTAATTTATTTTTGGGTTGCCAATTTCCTTTTATGAGTTTAATAGGTTTTTGAAATTCTGATTTGACTAAATTCACATCGTATTTATTTCCGTCCTTATTTTTTAATTGTTTAATAGCCTCTAAAATTTCGTCCTCATCCATTTTAATAGTTAGCATCTCTTGTATATATGTAGGATGTATTCCGTGTTTCCCAGCAAGATAATAAAAAGGGTTTGGTCCCCATTTATATTTTATTTTTAAAGGTTCAAAATACTTTTTTATGATTTTAGTTAATGGAAGTACATTATATTTTTTTTTGGAAAAATTACTCATTTCTATTAAAATATATTCTGTTTCAGAATTTCCAGGACCCCTGCCCATACCTGTCACTGTTGAATCAACCCAAGTCACACCATTTTGAATAGCAGAAATACTGTTAGATACTGCCTTACCTAAATTATTGTGAGTATGTATACCTATTTCCCCAGACCAATGAGTTTTGATAGATTTGATACATTTTGATACATCTTCATTATCCATTGCACCTAAACTATCAGCAAAGTACAGAACGCTAGGTTTTGCGGTTTTAATCAGTTTTACGGCATCAATTATATCGTGGTGTTTCTGTTCTGTTATTTGCATTAAATTTATAATCACTTTGAATTTTTTTTTCTTCAATATTTTACAAATTTTTACAGTTTGTGAAATTTCATTAAAATGAGTTGCAAGTCTTATAAACTTTATTTTCGATTTTTCTGCTTTTTTAAATAGTTTCGATAAAATTTTTTCATAGTTATGGCCAGAGCTGATTATCTCTGAAATATTTATCATAACTCCAATTTTTAAACTTTTAGGGATATTTAAAATATCTATATAATTATCTCTTGAGAAAAAATTTGGACCATTAAGTTTGTTTTCTTTTAAAGACCTAAAACCAATCTCAACATATTTAATTCCAGAGTCTGCGATAGCCTTGAGATAATCGTTTACGAGATCTTTAGAAAAGTCCCAGTTATTATAATAACCACCATCTCTTAATGTACAGTCTAATAAATTAATCTTTTTCATAAATTAAAAATTTTGAATATTTATTTTATTTTTATATTTTTTTTCATTTCTTTTTGGAAAAAAAGCATCAAATCCAATTGCTCCATTTGACACACCACCATGTTTATGAAAACAGCCAATATCTATTCCTTTTTTTGATGTCAAATTATTTTTTAAATTGCCACTATAAAAATTCATTGACCCAGATATTAACCAAGTAATTTGTTCATTACTGTGTCCATCATCATTGAATTTGAATCCTTTCTTTAAATCAAAAAGAACTACATTTAGGTCAGCGCCAGAATAAGGTCTCGATATACATTTGCCTCCCCAGATATCTATTGCCTTAATGTCTTTTATAAAATTAAAATAAATAGATTTATTTTTTTTCTTTTTCAATTTTTCAGAACTAATTAGAAATAATTGTGTATTTTTTTTACATTTGAAAGAATAATTAAAATTATCTGAGAAAATGCTTAAAGCGTCAAGTTTTTTCAATTTAAAATCCTTTTTTTCTGAATTAAAATTCGATGATCCAGATGAAAGTATAAAAATTTTCTCTCTATTTAAAATTTTAGGAAATTTTCTTTTAATAAAATCTCTATCTATCAGCCCATTTGAATTAAAAAAAATCTTTATTACAATAGAATTATTCCAACCTTTAAATGTAGAAACTTTAAAAGATTTTTTGTTTTTTTTAAAATTAAATTTAAAAAATTTTGATTTCTTTTTTCCAACTTTTAATTTTTTTGATATAATTTCTTTCATTTCACCATAGCTCCGCACTTTGCAAAATTGTAGTTTTACAAATCATCATATCTAATGGTTAAATACTTTTTAAAATAAACTTTTCTTTCTCTGTCGTTATTTTTAAATTTCCTAAAAGTATATTCATTTTATTTTTTTGTAAATTTACAATTTTAAAAATAAAATTGGAAAATACACCTGAACTAAATTTAAATTTTGAATTTTCGTATAAATTATAAAAACTATTTGTTAAATAACCTGAACTATTTTCTGAATTTTTACATCTATCAATAAACTGTTCTATATCTTTTTGTGAAGATTTATAGCCGTCAATAAAATTTTTAACACCTTTTGTAAATTTTAAAATATTTACAAAATAAGGATTATTGAAATTTTTGTGATAACAAAATAAATAATCTCCTAATAAACTTAGTTCATTTTCAACAGTTTTATTTTTAAATCTAAATTTTGCTTTAAATTTTGGATTATATATTTTTAAATTGTTATTAAACTTAACTTTAAGTTCATTTATCAGTGAACCTATTTTTTTTTTGTCATATTTAACAACTATCCACATTATATTATTTATCCTCTAACTCTTTTTTAAGTTCATCGTATTCTTTAAATTTACGTTTCATAAAGTTTAAGGTTAAATTCGTTCTTTCAGATATACCCTTTGGAGTAAGAACGTATTGTATATATTTAAGTCTATCTGGTTGTTTTTTAAAATTTTGCATTTTAATTAAACCTTTGCTTTTAAGAGCTTTGAGGCAGTAATTGAGTTTTCCAAGACTAAAACCTAAATCTTTTGCCATTTCTCTTTGCGAGCTTTTAGGTTTTTTATGTATGGCTCTTAAAACATTTAAATTATCTTGATCACTTTTCATAAACTTTTGTATATAGTTCAAATTTTGAACAAATTAGCGTTCATATATTGAACTGTCAAGTTTAATTTGCTATTCATTTCGTCAGATGACCACAAAAATTGATTTAATTTCTTTCAATATAGAAAATCTAAGTAAGAGTTTTTTAAAAAAAATAACCCTAAAAAGAAATTATCGCTTGATTGGGAAATGGTGTAAAAATCATCAAATATTAGAAGACGATTCAAACAAATTATTCACTTTAGATTTCAAAAACTGGAAAAATAAAAAAGGTAAATTACGAGACATAAGAAATATTAATAATATTTACAAAAAACTATTGAAAGAATTTGTCAACAATCTAAACAAAACTCACAATAAAAGCTATCCAATGAAATATTGGGAGTTTTTAATAAACAGATGGTTATTAGCAAATGTTATAGATATTTATTCTAAATGGAAAATTTCAGAAAAAATAATAAATAAATTTTCTATTAGAAAGTTTTTTACTTTAGAACTTAACGAAAAATATTTTATTCCAGAAAATACTTGGCATCATAACGTATTACATAAAGGGAATGATGGGCTTTGGGCACACATTATGTTTAGACGAATATTTAAATATAAAATCAAAAGATTAAATGAAATTAATTTAAAACCAAAAAAAAAATTTACAGAATTTAAAAAGATTAAAAAATTTCAGACTTATAAGGTAAAATCCTTTTTTAATTTATGCTTTTCACAAAAAATTTTTACATATGATTTATCTTTTGATAAAAAACTCTTGTTTTTTATTAAGTTAAAAAATTTATTTTTAAATTTTTTTTACTCAAAAAAGGAGGTAAAATTAAATTCTGATTCTTTAGATTTAAGAAAAAACTTTGTAAAATTATTTAAAACAAACGGAAATAATTTAGAATGTTTTATAAAAGAAAATATATTTTTTTCTTTCCCTAAAATATTTTTAGAAAATTACCATTCATTAGAAAAAGAATATCAAAATTTAAATTGGATTAAAAACCCTGACTTTATAATGACAACATATGGACATTACTTCGATGAAATTTTTAAAATTTATTGTAGCAAAAATATAATAGATAATTCAAAAATTTTTATTTTTCAACATGGAGATGGTGGTATTTATGATTTTAATGACTATTATACTATTGGGTGGGATGAAGCTTTAAGTGATAAGTATTTTGTTTGGGGAAATAATCCAAAAAAAAGATATAAAAATTTTTATTATACAAAAAAATATATTAGTTCAAAAATTAAATTTAAAACTAAATTAAATTGTAAGATACTAATTACAATGTATGGATTTAATGAACAACCTTTTAGACCTTTAGACGGATATTATGATAATTACAATATAAATAAAGATTTATATTCTAACAATAAAATTTTTTTTAATAACTTAAGCTCAAATTTAAAAAATAAAATAAATATAAAAATATTGGATAATTCAAAAAATAAAGTTGTAAGTAATTCTTGCAAAAAGTTATATAAAACAAAAAATTTTATAAACGAAAAAAAAGATTATGCCAAAATTTTGAACAAGTATAATATGATAGTTCATTTCTATTTAGGAACACCTTTTTTTGAGTCAATGTTTTATAATAAACCATCAATTTTAATCTTAAATGAAAAATTCCAACATCATTTTGATCTAAATTTTAAAAATCTTATAAATAATTTCAAAAGAGTTAACATATGTTTTGATTCCCCAATTAAAGCGAGTAAATTTGTAAATGATAATTTTAAAAATCTTGGAGATTGGTGGAATGATAGTAAAGTTCAGAGTGTAAGAAATAAGTTTTGTGATTTGTATTGTAGAAATTTCCAATATACAGATGATTTTAAGAATTTATTTATAAAATGAAAAAATTTATACCTTATGGTAGGCAAAGCATAAATAAAGAAGATGTAAGAAGCGTTATTAAAGCGCTAAAATCTGACTTTTTAACAACCGGGCCATTGACTAAAAAGTTCGAAACAAAATTTTGTAAATACGTAGGTTCAAAATTTGCAATTAGCTGTTCAAGTGGGACCTCCGCTCTTCATCTAGCTTTAATGTCTTTAGATATTAAAAAAGGGGATGTTGTAGTATTACCAGTGATTAATTTTATAGCCTCTGTAAATATGTCTCATATTTCAGGTGCAAAAATTTATTTTGCTGACGTAGATAAACTTACAGGTCAAATGACTCCAAAAAACTTAGAAGTTTGTATTAAAAAAAATGGTTTAAAGAAAATTAAAGCAGTTGTGACGATGTATAACGGAGGTAATCCTAATTATGCTCGAGAATTTTTTAATTTAAAAAAAAGATATAAATTTTTTTTAATAGAAGATGCTTGCCATGCCTTAGGTGCAAAATATAATAGGTTAAAAAATTTAAAGGTTGGATCATGTAAATATAGTGATCTTGCAACTTTTTCGCTTCATCCTATAAAATCAATTACTACAGGTGAGGGTGGAATTATTTCAACTAACAGCAAAGATCTTTACAAAAGGATTAATCTTTTAAAAAATCATGGAATAATTAAGAAAAATTTTAAAGAAAAAAACAATTGGAGTTATAAAATAATCCAACCAGGTTATAATTATAGATTGAGCGATATATCTTGCGCACTTGGTATAAGCCAATTAAAAAAATTAAATAATTTTGTTTTGAAAAGAAATAAAATTTTCAATTTTTATATAAAACACTTATCTAAGTTAAACAATTTAATATTTTTACCGCCAGTCAATCACAAGCAATTATCTGCTAATCATTTATTTAGAATTTTACTTAATAAAAAAAGATTAAAAATATCCAGAGAACTTGTGGTACAAAAACTCTATAATAAAGGTATTATCGCTCAAGTTCATTATATTCCAATTTATAAACATCCTTACTATAGAAAAATATGTAAAGGTAAATTTCCTGGAGCTAAAATATATTTTGCCAATTGTTTAAGTTTACCAATTTATCCTGATTTAAAATTTGAAGAATTAAAAAAAATTATTGATAATTTAACAAAAATTTTAAAAAAATATCAAAATGACTAGAAAGTATATTAACATAGCAATATTACCAGCAAGAATAGGCAGTAAAAGAATTAAAAAAAAAAATATAAAATTTTTTAATGGTAAACCAATTTTAGCGTGGACTTTTCAAATTTTAGATAAATCAAAGCTATTTGATAAAATTGTAATATCAACGGAAAATAATACAGTTCTAAAAGTTGCAAAAAAGATAGGTTTCAAAGAGTTTATAAAAAGACCAAAAAGATTAGCAGATAATATCACGGTAACTCAGAAAGTAATAAAACATGCTATTAAAGAATTAGAAAAAAAATATGAATTTGATAATGTATGTTGCGTATACCCGTGTAACCCTTTTATAAAAATTAGTGATTTAAAAAAAGCCTTTTCTATTTTAAAAAAAAAAAATAATGCTTTTATTTTTCCTATATCTAGATACACACATCCTATTGAAAGAGCTTTAATTTATAAAAATAATAAATTGAATTATATTAACAAAAAACATCAAAACACAAGGACACAAGACTTAAAATCTAAATTTTACGATGTTGGACAATTTTATCTTGCTAAAAAAAAGATTTGGAAGAATTCAAAAAAAAGACAAAATGCAGGTGTCGAAATTTCTCCCCATCGATCTATTGATATAGACACTATAGAAGACTGGAATTATGCTGAAACTCTTCACAAAAAATTCAGTTTTAAGTAAATATTTATTTTTTTTTATTAATTAATTAAATTATTTATCTTACAGATTTTGTAAATTTGATTTACCCTTTTGCTTTTTAAGTTAATAAATTTTGAAATGTCATTCTTGCTATTTGTTCCGTCGGAATATTGTAAAAAATTTAATATGTCATTTTTTAACTTAAAAGATATGTTTTTCTTCACTGATAAATTACTAATTCCACCAAAAATATTTCGCTTTGTTAAAAAAGGTTCACAGATAAATCTGGCTCGAGGATTATTTTTATTTTTTTTATATCTATTCACTAATTTTTTTTTATTCATCAAAGACTTAATAGCTGCTTTGACCACAGTATAACCTCCATTTAATCCCTTAGCTGTTACAACTGTTTCAAATTTATCTAAAGATGTATGATATTCTTTATATTCTCCATGTTTTGATCTCATAATAGAACTTATACCTAGGTCTATATAGGGTGAATTATATTGTCTTTCGTCAGAGCCTCTTCTTAAAAAACTATATTTTTTATATTTAATCTTAAGTTTTTCATAGGCGTCTTTAGCAGCAAGGTCTGATATAGAATTTCCATATTTGGATAGTAATAAAGAATAATTTCTTTCATCACCAATACAAGTGAGTAAATATCCTCCTTTAACGTTTTGTTTCAAATTTTTAAAATTTTTATTAATGTAGGAAATAGCACCTATTGTTTCTGAAACAAAAACAAATCTTAATCCGCATTTACTTTTTTTTTTGGCAAAATATTTTGCTAAGTTTAAACTTACCAAGGGACCTGAAAGTTCATTATTAGCCATAGAGGGATGGCAGATATATGTTGAAATTAAAATTTCATCCTTAATTTTACCGGGAATAAAAATTTCCCCATAATACATTTTACCTGATTTTTTAAAATTCGACTTGATTACAACTTTAAAAATATCATTATCTTTATAATTTTTTTGGATAAACTTTCTTTGATTTTCAGTTATACAAAATCCCCAATTTTTTTTGTAATATGAGGTAACGTATGGAATAGCATTTTTATATTTTTTGTTTGTGTAAATTTTCTTTAATAAATCAGATTTTTTTAAAAATTTTTTAACTTTATCAGAGTAAGAGATTACATGAAGATTGTTATTTTTAAAATCAATAATTTTTTTTTTAAATTTATCTTTTATATATGCGTCTTTAATGTTCCATTCGTAAGGAATTTTCCAGTCATATACTTTTTTTCCAGAAGTAAAGTGTTTAATTTTTAATTTGGGATAAAATGTTTTAAATATTCTTAAAGTCTTCAAGTTATCTTTTCCTGTTAGACTCCTGTTTAATGGAAAAACTTTTTTTCCAATTTTAATCAACTTTTTCATTTTTTTATTTTATATAAAACACCTTTTGCTTTATCTTTTAATATTATATCAGTAACTTCTTTATTAAGCGAAACAACACTAATAGATCTGCAATCATATTTCGATTTCATCCTAGAAACGTAAAAATTTTTAGACCAAAGAATTTTTTCCATTTCATTCACATCTGTAATCACTCCTTGATTTATATTTCTAACAAAAATTTTTGCTTTAACTCTCTTTGAGGTATTATCAAAGTTGATATATTTTCCTTCAAATATTTTTTCATGCCTCCAATTTACCTTTAAACACTCCTCAACATAATGATAGTAAGTCATTGATTTTTGATCAGGTAAATTGATTATGCAAATTTTTCCTTTGCTTAATGTTAACCAATGGAAAAGACTTTGTTTGCTATAAGCTGAGTAATTTTTTTTGGCTAAATAGTCACTAGGTAAACTTCCAAATACAGCAAAAGAGTAAACAGGATGCCAACTTCTATTTTTTTTTGCTTTTACCCTAAAAACTTCAGAAAGTACTCCCATTTGTGAGGGCGTTTCTTTTATAGAATAACTCTCTCCTTTACAAAAATTAAAATTAAATGTTGGAATAATTAATGTACCTTTAACTCCAATATACTCAATAAAAAAATCTGCAATATCGTTAAGAGTAAAAATAAATTTTTTTTTTTTTAAATCTTTAAATAATTTAGTGATATCGCTGTGAAGAATTATTTTATCGTTTTTATAAATGTCTCCGCTTTTTAAAAAATCTCCCAAATAATCTGAAATTTTCATTTTTAAAAAGACAAATTATAAATCCAATTCCAAAATGTTTTTTCATTTTTAGATAAAGTAGACGACTCTCTTTCACAAATTATAGATCCATTGTGAAAAGTCATAAAATTCATCGGATATTTGCCACTTACTAAATTTGCAATTTTATAAAATTCCGAAAATATAGCTAGTTCTGGTTTTTGTTCTATATCATTTTTCACATTTTTTGTTATTTTTTTATTTTTTAGATTTATTAAAATCTTAAAATTTCTTTGATTTTTGAATTTTATGAGAAGTATTACTTTAAAATTTATTTTTGAAATATTATTTAAACCATTTTTTATTGTTTGCACAAAAGAGTCGATCACAGTCTCTTTTTTAAGCATCTCTAATTTCTTTTCTTTTAGATTTACACTAGTAAATTGTTTAAGTTTTTTCTTTCTAAATTTTTTTAATTCTTCTGCATTAAACTTATAGTCCGTAATTTTTTTTTCAATTTCTTTATTTGGTAACAATTTTATATAATTCCCAGGATTCATTATTAATGTTTTGGGCATATTTTTATTTTTTTTTAAAAATTTATAAAGATCAAGTTTGTTGTTATTATGAATAAAATTCGCATAGAAATTTTTTCCTAACGAGGCAATATCAACTGCATATGGAATAACGTATTGAGCTTTCAAATTTTTTGAAACATTAAAACAATAGTTTAAAGAACTTTGTTTCTTTTTTTTACCTAACATAACCATTTTTTTTCTAGGCATTTTATAGTATGCTGGAAAAATTCCAGTTAGATATGGCATCACAAAAGCCACATCAATTTTTCCTAAATTCCCAATTCTGCGAGCTTCACTTACCGACATTAAATTATCGGTTTGTAAAAAACATGATTTATCCCTAAATTTTATTTTAAGAGAGCTGTCTATATCTCCTTTATCGTTCATGAAAACTTGGAAACTTAAATCTTTGGTTAATTTATAGATGCTATTATGATCGACATATTTTATATTTTTAAATTTTGCCTCAAGACTTTCGCTCCACCATTTTTCTTTAAATTTCGGTGCTAAAATTTTAGCTTTAAACCAGCTCTTTGGAAATTTCTTGATAGTTGGTTCATGAAAGTGATCATCATGGCCATGAGAAAAATAAATAATATCCGGTGTCGGTAATTTTTTTGGTGTAAAATTATGTGTTGGAAAATGCCATAAACTTCCCCCCCAAGACGGACCGACTAACCATGGATCAGTTAATATTCTTTTTCCACCCGCTTCTATAAGTAAACTTGCATGAGTTAAGTATGTAATTTTCATAATTTTTTTAAATAATTGTTAAATTTTTTAATTGATTTTGAAGACATTTTAAATTTATTAATTTTTAACCATTTTTTACATTCAATAAAAAGCTCGTCTTGATCAGATAAAAATTTATTTTTTTCGGCTTTATACCTTCTATTTTTTTTAAATTCAATTTTATATCTATGTAAATATAGAATATCAATATTTCCTTCTAATAAATGTTCAACTGCTTGTCTTGGTGTGCAAATAGTGGAAATTCCATGGCGATTGAAACTTGTATTTAATACTATTGGTATTGAGGTCTTTTTATAAAACTCTTTTAAAATCCTCCAAAAAAACGGAAAAACTTTTCTATCTACAAACTGTGCTCTACAAGTGTTGTTAACATGAACTGCGGAGGGAATTAGTTTTCTAAATTTTTTATTTAGATCTTCAGCTTTTTGCATATACATGGATGGTATCTTCGTTTTAAAATATTTCTTGAACTTATTATCTATTACAGCTGGAGCAAAAGGCATAAACCAATCTCTTCTTTTAATTTTCTGATTAAGTATATTTTTAGACATCTTATTCCTTGGGTCAGCTAATATAGACCTACTGCCAAGTGATCTTTGCCCGAATTCTGCTCTACCGTTAAATACTCCTACAATTTTCTTTTTTTCTATTTCACTGGCAATATCTTTTTCTAATTTAGAAGGGATAGAAAATCTCATTTTAAATTTTTTTATAATTGATGTTATTTCACTTTCAGTAAATGAGGGACCTAAAAGAGGACTTAAACCATATTTTGAAAAAAACTTCTTGTTTAATTTTATCCTTTGAGAAAATATTCCACCTAAAGATAAACCTGAGTCAGACGGTGACATTGGAAAAAAACAATTTTTAAAAATTCCCTCTTTTTCAATATCTGCATTAATTTTGACATTTAGAAATAATCCTCCTGAAAAAACAATGTTATCAGTTTTCTTAAAATATTTTTTTTTAATAGATTTCAAAAAAAAAATAATCTTTTCGGATATTAAGTCCTCAGCGGTTCTAGCCACATCTTGTGGTAAATATCCCTCACAAATTTTAAATATATTTGTTTTTGAAATTTCTCCTCTAAGAATTTTATTTCTATCATAACTATCACATTTCATATTTTTGATAATGGGGTCAGTAACTTCGAATCTTTTTCTTTCAAAAAAAATTCCAGAATTATTCACCTTTATAACTTTTTCTAACTTTTTTTTAAGTTCAGGAATCAATTTACCATAAGATGCTAGTCCTGAAACTTTGCCATTTTCAGAATTGAAACCACAAAATTCAGTAATGAAAGAATGAAAATTAGCTAAGCTATTTAAGCCTTGCAGATTTTTATACTCTATTAATTTTCCATTATAAAACTTTCCCCATGAGGTATGCCTCCTATCTCCAAAATCACCTCCACCATCAATATTAAAATAAACTCCATTATTAAAGTTTGAAGAGCCAATAGCAAGATAAGCGTGTAAGTCGTGGTGCCTAATAAATCGAACTTTTTTTTTAAACCAATGATTAAATTCAATTTTATTATCGTTGTAAGCTTTGATAAACGTAAAGAAAATTTTTAATTGATTAATATCTTTTTTTTTTGGCTTTGGTATCACCCAAATATCAACATCTTTAGGTGAAATATTTAATTGTTTAAAGCCTAAGAATAAAGTTCTCTCTGGAAATAATGGCGTACCATCATTTTTCACTGAAGTAATTTTTGCTTCTTCATAGGAAAAAATCTTTCCGTTTGAAAAAATTGATGCATTAAGTTCATGCCTTATTTGATTATCAAAAGGAGAGGGATATATAGAGGCAACAGTTTTATTCATCATTTTTTTAATAAAAGTATATATAAATATACTTGACAGTTCAATATATGAACACTAAAATGTTCAAAATTTGAACATTTAGTAAAATAAGACCACTTTGACTTTACAGAACAATACAAAAAAAATGCAAATTAAAATAAAAAAGAACTTTTCAATTAAAAAAAGTTCAAAACCACTAATAATAGCAGAAATCTCAGGTAATCACTCTGGAAAGAAATCATTGTTTCTCAAACATATAAAGGCAGCTGCAAAGAATGGCGCTGACATGATTAAAATTCAAACTTATGAACCAGAAGATATAACTTTAAAAAGTAAAAATAAAAGTTTTAAAATTAAATCAGGAACTTGGAAAGGTAAATATCTTTGGGATCTGTATAAAAAAACTTACACGCCATTTTCTTGGCATAAAGATGCTTTTAAGCTGGCAAAAAAACTGAAATTAATTTTGTTTAGTAGCCCATTTAGCAAAAGAGCAGTAGATTTGTTAGAAGAATTCAATGTTCCTTTATATAAAGTTGCTTCTTTTGAAATTACTGATCTTGAATTAATAGATTACATAGCAAAAAAAAGAAAGCCAATTATTCTATCAACAGGCATGGCTACTTTAAAAGAAATCAAAAGAGCTATAAAAGTAATTGAAAAATATCACAAAAAAATAATAATTTTATACTGCGTATCTGGTTATCCTACTCTGGAAAAGGATGCAAACATTAGTACAATTACTGAATTTAAAAAGATTTTTAAAAATTACTTAATAGGTCTATCAGATCATACTAATAATATTTATTCAGCTTTTACTGCTACTGCTTTAGGAGCTACATTAATTGAAAAACATTTTATACTAAACAAAAAATTAAATTCTTTGGATAAATCTTTTTCAATTGATATTAAAGAATTAAAAGAACTTAAAAAAATTACGGAGAAGATGTTTATTTCATTAGGCAAACCGGAAGTTGGTCCAAAAAAAAATGAATTTGAATCTCTTAAATTTAGAAGATCAATTTTTGCATTAAAAACAATAAGTAAAGGCGAAAAGTTTTCAGATAAAAATATTCGCTCATTTAGACCATTTTTAGGTATAGGAGCTGAGAACTATAATAAAATTTTAGGGAAAAAATCTAAGAAAAATATTGAAAAATTTAGTCCAATAATGAAAAATGATATTACATGAAAAAAAATAAATATTTAAAGATAATTGATCAAATTGAGAAAGTAAGAAAAAAAAATAACGTAAATTGGATGGATATTTTGAGAGTAGCCTATTTATCCAATCCTAAAAAAACAGCAGGTATTATTGCTAAAATTTATAAAGAGGATAAAAATATAAGTAAGCTTGCAAAAAAACTTACAAAATAGTTTTTAAAATTTGAGTTTTTTCAGTTTGTAAGAATTCTTTAAGATGTTTTGGGTGTTAGGCCCCTCATTAAATATTAAGTCTAATATAGACAGTTCTCCAATAAAAGTTTTACTAAATTGGTTATAATAATTTGTTTTGAAATCTAAAAGATGAAGATCAATATCATTTTCTATAAATTTTTTTTGATCATCGGTTATATATTGAAGCGCCCCTTTGTTTATCACGTAGTTATTAGTTTTTAAAATTTTACATATATTAATGATTTTATCAGACTTTTTACCAGCTACATTAATTTTAGAAGATATTTTAAACTCTGTTTTAATATTTATCAACTCAGCAATTTTTTGAATTATAAAAATATTAGTTTCTGAAAGAGATTCTTTATTAGAACTCTCATCTAATATTTCTTCAAAAAAATTAAAATAATCCTTAAAGTATCTTGCTTTTGAATATGCGTGTCTAATTTTAATAGAGTGTTTTTTAAATGAGTCTTTATTTTCTACAATAGTTTCATTTATAAGCTGTGATCTTAAACCCTTTTTTTTTATAGGAAGAGTTAAATAATTTATTTTTTGATTAATTAATATTCTATTTCTTTGTTGCCAAGATCTTCGATCAAATTGAACATCGTCTAAAAAAACGAATTTTTTG
>MDTD01137596.1_pt1 | contig 28713 bp, 27 predicted proteins | sample 811221 | NCBI WGS metagenome assembly MDTD01 (sample SAMN05326646, study PRJNA326480) | marine metagenome | isolation source: seawater | place: Pacific Ocean: South West | collected 2011 | reverse complement strand
TGCTCAAGGTGCATCCCGACAACCGCGAGACGCGGCTGCTCGAGGCCGAGCTCAACCTGGCCGCCGAGGATTTTCCGGCGGCCCGCCGCGCGCTCGGCGATCTGGCCGAGGTGGAGCCCGATGCCCGCGCGCTGGCGATCATGGCCGCGATCGAGCGTGGCGAGGGCGCGCCGGATGCGGTGGTCAAGGGCTGGCTTGCCCGCGCCCTGGGCGCGCCGCGCGGCCCGCAATGGTGCTGCGACAACTGCCAGCATGTCCATGCCGAATGGCGGCCGGTCTGCGAGAAATGCCATTCCTTCGACACGCTGAGCTGGCGCGCGCCCGCCGATGGTGCGGTAAGCACGCCGACGGGGCTCGAGATGCTGCCGCTGCTTGTCGGGCCGGTGGACGCGCCGGAGCCGGAGATTGATCCGCTCGAAGACAAGGACGACATCCCCGAGGCGGAGGTGGTCGAGACCGAGGACATGGCCGAGCCCGATCCCGAAAGGACCGATGCCCCGCGCTGAGCCGGGGGCTGGACAAGCGCGGGCGGCTGTTGTCTGGTGTGCTCTGTCGCGCGCAGCTGACCGGACCCTGCGGCCCGGACAGGCTGGTGCGTCCGAGAACAAGAAACGATCAACAACCGGGAGACACGAGATATGCGCAAACTGTTCAGTTACACCGCCGTGGCGGCGATCAGCCTGGCCTTCGCCGGCGAGGCGATGGCGACCGAATGGAACGTCTCGCTCTGGGGCAAGCGCCGCGCCTTTACCGAGCATGTCGAGAAGCTGGCCGAGCTGGTGAGCGAGAAGACGAATGGCGAATTCACGCTCAACATCAGCTATGGCGGCCTCTCGAACAACCGCGAGAACCTGGACGGCATTTCCATCGGGGCCTTCGAGATGGCCCAGTTCTGCGCGGGCTATCACCCCGACAAGAACCCCTCGATCACCGTGATGGAACTGCCCTTCCTCGGCGTCGAGACGCTGGAGGAGGAAACCGCGCTGTCCCGCGCGCTTTACGAGCATCCGGCGGTCAAGGCCGATCTGGCGCGCTGGAACGCCGTTCTGCTGATGCCCTCGCCGATGCCGCAGTACAATTTCGTGGGCATGGGCGACGCGCCGCGCAAGCTTGAGGATTTCGCGGGCATGAGCGTGCGCGCCCTGGGCGGTATCGGTGCCGCGATGGAGGCCGTGGGGGCCGTGCCCACCTCGATGTCGGCCACCGAGGTGCGCCAGGCGATGGATAGCGGCGTGGTCAAGGCGGTGAGCTTCGCGCCGCATGCGCACATGTCCTTCGGCACGATCGAGAATGCCGACTGGTGGACCTCGAACCTCAACCCCGGCACGGTGAACTGCCCGGTGGTGGTCAATTCCGACGCGCTCGCCGCGCTCGGCGATGCCGAGCGCGAGGCGCTTCTGGGATCGGTCGATGAGGCGCTTGCGCATTACATCGACCATTACCAGAACCAGACCATGGCGGCCTGGGGTCCGGCGCTCGAGGAGCGGGGCATCGAGGTGATCACCTATGACGAGGCGACGCTTGCCGACTTCCGCGAAAAGGTGGCCGGTCCCGCGGCGAAGGCCTGGATCGAGGCCAATGCCGCACGTGGCCTGCCCGCGCAGGAGCTTTACGATTTCGTGACCGCCAAGCTTGCCGAGATCAAGGGCGGCTCCTGACCCTTTCGGCCCGCCGCCGCGCTGTGGCGGGCCTCCCTTTCCCCCCGTTGAAGGAGGCCGCGCATGGCCGGAGCCGCCACCGTTCTTGGCGATGACAGCCTGCTGAGCCGCGCCGACCGCGCGCTCTACCGCCTGGAGCGGTTTCTCGCGCTCGTGAGCGGGCTGGCGGTCTTCTCGCTGATGGTGCTTGCCGTGGTCTCGGTCGGCGGGCGCAACTTCTTCAATCAGCCGCTGCCGGGCTATGTGGACTGGATCGAGCAGATCATGCCGCTCATCGCCTTTCTGGGCGTGGCCTATGCGCAGCGCGACGGCGGCCATATCCGCATGGATATCGTCGTGGGCCTCTTGCGGGGCCGTGTGCTCTGGCTGGTGGAACTGATCACGACGCTGGCGGTGCTGGCGCTGATGCTGCTGATGGTCTGGGGAAGCTGGGCGCATTTCGCGCGCAGCTTCGACTGGGCCGCGCCGCTCTGGAGCCGGGACAGCACCATCGATATCGGCCTGCCGATCTGGCCTGCGAAGATCCTCGCGCCGATTGCCTTCGCGGTGCTGTCGCTGCGGCTCGGGCTTCAGGTCTGGGGCTATGCGCGGGCCTTCGTCAGCGGGGCCGAGCGGCCCGTGGCGGTGCCCCTCATCGAGGACGCCGCGACGCAGGCCGCGCGCGAGGCCGCGCATGTCAGCGGCCGCGAGGAATGAAGGGCAGGGCGCATGGAACCCATTGACATCGGGCTTGCCGTGACCGGTCTCATGCTGGTGATCGTTGTGCTGGGGATGCGCGTGGCCTTTGCCGCCGCGCTTGCGGGGCTTGTGGGGCTTGTCTGGATCTTCTGGTCGAAGAAGGGCTATGCGGGCGACGAATTCCTCTGGGCGCTGACCGTCGCGGTCAAGACCGCCGGGCAGGTGCCCCATTCCAAGATCAGCTCGCAGGCGCTCAGCCTCATCCCCACCTTCATCCTGATCGGCTATCTCGCCTATTACGCGGGGCTTACCCGCGCGCTTTTCGAGGCGGCGAAACGCTGGGTCGCCTGGGTGCCGGGGGGGCTTGCCGTCTCGACCGTGTTCGCCACCGCCGGCTTCGCCGCCGTCTCGGGTGCGAGCGTGGCGACGGCGGCGGTCTTTGCCCGCATCGCCATCCCGGAGATGCTCAAGATCGGCTATGACAAGCGCTTCGCGGCGGGCGTGGTCGCGGCGGCGGGCACGCTGGCCTCGCTCATCCCGCCCTCGGCGCTTCTGGTCATCTACGCGATCATCGTCGAGCAGGATGTGGGCAAGCTCCTGCTCGCGGGTTTCATTCCCGGCGTCTTCTCCGCCATCGTCTACGTGGTTCTGATCGTCGGGCTCGCGCTGACGATCAAGGGGTTCGGCCCGCCCGTGGGCGGCTTTACCTGGCGCGAGCGCTTCAGCGCGCTGCCCCCGGCCCTGCCCATCGTCTTCGTGGTCGTGACCATCATCTTCTTCGTCTACAACCCGTTCGGCGGCGATGCCTGGGGCACGCCCACCGAGGGCGGTGCCATCGGTGCCTTCGTGGTGTTCCTCATGGCGCTCTGGCGCGGCATGCGCTGGCCCGAGCTCAAGGACGCGCTTCTGGAGACGGCCAAGCTCTCGGTGATGATCTTCACGATCATCTGGGGGGTGCTGATCTATGTGCGCTTCCTGGGATTCGCCGACCTGCCCCATGCCTTCGCCGACTGGATCACCTCGCTTACCCTCTCGCCCATGCTCATTCTCGTCTGCATCCTGCTGGCCTATGCGGTGCTGGGCATGTTCATGGACGCGATCGGGATGCTGCTGCTGACATTGCCGGTGGTCTACCCGGCGGTGATGGCGCTCAACGGCGGGGTGAACGTCAGCGCCGAGGAGGCGGCCTTCGGCATGTCGGGGCCGATGTGCGCGATCTGGTTCGGGATCCTGGTGGTGAAGATGGCCGAATTCTGCCTGATCACCCCGCCCATCGGTCTCAACTGTTTCGTGGTGGCCGGCGTGCGCCCCGACCTGAGCGTGCAGGACGTGTTCCGCGGCGTGATGCCCTTCTTCGTCGCCGACGCGGTCACCATCGCGCTTCTCGTGGCCTTCCCGATGATCGTGCTCTGGCTGCCGGGGCTTGCATGAAATCGTGAAAACTTGAGGTGTTAACGACCCTTTAATCGGGGCGATGCTATGCCTTTCTCCGGGTGAGAGAGGTGGTGTGAATGGATGCGCGCAGCAATGCCGCGCCGGTCATCATCAAACGGAAGAAGATCGTCGCCGGCGGCGGGCATCACGGCGGGGCCTGGAAGGTGGCCTATGCCGATTTCGTGACCGCGATGATGGCCTTCTTCCTGCTGATGTGGCTTCTGGGCGCGACGACCGAGAAACAGCGCAAGGGCATTGCCGATTATTTCAGCCCGACGGTGCCGGTCAACCGCGTCTCGGGCGGTGGCAGCGGCGCGTTCGGCGGTGACTCGGTCTTTTCGGAGGAGACGCTCGCGCAAAGCGGCACGGGTGCGTCGAGCCGCAATACCACCGACAGCCGGCAGGCGCGCGGCGATCTCGGCACCGCCCCGGAGGGGGCCGTCGCCGACGAGTCCCTCTTCGCCGAGGTGCAGTCCACCCTGAGCGCGCGCAGCGGCGAGAGCCTCGCAAGCGACGAGCTTCTGCGCCATATCTTGACCCGCGTCACCGACGAAGGGCTGGTCATCGAGATCTCCGACCGTCCCGGTGTGCCGCTCTTCGCGCAGGAAGGGGCCGAGCCCATGCCTCTGCTGCACAGGATCACGGCGCTTGTCGCCCCGGTGCTGGAGCTGGCGCGCAACGACATTGCCATCGCGGCGCATACCCGCGCCCGCCCGGTGATCCTTGCCGACAATCCGGTCTGGGAGCTCTCTGCCGCGCGGGCCAACCGGATGCGGCATCTGCTCGAGGAGGCGGGGACCGGCCCGGCGCGGATGCGCCGGGTCACGGGCCATGCCGACCGCAGCCCGGCCGTCGCCAACCCCATGGATCCGCGCAACAACCGGGTGGAGGTGATCGTTCTGCGGTCCGACTGAGGGGTGGGATGCGCACAAGTCGAGACATTAGCCGACTGTTAATCCGCCGCGCGTATGACTGGGGCCCGAGACGATGCTCGAACCAGTTGAAAGACGTGCCCATGACGATTTCCTCATCCCTGAACGCGAGCGTGGCGGGGCTCAACGCCAATGCCTCGCGGCTGGCCGCGATCTCCGACAACATCGCCAATTCCTCGACCTTCGGCTATCGCCGGGTAGAGACCAGTTTCGATTCGCTGGTTCTCGCGGGGCGCGGCGGCAACTATGCCGCGGGCGGCGTGCGCGCCACCACGGAGCGGCTGGTCGATCAGGGCGGATCGCTGGTCACCACCTCCAACCCCACCGATCTGTCGGTGCGCGGGCGCGGCTTTCTCCCGGTCGCCCTTACCAGCGATCTCGACCGGGCCAACGGCCAGCCACAGATGCTGCTGACCACGACCGGCTCGTTCCGCACCGATGCCCAGGGGCGGCTCGTCACGGCCTCGGGGCTGACGCTTCTGGGCTGGCCCGCCGATGTGAACGGCAACGTGCCGGCCTTTCCGCGCGACACGGCCGAGGGTCTCGTGCCGGTGCAGATCAACGTCAACCAGCTCACCGGAGAGCCCACCACCAGCATCACCCTCGGCGTCAATCTGCCCGCGACCGAGACGCAGGCCGACGCCGCAGGCGTGCCGCAGGATCTGTCGATCGAATATTTCGACAATCTCGGCCGCTCCGAAACCGTCCTGGCCACCTTCGCGCCCACCGTTCCCGCGACCGGCACCTCCAATCTCTGGACCATGACGCTGCGCGACTCGGCGCAGGGCGGTGCCGTGATCGGGAAGTATGAGCTTGCCTTCGACGATTCGCGACCGGCGGGCGGCACGCTTCTCGGGGTCACGACGCTGAGCGGCGGCCCCTACGATCCCGCAACGGGGCGGCTTCTCGTCTCGGTCGAGGGCGGTCCGATGGAGATCACCATCGGGCGGCCCGGCACCTCGGAGGGGCTGACGCAGCTCTCCGACAGTTTCGCGCCGCTCTCCATCTCCAAGGACGGATCGCCGGTGGGCAACATGGTCTCGGTCGAGGTGGACGCCAACGGCTTCGTGCATGCCACCTTCGATACCGGCGTGACCCGGGCCATCTTCCAGGTGCCGCTGGTCGATCTGCCCAATCCCAACGGCATGATCTCCCTCGATCGCCAGACCTACCGCCCCTCGATCAAGAGCGGCACGTTCTTCCTGTGGGACGCGGGCGACGGCCCGACCGGCGACATGGTCGCCTTCTCGCGCCAGGAATCTGCCACCGACGTGGCGCGCGAACTGACCGACATGATCCAGACGCAGCGCGCCTATTCCTCCAACGCCCGGGTCGTGCAGACCGTGGACGAGATGTTGCAGGAAACCACCAACATCATCCGCTGATCGCGGTGATTCGCGCCTGAAGGAGCCGGACAATGAGCCTGTCTTCCGCGCTTGGAAACGCCCTCAGCGGGCTGACGGCCAACAGCCGCCTGACCGATGTCATTTCCGGCAATCTCGCCAATGCGCTGACGCCGGGACATGCGCCGCGCACGCTCGGCCTCCAGGCCCGTCAGGGCGGCGGCGTGGCCGTTACCGGGATCACACGCGGGCTCGATCCGGTGCTGCTCGGCGACCGGCGGCTGGCCGACAGCGCGGCCCTCGCGGCCGAGACCCGCGCCGCGCTCGCCGCGGCGCTCGAGCGGGCGCTCCCCTCGGCGGACATCCCCGGCAGCCTCACGGACCGGCTGGGCCGCCTAGAGGCGGCGCTCGCCACCGCCTCGGCCCGGCCGGAGGACGAGTTGCGGCTCGACAGCGTGCTGCAAGAGGCCGGCAGCCTTCTCGGCGCGCTCAACGCCGCATCGGAGGAGATCGCAAGCCTGCGCAGCCGCGCCGATGCGGAGATCGCAGGGGCGGTCGATCAGCTCAACGCGGGGCTCGCCGAGGTCGGCCGGCTCAACGCGCGCATCCTTGCCGCGCGCAGCTCCGGGCAGGAAACAGCGGCCCTGGAGGATCTGCGCCAGCAGGAGATCGACGCGCTCTCCGGGCTGGTGCCGCTGCGCCAGCTTGATCGCGCCAATGGTGTCGTCGCGCTCGTGACCACCGGCGGCGCGCTGCTGCTCGACGGGCGCGCGGCGCAGGTCGGATTCGAGCCGAGCCCGGTGGTGACGGCCCAGATGAGCCTTGCCGCGGGCGATCTGTCCGGCTTGCGGCTCGACGGGCGGGCCCTGCAAGGCGATGGTGTCGGCGCGCTCGGTGGCGGCCGTCTCGGGGCGCTGTTCGACAATCGTGACCGCATCGCGCCAGAGATCGAGGCGGCGCTCGACACTCTGGCACGCTCCCTTGTCGAGCGGGTCGAGACGCTCACGCCGCCGCCCGCGGCCGGGCTCTTTACCGATGCGGGCGCGCGGCTCGACCCGGCCGCCGTGACGGGGCTTGCCGGGCGGATCGCACTCAACGCGGCGGTCGATCCGGCGCGGGGCGGGGCGCTCTTCCGGCTGCGTGACGGCCCCGATGCCGCCTCCGCGGCACCGGCGGGCAGCGCGCCCTACCTTGCCGGCCTTGCGCAGGCGCTCGCCGGGCCCGGCCCGCTTGCCGGGGATGTGGCCGCGCTCGAAAGCCGCACGGCCCGGACCCGCCTCGGGGCGGAGCGCGAGACGAGCCTTGCCGCCGCCCAGGCCGCGGAGCTGCGCAGCCTCGAGCTGGAGGGCGGCGTGGACAGCGACGCGGAACTGCAGCGCCTGCTGCTGGTCGAACAGGCCTTCTCGGCCAATGCCCGGATGATCCAGACCATCGACGAGATGATGCAAACCCTGCTGAGGATATGACCATGACCCTGCTTTCCATTGGCGATCTGGCGCAGGATTTCGCGCTGCGGCGCCAGACGGCAACGCTCACGCGCGAGATGGCCCGCCTGACCGGCGAGGTCTCGACCGGGCAGACCACCGATGTCGCGCGCCAGCTTGGCGGCCAGCTCGGGCCGCTGGCCGAGATCGAGCGCGCGCTGACGCTCACCGAGGCGCAGAGCGGTGCCGCGCGGCTTGCCGCCGTCGATGCCGCGCTCATGCAGGGGGCGCTCGAACGTGTGCAGGACGAGGCGCAGACCCTGGCCGCACGCGCGCTGAGTGTCGGGGCCGGGGCCGGGGCCGCGCCGCCCGCGCTTCTTGCCACCGAGGCGCGCGCGGCGCTCCATGCGATGATCGGCGCGCTCAACGGGGCCTCGGCCGGACGCGCGCTCTTTGCCGGGGACCGCAGCGATGCCGCGCCGCTCGCCCCGGCCGAGACGCTGCTCGCCGACCTGCGCATGGCACTCGGCGGGCGCTCGGATATCGCCGCGATCGACGCCGCGCTCGACGATTTCTTCGACGCGCCGGGCGGCGGCTTCGAGACGGCGATCTATCGCGGCGGCACGGGTCATGTCGCCGAGGTCGCCCTCGGCGCGGGCGAATCCGTGGCCCTGCGCATCCGCGCCGATGACCCCGCCTTGCGCGCGCAGCTCAGGACCACGGCGCTTGCCGCGCTTGTCGATGACGCGGCCCTCGCGCTCGATCGCGCCGACCGTCAGGCGCTGGCCGAAACCCTGGGCGAGCGGCTTCTTGCCGGGCAGGACGGCGTGACCGGGCTGCGCGCCCGGCTGGGCAGCGCGGAGGCGCGCATCGCCCAGGCCGAGACCCGGATCGGGGCCGAACGCAGCGCGCTCACGCTGGCGCGCAACGATCTTGTCTCGGTCGATGTCTTCGCCTCGGCCTCGGCGCTCGAAGGCGTCCAGTTCCAGCTCGAGACGCTCTACACGCTCACCGCGCGCACGGCGCGGCTCAACCTCGCGGCCTTCCTGTCATGATCGGGGGCGTGCGGCTGGTGTTGCTGTGCCTGCTCATCGCCGGGCTGGCGCTCGGCCCCGCGCGGGCCGGGCCGATCCGCATCAAGGACCTGGTGGAGTTCGACGGCGTGCGCGGCAACGATCTGCTGGGCTACGGGCTTGTCGTCGGGCTTGACGGCACCGGCGACGGGCTGCGCAATTCGCCCTTCACCGAGGAGCTTCTGGCCAACATTCTCGAGCGGCTCGGCATCAACGTCAGCGGCGAGCAGTTTCGCCCCAGGAATGTCGCCGCCGTCATGGTCACGGCCGAACTGCCCGCCTTCGCCCGCGCGGGCGGCCGGATCGACGTGACCGTGTCGGCCATGGGCGATGCCGAGAGCCTTCTGGGGGGCACGCTCATCATGACCCCGCTCAATGCCGCGGACGGCCAGATCTACGCCGTGGCGCAAGGCACGATCATCGCCGGGGGCGTGGCCGCGCAGGGCGAGGCGGGCGGCGTGACCCAGGGGGTGCCGACCTCGGGCACGATCCCCGCGGGCGCGCGGGTCGAGCGCGAGGTCGATTTCGACTTCGCCGGGCTGGAGACCGTTCGCCTGGCGCTGCGCGAGCCGGATTTCACCACCGCCGCGCGGATCGAACAGGCGATCAACGGGGCCGTCGGCCGGCCGGTCGCGCTGATGCTCGATCCGGGCACGGTGCGGATCGACCTTGCGCGGATGCAGGCGCGCACGCCCGCCCATGCGATCGGCGCGGTCGAGAACCTTCTGGTCGAGCCGCAGGGCCGCGCGCGCGTGGTGGTCGATCAGCGCTCGGGCACGATCGTGATGGGGCAGGACGTGCGGATCTCTCGCGTTGCCGTCTCGCAGGGCAACCTGACCCTGCGCATCCGCGAGACGCCGCTCGTGGTTCAGCCCAACCCCTTCGCGCGGGGCGAGACGGTGGTGGTGCCGCGCACCGAGGCCGGGATCGAGGAAGAGCCGGGCACCGGCCTTGCCGAGGTGCCGGGCGGAACCTCGCTCGCCGAGGTGATCGCCGGGCTCAACGCGCTCGGCGTGGCCCCGCGCGACATGATCGACATCCTCAAGAGCATCAAGGCGGCGGGCGCGCTCCATGCCGAGTTCGTCGTGCGATGAACGCGCGAAGGTCCGCCGCAGGGAGGGTCAGACCACCACGTCGATCTCGGGCTGCGCGCCCACGTCGAAGACGCGACGATAGCGGGCGATTTCCCCGGCCGGGCCCATCGCCTTGCGCGGGTTGTCCGAAAGCTTGACCGTGGGGCGGCCATTGGCGGAGACCGCCTTGCAGACAAGCGAGAAGGGGGCGAGCGCGTCGTCCGGCGTCAGCCCGCGGAAATCGTTGGTAAGCAGCGTGCCCCAGCCGAAGGAGGTGCGCACCCGCCCCGCGAAGCGCGCATGCAGTTCAAGGATGCGCTCCACGTCGAGCCCGTCGGAGAAGATCACCATCTTCTCGCGCGGGTCCTCGCCGCGCGCCTGCCACCAGCGGATCGCCGTCTCCGCCCCCGCCTCGGGCGCGCCGGAATCGATGCGGATCCCCGTCCAGCCCGCCAGCCAGTCGGGCGCGCGCTCCAGGAACCCCTCGGTGCCGTAGGTGTCCGGCAGGATGATGCGCAGGTTGCCGTCATGCTCCTCGTGCCAGTCGGCGAGCACCTTGTAGGGCGCGCGGGCAAGCTCCTCGTCGCTCTCGGCCAGCGCGGCATAGACCATGGGCAATTCATGGGCATTGGTGCCGATCGCCTCCAGATCGCGGTTCTTGGCGATCAGGCAGTTCGAGGTGCCGACGAACCGCCCGCCCAGCCCCTCGTGCATGGCCTGCACGCACCAGTCCTGCCAGAGAAAGGAATGCCGCCGCCGCGTGCCGAAATCGGCGATGCGCAGATCCGGGAGCGGGCGCAGCCGCTCGACCTTTTCCCAGAGCTTGGTCATGGCGCGCGCATAGAGCACCTGAAGCTCGAACTTCTTCATGCGGCCCAGAACGGCGCGGGCGCGCAATTCCATCAGCACCGCCAGCGCCGGGATCTCCCAGAGCATCACCTCGGGCCAGCGCCCCTCGAAGGTCAGCTCGTACTGCCCGTCGCGCCGCTCCAGGTGATAGGGCGGGAGCCGCAGCCCCTCGAACCAGTCCATGAATTCTGGGGTGAACATCTGCCGCTTGCCGTAGAAGGTGTTGCCGCGCATCCAGGTGCTCTCGCCGCGCGAAAGCGAGAGAGTGCGGATATGGTCAAGCTGCTCGCGCAGCTCGCCCTCGTCCACCAGTTCCGCGAGCCGTACCGACGCGGTGCGGTTGATCAGCGAAAACGTCACCTGCGTGTCGGGCTTGTTGCGCAGCACCGACTGGCACATCAGGAGCTTGTAGAAATCCGTGTCGATGAGCGACCGCACGATCGGGTCCATCTTCCAGCGGTGATTGTAGACGCGGGTGGCGATATCGACCATGGCGCGGCCTCCGGGCAGGGCATGACGGCGGTTAAATCAAAGCGCCGGGTCGCGCGCAAGGCCGCCCGGCCCGGCAAGGCGCTGCCAGTCCGCCTTCCAGCCCGCGCCGTGGCCGGCCAGGCTGCGCATCGCGGGCAGGTGCTGCGCCACCTCCGGCAGAAGCGTGAGCGGCTTGCGCCGCCGCTCGAAAAGCGGCTGGCCGAGCGCGGCCTCGATTGCCCGCAGCCGCCGGGTCAGGGCCGATTGGCTGACATGGCGCAGCACGGCGGCCCGCGCCAGCGATCCGGCATCGGCCACGGCCAGGATATCGTCACGCCATTCGAGCCGCATCTTGCAGACCGTGCATGATTTTCTGCGAGATTGGCATTGGACAGCGGTTTTGTCGCGCCCTAGCCTGCCTGAAGCGCATAGTGACGGAGCAACGCCGATGCATCTTGCCCGCTTCCCCCGGCATTTCCTGGCCCATCTGCCGACCCCGCTCGAACGGCTCGACCGGCTGAGCGCCGAACTGGGCGGCCCCGAGATCTGGATCAAGCGCGACGATTGCACCGGGCTCTCGACGGGTGGCAACAAGACCCGCAAGCTCGAGTTTCTCATGGCGGAGGCCGAGGCACAGGGCGCCGACATGGTGATGACCCAGGGCGCCACCCAGTCGAACCATGCCCGCCAGACCGCCGCCTTCGCCGCCAAACTGGGGATGGGCTGCCATCTCCTGCTGGAGGACCGGACCGGCTCCGACAATGCCAGTTACAACACCAACGGCAACGTGCTGCTCGATCACCTGCACGGCGCCACCACCGAGAAGCGCCCCGGCGGCGGCGACATGAATGCCGAGATGGAGGCGGTGGCGGACCGCTTCCGCGCCGAGGGCCGCCGCGTCTATACCATCCCCGGCGGCGGTTCGAACCCCACCGGTGCCCTGGGCTATGTCAACTGCGCCTTCGAGATGCTGGGCCAGTTCAACGATCGCGGCCTCCGGGTCGATCACATCGTCCACGCCACCGGCAGCGCGGGCACGCAGGCGGGGCTGATCACCGGGCTGAAGGCGATGAACGCGGGCATCCCGCTTCTTGGCATCGGCGTGCGCGCCCCCAGGGCGAGGCAAGAGGAAAACGTCTACACCCTCGCCTGCGCCACGGCGGAAAAGCTGGGCTGCCCCGGCGTGGTGGCGCGCGCGGATGTGGTGGCCAATACCGATTACGTGGGCGAGGGCTACGGCATCCCCACGCAAGGCGGGCTCGAGGCGATCGCCATGTTCGCGGAGCTTGAGGCGATCCTGCTTGATCCGGTCTATTCGGCCAAGGGCGCGGCAGGGCTCATCGACCTCATCCGCAAGGGCCACTTCCGCAAGGGCGAGCGGGTCGTGTTCCTGCATACCGGCGGCGCGGCGGCGCTTTTCGGCTACGATTCCGCCTTCGATTTCGCCGGGCGCCGGACGCGCTGAACCACGCCCGGCCCTCCCGGCGGAGCGCCCCGCCACAGTGCGGGGTTTTCCATGCCCGACATATCCGCTAAAGCGCAGGGAAACGCAGGCTGGCAGGCGGACAGACCCCATGAAATTCACCCTCTCCTGGCTGAAAGAGCATCTCGATACCCAGGCCACGGTCGACGAGATCGCCGAGGCGCTGACCGATCTGGGCCTCGAGGTCGAAAGCGTGACCAATCCGGCCGCGAAGCTCTCGGCCTTTACCATCGGCAAGGTGCTGAGCGCCGAGCAGCACCCGGACGCGGACCGGCTGCGCGTCTGCCGGGTGGCGACGGAGGCGGGCGAGGTGCAGATCGTCTGCGGCGCGCCCAATGCGCGCGAGGGAATCACCGTGGTGGTGGCCAGGCCCGGCACCTATGTGCCGGGCATCGACACGACGATCGGCGTGGGCCGGATTCGCGGGGTCGAGAGCGCGGGCATGATGTGCTCGGAGCGCGAGATGGAACTGGGCGACGCGCATGACGGCATCATCGAACTGCCCTCGGGCGAGGTGGGCGAGCGGTTTTCCGACTGGCTGGCCGAGAACGAGCCGTCCCGCGTCGATCCGGTCATCGAGATCGCGATCACCCCGAACCGGCCCGATGCGCTCGGCGTGCGGGGGATCGCGCGCGACCTTGCCGCGCGCGGCCTCGGCACGCTGCGCCCCGAAAGCCCCGCGCATATCGAGGGGCAGTTCCCCTGTCCGATCACCGTCACCATTGACCCGGACGCGGCCACCGGCGGTTGCGAGGTCTTTGCCGGGCGGCTGATCCGCGGGGTGCAGAACGGCCCCTCGCCCGAGTGGCTGCAACAGCGCCTGCGCGCGATCGGACTGCGGCCCATCTCGGCGCTGGTCGATATCACCAATTTCTTCACCTATGACCGCAACCGCCCGTTGCATGTCTTCGACGCGGACAAGGTGACGGGCAATCTGCGGGTGCATCGCACGGCGGGGGGCGAGACCCTCACCGGTCTTGACGAGAAGGACCATACCTTCGGCCCCGGCCATGTGGTGATCTCGGATGATGCGGGCATCGAGAGCATCGGCGGCATCATGGGCGGGCTTGCCACCGGCTGCACGTTCGAGACCGTGAACGTCTTTCTGGAGGCCGCCGTCTGGGACCGGGTGCAGATCGCCGAGACCGGCCGCGCGCTGCGCATAAACTCGGATGCGCGCTATCGCAACGAGCGCGGGATCGACCCGGCCTTCAACATGGAGGCGCTCGATCTGGCCACGCAGATGATCCTCGATCTCTGCGGCGGCACCCCCTCGAACCGTGTCGTTGCGGGCAAGGTGCCGGATGTGGCGCGCGCCTACCGGCTCGATCCGGCGCGGGTGCAGTCGCTTGTCGGCATGGACATCCCCGAAAGCGAGCAGCGCCAGACGCTGACCGCGCTCGGCTTCCGGCTGGAGGGAAACCTTGCCCATGTGCCAAGCTGGCGGCCCGACATCCTGGGCGAGGCCGATCTGGTCGAGGAAGTGGCGCGCATCGCCTCGCTCACGCGGCTTGAGGGCCGCCCGATGGCGCGCGCCGTGCCCGGCGTGCCCAAACCGATCCTGAGCCCCGCGCAGAAGCGCGAGCAGATCGCCCGCCGCACCGTGGCGAGCCTCGGCTACAACGAATGCGTCACCTACAGCTTCATCGACCACGCGGCCGCCGCGCTCTTCGGCGGCGGCGAGGATGCCACCATGCTCGCCAACCCGATCAGCAGCGACATGAGCCACATGCGCCCCGATCTCCTGCCCGGTCTTCTGCGCGCGGCGGCGCGCAACCAGGCGCGCGGGATCATGGATCTGGCGCTCTTCGAGGTGGGCCACGCCTTTCACGGCGGCGAGCCGGGCGAGCAGCACCGGCAGGTGGCGGGCCTGCTTGTCGGGCGGACCGGCCCGCGCGACACGCATGGCAGCACGCGCGCGGTCGATCTCTTCGACGCCAAGGCCGATGCCGAGGCGGTGCTTGCCGCCATCGGCGCGCCGGCGCGGGTGCAGATCCTGCGGGACGGGCCGGGCTGGTTCCATCCGGGGCGGCACGGGCGCATCTGCCTCGGCCCGAAGACCGTGCTCGGCATCTTCGGCGAGCTGCATCCGCGCATCCTGCGCGCGCTTGACGTGAAGGGGCCTGCCGTGGCCTTCACCCTCTTCCCGGAGGAGGTGCCGCTGCCGCGCAGGGCAGGTGCCACGCGCGGCGCGCTCGAGATCAGCGATCTGCAGGCGGTCGAGCGCGATTTCGCCTTCGTCGTCGATGCCGGGGTGGAGGCGCTCAGCCTGGTCAACGCCGCTGCCGGGGCCGACAAGAGCCTCATCGAGGAGGTGCGCGTCTTTGACGAGTTCATCGGCGGCAGCCTCGGCGAAGGCAAGAAATCGCTGGCCATCACCGTGCGCCTGCAACCGCGCGAGGCGACGCTGAAGGAGGCCGAGATCGAGGCGGTTTCCAGGAAGATCATCGAGAAAGTGACGAAGGCCACCGGCGGCGTGCTGCGCGGCTGAGACAGGGAGGCGGGAATGCTCAAGGTCTATCTTTCCGGCGAGATCCATACCGACTGGCGCGAGCGGATCATCGCGGGGGCCGCCGGTCTCGACCTGGTGTTCTCGGGTCCGGTGACGGATCACGCGGCCAGCGACGATTGCGGCGTGGCGATCCTGGGCGCGGAGCCGGACAAGTACTGGCACGACCACAAGGGGGCGATGCTCAATGCGATCCGCACCCGCAAGGGGATTTCGGAGGCCGATATCGTGGTGGTCCGCTTCGGCGACAAGTACAGGCAGTGGAACGCCGCCTTTGACGCGGGCTATGCCGCGGCGCTCGGAAAGTCGCTGATCATCCTGCAACCGCCCGAGCATGACCACGCGCTCAAGGAGGTGGATGCCGCGGCCCTTGCGGTGGCGCGCTCGCCCGATCAGGTGGTGGCGATCCTGCGCTATGTGCTGGAGGGAACGCTGCCCGCCTAGCCGCGCACCACGTAGACCGAACATTCGGCATGCGTCACCACATGGCTTGCCGTGGTGCCGAGGAGGTAGTCCTGGACCTTGGGATTGGCCGCATCCATCACGATCAGGTCCACCTTGCGCTCGGATGCCAGCTTGACGATCTGGCGATGCACCGCCCCCTTGCGCACGATCTGTTCCACATCGACCCCCTCCGCCGGGTTGGCCGCGACGAACCTGCGCAATTCCTCGGCCCAGTAGGCTTCGGAATCGCGGATGTTGAGATTGCGCTCCATCTCCGGGGCGACGGTGGCGACGATCAGCCGCGCGCCGCGCCGCTGCGCCATCTCCACCGCCTCCGTATAGGCAAGATGCTCGATCTTCACATGGCGCAGGTTGACGGGGCAGAGGATCAGGCGGGTCTGGCGGGGCATGGCGGCTCCGTTACGAAAGGGGACAGCCCCTTTTTAGCCGCTGTATCCCGGCGTGACAGCCCCCCTGCGCCGCCTGTGCGATAGAAGCGACCGCCTAAAGCCCGAGTTTCGCCGCCACGATCTCGTTCACGGCCCTGGGATTGGCCTTGCCGCCCGTGGCCTTCATGACCTGGCCCACGAACCAGCCGACAAGCTTGGGATTGGCCTGCGCCTTTTCCACCTGCGCGGGGTTGGCGGCGATGATCTCGTCCACGGCGGCCTCGATCGCGCCGGTGTCCGTCACCTGTTTCATGCCCCGCTCCTCGACGATCTGCTCTGGATCGCCCCCCTCGCCATAGACGATCTCGAAGAGGTCCTTGGCGATCTTGCCGGAGATGGCGTCTGACTTGATCAGCCGCACGATCGCGGCCAGTTGCGACGGGCTGACCGGGCTTTGCTCGATGGTGTGATCCTCTTTCTTCAGCCGCCCGAAAAGCTCGTTGATGACCCAGTTGGCGGCCAGCTTGCCGTCGCCCGCCTCGGTCGCCACCGCCTCGAAATAATCCGCATTGGCCAGCTCGGCGGTCAGCACCGAGGCGTCGTATTCCGACAGGCCATAGTCCTGCACGAAGCGCGCGCGCTTTTCGTCCGGCAACTCAGGCAGGCTGGCCTTGATGCTGTCCACCCATTCCTGCTCGATCTCGAGCGGCAGCAGGTCGGGATCGGGGAAATAGCGGTAATCGTGCGCCTCTTCCTTGGAGCGCATGGAGCGCGTCTCGCCGCGGTCGGGATCGTAGAGGCGGGTTTCCTGCACCACCTCGCCGCCGGCCTCGAGAATGGCGATCTGGCGGCGGGCCTCATGTTCGATGGCCTGCTGAATGAAGCGCATGGAGTTCATGTTCTTGATCTCGCAGCGCGTGCCGAGATGGGAGAAATCCTGGCTTTCCTGGTATTTCTCATACTGGCCCGGACGGCAGACCGAGACGTTGACATCGGCGCGCAGGTTGCCGTTCTGCATGTTGCCGTCGCAGGTGCCCAGATAGCGCAGGATCTGGCGCAGCTTTGCGATATAGGCGGCGGCCTCTTCGGGGCCGCGAATGTCGGGGCGGCTCACGATCTCCATGAGCGCCACGCCGGTGCGGTTGAGATCGACAAAGGACAGGCCCGGGTCCATGTCGTGGATGCTTTTCCCGGCATCCTGCTCGACATGGATGCGCTCGATGCGCACACGGCGGGCCACGCCCGGCCCCATGTCCACCAGGATCTCGCCCTCGCCCACCAGCGGATGGTAAAGCTGGCTGATCTGATAGCCCTGCGGCAGGTCGGGGTAGAAATAGTTCTTGCGGTCGAAGGCGGACCAGAGATTGATCCGGGCCTTCAGCCCCAGCCCGGTGCGCACCGCCTGCTCGATGCAATATTCGTTGATCACCGGCAGCATCCCCGGCATCGCCGCATCGACGAAGGAGACGTTGGAATTGGGCTCGGCCCCGAATTCGGTCGAGGCCCCGGAAAAGAGCTTGGCCTTCGAGGCGACCTGCGCGTGAACCTCCATGCCGATCACCAGTTCCCAGTCATGCGTCGCCCCGGCGATCACCTTGGGTTTGGGGGCTTCATAAGCGAGGTCCAGCATGGCGCGGCTCCGGTCAATGGCTCGGCCTGCCTTCTACGCGGCAGGGTCCGCGGGGGCAAGAGGGCGCGCAGCCATGCCCATCTCCCAGAAGCCGACCTCAAGCCGCGTTGCGGTGGTGAAATGGCGGCACAGGCGCGCCCAGCCGGGGGTGGCCGCCGGGTCGGGGCCGAGGCGGCGGGCGATGGCCCCGTCCAGGAGCGCGCCCGCCGCGCGGCAGACCTGCTGATAGCCCGGCCCGCCATAGGTGGCGATCCAGTCGGCATAGGGGTGATCGGGGCGCAGCTCGGGCAAGAGCCGCGCGCCGATCTCGCCATATCCCAGGACGCAAGGGGCCAGAGCCGCGAGCAGGTCGAGAAAATCGCCCGAATGGCCCGCGTCGAGCACATAGCGCGTATAGGCGAGGTTGGCGGGGTGCTCTTCCGCCGCGAAGAGATCGGCCTCCGAAAGCCCGGCCTCGGCGCAGGTGCGCAGATGCAACGCAATTTCGTGATTGACGAGCGCCTCCACAGTGGCCGCGCAGGCGCGCATCTCCTCCAGCGTCTCGGCCTTGGTCACGCCCAGTGCCCAGGCGCGCGAGAAATGGATGAGGAAGATGTAGTCCTGCACGAGATAGCCTAGGAACGCCTTGCGCGGCAGGCTGCCCGCGCGCAGGCCCTCGACGAAGGCATGGCGGGTATAGTCCTGCCAGACCTTGCCCGCCGCGTCGCGCAGGGCGGGGAAGGCGGTGCCGTAATCGCCTCTCATGGCGCGTTGATATCCGTGGCGAGGCCCGCGACCGGCGTCGGCTCGGCGATGAGGCCGCTTTCCAGCAGGAACGCCTCGAACCGGGCATAGCGCCCGTGGTCGAGCGCGGCGGGCCGCGTGGCAAAGCGCGGATAGGTGTCGGCCCAGGCCATCTCGTTGAGCCGGTCCTGCAACTCCTTCGAGGTGCCGGAAAAGATCTCCCACGCCTTTTCGGGATGGTTCATGATGTATTGCGTCGCGCGCTCGGTGGCGTGCAGGAAGCGGCGGATCACGTCCTTGTCCATCGTTTCGGGATTGGCCACGTAGATCAGTTCGTCATAGGCGGGCACGCCCTCTTCCTCGACAAAGAAGCAGCGCCCCGGCACGCCCTCGATCTCCATCTGGTTGAGCTCGAAATTGCGATAGGCCCCGATCACCGCGTCCACCTGCCCGGCCATGAGCGCGGGCGAAAGCGACCAGTTGACATTGACCAGGTCCACCTCCGAAAGCGCGATGCCGTGCTGCCCGAGAATGGCCGAAAGCAGCGCCTCCTCCACACCGGCCACGGAGAAGCCGATCTTGCGGCCACGCAGATCCGCGGTGGAGGCGACGGGGCCGTCCTTCAGCACCAGCAGGCAGTTGAGCGGCGTGGCGATGAGCGTGCCGACACGGATCAGAGGCAGCCCCTCCTCGACCTGCAGGTGAAGCTGCGGCTGGTAGGCAATCGCCAGGTCCGCGCGCCCGGCGGCCACCATCTTGGGCGGGTCGGAGGGATCGGCCGGGGCCACCACCTCGACCTCGAGCCCGGCCTCCTCGAAATAGCCCAGCTCCTCGGCCAGGATGACGGGGCCGTGATCGGGGTTCACGAACCAGTCGAGGATGAGCGTCATGCGGTCCTGCGCGCTGGCCGGGGCGGCCAGAAGCGCAAGGACGAGGGGCAGATATTTCATGGGGTCGTCTCCTCTTGGTCGTCGCCGAGGGCGATCAGGGCAATCTTTCCGGGCCAGTGCGCGGCAAGGCGCGCGCCCGCCTGCCAGGCCCGCAGCCCCGAGCGGCAGGCCAGCACGGCGCGCGGGGCCGCGGGGCGCAGGGTGTCGAACTCGGGCAGGGCATGACGGGCGGCGCGGGGCAGGGCGGGGCCCGGCTCGCCCTCGCCGCGCAGGTCGGCGAGCCAGTCATCGGGGGTGATATCCTCGGGCGCGATGAAGCCGAAGCCGCCAGCCGGCTCCGGCGCACCGTCGAAGCGGAAGCCGCCGAAACGGTGGCCAAGGGCCTCGAAGCTGACCAGCTGGCCGAGCGGCGAGGGCGCGAGCCCCGCCAGAACGGCCAGTGCCATCTGCGCCTGAAGCGCGCCCAGGATGCCCACCGTCGGCCCGAGCACGCCATCCTCGGCGCAGTTGCCGGCCCGGTCGGGCAGGTCGGGAAAGACCGCGCGAAGGCTTGGCGCGCCGCCGCAGAATCCGCCGCAATAGCCCGAGGTGCCGACCACCGAGGCGCTGATGAACGGCGTGCCCGCCGCAAGGCAGGTATCCGACAGGATATAGCTCGCCGCGAAACTGTCGGCGCAGTCGAGCACCAGATCGGCGGCGGCGACCTGCCGGGCGGCATTGCGCGGGGTGAGCGGCGCGGCCACGGGCGCGATGCTGCATTCGGGGTTGAGCGCGGCCATCTGCGCGGCGGCGGCCTCGGGCTTGGGGCGGCCCAGATCAGCCATGCGAAAGAGCGTCTGGCGGTGCAGGTTGCTCGGGGCAACCCGGTCGCCATCCATCAGCGTGATCCGCCCCACACCCGCGCCCACGAGGTATTGCAGCACCGGCGCGGCCAGCCCGCCCGCCCCCGCCACCAGCACATGCGCCGAGGCAAGCCGCGCCTGACCTTGCGCCCCCAAAAGCGCGGCCTGACGGGCATAGCGGTTCACGAGGTCGCCTCCAGCCAGTGCCGCACCCGCGCCTCGGGGTCTGCGTTCAGCGTGATGTCCGTCACCGCCGAGACGATATCGGCACCTGCGTCGAACGCGCCCTGCGCCCGCTCCACCGTCATGCCGCCGATGGCGACGAGGGGGGTGTCCCCGATCAGCCGCTTCCATTCGCTGAGCCTGTCCAGCCCCTGCTCGTGCCATTTCATCTTCTTGAGGAGGGTCGGATAGACCGGTCCGAGCGCCACGTAATCGGGCCCATGCGCCAGCGCGCGGTCAAGCTCGGCATGGTCATGGGTGCTGAGGCCGATCTTGATCCCGGCGCGGCGGATGGCGGGAATGTCGGCCGTGTCGAGATCCTCCTGCCCCAGATGCATCCAGTCGCAGCCCAGGTCGATCGCCGCCTGCCAGTGATCGTTGACCACCAGCACTGCGCCATGAGCGCGGGCCAGATCGCGCGCCGCCGCGATTTCGGTCAGCAGCGCGCGGCCCGTCAGATCCTTGATGCGCACCTGCACGAGCCGCACGCCCAGGGGCAGCATCCGGCGCAGCCAGTCCGCGCGCTCGAAGATCGGGTAGAAGCGCGGCAGGTTCACAGCACGGCCTTTCCGAAGACGGGCGTCGAGGGGGCGGCCATGTCGCGCGGCTCCATCGGGTCGGCCTCGAACCCCAGCCGCCCCGCCTCGAGCGCGCGCGCGAAGCCCTCGGCCATCGCCGCCGGATCGCCCGCACGGGCCACCGCCGTGTTCAGGAGCACTGCGTCATAGCCCAGCTCCATCGCCTGCGCGGCCTGCGACGGCAGTCCGAGGCCCGCGTCGATCACCAGCGGCAGATCGGGGAAATGCGCGCGCAAACTGCGCAGACCGTAGATATTGTTGAGCCCGAGCCCCGTGCCGATGGGCGCGCCCCAGGGCATCAGCACCCGGCACCCGGCCTCGATGAGCCGCTCGCACAGCACCAGATCCTCGGTGCAATAGGGGAAGACCGCGAACCCCTCGTCGGTCAGGATGCGCGCGGCCTCGACAAGGCCGAAGGGATCGGGCTGGAGCGTGTCGGCATTTCCGATCACCTCCAGCTTGATCCAGTTGGTATCGAAAAGTTCGCGCGCCATCTGCGCCGTGGTCACCGCCTCGCGCACCGAATGGCAGCCGGCGGTGTTGGGCAGGACATGCACGCCCAACTCCCGGATCATGTCCCAGAAGGCCTGCCCCGCGCGCTCGCCCCCCGCCTCTCGGCGCAGCGAGACGGTGGCGACGCCCGCGCCGGAACGGCGGAACGCCTGCGCCAGGATCGCGGGCGAGGGGTATTGCGCGGTGCCCAGCATCAGCCGCGAGGTGACTTCGGTCTCGTAGAAAACCGGCATTTCAGCCTCCCTGCCGTGGCGCGACGATCTCGACGCGGTCGCCGTCCCTGAGCGGCGTCGCGGCGCGCTGCGCGGCGGGCACGAAGCCTTCGTTCACCGCCGTCGCCACCTTGGCCCCGCCATGGCCAAGCTCTTCGAGCAGCGCGGCGAGCGTGGCTGCGCCCGTCTCTCGCGGGGTGCCGTTAACCGTGATCTTCATGGGCAAGCTCCGGAGTTGCGGTCTCTCCCGTCACCATCGCCGCGGTCATCCGCGCCAGCGCGGGCGACAGAAGGAATCCGTGCCGAAAGAGGCCGTTGACATGGATGACGCGCCCCTTGCGGGTGAGGCGCGGCAGGTTGTCGGGAAAGGCCGGGCGCGCATCGGCCCCGATCTCCAGCACCTCGGCCTCGCCGAAGGCGGGGTGGAGCGCATAGGCCGCCGAAAGCAGCTCCATCACCGAGCGTGCCGAGGCGCGGCCGCGCTCGCCGCTTTCGATCTGTGTCGCGCCCAGCATGAAGACCCCATCGCCGCGCGGCACGATGTAGAGCGGAAAGCGCGGATGCAGCAGGCGGACGGGCCGGGAGAGGCGCATATCCGCCGAACGCAGCACCACCATCTCGCCCTTGACGCCGCGCAGCTCGGGCAGGCTGTCCCGCGCCGCGAGGCCCCGGCAGTCGATCACCGGGCCATCGGGGGCCGCACCGGTCTGCTCGAAACGCGCGCCTGCCTCCTCCAGCCGCCTGCGCAGGTGCAGAAGGGCGGCGCGCGGGTCGATATGCGCCTCCGTCTCGAAGAAGAGCGCGCGGTCATGACGCTCGGCCAGATGCGGCTCCAATGCGGCCAGTTCCGCGCCCGTGACCGGCCGGTGTCCCTTGGTGCGCCTCGCGAAAAGGTCAAGCTCGCGCCGGTCGCGCTGCAGGGTCACGACGAGCGATCCCCGCCGGATCACCGCGACCCCCTGCGCCGCCCACCAGTCGGCGGCCTCCTGCCCCAGCCGCACCACGGGCTCCTCGGCGGAAAACCCCTCGCAGAAGGGCGCGAGCATCCCGCCCGCCCACCAGGAGCAGCCATGCGCGCCGGGGCCGGGCGCGGGATCGCTCAGCGTCACGGCGACGCCGCGCGCCGCGAGTTCGGTGGCAACGCACAGCCCCACCACGCCCGCGCCCCGGATCGTGACGGCCTCGGTCATGGCCAGACCTCGTGGAAGTGATGCACCGGGCCGTGACCATGGCCGATGGCGAGCCGGTCGGCGGCGCGGATCGCGGCGTGAAGCCAGCCATGGGCGCGGGTGACGGCCTCGGGCAGGGCCAGCCCCTGCGCGAGCCCCGCCGCGATGGCCGAGGCATAGCTGCACCCGGTGCCATGGGTGTTGCGCGTGGACAGGCGCGGCGCGTCGAGGCGGTGCATCCCTTCGGCGATCAGCCAGTCGGTGCAGCTCTCGCCCGTCGCGTGCCCGCCCTTCATCAGCACCGCCCGCGCGCCCAGTTCGCGCAGCCGCGCGCCCTGCGCCTGCATGTCGGCATCGCTCGCGGCCTCGGGCAGGCCGAGAAGCGCGGCCGCCTCTGGCAGGTTGGGCGTGAGAAGATCGGCGCGCGGCAGGAGATGCGTGACGAGCGCCGCGCGCGCCGCCTCGGGCAGAAGCCGCGCGCCGGACTTGGCCACCATGACGGGATCGAGCACCACCGGGCCGTCATAGCCCGCAAGCGCGCCCGCCACGGTCTCGATGAGCGTGGCATCGCCCAGCATCCCGATCTTGACGGCATCGACGCGGATATCGTCCAGAACGGCGGCGATCTGGGCCGCGACCATCCGGGACGGGATCGCGTGGACGGCGGTCACGGCCCGCGTGTTCTGTGCGGTGACGGCAGTGATCACGCTCGCGCCATAGACGCCGAGCGCCGAGAAGGTCTTGAGATCGGCCTGGACACCCGCCCCGCCGCCGCTGTCGGAGCCTGCGATTGTCAGTGCTGTCGCCGCCATGGACCACTCCCTTCGGATAGAGGGACCGGATGAGGGGCGCGCGAGGGCGTGCTGGTCTCCGTTCCCTACGCCGGTATCAGCCGGATCAGGTTCGATGGGTTGGCGCGCGGCCTCTCAGCCCCTTGCGGGGCACCCCAACGGATGTCTTTCAGATGTAGCAGCGGCCCCGGCCCCCTTCAAGGGGCAATGCGGAACAGGATATGTTGCAAACCGCCCGGCCCGCGCCCCGCCCGCACGTCAGGATGGGGCATGAGCCCCGGAATAGCCCTTGCGGGTCCGGTCACGCCCGCCTGCGCCGGCTGAGCGCGGGGGGCAGCCGCGCTGGCGCAGGCCCTCGGGGTCGAAGGGCGGGCGCTCGAGCACGCGCGCGCCATGCGGACGGCCCAGCAGCCAGACCTCGAGCGCCGTGCCGGGTTGGGCGAGACCGGCCTTGAGATAGGCCAGCGCCAGAGAGCGGCCCACCGTGTGGCCGTAGCCGCCGGAACTCACCTGGCCCGCGGGCGTGCCGTCGGGCAGGAAGATCGGCTCGCCGCCCGAGGCGTCGGCCTCGACCGTGTCGATTTCGAGCAGCACCATGCGTTCGCGGGCCGGGTGTCCGGCGATGGCGCGCCAGCCGTCGTGATTGAGAAAATCCTTGTCTGCGCGGATGAGCCCCGCCAGCCCGCATTCCTGCGGCCAGTATTCCGGCGAATAGTCGCGCCCCCAGCTGCCATAGCCCTTCTCGAGCCGCAGCGACATCAGCGCGCGGCTGCCCACGGGGCCCGCGCCGAGCGGTTTGCCCGCCTCCAGAAGCGCGGCGTAAAGCCGGGTCTGATCGGGTTCGGCAACATGAAGCTCCCATTCCAGATCGCCGGTGAAGCTCACGCGCAGCGCCACCGCCTCGACCCCGGCCAGGCGCGCGACATTGCCGGGCGTCGCCGTCGGCAGGACGGCGGCCAGGACCTCGGGCGGGGCGGTGTTGATGTTGAGGGTCGTGCCGGGCGGGAGCGCCGCGACAAGGGGCGCGAGGCGGGCATAATCCGCCTCGGTCATGCCGCGCACGAGCCGCAGCGATTCGATCCGGTCGATCGCCCCCGTCCCGACCGTGACCGGCACCGGCCGGTCGGCATAATCGGCGGGGCGCACCGGCCCGCGCGGCTGCACGACTCCCGCGATCTCGGGGCCGAGCGCGACCGGCAGAGGGGCGCGCTGGCCGACGGGCTGATCGGCGCGGGGGCGGGGGCGGGTGCATTTCTGGCGATCCGCTGGATCCATGCGGCCCTGCGCGGGCGCGAGGGGCTGGGTCTGGGCGATGTGAAGCGCATGGCCGGGATCGGCGCGGCGCTCGGCTGGGCGGCGCTGCCGCTCGTCGCGCTTATGGCCGCGCTCGCGGCTCTGGCGGTGGCCGGTCCGGGAAAAACGGCCCTGACTGCCGAGACCGAGATTCCCTTCGGTGCCTGCCTGGCCGCCTCGGCGGCCCTTCTCTGGATGGCGGCGGCCGCCTGACGCGGCCGTTCAACCCTTGCCATTCTCCGGCGGTGCGTGATCGCGGAAGAGCCGGCCCTGCGTCATGAAGAAGACGAAGATCGCCGCCGTCAGGCCGAAGGTCTTGAAATACACCCAGACCTCCTCGGTCTGTGTGCGCCAGATCGCCTCGTTGAGCAGCGCGAGCCCGAAGAAGAACAGCATCAGCCGCCGCGTGAGGATCATCCAGCCCCGATGGGTAAGCGGCATGACCCCCTCCATCACGACCTCGAGCCAGGACTGCCCGCGCATGAGGCCGATCCCCAGCACGCCCCCGAAGAGCAGGTAGATCAGCGTGGGCTTCATCTTGAAGAAGCGCGGATCGTTGAACCAGACCGAGAGCCCGCCGAAAACCACGATGAGGACCGCCGTCACCACCTGCATCCGGCTCAGATGCCCGGTCAGACGCCACAGCAGCCCCATTGCCAGAAGAAACACGGGAATGAACCCGGCGGTCACGACGATGAAGCCCGCATATTCGGTGCCGCCGATCTCGAACGTGCGGTCCTTGAGCCAGAGATAGGCCGCGAAGAACGCGAGGATGGGGCCGAATTCCAGCGCCGGTTTCATCCATTTCGGGGCAGGGGTCTCGGTCATGCGATGTCCTTTCTCAGCCGCCGAACTCAACTATCACCGCGCCGCCCGCGATCAACCCCATCAGCGCGATGCGGCGCGGCCCCACGGTCTCCCTCAGCACCAGCCAGCCGATGAGCGCGGCGAAGACGGTCGAGGTCTCGCGCAGCACCGCCGCCTCGCCCACCTTGTCGAGCCGCGTGGCCAGCATGATCGAGCCGAAGGAGAAGAACGCCACCAGCCCGCCCGAGATGCCGCGCAGCGCCAGGGGGCCAATCGCGGGCCGCGCGACCATGTTGCGCCAGCGCAGACCTGTAATCGGCAGGATGCTCATCCCGTCGAGGAAAAAGAACCACGCCAGAAAGGTGAAGGGATCGGCGGTGGCGCGGATGCCATAGGCGTCATAGGTGGTATAGAGCGCCACGAAAAGCCCCGTCGCCACGGCAAGGCCGAGCGCCAGCGGCATGGTTTCGCGCTCCAGCGTCAGCGTGCGCAGGTTGTAGACCGCAAGCCCGTAGATGCCGCAGAGCAGGACCGCCACCCCCGCCCATTGCCGCGGCGTGAACAGCTCACCGAAAATCAGCCACGCCCCGATCACCGTGAAGAGCGGCCCGGTGCCGCGCACCACCGGGTAGACGACCGTATAGGCGCCCTTGGAATAGGCCATGGCCTGCAAGACCTTGTAGCCGATATGGATGACGACGGCCCCGGCGAAGATCGGCCACATATGCGCCTCGGGCCAGGGCACGACGAATAGCGCGAAGGGGGCCGCCATGAGGCAGTAACTGAGGTCGATCGCCCCCCGGCTCAGCCAGGGATCGTGCTGCCCCTTCTGCAACGCGCCGAAGACCGCGTGCAGGAATGCCGCCAGGAGCGCCAGCGCCATGGCAAGGTGGCGGCCCGCCTCGGTGCCCTCCAGTGAGATAAGCCAGTCGCTCATCCGGCGCGGGTCATGCGGGGTCGAGTCCGGTCAGGGCGGCGGCGAATTCCTCGGGATCGAACGGCGAGAGGTCGTCGATCTGCTCGCCCACGCCGATGGCATGGATGGGCAGGCCGAACTTGTCCGCGAGGGCCACGAGCACGCCGCCGCGCGCGGTGCCGTCGAGCTTGGTCATCACAAGGCCCGAGACATCGGCGAGTTTCTGGAAAATCTCCACCTGGCTCAGCGCATTCTGCCCGGTCGTCGCATCGAGCACCAGAAGCGTGTTATGCGGCGCTTGCGCGTCCTTCTTGCGGATCACGCGCACGATCTTGGACAGCTCTTCCATCAGGTCGGCACGGTTCTGCAACCGGCCCGCCGTGTCGATCATCAGCAGGTCCGCGCCATCGGCCTCAGCCTTGGTCATGGCGTCGAAGGCAAGGCTTGCGGGGTCCGAGCCCTCGGGCGCGGTCAGCACCGGCACACCCGCGCGCTCGCCCCAGATCTGCAACTGCTCCACGGCCGCGGCGCGGAACGTGTCGCCGGCCGCGATCACCACCGATTTGCCCGCCGCCCTGAACTGGCTGGCGAGCTTGCCGATGGTCGTGGTCTTGCCCGAGCCGTTGACGCCCACGACAAGCACCACCTGCGGGCGCGAGGGGTAGAGCGGCATGGGACGCGCCACGGGGGTCATGATGCGGGCGATCTCGGCGGCCAGCAACGCCTTGATCTCGCGGCTCGAAAGCCGCTTTCCCATGCGCCCCTCGGCAAGGTTGGCCACCACGCGCTGCGCCGTCTCCACGCCCATGTCGGCCCCGATGAGCAGGTCTTCGAGGCTTTCGAGCATGGCATCGTCGAGCACGCGGCGCGCGGCCTCCGGCCGGTCGCGCCCGGCGAGGCGGCCAAGCAGGCCGGGCCGCTCCGGGGACGGTGGTTCGGGCACCGCGATCTCGGGCGCGCGGATTTCGGCGGACGGCTCCGCCGCTTCCTCGACAATCGCCTCGAGCCCCTCGTCGAGCTTCGACGAGGACTTGAACAGCCGTTCCTTGAGCTTCGAGAAAAACGCCATGCGACCTCCCGTCAGGTGCGTCGATCCCTACTGCGGATCGGCGGCGGATGGAAGGGTTGCGCGGCTCAGATCTCCTCGGGAAAATGGCGCATGGTCAGGCGGATCGGGTTTGGCGCGGCCTGTCCCAGCCCGCAGATCGAGGCGTCCGACATGGCCTGGCACAGGTCCTCGAGCAGCGGCTGATCCCAGTGGTCGGCCTGCATGAGCTTGACCGCCTTCTCGCAGCCGACCCGGCAGGGCGTGCACTGACCGCAGCTTTCATCCTCGAAGAAGCGCAGCATGTTGAGCGCGGCGGCGCGCGCGCTGTCATGGTCCGAAAGCACCACCACCGCCGCCGAACCGATGAAGCTGCCATGCGGTTGCAGCGTGTCGAAATCGAGCGGGATGTCGTCCATCGAGGCGGGCAGCAGGCCCGAGGACGGCCCGCCGGGCTGATAGGCCTTGAATCTGTGGCCGTCGAGCATGCCCCCTGCCGCGGCGATCACGTCGCGGATGGTGGAGCCTGCGGGCAGGAGGTGAACGCCGGGGGTCTTCACCCGCCCCGAGACGGAATAGGAGCGCAGCCCCTTGCGGCCGTTCTTCTCGACCGTGTTCAGGATTTCCGGCCCCTCGCGCAGGACGCGCGTGACCCAGTAGAGCGTTTCCACGTTGTTGACGAGCGTGGGGCGGCCGAAGAGGCCCACCTGAGCGACGAAAGGCGGGCGGTGGCGCGGCAGCCCGCGCTTGCCCTCGATGGATTCGAGCATCGCCGATTCCTCGCCGCAGATATAGGCACCTGCGCCGCGGCGCAGCTCGACATATCCCGGCGGGACGAGAGTTTCTTCCTCCAGCACCTTGATTTCACGCCGCAAAATCTCCAGAACGGCGGGATATTCGTCACGCATGTAGATGAAGCAGCGCTCGGCCTCCACCGCCCAGGCCGCGATCAGCATTCCTTCAAGAAAAACATGAGGTTCGCGCTCAAGATAAAAGCGGTCCTTGAAGGTGCCCGGCTCGCCCTCGTCGCCATTGACGGCAAGGTAGCGCGGCCCCGGCTCGGCGCGCACGAAACCCCATTTCCGCCCCGAGGGGAAGCCTGCGCCACCAAGCCCGCGCAGCCCCGCATCGAGCAGGGTCTGCTGCACCGTCTCGAAATCGCCGCCCGCGCGCAGGGCGCGCAGCGTGGCATAGCCGCCACTTGAGGCATATTCCGCAAGCCTCTGATAATCCGGGATATGTGCATGGGTGTCGCCCGCCGCGATGGCGGCCTGCACCTTTTCCGGCGTGGCGTGGTCGATATGGTTGTGGCCCAGTTCGAG
>MDTD01135809.1_pt1 | contig 28727 bp, 24 predicted proteins | sample 811221 | NCBI WGS metagenome assembly MDTD01 (sample SAMN05326646, study PRJNA326480) | marine metagenome | isolation source: seawater | place: Pacific Ocean: South West | collected 2011 | reverse complement strand
TGCCCTCATAGAATTTTACGAAAAGGAGAAGAGCATCGAACGCGAGAAAGTCGTCGAGGCTCTTGAGAATGCCTTCTTGTCTGCCTACCGAGGTATGGTGCCAGGCGCCGAGGATATCGAGGAACTCCGTGCAGAGGTTGATACTAAAAACGGAGAAACCCGAATTTTTGCGACTCTTCGGGTGGTGGCAGATGACGATCATCAGGATAAATTCAACGAGGTCCCGGTTGGCCTTGCGCGCAAAAAACATCCAGAGGCAGCATTGGACGATCCGCTGGAATTCAATGTTACACCGCCAAACTTTGGAAGAATTGCGGTCCAGAGAGCGAAGCAGACGATGATGCAGCAGCTGCGTCAGGCGGAGAAGGAAATGATCTATGACGAGTTCAAGGATCGTGCTGGGGACATCGTCGGAGGATCCGTGCGACGTTTCGAAAAGAACGACGTCATGATAGATCTTGGAAAGTTCGAAGCCAGAATGCCGTCGCGGGAGAGGGTGACTACTGAGGACTACAACGTCGGTGACCGGATCAGGGCATATGTCGTATCCGTTGATAACGAATTCAGAGGCCCGGAAATCATTCTCTCCCGGAGTCACCCTAATTTCGTGAGACGCCTTTTTGAGGCCGAGGTAAGCGAAATCTCAGATCATACTGTCGAGATTCGCGGGATCGCCCGGGAGGCAGGTTACCGGACCAAGGTCGCTGTCTTCAGCCACGATGAAAAGGTTGATCCGGTAGGGGCCTGTGTCGGATTGCGGGGAGCACGGGTGAAAAATATCGTCAGGGAGCTCAATAACGAAAAGGTGGATATTATCCGCTGGAGCGACGAGCCTGAAGCGTTTGTCACTGATGCTCTCAAGCCTGCCTTGATCCGCTCCATTACTCTCGACGAGGAGAACAAGGTGATCAATGTCACGGTGGACGAAGAAGATTTGAGTAAGGCGATAGGTCGTCGAGGCCAGAATGCACGGCTGACATCCAAGCTGGTTAATTGGGACGTGCAGGTCCGGAAGGATGAGAGCCAGCACGAGCAGTTTGAGGCACGTGTCACTGACGCCGCCATGGGGCTGGCCGATGAACTCGGGGTTGATCCTCGGGTTGCAGATAAACTGTATCGCGCAGGAGGTGTCTCGGCTGACATGGTCATGCAGATGCCGGCTAATTATATCGCCCAGTCCATCGAGTCTACCGAAGATGCCGCTCAAGAAATTCTGGCCAAGGCTCGAGCTGCGAGTGGGGGCTCGGCTGGAGAAGTAGCCACGGAAGCTGCAGATCAGAAGGCTGTTGAAACATCAGAAAGTGCACCATCCGCTGATCCGGATCAACCGGGTGATTCCGACAAACCTCTCGCTCCATCCGAAGAAGACTAATAGAATAGGAGACGCGTAAGTTCCAGATTACCACCATGCCAGACAAGGGCGATAGCGACAAGAAAAAGGAGGTGCTCGACTTGGTCGATGGACCCAAGAAGCCGTCGCGCCGTGAAAGGCAGCGGGCTCAGGCATCTGAGCAGAAGACCGTGCAGGACAGGAAGGATGAAGCTTTGGACATCCTTGATGAGGGTGAGCAGAAAAAGACGGCGGTGAGGAAAACAGAAAAATCGGGGAAGAAGCAGCTTCCAAGCATATCAAAGCTTGCAGAGGAAGAGGATGTTGATTTTGCGGCCCCTGTGGATCCGGGTGGGACCGGGGAAGAGGTCGAGGTTGGAAGTGAAGCCGGGATTGTTGAAGGAAACACCATAAGCATCAAGCCGCCGATTATTGTCAGCGTGCTGGCAGAGATGATGGGGCTGAAGCCTTTTGAGATCATGGCAGATCTCATTGCCTTGGAGGTTTTCGTCGCCCCAAATCAGGCCATTGAACCCGAGATTGCAGAAAAAGTCTGCGAGCAGCATGGATTTGTCTTTGAACGAGAGAAGCGGGAAAAGGGTGGCGGGGTCCACAAGGTAGAGGAAGTTATTGAGGAGCCTGAGCCTGAGGAGGACGAGCCAGCCGAGAAGCTTGAGTTACGGGCGCCGATCATCACTTTCATGGGACACGTTGATCACGGGAAAACGTCCCTCCTCGATTATCTGCGTAAATCAAAAGTTGTAGACGGAGAAGCCGGTGGGATTACGCAGCACATCGGGGCCTACCGGGTCGAGCATGAAGGGCACCCCATCACTTTTATTGATACCCCCGGGCACGCGATTTTCACTGAAATGAGGGCGCGGGGGGCGGATGTCACCGACATCATCGTCCTCGTCGTGGCAGCTGATGACGGGATAATGCCCCAGACAAAAGAGGCAATAAGTCATGCCAAGGCTGCTGGAAAGACCATCATCGTCGCAATCAACAAGTGTGATGTTACCGGGGCCGACCCCATGCGGGTTAAAACGCAGCTCATGGAGCATGACCTCATGTCCACAGATCTTGGAGGTAAGACAGAGGTCGTTGAAGTTTCTGCGATCACGGGACAGGGAATGAATGAGCTGGCCGAGCTCATGGCTTTGCAGGCTGAGGTTCTGGAACTCAAGGCCAACCCTGAAGCAAATGCTCGGGCCGCAGTTATCGAAGCAGAAATTCAGCCGGGCAAGGGTCCGACAGCTACTGTTGTAGTCGAAGCTGGCACTCTTAGAGTCGGAACTCCCTTCATCTGCGGGCCCTACGCCGGGAAGGTGAAGTCGTTGCTCAATGACCGGGGTGAGCAGGTGAAGAAGGCTGGTCCAGCAACTCCGGTAGAAGTCCTTGGATTTGCCGAGCTGCCAAACGTTGGAGATGAGCTCGTCGCGATGGAGAACGAGCGAGCGGCCAAAAAACTCAGCGACGAGCGTCAGCTTGAGCTCAGGCAAAGCCGACTGGAGCGACCTAAAAAGAGTCGCATGGAGGATATGCTGGCGCGCGTCGAGGGCGGGCAGAAGGCAGAGCTCAAAATTATCCTGAAGTGCGATGTTCAGGGATCAGTCGAGGCAATCAGGGGCGCGATCGGGGATGTTGAATCAGACAAGGTGGATGTTAATTTCATCCATGCAGCAGCGGGTTCGGTTAGCGAATCTGATATTCTTTTGGCGAGCAGTGCCGATGCGGTAGTCCTTGGGTTCAATATCAAGGTCGAGAGCAATGCCGTGAAGGCGGCCAAAAGGGAAGGCGTTCAGGTTAAGCTTTACTCGATAGTGTATGAGCTTATCGATCAAGTGAAGGACGCCATGCTTGGCTTGTTGGAGCCTGAGCTCAGGGAAAAGATTCTGGGACATGCAGAGGTGAAACAGGTCTTCAAGGTGAAGCGGGGTCGTGCGGCGGGTTGCCTTGTTGCTGATGGAAAGGTCACTCGGACAGCACATGCCCGTGTAATGCGGGATGGAACTCCGGTATTTGACGGGAAGATGTCCACCCTGCGGCGTATTCAAGACGATGTGGAGGAGGTAAAACAGGGTATCGAGTGTGGAATTCGTCTGGGAGAGTTTAATGAGTATGAAGAGGGTGACGTAATCGAGTGCTACGATCTGGAGAAAATCAATCAGACGCTCTAGAGAGCTGTTCTGTCCGGAATTTTTGGGAGAAACATACGGTGGCCATGTCGAGGCGTATGGATAGAGTAAATGAGCTGCTCAAGCGCGAGATCAGTAGTGTTCTACAGCGAGATTTTGAGTGGAAGGGTCTACTGGTCACAGTGAACTCTGTTGAAGTCGCCCAAGATCTTAAGGATGCGAGAGTGTATGTGGGTGTTCTTGGCGGCCATCAGGAAAAAGTCATCGAGCGGCTAAATGGTGAAAGAGGTGCTATTCAGGGTCGCGTCATGAAGAGGGTGATTTTGAAGAACACGCCGGTCCTCAGGTTTGTGGGAGATGACTCAGTTGTTCGTGGAGTTGATATTGTCAATCTACTCGATGAGGTTGCGGAGCTACCTGTTGCACCTCCCCTGAAGGAGGGCGAAGACGAGCCAGAATTTAAGGAGTAAATTCGCTCTTCCCGGCAACGGATGGAAAGGCCTTGACGCCTCATTGCCACAATAAAGTTTTCATTCGGGCTGTCCGGGATAAAGCAGGACATCGCCCCGTGACGTGAACTGATGAGAAAGAACTAAAAGGGGACTAGGTTGGTGGGAATCCCAGTTTTGCTTGCGATCGAGCAGGTGGCGTAGACAATCCGCCGCCTTCCCCCCGCACGTTCCAACCGTTCATGGGTCAAAAGATCACAGCGTCTCATCTTTCCGAGATTGTTTCAAAACACGAGAATTTCGTGCTCTTGAGCCATGCGCGCCCCGATGGGGATGCAATTGGTTCGGTGGTTGCACTCAAGGCGGTTCTTGAAGAGCTGGGCAAGAACGTGGTGGGTTTGAATGAAGACCCGGTGCCTGATAATCTTCGTTTCATGAGAGGGTCGCAGGGTGTCCAATGCCCCTCCGGGTCACTGGATGCAGAGGTGGTCATCGCGTTGGATACTGCAAACAGGGAACGGCTGGGAGAAAGGTGCCTCGATTCGCTGTCAGGGGACCAGATCTGGGTCAACATAGATCACCACATTTCGAATGAGAAATATGGTGATTACTGGCTGATTGATGTAAGATCAGCGGCGACGGCGGAAATCCTTTATGCGATCATCAGGGAGCTCAACTGGCCTCTCCCGGACATAGCCCGGGATGCTCTCTATGTTGCGCTTTCCACAGATACGGGATCTTTCCAATACTCCAATACGTCGGGACGTTCTCATAAAATGGCAGCTGATCTTGTTGAGCAGGGCCTTGATGTGGTAGCCCTCACATCACGTCTGTATCACGATTACCCCTTGCGGAGAGTGGAGCTTTTGAGGTGTCTTCTGGAGACAATGCAGTTGAGTGATGACGGTAGGATAGCATGGTGGACCCTGTCACGAGGCACCAAGAAAAGAATAGGGATACAGGCTGGTGATGGTGAAGGGTTGATTGATGTATTACGTGCCATTCAAGGAGTCTTGGTCTGTGGATTCATTGAGGAAATGGATGATGGTAAAATCAGATTTTCGCTACGATCCAAGAATTCTTCCGTCAACGTGTGTGACATATGCGCTCAGTTTGGTGGGGGTGGCCATGCCCTTGCGGCAGGTGCTAAGACAGCCGGTCCTCTAGATGAAGCGGTCTTGCGCTTTGTTGAGGTAACCCAGAAAGCTCTTCCTTCTCGCAAACTATGAATAACCCTAATACTGCTCCGAGTGGAGTTTTGCTTGTTGATAAGGATCCCGGGATGACCTCCCACGACGTTGTTGCGATCGCACGGCGATCGATGGGGATCAAAAAAATTGGACACTGTGGAACACTGGATCCGATGGCGACTGGGCTCCTCATGCTGGTGGTTGGACGCGCTACGAAGATACAGGACCTCCTGATGAGTGAGGATAAGCAATACGTAGGAACCATTACGCTGGGAGCGACTACGACAACTCAGGATGCCGAAGGAGATATTGTTGAAGAAAGGGAGGTTGGGTCTCCGGGTGATGAGGCCATCCGGGCAGCCTTTGAAAAATACTCCGGAAACTTTGAGCAGATGCCTCCCATGGTATCAGCTATAAAGAAGGATGGTGTTCCTCTATATAAGCTGGCACGGAAGGGCAAAGAGGTAAAACGGGACCCCCGTCCCGTGTATGTCACGGATTATGAGCTGACGAGAGTTTCGCTTCCGGAAATCGATTTCACGGTGAATTGCTCCAAGGGGTTCTATGTTCGGAGTTATGCGCATGATATTGGTGCCACTCTGGACTGTGGCGGACATTTGTCGGCCCTGCGAAGGACCCGTTCGGGTGAGTTCACTCTAGAGCGCGCGGTCGGGGTGAAAGCCTTGAAGTCCGGACGAGCCGAGGAACTGATCAATTCGATGGTTAGCCTGGCTGAAATCTCTCTGATGCGGGGAGCTTAACGCCTTTCAGGAAAAAGGAGTGACTCGTTGTTCGACCATCGCTGAGCTCGCGGATGTCGGTAATCCCCTGCACCTCGCGATGGGTGTTTTCGATGGACTCCATCTTGGTCATCAGGCGGTTATCAAGGCTGCAGTAAATGGTGCTGAAATCAGCGGCGGAATTCCGGGTGTGCTGACCTTTGAGCCTCATCCCATTCAGGTAATCTCTCCTGAGAATGCCCCGCGGCGAATTTTTTCTTCTTTAGAGCAAAAGGAGCTTCTACTCGATTCGTTCGGTATCGAGGTTCTGTTGGTTTTACACTTTGACCAAGATCTGGCTCGTCAGACTGCTGCTGCTTTTACCGAGAGCCTGCTGGCAGTGCCTGGCTTACGACAGGTAGTAGTGGGAGAAGATTGGAAATTCGGGAAAGGGCGACAGGGGACGGTGGCATTTCTCCGCTCCTGCAGTGGGGACTACAACGTCAAGGTCGAGGAGATACCTGCGGTCACATGTCGAGGAGAGAGGATCAGCAGTACACGCCTAAGAAGGGCCTTGCGTGACGGGCATCTCGGTTATGTACGCGAAATGCTTGGCCGATCGTACAGTGTGCTGGGTACGGTCGTACGCGGAGAGCAGTTGGGCAGAAAGCTGGGAGCACCCACTGCCAATATCCTGGTAGGTGATCAGCAGCTTCCGCCTGACGGAGTGTATGCGGTTTTGGCCCGGATCAAGGGAGAGAGGGGAGAGCGAAAAGCGGTGGCAAACCTAGGAATAAGGCCCACCGTCGGGGGAGCACGGCGGCAGCTGGAGGTGCATCTCCTGGATTTTGAGGGGAGCCTCTATGGTGAACATCTCGAGATAATCTTTGGCCGTAAGATCCGCGGAGAGCAAAAGTTTCAGGGCTGTGCCGAGTTGCAGGACCAGATCCAGAAGGATCTTGAGGAGGTGAGAAGGCTCTTTCAGGTGAACGAGGCTGAGGTGAAACCCAACGACCACCTCGATATTGGAGGCAATTAAAAAGTACCGTTAAGCTTTCTTCCAATCCAGAAGATCGCCAGTAGCCCCATAAGGCCCGCCGCAGCATACCATTTGTCCCACTGTGATTCCGGAATGATCTGCGGGCGGGGTTCGGGAAGGTCATAGATCTCCTGAGCGAGGATCTCCAGCTGGGAGGCTTCGACGACTCGTCCTCTAGAAACACGCGAGAGCTCTTCCAGGACATCAGGGCGCGCTGGGTGGCCTGTCTTCTCAATCTGCGCGCCCTCCGCGATAATTCTTGTTTTTACGGCGCCTTCTTCGCTTTCAGAGGTGCGGGCCGCGATGATCCAGTCACCAGGCATGGTGACCTTGAAACGCCCTGTGAATGAGCCCCAGGTTCCGTCCTCTCTGGCTAGCTCAAACCTCCGGACGCTCCCATCAGGGGCGGTGAGATCAATTAGAACGGATCCTTCTTCTAAGGGGGCGCCGTTCTCCTGAAAGGCGTTGGCATTGATTGTTACATTTTCACCCGGCAATGGACGCTCCGGAGTAAAATAAAGCCGGACTCGCTCACCAGCCGCCATGTTTCTCTGGTAAGACATCCATCGCGCGACCTGACCCCAGAAGCGATAATGGTAGAGATCCTCAACTCCCCGACGCCACCGCCAGGCGGAATCGATGCCCATGAAAAGAACTTTGCCGTTGCCAGCTCGACTAGTGACAATGAGCGGTATGCGGTGTCCGTATTTGGGGTGTCGCCGGTTGGCATGAACGGCGAGAACTTCAGTTCCACTCTTGGCCCGGACCACAGGGGCATGCCAGTAAAAGCCGGGAAGGCTCCGCCATATATTGGGGTTTTCCTCTTCGGTATCACCAAGCATCGTCAGAAGTGAGCTTCGGCCCTCGGAGGTGAGGGAGAGGGGAGAGTCAGTCGCCTCTTCCTGGCCGCTTTTGAGAGCCTCGTCGAGCACCACGGGTATCAATCCTCCGAGCTCATTATCGAGCAGGCTGAACTGATTTCCCTGCCAGCCTGGAATGAAGACAACACCAGATGCTTGGTTTTCAACTAGCCCCCTGAGTAATTCGGCTTGCTCCGCGGTCAGCATTCCCTCGCCGACTCCAACATCTCCGACGAAAATTACATCGTATTTCTGAAGCTCTTCGAGTTTGTCGGGGAAAGCCGTGATGTAATCCGGCCCGTCGCCTTGCCCAAGCTGCGGGTGGAGCAGAAGACAATCTACATCAACGCCCGGATCTCTTGATAGAGCATTCCGGATGAATCGATATTCCCAGCGAGGTAAAGTCTCGATAATGAGAGCTCGAATAGATTCTGGGCGGCCTGCAATATTAAATCTGCGACTGTTGTTTTCCTCTACCAGCTCACCATCCGCGAATGGGATGGAGAGTTCCAGTGTGGAGCTGCCCTCTTTTTGCAGGCGCCAGAGGATCGCATCATAGTGTGTGCTTCCCCGTGGAATCGTTATGTTCTTGGTCTTTTCCACTCCCGCCTGATCCCGAATCCTAACGATGGTTCGGACATCGCGATCCAGAGAGGATTCGATAGTGAACGGGATCTGGATGTTTTCTCCAATGATGCCATATGTTGGAGCCTTCACTGCAAGAAGATCCAGATCTGGCAGGCGCTTAGGAGCGCCGGTAACTACCGAGAAAAGAGGAATATCCTGTAGACGCATTTTTTGTGCGGCAGCAACTGGCGCTGGTTTCTCCCGGGCGTTCCAGTCGCCGTCTCCAATCATGATGACAGCACGAAGGTCTGGACGGTTCTCGATCCGGTCGGAGAGAGCGGAGTAGATGTCGGTCACGGCAAGGGAACTCGCCTCCCTGTCATCATCGTCCGGAGCCTTTGAAAATGATTCGACGGATACCCGATGTTTCCCTTCCTTTTCCAGAATTTTCCAGAATTCAGTTGCAAGAATTGCCTCGGAGACTTCCTTGCGAGTTACGATCTTTCCGGTTCCGTTCTTTTGCCCCGGCAGTCGGGCGTCTGCCGTAGACATGGATCCTGACTCATCGTGGAGAATGATGATCTCCGGTTGTTTGACTGGCTCTATGGTTTTTCTCCATTCAGGGTTGAACAGGAAGAATACGGTGACTGTCGCACAGATAAGACGGAGTAATTCCAGAAGGCCAGTTCGTCCTGGTCTTGCACTCCTTTTGAGAGAGACAATACAAAGAAGGAGAATGAGCGACCAAGCAACCAGGCCCACTACAAAAATGGGCAATGGTGCGCTGAAGTAGAGGCTTTCAATGTTGAAACTCACGTCAGGGTCTGGGGTGAGGGTGCGCTGCTGGCCGCGGCTCGGCGTGGTTGAAGGCAGAGGAGAGCTTCCATAATGAGAAAGAGGAGCATAGCGATCAGGAACCAGCGCCAGACCGGTCGAGAGAGGCTGTTGCCTCCAGATGCGTCCTGCTCCTCAAGGAGGCTGTAACCGGTATCAGCGAGGGAGCTTTCCAAATCCGCGTCAGTGAGAGCTTCAAGAGAATCCTCTCCCAAAGGCCGGTTCGTGGCTATAAGACGTTCTCCAAGGCGGTATACGCCCGCCTCAAAATCAGCATTCTCAGAGTCAGTAATTTCTTGATAGGAGTCTACTCTGGTTCGAATTTCCTCTTCAGCCGGGAGAGAAGACTCTTCCCCTGCCACCGCGAAAAAACTGGCTCCGATACGACGGCTGCCTTCCTCCAGACTACGTTGCAGAGCAACAAGATGAAGGGCGGTCTGCTCAAGGTTGGACCACGTATAGCTGGGCAAGGTGGAAAGAAACAGCACTTGTCCTGCTTCAATCACGCGGCGAGCCAGCAGCGGTTCACCATTGACCCAATTTGCAAGCGCCGTGTAATCGCCAGTGATCCCGCGACGTTTGATGGCACGAATGCGGTCTATTGGAAGAGGAGATCCGTCAGAAGCATCCCGAAATGCTCCATCTCCCCGTTCCCAATCCTTTACGATAAAATACTTGTCGCTGGGAGCCTCTTTGAGATCTCCCCATGAGAGTCCGCCAAATGAGGATTCTGAGTCCTCGGAAGGAGGCAGGAAGAGAACAACTCCACCGCTTTTCACATAGTCAAACAGCTGATCGGATAAAGGTGGGTCGGGGATGGGAGCTTTCCAGACGATAAGAGAGGCGGAATCGAAGTTAGCCTGATAGGCAAGCTCTGGACTTCGAGTAATTACCTGCTGATTGGCGAAACCCGGGGCCAGAGCAGTCGTGAGAGCTTTGAGAGTTTCTTCGTCGGTTGAGCTCTCGGCAATGAGGCAGGATTGCACCGGAGCTTCGTCGCCATAGGCGTAGTAGGATACGTTGTTTCTCTTGTTGGCATTGTCATTGATGGAAACCCAGCCATAGCCCTGCCCGGACGTCCCTGTCAGCGCGATACGTTTCCTGAAAGATTGACTCTGTCCGTTGAAGGCAACTTCGCTACCTGAGCGAGCTCCCATGTGGTCCACATTGACTGTGACGTTCGTAGGCCCGTTGTCTTCCTCCCGCTGCAGCTCGAGATCAAGAACGAGCTCTCCGGACTCTCTGCGAGCAGAGGCAACCCGGATAGAAAAATCGTTTCGCTCGCGGCCATTAAGAGCGAGGATTCGAACCTTGATTTGAAAGTCCTCCTCATTCAGGGAGGACCGAAAAGCCTCCCAGCGGCTGTCATCCGGGGCCCAGTTTTCTCTCTGGAGGTCTGAAGCGACCCAGATCTCACTGCGTCCTGCCTTCGCTTCCTTGAGGTAATCCAGAGCGTTAATAAGCATGCCAGGAATATCTGCTCCGGAGTCGGTCGGAGCTGTGAAGGAGAGTTCGGGAAGAACATCGGGGGAGGGAACCTCCTGTGCCTTCCCCGTCGCGCTATCGATCACGACGAGGCGCGCACCCTCGAGTTCATTCATGGCCCCTGCGACCTTGGTGAGAACACTCTTCCGCTTGGTTACTTGAATATCCTTTTCTGACCGCTCCATGCTGGCGGACCGATCCAGAATGAGGACCACAGTTTCGACCTGTCCACCTCCCCAGCCAAGGAATCCACCTGCCAGTGGTCGTGCGATAGCAAAGACGAGCGCCGCTACAGCAAGGGAACGCATGAGGAGGATAAGGATATGCTTAAGCCTTTTCTTGCCTCGGGAATCTCTCGTGGCCTTAAGCAGGAACTGCATTGCTCCCCACTCCACGGTGCGAAATCTTCTGCGGTTCAACAGATGGATGATTACCGGAATAGAGACCGCGAAAAGTCCCCAGAGCATGGCCTGTTGGAGGAAGGTCATTTTTTCCCTTTTTTCGGCAAACGGTTTGTCAGGAAGTCGCGGAGGACTTCTTCATAGTCCTGATCTGATGTTACGAGGTGGTAGTCGGCCCGCACGTCATGGCAGCTTGCTTCGATATTCATCAGAAATTCCCGGATTGCGGCTGTGTATTCGTCAGCGATCAGGTTAGGCTCGGCAACGACCGTAGTGCTATCTTCGAGGTCGACAAAACGATGGGGTCTTGTGAAATCAAAGTTAATTTCCTGGGGATCCATGAGATGGAAGACAGCCACGTCATGTTTTCTGTAGCGAAGGTGCTGAAGAGCATCAGCAAAGGACTGGGTATCGCAGAAGAGATCGGACAGGACGATAATTAGTGCCCGTTGGGCGACTTTTTCGGCGACAGTGTGGAGGGCATCGACCAATCCGGTTTCACCCTTGGGGGCGAGCGTGCCGAGAACCTCAAAAAAGTTCTGAAGGTGGGCAGGACGCCTGCTGGGCGGCAGTTCCAGATGAAGAGTCTCATCGCAGCATGAAAGGCCTGCCGCATCACCTTGGTTGACGAGAAGGTAGGCCATGGTGGCAGCGAATCTGCGGGCGAATTGAATCTTGGACTCAAACTCCCCGGAGGAGTATTTCATCGACCCGCTGCAATCGACGACAAAATAGGCGCGCAGGTTGGTGTCTGCCTCAAATTCCTTTATGTAGTGACGATCGCTACGGGCGTATGCCTTCCAGTCCAATCTCCGGGTGTCATCACCCGGAACGTATTTACGATACTCAGCGAACTCAACTGATGACCCCCGATGTGGTGAACGGTGCTTGCCGACAACGTTGCCTACCATCGCGAGTCGGGCCTCAACCGGCAGAGCGCCAAGCCGAGAAAGGACGTCCGAATCTAGAAAGTCGTATTTCACGACCCGTGATAGTTCTCGAATTTGTGAATGCTCATTATAGAGGGGTATACGCCTCCTGAGGCCCAGCCGGGCCTTAATCCTCTCGCATTTCCTCGATCAAGCGCTCAACGACTCTTTTGGAGGTCATTCCCTGGCTTTCCGCGGCAAAGTTGGTGATCACCCGGTGCGTCAAAACCGGGACTGCAACAGCTTCGATATCCTCAAGAGAGGCCATATAGTTACCCCGAAGAGCCGCGCGTCCTTTTGCTCCAAGCACGAGATATTGCACAGCCCGTGGACCGGCGCCCCAACCTACATACTCCTTGATCCAAGAAGGAGCATCATCGGAGTTCGGTCTAGTTTTCCTTACGAGTTCAACCGCGTAGTCATAGATGTGATCGGGAACGGGCATCCGGCGTACGAGTTTCTGAAACTCGAGAACCTCCTGACCTGTAATCAAGGCGCTCAGTCTGTTGCGGTCTGCGCCGGTGGTTTCGCGTGCAATCCGGCGCTCCTCATCTTCCGACGGATAGTCGACTTCTACGAGAAACATAAAGCGGTCAAGCTGTGCTTCGGGAAGAGGATAAGTGCCCTCCTGCTCGATCGGGTTCTGGGTCGCCAGAACAAAGAAAGGTTGATCAAGGTCGTAGGTGTGGCCGAGAGCGGTAACCTTGTTCTCCTGCATGGCCTCAAGAAGAGCAGATTGTGTCTTGGCAGGCGCCCGGTTAATCTCATCCGCAAGAAGGAGGTTTGCGAAGACCGGGCCCTTGATATACTCGAACTCCCGCTTCCCTGTAACCGCACTTTCCTGGATGATGTCCGTTCCAGTGATATCAGCGGGCATCAGATCGGGGGTGAATTGGATTCGGCTGAAGGAGAGATCCATGCACTCACCCACGCTCGATACGAGCAGGGTCTTGGCCAGCCCTGGCACACCCATCAGGAGTGCATGTCCTCGCGAAAAAAGACAGATGGCGAGCTGCTCAACTACCTCCTCCTGCCCGATAATTACCTTGGCTAGTTCTTCCCGCAGGGCTTGGTAGACCTTCCCAAGCTCGTCGATTGCGGCAACATCGTCCGGGGGCAGGGTAGTTGCCTCCTCCGGAGCCTTTTGTTTTTCAGGAGAATCCTGAGCTTCGTCGTCTGGTAGAGGATCTTCGGGATCGGGGGTGTCAGCGGGTGCGGAAGCCATGAAGTTTGCTTTAGTTGAGTAACGATGAAGGACGCTACCGACCCCCGTTATTTTGTCTAGCGGGGATTCCTGTGGAGAGGACTCTCTCTGAGAAAGGGGTTAGTTTCAGGACTAATTCGACCTGTTATGGAGGCTCGATTAGAGCGTAATCACCCATAGCAGGGCTTCGGTGCTCCCAGCTGGGGGTCTTGAACCCTATAAAATTGAGGATTTCCACTTGCCAGCAAGGGCAACTCTGATAAATAGCTCGCCCCTTTCGCGTCAGGGCCAATGGCGCGGTCACAACGGCTTATCAATACATGGCACGAATTTTTGGAATTGAAATACCTAACGAGAAGCGGATCGAAGCTTCTCTCTGCTACATATACGGAATCGGAGCTACCAGTTCCCTGAAGATCCTTGAGCAGGCCGGAGTCGACAATAATTTGCGCACGGGTCAGCTGTCTGAGGACCAGCTCGTGAAGATCGCTCAGGTGATTCAAAGCCAAGGGATCGCCATTGAAGGTGATCTCCGGCGCGAAAAGCAGTCCGCGCTGAAGCGGCTTGCTTCAATCAACTGCTATCGCGGACAACGCCATAAGCGAGGCCTGCCAGTCCGAGGACAACGGACAAGGACAAATTCCAGAACGAGGAAGGGCCGGAAGAAGACAGTCAGTAGTAAAAAATAGGGACTGCCACGTATTATTAAACTTTGTTGAAACCCACCATGGCTGAGGAAGAAAACAACGCACCCGAGACTCCGGAGACAGAGCCGGAGAAGGACAATACCGTAGTCGAGGAGGCTCCTGCCGCTGAAGTTGCGTCAGAAGAGACTCTGGAAGATGGAGGCCAAGAAAGTGCACCTGTGGACGCTGACAAAGCGGAAGCAGAAGAAGGCGCTGATGAGTCGAAGGAAGGTGATCCAGAAGACAAGAAGAAAGACGAGAAGAGGGACATCTTCGCCGAGATCATGGGCGAGGAGGCTGCCGACGCGGTCAAGATCCACAAGGCTAAGTCGAGTAAGAACGTCTCAAAGGGTATTGTTCACGTTGCAGCGACATTCAACAATACGATGGTAACGGTGACGGACGAAACCGGCAATACCATTGGATGGTCCAGTGCCGGCAAGATGGGCTTCAAAGGTTCCAGAAAGAGTACTGCCTACGCCGCTCAGGTAGTTTCACAGGATGCCTGCCGTCAGGCCATGGGCCACGGCCTTAAAGAGGCAGAGGTCAGGGTGAAGGGGCCAGGAGCAGGGCGCGAGTCCGCAGTTCGCGCTGTGCAAGCGATTGGCATTGAGGTTTCAGCTATTAACGATGTCACTCCGATCCCGCACAACGGGTGTCGGCCGAAAAAAGCGCGCAGGGTTTAGAGAATTCAGCGACTAAATCAAACAAACTATCTTCTCATGGCACGCTACACAGGTCCAAAAGACAGAATCAGTCGCCGCTTTCTGGTGCCGTTGTTCGGCTCCTCACGAGCTCTTGAGCGTCGTAACTACCCGCCCGGCCAGCATGGCTTGAGGGCCGGTCGCCGGAAAAAATCCGACTACGCCATCGCGCTTGGAGAAAAACAGAAACTGAAATTTCAATACGGGGTCCTCGAGAAGCAGTTTCGGCGGTGCTACGAAGAGGCCGCCCGGCGTCGGGGTGTTACTGGTGACATAATGCTGCAGTTGCTTGAAACTCGTCTGGATAACGTCTGTTTCCGGCTTGGTTTTGGAAACAGCCGGCAAGCTGCTCGCCAGCTCGTGGGGCACGGTCACGTCCTTGTGAATGGAAGAAAACTGGATGTTCCCAGTTACCAGTGCAAACCTGGAGACAAAATCAAGGTGGGCCCCAAGCCCTCCTCCCAGCAGCTTGGTCTTCGAATGATGGATCTGACCCAGGCAGTACCCTTGAAGGAATGGGTATCCCTGGATCGTGAGACCATGGAAGGTTCTGTCGCACGCCTCCCCGAGGTTGAGGACATAGATCCTCTCGTCAACGTGCAGCTAATCGTTGAGCTTTACTCTCGTTAAAGAACACGAGGATCACGGTGGATTGATGTCACAAAGCAAGGGCCTCGCGCGGAAGCGGGGCCTTTTTCATTACTGAAGGGGGTCTGAAAGCTCCTGCAAATCACCACCCTGTTGCCGCTACTTATTTTCAAGCTCGTAGTTCAACTTGCAACTTCCGACCGGAGGATTGAAACTCAGAAGGATGGCTGACGAGAAAGAGCGCAAGACTCTGGACGAGAGGAATCAGATGAGCGATCTGGATCGCCTGAGGCACTCCTGTGCACACGTGATGGCGACAGCGATCTCGAGGCTCTGGTCTGACGCACAGTTTGCTGCCGGGCCTCCCGTAGAGGGGGGCTTTTACTACGACCTTGAGTTGTCTCATCGTATTTCGCCCGATGACTTCCCCGCGATCGAGGCGGAAATGAAAAAGGTGGTGAAGGAGAATCAGGTGTTTGAGCGGGAAGTCATCAGCCGAGAAGAGGCAATGGAGTTGGCTCAAAAGGGGCGGCTCGCGGCGTTGGAGGACAGGGGCAAGCCGTCTGTATTCAAGGTGGATCTACTGGAGGGCATTCCTGAGGGAGAAGAAATCTCGTTGTATAAAAATGGCGAATTCTGGGACCTGTGCGCCGGGCCACACGTTGGGCGAACGGGCAATTGCAAGGCCTTCAAATTGATGAGCGTGGCGAGTGCCTTCTACAAAGGCGACTCAAGCAACCAGCAGCTCCAACGCATTTACGGAACCTGTTTTAAGAATAAGACACTACTCACCGAGCATCTTGAGCGTCTGGAGGAAGCAAAAAAGCGGGATCACAGACGTCTTGGCAGGGAGCTGGGCCTCTTCCATTTCGATGAGATGGTCGGACAGGGGCTTCCCCTTTGGAAACCGAAGGGGGCCATTATCCGCCGCCAGCTGCAGGATTTCATTGCGGCGGAGCTCGATAAGCAGGGTTACGCTCAGGTTTTCACGCCGCATATCGGCAAGCTGGACCTGTACAGGACCAGTGGACACTTCCCTTATTATGAGGAGAGCCAATACCCGCCGTTTGCAGAGCGCGAAGCTCTTAAAAAACTTTCTGAGGATCAGAGTAGTTGTGGAGAGCTCATGAATCTGCTTCGGACGGGTGATGTGGAAGGATTCATGTTGAAGCCGATGAATTGTCCTCATCATATTCGTATCTTTGCCAGTGATCACCACAGCTATCGAGACTTGCCAGTCCGCCTTGCGGAATTTGGAACAGTGTATCGGTGGGAACAGAGTGGCGAGTTGGGAGGAATCACAAGGACTCGTTCCTTTACACAGGACGATGCCCATCTTTTCTGCACACCAGAACAACTTGGTCCTGAGATCCAAGGATGCCTTGGGTTGGTGAAGAAGGTCTTCGGCGCTCTCGGAATGTCTGATTATACCGTTCGGCTCTCCCTGCGGGATCCAGATTCCTCTAAATATGTTGGAGATCCATCCAATTGGGACAAGGCAGAGGAAGCTTTACGTGAGGCGGTAGAGACGCTCGGAGTAGATTTTACGGAGGAACCTGGAGAGGCGGCCTTTTATGGGCCCAAAATTGATTTCGTTGTGAAAGATGTGATCGGGCGAGAATGGCAGCTTGGAACGGTGCAGGTAGATTATAATTTGCCTGAGCGCTTCGACCTCAGCTACATAGGTTCTGATAACAAGCCTCACAGGCCGGTTATGATTCACCGAGCTCCATTTGGTTCCTTAGAGCGTTTTGTGGGTCTTCTCATCGAGCATTTTGAAGGGAAATTTCCGGTCTGGCTCGCCCCTGAGCAAGTACGGGTCCTGTCTATCTCGGAGAAGCATAATTCCTACGCGACGGAGGTCGCGCAGAAGCTTGCAGATACAGGGGTTAGGGCTTCCAGTGATCTCACAGGGGACAAGATTGGTGCCAAGATTCGGCTTGCGAGGCTTGACCGCATACCCTATATGCTCGTCACTGGCGCGCGCGAAGAAGAGTCACAGAGTGTGAGCGTGCGCCACCGGGATCGTGATGATCTCGGGACAATGACTCTCAATGACTTTGTCGGCCAAGTATGCGAAGAAATTCGAAACCGCTCATTATGAGTGGAGCTAAAATTTGTTGCTTTCAATGAGACTGCAACACATTCAATTAACCTTGGCAGAGCGCTGCGGCGTTTCAATTTGCGGATATTCTCCGCGCCTTCAACAACACATAAGATACTATCGCTAAGAAAAAGAAGAAGAGGTTTCGCCCGCGTCGGGACATGACCCGGGTAAACGAACGAATCAGGGCTCCAAGGGTTAGAGTGGTATCGGGCAAAGGTGAGCAACTTGGTGTCATGGATACCCGAGAAGCCGTCCAGAAGGCCAAGGCGATCGGTTTTGATCTGGTCGAGGTTGCCTCTAATGCGGACCCTCCGGTTTGCCGGGTAGTTGATTACGGAAAATGGAAATACGAGCAGTCAAAGCTCAAAAAGACCAGCAGGAGCAAGTCCGTTACGAGGCTGAAGGAAGTAAAATTCCGGGTACGTACTGAGCAGCATGATTATAATATCAAGCTGGGCAGAATTGAATCCTTCCTCGATGAAGGGCATAAGGTCCGTGTTCAATTACAGTTCAGGGGTCGAGAAAACGCACACCGAGAGCTGGGCTTTGAAAAGCTCGAGAGGGTCAAGGGGGACCTGAAGACGATGGGGAATGTCGATCAGGAGCCCAAACTGGTCGGGAGAAACGTCGTCATGGTCCTTTCGCCACTTCCGGAAGGCCAGCGAGAGCGGAAGTTCAAGCTAAGTCATGGTGATCTGATCGAAGAGGATGACTTTGATGATGATGATTTCGACGAGGAAGAGGATCAGGATACTGAGGGGGAAGACGAGCAGGATTCTGAAGAGAAAGAAGATCTGAAATAGAATTCGGTGTTGCGCTTTTTAGAGAGATGGATCAATGCCTGTTTCTTTTTGATATCGATGGCACTCTGATCGATGTGGGCGGTGCAGGGGTTGGAGCAATCCGACTGGCAGTTCAGGATCTCTATGGTGATGAAATTGCCGTTCCTGAGCTTGATGTCCGAGGAACTACTGATGCAGCGTTAGCGCGAAAACTTCTGCCCGCGATGGGCGCAGAGGTTACTGCCGGTAGCATTGCGCAGCTTTATGAAGCCTATCTGATTCGATTACGTGAGGAGTTTCAGAAAGTGAACCGAGGAGCAGGAATTCTCCCGGGAGTCTGTGAGCTTCTGGATACCCTGAAGGCGGAAGGAGTCGTCATGGGGTTGCTTACGGGGAATCTAGAGGCTGGAGCGTGGATCAAGTTGAAAAGATTCGGGTTGGATCAATACTTCTCCTTTGGAGCGTTTGGGGATAAGCACCCAGAACGAGATAAGCTCGGGCCGGAAGCTCTCGCCGAGGCGAAAAGGGTGCATCAACGCGGATTCAATCCGATGACAACAGTGGTCATTGGAGACACTCCGCGTGATATCTCCTGTGGCCGGGTGATAGGGTCCTCCACTGTTGCAGTCGCGACAGGAGCCTATTCCCTGGAAGAGTTGTCCGAGCACAACCCTACCTTGGCCTTACAATCGCTGCAGGAATCTGGAGCTATTCTTGACCTGCTGTCAAAATTGTCGGGTGAGAAATCTTCAGATGCAGAGGCCGGCGACCGAACTACTTGAACCTCGGGGGCTAAGACAATGTCACGGCAACTTTACCATTTGCTCTCGGGGGCATGGCCTCTGGTGGCTGAGAGCATGCAGTTGAGCGGCATTGCCCCGGAAAGGATGGATGCATTATGGTCAGCCGGATGGCGCCATTTCGGATGTGATTTTTTCCGAGCAAGCCTGATGAGTGATGGGGGCTCTTTAAAAAGGCAAATTCCGTTGCGGGTCAGAGTGGGACCCTTCAGTAAATCCCGGAGCCAGAGGAGAACCTGTAAAAAGAACGCAGACCTGAAGATCACATGCCGAAAGGCATCTCCGGGAAGTGCGGAACAGCGCCTGTTTGATATCCACAAGGGTCGCTTTTTAGAAAACGTGCCAAATCGGCTGGAAGATTTCCTCGGGGCAAGTCCTGAAGAATATCCCTGTGAATATCGGCAGTTCAGTGTTTATCACGATAGTCAGCTCATAGCAGTCAGCTTCATGGCAATGGGAAACAAGTCATGCTCCGGCATTTACGCAGCATTTGACCCAGCATTTTCCCATCGACGACTTGGGGTGTATACCATGCTGGCGGAGCTGGAATTTGCGAGGAAGCAGGAACTGGATTTTTACTATCTTGGCTACGCCACAATCGAATCAAGTTGCTATGACTACAAAATGCAATTCAGGTCGTTGGAGTATTACGATTGGGAAGGGCGGTGGTTAGCGGGCAGAGATTTGGTGAGGATGGGTCAGGAGTGATGCCTTCTACCCGGTCAGCGGGTTGCATTTTGCGACGAATTCATTTACTCCCTTGACCGATGCAGAGACTTGATCGAAGGACATTGCTGCGGGATTCATCTCTGGCAAGTGCTTCACTCCTCCTGCCCCAGAGAGCCCTTGGGCGTCGGGAGCCAAGGTCAGTCAAGACCATCTCCATCTTCCATACCACGGACCTTCATGGCCATATTCGTCCAACTCAGACTTATAGAGGCATAGCGAATGTAGGTGGGCTTGCCCGGTGTGCGGCACAGATTCGGAAATGGCGACAGAGTAATCCCCATTCCCTCCTCGTTGACGTGGGAGACGTGTATCAGGGAACCGCCGTGGGTTGGATGACTCGGGGGCGTCTCATGATCGATCTTTTCAATAAACTGCAATATGACGCATGGGTATTGGGAAATCATGAGTTTGATTGGGGACCCGAGGTTGTGCTTGATGCGGTAAGTCGCTCGGCGATGCCTGTCTTGTCCGCAAATCTTAAAATCGAGGGAAAACGGGCAGGAACCCTGGAAGACCCCGCTCACCCATTGTCCCGGATTGTCCCTCATACGGTTAAGACGGTTGGTGGTTTTCGCATTGGATTGATCGGGCTGACTACCCCGGGCCTTTCCTACTGGTTGCGTCCCGAGCTTTTGATGGGATATGAAGCCACGGATCCTGTTGCGACCTTGCAAGCAAGCCTCAGATACCTCAGAGAGGAAGCCAAGGTAGACGCGGTTGTGGTTTGCGGTCACATGGGACTCAAAGAAGTTGATGATTTTGCAAATCCTGTGCGTGTGCTGCTTGAATTGGAGGACGGACCTGACGTTTACATTGCAGGACACACTCATCGAGATCATCCCGGCCAGTTGGAAAACAAGACGCTCTACACGCAAGCGGACTACTTTGGTATCCATTGTGGCAGGGTCGACCTTTCCTTTGACGTGGAGAGCCGACGGATCATCGAAAAGCGGGCGCAGTCGATCCTGATGGACGAGCGGATACCCGAGGATCCTCTTGTTCTGGAGGTCGCTTCTGAGGATCTGAAAGATGCGGCCGAGTATCTTTCGAGTGAGATTGGAGAGCTGAATGTTGAACTATCTGGTAAACGTGACGGGCCGGCCATACCAAGCTCGTTACAGGCTCTTATTTCGTCTGCTGCGATTCATGCGGCAAGGAAAGAAGGAATTCAAGTTGACGGTGTTTTTCATGGAACTTTCGGGGGAGGGAACTTGCAACCCGGTAGGAAGACAATCGCGGACGCCTGGGAAATCCTCCCCTATGATAATCGACTTCTCGTGCTTAACCTCAACCGGGAGGAGTTGGTAGGTGTGATAAATGAGTCAATGGAAGCAGGCGGTGACCGGGCCCTTTTTGGGTTTGAGGTCAAACTTGCTGACGCGGAGGCACCCAAGGGAGAAACAGGGAGAAGAAGGTTTGTGCGGGGGCTGCGATCGCTGGGAGAATCTACCCCTCCTTCTCCAAGTCACCGTTATTCCATCATTTTCAATTCCTATGATGCTCAATCGGGTGGGAAAAAGCTCATGCGGTTGCGCGCTCTTTCCCGTAATCCGGAGTGCAAGCCAAGACTCCTCCAACCGAACAGTCGTCAAGCTCTCGTTGACTTCTTTGCGGAGATTGGTTCTGTCACTGCTGAGGCAATCGCTCCGCGGCCGGCATCGCCTGAAGGTAAAGAATAGTATGCATTGAGGCCCTAAAGAGCGTTCGCTGCAGAGCGAAGAAGTCTTTCAGTCGTCGCCCAGTCTATACAGCTATCTGTGATAGATTGACCATAGGTCAAGTCTGCAAGCGGTCTCGGAAACGACTGATTTCCGGCCACCAAATTACTCTCAAGCATAGCCCCCGCAATCCCGGTATTTCCCTCGGCTCTCTGGCGAACTATATCTTCAAAGACAGCAGGCATTTTTTGGTGATCCTTTGCACAGTTGGCATGGGAGGCATCGATCATCAGGGAGGGGTGAAAGCCAGACCGTTCAATATGGGTTAGTGCTGATTGAACACTGTCCTGATGGTAATTGGGACCATTCTCGCCACCGCGAAGGATGACATGGCAGTCTGGGTTACCTGAGGTTGAAACCGCAGAGGCGATACCCTCTTCAGACACGCCCAGAAATGTTTGTGGTTTGGTCGCTGCGCCGATGGCATTTATAGCAGCATTAAGGTCGCCACTTATTGTGTTCTTGAATCCAATCGGCATGGAGAGGCCCGAGGCCATCTGGCGATGCGTTTGACTTTCACTAGTTCTCGCTCCGATAGCGGACCAGCTGATCAGATCGGCAATATATTGAGGAGTGATCGGATCCAGGAGCTCGGTCGCAGTCGGGATCTCGCGGGATATTACTTCATGGAGGAACTCACGGGCAAGGGTGAGACCTCGCGGGATGTTATCCGTTCCGTCGAGGTCCGGGTCCATGATCAACCCCTTCCAGCCAACTGTGGTCCGTGGCTTTTCGAAGTAGACTCTCATGATCAGGTAGAGGCGGTCTTTCAGCTCATTAGCCAGGGCGCGAAAGCGTTCAGCATATTCGAGGCCAGCTCGAGTATCATGAATAGAGCAAGGGCCTGCGATAACCAGAAGGCGCTGATCCTCGCCGCTGAGAATCTCTCGAATGATCTTCCGGCTTTGCGCGACAAAGGTTGCCTGTTGCTTGTTACGGGGGATCTCCGACAAGACCAGAGCCGGTGACGGCAGCGGAATATTCCGGACGACGTGGAGATCAGCGACTTGTGGATTTGGGTTCATGTAGCAGAGACTGCGCCGAGGCAGGAGGCGTGGACACGCCGTCCACCGTCGAGGAAAAGAGCCTCAGTAAACCCGCAAGTCCACGAAAAAAAGAGGAAAGAGGGGGTGCTCAAACTCCACTCAGGAGTAAATCACTTTTCCCTTCCGTGCCACGGACGGCCTTCTACTCTTTTGTTCATGGCGACAAATTCTGAGACGCTTCTAAGACAGTTTACGGAAGCCCACGGGCCATCAGGATTCGAAAGCGAAGTCCGTGCCCTCTTTGTTGAGAAGCTTGAGGGGATGGGCCAGTTTTCCTCTGACCGGACAGGATCTGTGGTATGTGACATGGGAGGAGAAGGTCCTCGAGTCTTACTCGAGGCTCACATGGATGAAGTTGGGTTTCGGGTGCAATCAATCACCCCCGGAGGGTTTCTCAGGATGGTTGCGGTAGGAGGCTGGTGGTCCCACGTCGTGCTGGCTCAGCAGCTGGTAGTAAAAACAAGGAGTGGTGAAAAATTCGTAGGTATCGTAGGATCGAAACCTCCCCATTTTCTCCCTCAGGCGGAACGAGGAAAGGTGATGCCGCTCGAAAGCATGTTTGTTGATATCGGGGCGACTTCAAAAGAAGAGGTTGAAGACATGGGTATTCAACTTGGAGATCCAATTGCTCCAAGAACAAACTTTGAGCCTATGGGCCGTAAGGGGCGTTTTGTTGCCAAGGCCTTTGATAATCGGGTAGGGATGTCTGCAGTGGTGGAGGCGGGTCAGCAATTGGCAGCAGAGGAAAGAGTCAATCAAGTGCTGCTTGCTGGGAGTGTTCAGGAAGAACTGGGCTTGCGGGGGGCGAAAACTCTGGCCCGACACGCTGATCCTGATGTTGCGATCATTCTGGAGGGAACGCCTGCCGACGATACTCCCGGATTCCAGAAGGATGAATCGCAAGCTACCGTCGAAGCCGGGGTGCAGATTAGAATGCACGATCCCACCGCTGTGATGAATCCAAGGTTGGCCGATCTTGCGATCACAACCGCACAGGAAGAAAATATTCCATTTCAGCGTGCTATTCGTCGAGGTGGGGGAACAGACGCAGGTGAAATACATCTGTCCGGAGAAGGGGTGCCGAGTGTGGTGCTGGGAGTCCCCGCTCGCTACATCCATTCACATAACAGCATCATCGATATCGCGGACTACAGAGCCATGGTGGACCTGAGTGTTGCCCTCATCCGGCGGTTGGGCTCTGGTGAGGTTTCTGATCTTGTAAAATATCTCTAGCAGTGACCAGCAAAGCGCATACAGACCTCCAATTTCTTCCTAGAAGTTCATGAGTTTTCCGGTGGGTATACAAACGCTGGGTGTCTGGGTGCACAATCTCAAGCCGGAGCTTTTTGAGATTTCAGATAAGTTTGCGCTAAGGTGGTATGGCTTGGCGTATCTACTGGGATTTGTGGCAGGCTATTTTGGGTTGCGGTGGCTCGCCAGCAGAAAACTCTGGGTGGTCGGGCCTGAAAAAGTAGCTGACTTTATCGCTTATGCGGCCCTCTTCGGAGTCTTTCTTGGGGGGCGACTTGGCTATGTTGCCTTTTACATGATTCCCGAAAGCGGGGTTGAGTACGTGTTGCAGAACCCACTGGTGATGCTACAGGTCTGGAAGGGAGGAATGTCCAGTCATGGAGGAATCCTCGGCCTGACTATTTTTACTTATTTCTATGCCCGTCGTGCCAGATGCTCATGGACAGGAGTGGGTGACGGTCTTGTGATTTTTGCTCCTCTTGGAATCTTTTTTGGCCGTCTTGCCAACTTCATAAATGGGGAGCTTTATGGGAGGGTGACGGGTGCAGCGGTAGGGATGAAATTCCCAAAGGAGCTTCTTGGACGAGAAGAGGATTTTCATGCCGCGATGAAGAATGCAGTCGAGGTTGATCCTGAAAAACTTGGTGGCATCTGGGATCGTTACCTCTCAAGCCCAGCTACCGGACAAGGGCAGCTCCTGGAGGGAGTTCTTGCAGCTGGTCGGGCAAACCCGGCAATTATTGATGCCATTGCGGGTTACGTGCAAGTTCGCCACCCATCCCAACTCTATCAGGCTCTGCTTGAGGGGTTTTCGCTCTTCGTTATTCTGCTTCTACTCCGGCTGCGGCTTCCTCAAGTTGGCCATGGAGTAATTACAGGAAGCTTTTTTATTCTTTATGCCACTTTCCGAATCATCGCGGAACAATTTCGCGAGCCAGATTCAGCGTGGGTGGTTCAGGACATCCTGACTAAAGGCCAATTTTACTCCATTTTCATGTATGTGATGGGAGTAGCGTTCCTGGTGGCAGGTTTGAAAGGAAAAACAGGTTCGCTCACGGACCAATCCTCCGTGACGTAAACTGTAACCACCGAATTACTGAGGAATCCTTAGAATTTGGCCGATTTTGATCAGGGAGCCGCTGATCCCGTTGGCCCTTTGAATGGCACCCACGGAAGTGCCGTAGCGGCGACCAAGAGAATAGAGGGTGTCGCCCTTGACCACAATGTGGCGTGCTGTCGGTTTTGGCTTTGCGACCGGTGGGGCGACCGGTTTCGGAGTGGCGGGTCTGGGCCGGGGGGGGCTCGATGCTGCTGTTGCCTCTGATTCAGTATTTTGGTTTGAGGCTACGACAGGATCTGGTTTCGGTGCTGCCCTGTTCGGACGGGATGAGCCGGGGGATAATGGTGTAGCGGCTTTCCGGGGGGGAGTGTTGCTGACAATGCTCTGTCGGGTCCAATTCCGCTGTCTTGCCGGCTTATCAGCCCAGGCCTCCACATAGTTGCCATTTTGATCAAAAGGGCCGTATCCTGGATTGTAGGCGGTAGCTGAAGGCGGAAGAGGCGTTGTAGCCTCCCTGTTGGCTCTACCGCACCCGTTGAGGATCAGGACGACTGGTAGGGCGATGAGAAGAACTAATGGTGTGTGAGCAGGCAAAAGGCACTTCATCTGTTAAGAGGGGAGCAACTGGAGGTTGGAAAAGTTATCGCGGATGATGACAGATTCTGGGGTTTGCCTAAGCGAGTTCTGCCTTCCACCGTTGAATTTCTCCAAGCACGTTTTCAATGGATGGAGATCCTTGGTTAGAGCGTGCTTTCAGTGCTCCTTCGAGGTTGAAAACATCATCTGTATCGTTTCCAAATTGGTCAGAAATAAGAGTGAGGTCTATAGCATCAAGCGTAGTGTTTTGCTCCTCTGCGGACGCCACTGCCTTACCGACAAGTTCATGAGCGTCACGAAATGGAACGCCTTTTCGGACAAGGTAGTCAGCGAGATCTGTGGCAAGGAGTAACGGGTCCTGGGCCGCTTCGCGGCAATTCTCGATATGAAGATCCATCGAGGAAACCATCTCAGTATTGACTTCAAGAGCCAGAGTGAGCGTCTCTACGGAGTCAAAGAGAGGCTCCTTATCCTCCTGCAGGTCCCGGTTGTAAGTGAGGGGTAAGCCCTTCAGTGCGGTCAAAAGTGCAACAAGGTTGCCGACCAGTCGGCCGGTTTTTCCTCGGGTGAGTTCGCAAACATCCGGATTCTTTTTCTGGGGCATCAGAGAGGATCCGGTGGTGTGTCTGTCGCTCAGCGTCGCAAATCCAAATTCCGTGCTGCACCAGAGGATAAGATCCTCACTGAAGCGCGAGAGGTGAGTCCCGAGGAGGGAGAGAACAAAAAGAAATTCTGCAATATAATCGCGATCTGCGATCGCATCCATCGAATTAGTGGTTACCCCGTCAAACCCCAGTTCATGGGCTACGGCGTTCCTATCAAGATTAATGGTCGAGCCAGCGAGGGCCCCTGAGCCGAGAGGGCAGACATTGAGGCGTTTGCGGCAGTCATTGAGGCGCTGCTTATCTCTTTCCAACATCTCCACATAGGCGAGAAGATGATGCCCTGCCGTCACAGGTTGCCCACGTTGAAGATGGGTATAGCCGGGCAGGATTGTAGCGGCATGTTTTTCTGACTGCGTCAAAAGGGCCTTCTGCAGTCCAGTGCTCAATGACACCATTGTGTCGATAGCGGAGCGACAGTAGAGTCTTGTATCCGTCGCGACTTGATCGTTCCGGCTACGTGCGGTGTGTAGTTTGGATCCGGCTTGCCCGATTTTTTGGGTCAGAGCGGCCTCAATATTCATATGAATGTCCTCGAGTTCATCGGAGAACTCGAACTCGCCATCTTCAATTTCCCTCTGAATCTCGCGTAACCCGCTTTCAATCTGGGCGAACTCTCCCTCGGTGAGGAGGTTGGCATTCATCTGTGCCCGTGCGTGTGCGATAGAGCCCGCTATGTCGTGCGGGAAAAGCCGCCAATCGTAGGAGACAGACTCCCCATAACGTAGTACCAGATCGGCAGTTTGCTGTGTGAAGCGTCCCTTCCACATGAACGGAGCTTCTGGTTTAGGATACAAACTTGCAAGCCTAGCAGCGAGTATTGCGGTAAATCTTCACCGTTTAAGATAACCGCGGGACCCCGATCGAATTGCGACAAAAGCCGGACCCGCCAGAATTGCCTTCCTAAACGTCGATGAAGTCACCGTCATTGGACTGTTTCCCGGGACCACTCTGCTGCGGACCAGGAGAAATGATCTGAATTCGTTTTTGCAGGTAGGTGCTCAAACGCTCGCGGATTGCCGCACGGGTCGGAGCAAAAAGCAGAAGGAATCCCGCAGCATCAGTCAGAAAACCCGGTGTGAGAAGAACAGCGCCGGCGAGAAGGATCAGGAGGCCATCAAGAGCTTCCCGATGAGGAAGCTTTCCGTCCGCGAGGGCGTTCCGGAAGTTTGAAAGAGCCCTTGATCCCTGTGTTCGGGTTAGAATCGCGCCGATGAATGCGGTCAGGAGGATAATGGCAAGGGTGGCTTCCAGTCCAATCTTACTCCCGACCCGAAGAAGGAGCGACAGCTCCAAGATGGGCACGAGAATAAAAATCGATAGAAGCTTAAGGAACATGACGTTGCTGGAGACTAAACTGTAGAAGGCTCTGGCCCGTTGGTTAAATTTGGCAGCGTCTTCATGGATCGCGCTGGATCATCACATCGTCATCCCTCAAGGGATCTCAATGAGAGCCTTGACGGTGCCCCGTCCGGTGTCAGTGAAAGCGGCGAAATCAGCAGGAACATCCTCAAAGCTGAGACGGTCAGTAATCCAAATATCCGTGTTGATATTGCCTGCAGCAATGAGGTCGATGATCTTGCCAAAATCCTGTGGAAGGGCATTCCGGCTGGCAAGGAGGGTCAGCTCCCGCCGATGAAAGATCGGAGCGTGCGGGAATGAAAGATTCTCTGTGGTGATACCTACATAAATGACGCGACCCGTGAAGGACGCATATTCGAAGCAGCCCGACATCGAGTGGACACTTCCGGTGGCATCGATGACGATGTTGGCAAGCTCTCCACCGGTGATCTCTTGAAGTTTCGAAAGAGAATCTCCATTTGGCTTGAAGAGGATCGTATGGTCTACGCCGAGGTGATCCCTGCAGAATTTAAGGCGACTTTCCACCATGTCCATCACGATGATATTGAGATCTTTGAGGCGTAAGAATTCCAAGGCGGCCAGACCGATTGGGCCTGCGCCAATGACGAGAACGGTTTCCTTTGGTTGAGGATCAGCCCGGACAACCGAGTGATATCCAATGGCGAGGGTCTCAACCAGCGCGAGCTGGTCGTAGGTAAGATCGTTTCCAGGGTGGAGCTTTCGGGCAGGGCAGATCCACTGGGGCCGCAGGCCCCCGTCAGAGTGAACGCCGAGGACTTGAACTCCGGGGCAGCAGTTGCTGTTGCCCTTGTGACTGGTGGTTGAGGAAGGGTCGTTGACGTAGGGTTCGAGAGAGCACTTGTCTCCAATCTGAAGGTGACTTACGCCTTCGCCCACGTCGAGGACTTCCAAGCCCAGTTCATGCCCGGGAATTCGCGGGTAAGAAAAGAAGGGCATCTTGCCGAGGTAACCTGAGAGATCGGTTCCGCAAATCCCCATTCGGTGTGTGCGCACGAGGGCTTCGCCCGGGCCGGGCGCTGGTGGCTCTGGGAGGTCGATCATGGTGATCACCTCAGGCTGGGTAAATTCGATAGCTTTCATTAATTTGATTTGGCGCGGGAGAGAGAAGTGTCGCGTTGAATCTTCAGCTCTATTCTTCGGGTGAATCGAAGCTTCTGGTCAATCCATGGTGCGGGATCGTCTCTTCTAGACGGATTCCAAAATGACGTTGCCATAGGCAGTAGGATCGCCCGTGCGAATCAATCCAACAGCTCCCGGGACACGGGTCTTGAATTCCAAATGCGGCTCCCGAATGACCTGGGCCTCCGAGAACGAGGCAAAGCACTGATCGAAAGCAGCGATTTTTTCTTTCGGGTTTGTGGCGAGGAATTCTTCGGCCTGCCAGATCTGGCCAACTTTGAAATTCGGTTGGAGAAGATGGAGGACATCGAGAACATTGGGAATACCCTGGGTAAGAGCAAGGTCCACGG
>MDTD01054016.1_pt1 | contig 28732 bp, 23 predicted proteins | sample 811221 | NCBI WGS metagenome assembly MDTD01 (sample SAMN05326646, study PRJNA326480) | marine metagenome | isolation source: seawater | place: Pacific Ocean: South West | collected 2011 | reverse complement strand
TTTCGGATAGCGGCTGTTGGTGCTTGGTGAACGGTGTAAGGCCCTGAAACTATAGCACTTTCAGCCGCTTTCTTTTATCCCCTCATGAGAAATCCGGGCTAGGCATATATCAGGTTCTTGTGTCATGTTTCACTCCATCTACGGAAGCCATTTTACAATGTACAGCTATTTATTCGGTCATTACAGGCAAGGTGCCATACTCGGCCCAATAAAGCCTATGTATGAGAGCCTCTCGAATCAAATAGCTTCCAGCTCTCTCCGCGCCACCTCAAATGGTACACCAGCCCGATCTTTGGCAGACAACAGCAAGCTGTCTACGTCCGTTACTCCCCAGTTAATATCCAGATCCGGATCATTCCAGGCTACACTTCGCTCGTATTCTGGCGCATAAAAATCAGTGCATTTATATTGAAAATCAGCACTATCACTCACCACCAGAAATCCATGCGCAAATCTGGGAGGAATCCATAGCATTCGCCGGTTTTCTTCAGAAAGATATTCACCTACCCACTTTCCAAAAGTTGGCGATTCAGGGCGCAAGTCCACAGCCACGTCAAATACTTCCCCACGGATTACCCGTACCAGCTTACCCTGTGGCTGTTTAATCTGATAATGTAATCCGCGCAGGGTATGTTTAACTGAACGGCTGTGGTTATCCTGGACAAAAGTCGCGTCAATGCCTGCCTCCCGGAAGGCTTTCTCATTCCAGGTTTCCATAAAGAACCCCCGTTCATCTCCGAACACCTTCGGCTCAATAATCTTCACATCCGGGATTTTCGTCTCAATCACATTCATAAAATTATTCACCTGGTTTCAATCAGTTTTCTCAGGTACTCACCATAGCTGTTCTTCTGCAGTTTCTCGGCCTCCGCCAGCAACTGCTCTTCCCCGATAAACCCCATTCGGTAGGCAATTTCTTCCAGGCAGGCAATTTTCAATCCCTGACGCTTTTCCAGCGTCTCAATGAATCCGGCAGCTTCATGCAGGGAGTCAAAGGTGCCGGTATCCAGCCAGGCAAAGCCCCGCCCCAGCAGTTCCACATTCAGATCACCCCGCTCCAGATAGGCCTGATTGATACTGGTGATTTCCAGTTCGCCCCGGGCAGAAGGCTTCACCTTCCGGGCGATGTCTACCACATCATTGTCATAGAAGTACAACCCGGTTACCGCGTAATTGGATTTCGGTTCCGCTGGCTTTTCTTCGATGGAAACAACCCGCTGGTTTTCATCAAACTCCACCACACCAAACCGTTGCGGATCCGTCACCTGATAACCAAACACCGTGGCGCCTTTTTCCCGGGCTGCCGCCTTCTGCAACATACGGCTTAGCCCCTGGCCATAGTAAATGTTGTCGCCAAGCACGAGGCACACGCGGTCCGCCCTGATAAACTCCTCTCCGATCAGAAACGCCTGGGCCAGTCCATCCGGGCTTGGCTGCACGGCGTAGTCCAGACGAATCCCCCACTGGCTGCCATCCCCCAGCAATCGCTGAAAACCGGACTGATCTTCCGGCGTGGTGATCACCAGAATATCCCGGATACCCGCAAGCATCAGAACAGACAGCGGGTAGTAGATCATTGGCTTGTCATAGACTGGCAGGAGCTGCTTGGAAATCCCCCGGGTAATCGGATACAGGCGGGTGCCGGAGCCACCGGCCAGAACAATACCTTTCATTTACTTCTCCAGATACTCGGCCAACGTCAGAGCCAGCTGGCTTTGCCAGTCCGGCAGCCGGACCTTCAGGGCCTGTTCAAGCCTTGCAACATTCAGACGGGAGTTCAGGGGACGGGTAGCCGGGGTCGGGTAATCCCGGGTCGGAATGGGATGTACCCGGTCAGGCACCAGCGCAAGCGACACGCCTGCCTCCCGGGCCATACGGAAAATTTCCCGTGCAAAACCATGCCAGCTGGTTTCACCCCGCGCAGCCAGGTGGTAGACCCCGGCATCCAGCCGGTTATAAATCCCCAGGGTGGTAATCTGTGCGATCAGCCGAGCCGGAGTCGGCGCCCCGATCTGATCGGCCACAATGCTCAGCTCAGACCGGCTTTGTGCCAGCCGCAGCATGGTTTTCATAAAGTTGTTCCCCCGGGCACTGTACACCCAGCTGGTACGAAAAATAAGGTAGTCAGCGCCACTGGACATCACAGCCTCATCTCCGGCCAGCTTGGTCCGACCATAGGTGTTCAGTGGACCAGTGGGGCTGTTTTCTGTCCAGGGCTCTGTTCCTGTGCCCGGATACACATAATCACTGCTGTAATGCACCAGACGGCATGAGGCGGCCGCGGCATAGGCGGCCAGCTGCGCCGGCAGCTCCTGGTTCAGCCGCCTTGCAGCTTCTGTCTGTTCCTCCGCGGCGTCGACCGCGGTCCATGCCGCAGCATTGACAATCAGGTCTGGTCGACAAGCGGCAAGGTATGCTGATACCGCGTCTTCATCGCTCAGGTCTAATGCCTTGCGGTCAGGCGCCACCAGTGTTCCTAGGGGAGACAGTACCCGGTGCAGCTCGAACCCTACCTGCCCGGTCTTGCCCAATAGCAGAATCTTCATTGCCCGACTCCCAGACGCTCACGCTGATAGCTGCCATCCTGTACCCGCCGGCACCATTCCTGATTGTCCAGGTACCACTGCACCGTCTTGCGGATACCCGAATCAAAGGTTTCCTGCGGCTGCCAGCCCAGTTCACGCTGTATCTTGCTGGCATCGATGGCGTAGCGACGGTCGTGGCCGGGGCGATCCTGTACATGGGTGATCAGGTCCCGGTAACGGATATCCGAAGGTGCCAGTTCCTGCAGAATGTCGCAGATGGTTTGGACCACCTCGATGTTCTGCTTTTCGTTGTGACCGCCAATATTGTAGGTCTCGCCCGGCTTGCCTTCCGTCACCACCCGATACAGGGCCCGGGCGTGGTCTTCCACATACAGCCAGTCCCGGATCTGGTCGCCCTTGCCATACACCGGCAGTGGTTTGCCCTCCAGAGCGTTGAGGATCATCAGTGGAATCAGCTTCTCGGGAAAATGATAGGGGCCGTAATTATTCGAGCAGTTGGTCACCAGCACCGGCAAACCGTAAGTGCGCATCCAGGCCCGGACCAGATGGTCTGAGCTGGCCTTGCTGGCAGAATAGGGGCTGCTCGGCGCGTAAGCCGTGCTCTCTGTAAACAGATGCTGCGTCGCATCCGGGCTTTCTTCCGGGTGCGGCAGGTCCCCGTAGACTTCGTCCGTACTGATGTGGTGGAAACGAAAACGGGCCCTGCGCTCACCCTCAAGCTTCTGCCAGTAGTGGCGCGCTACCTCCAGCAGGGTGTAGGTGCCGACAATATTGGTCTGAATGAATTCGGCAGGGCCATCGATGGACCGGTCCACATGGCTCTCTGCAGCCAGGTGCATGACCGCGTCCGGCCTATGCTCCCGGAAGACCCGCTCAACCTCCGCCCGGTCACAGATATCAACCTGTTCAAAGGCGTAGCGTTCACTCCCGCTCACTTCCGCCAGGCTTTCCAGATTGCCTGCGTAGGTGAGCTTGTCGAGGTTGACCACTTCATCGGAAGTGTGGTGTATAATGTAGCGAATAACGGCAGAACCGATAAAGCCAGCACCACCTGTGATTATGAACTTCATGACTTTACTCAAAGTAACCAATAGAAAACCGATCGCACTTCAGGATGATCACCTCTACAGGTGTACAACCTGAACCTTTAGGCATCAAGCCAAATTACAGAAATAGGCCTTATACATTAATCGAAAGAAAACCAAGCCTTAAGCTTGGAAGTTATCCTATTTTTTGAAAAAATGATAGTGAAAACTAAAACGCAACGGGACAAAGAAGGGTGATCCCCAAAAGCCAAAAGACAAATCCAGCAGAATGCTGACAATTAAAAACCGGGACATTCCGACCTGCTTTAGCTGTCACCTATAACATTTGTATCAATTACTGAGAGCCTATGTCATTTAGAGTTAAACCAGAAACCCAAAGAACAAAACTTACGCTTCCCCAAAAAAGCAAGGCACACATCACGCTGCAGTGGTCATTTTTATTATTTGTATTATTTTCAATAACCCAAGAAAACGATGACCTATTCAGGGCGTTTTACTTTATTGGCATAATACCATCAACCGTCTACATATTAATAAAAGATCGATTCTACCAAACAGCAAGTTCAGGAATTTTTCTCACCAACATACTGCTACTATCAGTATTATATGCATCAATATACTGGAGTCTGCCTCCAATCAACACAAGCGAAATAATGAGATATACCAGATGGTTCATGGAAACCGCCATCTTCTTTACAGCAATATACGTCTACGCCAGACTCGGACTCCACAAAACGACCACGCATGGCTACTTAATCCAACTATCCGTAATACTTAGCACCATAATATCCATAACAACCTATATCAAACACTCAGAATTTCCAGCAAGAATGACAGGGCCAGGGCTTCTTGACGACATAATACCAGGATCATCTATCATTGTCGTGCTTTGGGCGATTTCTCTCACAGGGCTAAATCTAAGAGATCGAAGAGACATATTGCTATCATTAACAAGCCTAATTCTAGTAACAGCATATACAATACTCAATCAGAGTAGAGCCCCTCTTGGCGTAGCAGCACTAGCATGGCTGGTAATAATACTTATAATTTTAAAAGAAATTAAAGCAAGAACACTAGCCGCAACCATTATAACCTCAGTGGCAATAACACTAATCACGTTAACGTCCTCAGACTTTTCAATCATTATCCATAAAATGCAAGAACGAGGAATGTCCTACCGCCCAGCCATATGGGAAGCAACATTATCTAACTACAAAGAGTTCTTTTGGCACGGCATAGGAATAGGAACATCCATGTCGGAAACAAAAATTGGATACGCCATCGAAGAAGCTATAGGCGTCCGGCATAACCATCCCCACAACCTTTTTCTTTCAGTATGGGTTCATGGTGGGATCCTTGCTTTTGGACTGATCACATTTACATTTTTAAGTCTCGCTTATCAAACAACAAGAATGGCATTAAAAAACAAAAACTACATATATCTGTGGATTTTAGTTGCTCTTATTGGTGTATGCTTAACAGACCCCTATAGACTTATCGGAAGCCCTCAGGAATTTTATTTGTTTTTCTGGACACCACTGGGAATTTTATGCGGCAGCCTGGCACAGCCTCATCGCTTAAGCCGATAGGCTTGCTGAGCTTCTCCAGTTTCATCAAAGGCGGGGGTTCCTTTTAAAAAAGCTCTCGCCCCAGAAAACTTAGCCCAATACTCCATACGTTTTTTAAACCTAACAGCGAATATTGATTTTACAAAATACAAAAGAAGCACCCTGTATGGATTTTTCTTTCCTCGCGCTAAACCATGCTTAGAGACAAAATATTGATTTGACCAACCGAAGTGCCAATACTTCACAAAATCCACATCTGGACTTGGCGTACTAGACTGTTTGGATAGGTGCTCCATAAACACATCGGTATCTAAGCAAATGCGCTTCCCGGCTTGACGAAGCCTCAAGCACAAATCAGACTCTTCGGAAAACAAAAAAATATTCTCATCAAATCCCCCAACCTCTCTTATCGCAGAAACCCGAAATAACATTGCGGCTCCAACAACCCAATCCCTGTCATGAACCCCTTTCCGGATATAGTCTTTTTTCCTAACTGCGGGTGCCAGCAATGCCACATTTTCCGGTAGAGACTCCAGCCTACTTTGGATTGCCAAAAAACTTTCCACGGATACCATCATGTCAGGGTTAAGCAATAAAACATAATCTGTTTTAACCTTTCCAAATCCATAGTTTGCAGCGCGACCATAACCGACATTATGATTCAGCACGATCAAGCTAGCATTTGGGAAACGCCTCGATACTCTTTTTGCAGTACCATCTTGGCTCGCATTGTCAACCACAATAACCGGACATACACCAGCATCAATCAAGGGACCCAAACAATTTTCTATAACAGAAAAGCTATTATAAGATACAATAACAATTGTTGTCTTCACAAATTCTCCATAGACAAAAATACGTCCGACAAAAAAAATAACTACACTTACTAATTCCCCAAAAAAACATCATATAAATAGGTTTTTCTTACCCATCTTGGATTTTTAAGCCGCCTAACCGGAATCTGCTTAACCCGAACCAGAAAATCAAAAAAAGTGGCAGATACAGATGCATCATACTCAATACCTCCAAGATCTACCGGCATAGAAAACCAATCTGCATCAAAATAAGCTCCAGTCCCTGAAGCCACCCCTTCTCCAATTCCAATTACTGGAAGACCTAGAATGGAGAACTGAAGGAGCATAGTCGAATTAATACCGATCACTCCACCATATTCTTGGTAATTCCTGTAGGGGTCTTCTGACACGTCTTGGTATTCAACATTTGGTAGATCTGGCAATTTCTCATACCTTGCACGAGGATGAGGCCTTACAATAAAACTCACACCAGGATAGAGTCCTGCCAACCCTGTCAAAAACTCCGACATTTTTTTTACCGGAGAAGATAAGATTATGTTCATGTCAGACTCATCCTGAAGAGGCACAAATATTTTTTTGGCAACATCAAATTTCCGAGCCCCCCAAAAATCTGGCGCGTAGAGAGAGCGTTTGAAGCCTAACATAGAGCGTAGAATTTTATTCCGTTCGAGCATAAAGCGAATACGATCTAGTCGATGCTCTGCCAACCCCTCATCCTGAAAACGTGCATCAGCATTAGTACCAAAAGGGCTGAAATAACAATGCCGTGATTGCGGAAACCAGCCAGCCTCTGCATAAACAATCTTTACCAGTCCACCAACCTCCTTACGGATACGCTCATCCGCCTCTGACCGTCCTCCCCAGATAACGATATGCGAAATAGATTTTTGCTCTATAAGCTTTCGTAAATCAGCATCACCTTGATAGAAATAACGATCTTTTTCTCGAATGAGCTGATGCTTGACCGAGCGAGGGTTACAGAGAAAGAAACTATCAACACCCAAGGAAGCAAGTGAATGGCTCAAGTAAACAAAAACCTTATGCTTGGAACGCCAACGCTCTGGCTTTACTTTTTGGTACAGGCCTAGCGTAAACAGAACAGCCATAATAGAACCTACAACCACTTTGGGTTTAACAATTCCAAGATGCAAAAAATTAAGGCCACATTAATATAGCGTGGCCCTAATTAGAAATATCATATTAAGATTGCTTGTAAAAAGATCATTTAACGGGAGTCAACCACTCGCTATGCTCCATTGACTTACCCTTCACCGCATCAAAGTACATGGACTGCATCTTTTCTGTCACCGGGCCGCGTTTGCCCTGGCCGATCACCCGGCCGTCCAGCTCCCGGATCGGCAGCACTTCGGCCGCGGTGCCGGTAAAGAAGGCTTCGTCCGCGATGTAGATTTCGTCACGGGTAATGCGCCGCTCGCGCACCGGGATACCCAGTTCACGGGCGAATTCGATGATGGTCGCGCGGGTGATCCCCTCAAGGCAGGAGGTGAGCTCCGGCGTGTGCAGAACCCCGTCCCTCAGGATGAAGATGTTTTCCCCGGAGCCCTCGGCAACGTACCCCTCGTTGTCCAGCAGCAGTGCCTCGTCGCAACCGCAGGCAATGGCTTCGTTCAGCGCCAGCATGGAGTTGATGTAATTGCCGTTGGCCTTGGCCTTGCACATGGTGATGTTGACGTGGTGCCGCGTGTAGGAGGAGGTCCGAACCTTGATTCCCCGCTCCCGGGCTTCCGGAGACATGTAGGAGGGCCAGCTCCAGGCCGCCACCATCACGTGGACCTTCAGGTTATCGGCGCGCAACCCCATGCCCTCGGAACCGAGGAACACCATCGGGCGCAGGTACGCCTCATCCAGGTTGTTCTCGCGCACCGCGGCGCGCTGGGCCTCGTTCACGTCGTCCTTGGTGAACGGCATCTTCATGTTGAGGATATGGGCGGAGCGGAACAGCCGGTCCGTATGCTCCTGGAGCCGGAAAATTGCCGGGCCGTTCGCGGTGTTATAGGCTCGCACACCTTCAAAACACCCAAGTCCATAATGCAGGGTATGAGTCAGCACATGGGTTTTGGCTTCCCGCCAGGGAACCATTTCGCCATCGAGCCAGATAAGGCCATCGCGATCAGCCATCGACATTCTGAGTTGCTCCTAAAAAAGCGGTTTTCGGGGAATCGGCATTCTAGCAGGAAATCTCGACGAAAATAAATTTAGCTTGCTAACCAAGCATGACCTTGTGCCACATTTCGCGGATATAGGCCCGCTCCTCCGGAAACGCCTGCCCATCCACCTGGCTGTTCAGGTTTTGCAGGGCGCGGCGGTGAATCGTTGAGCGCAGAGTGATGAAGGATTCACGGAGCCGTTCGGTATCGTTCCGGGGCAACACACCAACCCGGCCCAGCTCTTCCAACTGGCGGATGTTGTCCGACCATCGCGTCAGCTCCGGGTAGTCTGCGCTCCAGGCAAGGACCAGATACTGGACCATAAACTCAATGTCGACGATACCACCGGCATCGTGCTTGATATGAAACACGTCCGCCCGCCGGGACTCGGGGGTTCCCAGGCTGGCCCGCATTTTCTCCCGCATCGCCACCACCTCCTGGCGCAGGCGCTCCCGGTCGCGGCGCTGGCACAGGATGTCACGGCGGATGGCTTCGAATGCCGACAGTGTCCCCCGGCCACCCGCCACCCCACGGGCCCGGGCCAGGGCTTGGTGCTCCCATGTCCAGGCTTCGTTGCGCTGGTACTTTTCAAACGCCGCCAAGGTCGACACCAGCAGGCCGGAGTTACCCGAAGGCCGAAGCCGCATGTCCACTTCGTAAAGCTGACCGGAAGGGGTCTGGGTGCTGAGGATGTGGACAATGCGCTGCCCCAGGCGCGTATAGAACACGGCGTTATCGATGGGCCTGTCGCCATCGGTGGTCAACGCGGGGTCGGCACCGTGGATGAACACCAGATCCAGGTCCGAGGTGTAGCCCAGCTCTATCCCCCCCAACTTACCGTAGCCGATGATGGCGAAGTCACTGGTGCAGGGCGAGCCGTCCGCCCGCCGGGGGTAACCGTGCCGGTTTACCAGGCTGGACAGAGCCAGCTCCACTACGTGATCCAGCACCACCTCGGCAATCCAGGTCAGATAATCGCTGACCTTCATCAAGGGCAGCGTGCCCTTGAGTTCCGAGGCGGCCACGCGCAGGGTGTGCGCCTTTTTGAAATGGCGCAGCGATTCCATCTGCTCCTCCAGATCGTCCTCGGGGATCCGAAGCATCTGCTGCCGCAGGTCATCCTCGAGCTCCTCCTTGGTGGGCGGATGGTACAGGCTCTCAGCATTGAGCAACTCGTCCAGCAGCAACGGCGTCTCTGCCAGCTGACGGGCGATCCAGGGGCTGTCACTGCACAATGAAACGAGCTGGGCACGTGCCCCCGGATTCTCCAGCAGCAGCACCAGATAGGCCGTCCGGCGCAGCACGGCGTGCACCAGTTGCAGGACCCGGGACAGGGTTTCGGAGGGATGGGGTACCTCGGTCACGGCATCCAGCAGGACCGGCATGCACTGGTTGAGGCGCTGCCGCCCCTGGGTCTGCATGGTCTGGACCGTGCGACTGTCTCGCAATGCCCGAACCTCCCGATAGCTGTCCTCGGGCCGTTCATACCCCCGGCTACGCAGCCAGGCCACGGCCGCCGCATCCTCCATCTCGGTCAGCCAGATCTCCTGCCACTCCTCGGCCAGGGCCGGCTCCTGACGCTCGTCCTCTTCACCGGAGGCAATGATATTGGCGAAATGGGCGGCAACCCGCTGGCGATGGCGCTCCAGTTCCGTGGCGAAGGCATCCCAGTCGTCAAAGCCCATGATCAGGGCGACCCGGGCACGATTCAGGGCATCCTCAGGCAGAACCTGGGTCTGCTTGTCGGCCACGCCTTGCAGGGCGTGTTCCAGGTTGCGAAGGAAGACGTAGGCCTGTCGCAGTTCTCCCACGACCCCCGGAGGAAGCAGCTCCAGGCGCTCCAGTTCGGACAGGATCGCCAGCAGCGCCCGCTGTTGCAGTTCCCGGTCACGTCCGCCCCGAATCAGCTGAAACGCCTGGACGACGAATTCGATTTCCCGAATGCCACCACGACCAAGCTTGATGTTGGTCTCCAGCCCCTTGCGGCGGACCTCCCGGCGAATCATGGCCTTCATGCTGCGCAGCGACTCGAACGCGGAAAAATCGATGTACTTCCGATAGACAAACGGGCGCAGGCTGTCCATCAGTACCGCGCCGGCCCGACGATCACCCGCCACCACGCGGGCCTTGACCATGGCATAGCGCTCCCAGTCCCGCCCCTGATCCTGATAGTACGCTTCCAAAGCGGCGAAACTGAGAGCCAGAGCCCCACTCTGCCCGTATGGGCGCAGCCGCATGTCGACGCGGAAAACAAAACCGTCGGCAGTCATCTGGTCCAGAGCCTGAATCAGGCGCTGCCCCAGGCGGATGAAGAACTGCTGGTTATCGACGGCCCGGCGCCCGCCACGGGTCTCGCCGTTGCTGGGAAAGGCGAAGATCAGATCGATGTCCGAGGACACATTGAGCTCACGGCCTCCGAGCTTCCCCATGCCCAGGACCACCATTGACTGGGGCACGTCCTCCCCGGTCACCGGGTCCGGACCATAGGGGGTCCCCAGCTGGTCACAGGTGTCGGGGTACAACCAGTCCAGTGCGGCCTGGATGCAGGTATCGGCAAAGTCACTGGCGGAGGTCATGGTTTCGTTCAGGTCGGCCCAGCGCAGCACATCCCGCCAGATGATCCGAAATTGAATCTCCCGCCGGAACCGGCGCAGGGCCGCGTGCAGAGAGGCTTCGTCCTGAACGCCGGCCAGGTGCTCCCGGCAGCGTGCCGCCAGGTACTCGGCGGTGGTCGGCTCGGACAACGGACGAGAGCGCACCAGCTCCGCCACCTGAGCCGGGTGGCGTTCAAGCACCTGGCACAGGAACAGGCTGCGGCCGAGGGCATCGGCAACCACCGTCTCGCCCATACCGCTGCCCCGCCCGAGCCAGCCTGGAACCCCATCCGGAAACACCGACGGCCAACGCTCGGCCACATCCCTGGCGATGGCCGGCGGCAAGGCATTCCATGGCTCGGACATAATGCAAACCCCTGTCTCTCTGTTATATTTCCGGTACTGTATAACGAACTCACCCACGACTGAACAGGCCCCGCGCCCGGATGCAGAGAAACCGCCGCCCGCTCAACCCGGAACATGCCCGAACCCACCTGCCGATGGGACGGCTGATCCTCTCGCGCATGAAGCGCCTGTTCCTGATCCTCGCGGCGCTGCTGGCCACCCAGATTCTGATCATCTGGATGGTCGAGGATCTGACCTTGTTCGAGTCCGTCTGGATCACCATGACCACCGTGTCCACAGTCGGCTATGGTGACTACGCTCCCCAGACCATGATCGGGAGAATCAGCACCATCCTGATCATGTTCGTGGGCGCAATCACACTGCTGACCCTGATCGTCAGTGACTTCATCGAATACCGGTTCTACCGCCGGGAACGGATCATCACCGGACGCTGGATCTACGCCATGAAAGAGCACATTGTCATCATCAACACGCCCCGCAGTGGCGGAGCCCAGTATTTCATGCGCTTCGCCTCCCAGGTGCGCTCCATTCCGGGTTACGAAACCGTGCCGATCATGCTGCTCACCCGGCAGTTTCCCGAGGGCCTGCCCACGGAGCTGTCGGACTGCGGCGTGGTTCATTATCATGGTACCGGCAGCGACCCGGCGGCCCTGAAAGCGGTCCATGCCGGCAGCGCCCGGCATATCATTGTGCTGTCCGCCGATGAGTCCGATCCCACCTCCGACAGCCTGACCTTCGACATCGCCCACCGATTGGCCGAGGCCAACCTGAGCCGGCTCACCACGGTGGAGTGCGTCAGCGACCACAACCGCGAACGGTTCAAGGCCCTGGGCATCCGCACCACCATCCGTCCGGTCCGGACCTATCCCGAAATCATGGTTCGGGCCGTCGTTGCTCCGGGCTCGGAAAAAGTGCTGGAAGACCTGTTCAATTACGAGCGGGACCACCCGCATCGCTACGAACTGGCCCTGGACGACCTGACCTGGGCCGACATTGTCAGCGCCCTGATCCGGCATGGCATTGGTACCGCCCTGGCCTACATCGACAAGGATGATGAGGTGATCTGCCACCCCCCCACCAACGAGGAGGTGGAGGGGAAAGGGCTGATCGTGCTGGTGAAATCGGCCGAGACACCGACGGTCGAGGCCGTGGAGGAGGCGCTGGCCCGTTATCGGCGCTTCCTGGCCAATTGGCATGAAAAGAGCCGGGCATCTGCGCCTCAGGAACCGGATACCGGTTCCCGGTAGTCCGCTCAGACGGCGGCCAAACTCAACTGGAGCTGCCCGAGGGCAGTCTCCCGGGCCAGTGAACGTACCAGGCGCCCCGCAGCCAACTCGGCCACGACCCACTGGAAGGCAGCTCCCTGCCCGACCCGTTCCGCGGCATCCGCAACGGTATCCAGGCGCAGGCGGGCGATGGGTACCGGCACCTCCAGCATCCAGGCGAGCCCGAGCAGATGCAGGAAGTCCGTCACGGACAGGGACGCATCGGACGGCGCCAGGACCGGACGGTGCATTCCGGCCAGGAAATAGCCCTGCTCGGCCTTGCTCACCAGGTTCAGAAACACCGGCACTTGACCGGCAAGTGCCATCGCCAGTTCCAGAAGGCGCCCGGAAGCCCCGGACTTGAGTTCGAACTCCACCTCACACAGGGGAGAGCGCCGAGAGCCACTGACCACCGCTCCCTCGTCCAGAGCCATTTCCACCTCGGCGTCCCAATGGTTCAGCCGCCACGTTCGCCGACGAAAGTTGGTTTCGAAAACCACCGACAGCCGCTCGAGGTTGATGACACTCGCCAGTGGCGTTTCCGCCAGCAACGACACGTCCAGATTGGCACTGGAAAGCGGCCATTCCCATTCCTGCCGGCGATGGGCCCCTGCCACGAAATCCCCCCGAGTTTTCAGGGTCTGAACATAGTTCGTCCCCAGCCGGCGCACCCGCAATGCTGCCTGCTGCCGGTTCAGGACGGCATCCGGCGTGTCGTAATAGCGATTGAACAGCGCCTGCTCGGCCTCGTACCGGGCATCGGACCGGGCCGAGGCCCACAACGCCACCCGATTCAGGTCCGGTTCTGCCACGGTCAGTTTGATTTCCAGCTCTTCCGCCATTGCTTTACCTACATCCACTCACTCCGGTGCCGAGCATACACAAAAAAACCGGCGGCCCGAAGGCCGCCGGTTTTCAGCTACTGGATTCGCGAAATCGCGGATCAGAAGTAGTAAACGGCACCAACCGCAGCGATGGTCTGCTCGTCGCCAGAACCGTCTTCCAGAGAGTAGATCTCTTCGTCGGCGTTGGACAGGTAGCCTTCGAAGTAGACGTACATGTTGTCAGACAGGTTGTGCAGAGCTTGCACCGCTAGGGTGTCGTTCTTGTCACCGCTGTCGTCGTCATCGTTGACCTGATAGGACAGGGCGAACTGGTTGGCACCCATAGTGTAGACACCCATCACACCATAGACATCCGCAACGTCCTTGCGGGTCTGGTACTCACCGGTCAGGCTCAGGTCGCCCATGGTGTAGGTCGCGCGCAGACCGTAGGTGTTTTCATTGTTGGCGCTGGGATCGTCGGTGAAAGAGCTCTTGCTGTAGGCCAGGTGACCGTCGTTGGAGTCCATGGCGAACGCCAGTTCCAGCGCGTCAGCGCTGTAGATGGCCGCCAGCTGGTACGGATAGGACTTGCCACCGTCCTTGCCGTCGCCGTTCACCTGAACCGCCGCACCCAGTTTCAGGCCACCGAAGGACGGGGACTCGTACTGGATCAGGTCACCTTCGCCGGTGTCGTAGCTGCCACCGATGTCGGAACCGATTTCGTGGAAGTTGACGATGGTGTCGATGGCGCGCTCGTAGGTGGAGTCGTCGGAGCCAACCCAGATCTTACCGAAGGTGTCGCCTTCCACACCGATGTAAGCTTCGTCCAGCTTGTCGATACCGCTGCTGCCGGCTTTGTCGTCAGCGTTGATACCTTCCAGCTCCAGCTTCAGGAAGCCTTTGATGCCCGGAGCGATTTCGTGGCTATGAGTGACGCCCAGGGTGGTTCCGTTGTCGAAGTGATCAATATGCAGAACCGCCGCCGTCAACGTTGGTCTGAGTGATCGCGTACTGGATGTTACCGTAGATGGTCGGCATTTCCGCGGCAGCGACAGCGCCAGAGAAAGTTGCTGCTGCAACAGCAGATGCGATGAGCGTTTTTTTCATGTTGCGTCTTCCTTTTTGAGTTAACTCAGGTTTAGCGACGGGTATTGCTTCCCGATTTTTTAGGCACCACCAGACGGGCTGGATGTGCCGGACTCTGCGCTATCTCCGTGTCACTTTCGTGACAATCCGATAACCTTTCTTCTTCTTTCTGAAAATCTGCAAATCTGCAGCCCTTTTCAGCTCAATCACTTACAGAGCTTTTTTAAAGCTCCGCATGATGAACCTGTTTTAATACAAAGAACCTATATTTGCAAATTTTAATCAGCGCTTTTTTAGCTCGTTTGGCACCATCAACGCAAGTCTTTATTAGATGTCGCACCAACGCGCGATATGAACAACCTGTTACAAATCCGGGGCCAAAACTCGCTTTTCCTTTCCAATTCAGCACACTACAAAAAACGCCTGGGCGTTTTGCCGGACCAAGGCCAGCCTTGGAGCCCCACGGAGCACCAAAAGTTCTCCACACCGCCAGGGTCGCACCAAATCAGTGCAGCCCGTGTTATTTCCCCACCTCGTCCGGTGCCACCTCCAGCAGGAAGGTGACCGGTCCATCGTTGATCAGACGCACCTGCATGTCCGCGCCAAACTGCCCCTCCGACACCCGCTCGTGGCCCAACGCTTGGCGTGCCTCTTCCAGGAACCGGCGGTAGAGCGCCTCGGCCCGGGCCGGCTCCGCCGCCCGGGAAAAACCAGGGCGTGTGCCGGATCGAGTGTCCGCGGCGAGGGTGAACTGGGGAACAACAAGCAAGGCGGCGCCCTCATCCATGACACTTCGGTTCATGCGGCCTTGGGCATCGGGAAAAATTCGGTAGGACAGGATTCTTCGGCACAATTCCCTTGCCTGGCGCGTTCCATCACCCCGTTCGACTCCCAGCAGAAGCAGGATACCTTGGCCAATGGCGCCTATCGGACGACCACCGACCTCGACACTCGCTTCCGATACTCTCTGGATCAGCCCTTTCATTCGCTGCCTGATCGACGGGAAATTACGAATCGGCAAGAGTGTATCGGCGCCGTGGCCGAACCGCAACCCGTCTCAGACTTTTTTACCCCACGTTCCGGTCGGTTTTGGCCACCACTTCCTCCACCCCCCGGATCAGGGCGTCGACAATCGCCGGCTCCGTGGCAGAATGGCCGGCATCGCGGATAATGCGCAACTCCGCTTCCGGCCAGGCCCGGCTCAGCGCCAGAGCATTGTCCAGCGGGCACACCATGTCGTAGCGACCATGCACGATCATGCCCGGAATACCCGCGAGCCGGCCGGCATTCCGGACAATCTGATCCGGTTCGAGAAACGCTTGATTGATGAAGTAATGGCATTCGATCCGTGCCAGGGCAATCGCCACATGGGGATGCGCAAAATGCTCGACAACCCGGGGGTTCGGATGCAGGGTGGCGCAACGCCCCTCCCACACGGACCAAGCCTTCGCGGCCTGAATTTGCTCCAGCTCGTTGCTGCTGGTCAGGCGACGGTAATAGGCCTGCACCAGATGCTCCCGCTCCGATTCAGGGATGGGCGCCAGGAAGTCCTCCCAATAGTCCGGAAACACCCGGCTGGCACCTTCCTGGTAAAACCAGTGGATGTCTCGGGGGCGACACAGGAAAATTCCCCGCAACACCAGCCCCAGCACGCGCTCTGGGTGAGCCTGGGCGTACACCAGACTCAAGGTGGAGCCCCAGCTGCCCCCGAACAGCAACCAGCGATCGATTCCGAGGAACTGGCGCACCGTTTCCATATCCTGTACCAGCTTGTCGGTCTGGTTGCCGGCCAGTTCCGCCAGCGGCGTCGAGCGCCCCGCTCCCCGCTGATCCATCAGGATGATCCGGAAGCGCTCGGCATCGAAGAAGCGGCGCTGGTAATCCTCGCACCCGCCGCCAGGGCCTCCGTGCACCACCAGCACCGGAAGCCCATCGGGGTTTCCGCTTTCTTCTATGTACAGCTCGTGGGGCGGCTCGACGGCCAGACGGTGACGGGCGTAGGGTTCAATCTCAGGATAGAGGGTGAGCATGGGCACCAGTCCAATACAGTGAATGTCACCCCAGAGTTTAACCGAGGTCGCACGACTCAGGGCAATGCCGGCGGCCCAGCCCCATAAAAAAGGCATGCAGAAACTGCATGCCTTTTGATCAGCGCGTGGCGCGACTACTTTTTGTTGGCCCGGCGACGCTCGTTCTCCTTGAGCAGTTTTTTCCGGATCCGAATCGACTGTGGCGTCACCTCCACCAGTTCATCATCATCGATGAACTCCAGGGCCTGCTCCAGGCTCATCCGGATCGGCGGGGTCAGCATGATGTTCTCATCCGAACCCGCAGCGCGGATGTTGGTCAGCTGCTTAGCCTTGGTCGGATTGACCACCAGGTCGTTGTCCCGGTTGTGGATCCCGATGATCATGCCTTCATAGACTTCGGTACCCGGCTCCACGAACAGCCGACCACGTTCCTGCAGGGTCATCAGGGCATAGCCCAGCACCTTGCCGTCCACCATGGACACCAGAACGCCGTTGTTGCGATGCTCGATCACGCCGCCCTTGACCGGCCCATAGTGATCGAACACGTTGGTCAGGATACCGCTGCCCGACGTCATGGTGAGGAACTGGTTTCGGAAACCGATCAGCCCGCGGGCCGGCATGACAAACTCCATACGGGTCCGCCCCCGGCCATCGGGCACCATGTTCTTCAATTCCGCCCGGCGATTGCCCATGGCTTCCATGATCGCGCCCTGGTGCTGCTCTTCCACGTCCACCACGACGAATTCGTAGGGCTCGTGGATTTCGCCATCCACGTCCTTCTGCACCACTTCAGGGCGGGACACCCCCAGCTCGAACCCTTCCCGGCGCATGTTTTCGATCAGTACCGAGAGATGCAGCTCTCCGCGGCCGGACACCTTAAACTTTTCAGCCGAGTCGCCCGGCTCCACCCGCAGCGCGACGTTATGCAGAAGCTCTTTTTCCAGCCGTTCCTTAATGTTGCGGCTGGTCACGAACTTGCCTTCCTTACCCGCGAACGGGGAGTCGTTGACCTGGAAGGTCATGCTCACGGTCGGCTCGTCCACCGTCAGGGGCGGCAACGCCTCCGGATTGGCCGGGTCACAGAGCGTGTCGGAAATGTAGAGTTCGTTCAGGCCACTGATGCACACAATGTCCCCCGCCGTGGCCTCTTCCACCGGCACCCGCTGGAGCCCATGGAAGCCCTTGACCTCAAGCACCTTACCGTTACGTTTCTTGCCTTCGCGGTCAAGCACCGCCACCGCCTGGCCCGGGCGCAGCCGTCCCCGGGTGATGCGGCCGATGCCGATGACGCCGACGTAGCTGTCGTAGTCCAGCTGCGACACCTGCATCTGGAACGGAGCGTCCAGGTCGACTTCCGGTGCCGGCACATTTCGGACGATCGCCTCGAACAGCGGCGTCATGTCTTCCGCCAACTGATCCGGCTCGGGCCCGGCGACACCGTTCAGCGCGGAAGCGTAGACGATGGGAAAGTCGAGCTGTTCGTCGGTCGCCCCCAGGCTGTCGAACAGGTCGAACACTTCGTTGATCACCCAATCGGGGCGGGCCCCCGGACGGTCCACCTTGTTGACCACAACAATCGGGCGCAGCCCGCGGTCAAACGCCTTCTGCGTGACGAAACGGGTCTGGGGCATGGGCCCGTCTTGGGCATCCACCAGCAGCAGCACCGAATCGACCATCGACAGGACCCGCTCTACCTCACCACCAAAATCGGCGTGGCCCGGGGTGTCCACGATGTTGATCCGGTAGTCCTGCCACCGGATGGCCGTGTTCTTGGCCAGGATGGTAATTCCGCGTTCCCGCTCCTGGTCATTGGAATCCATGACCCGTTCGTCGCCGGCATTCTTGCGATCCAGAGTACCGGACTGCTGCAGCAGTTTGTCGACGAGGGTGGTCTTGCCATGGTCGACGTGCGCGATGATGGCAATGTTACGAAGCTTTTCAATCACAACTGATATCCTGAGGCTGGTTAAGCGGCGCGCAGTATATCGAAAACTGGTTGCCGTTAATATGAAGATTGACGACACACCCGCGCGCGCGGCAATTGCACCACTTTGAATCACAAATAGACGGCATGCACCACATAGGTGCGCAACTTTGGTGCGCATGGACCGGGCCCAATCCCCCCTTCCGCGTGACGAAGCGCTCGAAAATGGCGCCACTGCGCCGTTCTGGCGCAGGCGTCCAAAACTGGCAAGCCCCTTGCTTCAGTCTGAGCAGCCGAAATATGTGGGTAACGGTGAACAGCTTTTGATAAGCTGCCTGAACCTGAACCTTACGATCGGACTTCAGGCACCCTGGACGATCCGGCACAACGCATATGAAACAACCCGTACTCGGGTCCACTCACGGAGCATGCACAATGTCCAAAACGATTGATTTGATCAAAGAACACGAAGCCAAATGGATTGACCTGCGTTTTACCGACAGCCGCGGTAAAGAGCAGCACGTGACCCTGCCGGCCAGCGAAGTCAACGAAGATTTCTTCGCGGATGGCAAGATGTTCGATGGCTCCTCCATCGCCGGCTGGAAAGGGATCAACGAATCCGACATGATCCTGATGCCGGACGACACCACCGCCGTGCTGGACCCGTTCACCGAAGAGACCACCGTTAACATCACCTGTGACATCGTCGAACCCTCCACCATGCAGGGTTACGAGCGCGACCCCCGTTCCGTTGCCCGTCGCGCCGAGGAATACCTGAAATCCACCGGTATCGCCGACAGCGCGCTGTTCGGTCCGGAGCCCGAGTTCTTCGTGTTCGACTCCGTGAAATGGAGCGTGGACATGAAGGGCGCCATGTACGAGCTGCATTCCGAGGAAGCGGCCTGGGTATCCGGCGAGGACTTCGACCGCAACAACATCGGCCACCGCCCAGGTGTCAAGGGCGGCTACTTCCCGGTACCGCCGGTAGACAGCCTGCATGACCTGCGGGGTGCCATGTGTGCCGCCATGGAATCCATGGGCCTGAACATTGAGGTTCACCACCACGAAGTGGGCACCGCCGGCCAGTGCGAGATCGGCGTGGGCGCCAACACCCTGACTCGCAAGGCGGATGAGGTCCAGATCCTGAAATACTGCGTGCACAACGTCGCGCACGCCTACGGCAAGACGGCGACTTTCATGCCAAAGCCGGTGGTTGGTGACAACGGTTCCGGCATGCACGTGCACCAGTCCCTGAGCAAGGACGGCAAGAACATCTTCGCCGGCGACGGCTACGCGGGCCTGAGCGAGATCGCCCTGTACTACATCGGCGGGATCATCAAGCACGCCAAAACCATCAACGCCTTCACCAACGCCTCTACCAACAGCTACAAGCGCCTGGTACCGGGCTTCGAGGCGCCGGTCATGCTGGCCTACTCCGCCCGCAACCGTTCCGCCTCCATCCGGATTCCGTACGTGAACAGCCCGAAAGCCCGCCGCATCGAGGTGCGCTTCCCGGATCCGTCCGCCAACCCGTACCTGGCCTTCGCGGCCATGCTGATGGCCGGCCTGGATGGCATCCAGAACAAGATCCACCCGGGCGACGCCATGGACAAGGACCTGTACGACCTGCCGAAGGAAGAGGCCGCCAACATCCCGACGGTTGCCGCCACCCTGCAGGAAGCCCTGGACTGCCTGGAGCAGAACCACGAGTTCCTGACCCGCGGCGGCGTGTTCACCGAGGATATGATTGCCGGCTACATCGACCTGAAGCGGGCGGAAGTCGAGCGCCTGAACATGACCACCCACCCGGTCGAGTTCGAGCTGTACTACTCCTGCTGATCGGCTCACCGATACGCACGGACAAGCCCCGCTGCTGCGGGGCTTTTTTGTGCGCTCCCGCACACAGGCCCGCCCTTAACGATATGTAACCAAACTCGCCGGGGCATGGCGTTGAAAAGGCACGAACGGCTGCCGATAATCAGACCAAAGCAATTTCACGGGGCAAACCCTATGAAGGCATGGTACGGATTGGCAGCGGGCATCCTCATTCTGGCGGCGGCTCCGGTCTCGGCGGAGGTCTACCGGCATGTGGACGCCCAGGGCAACGTGACCTTCTCGGATGAGCCCATCGAAGGCGGGGAAGCCATCGAGGTCAAACCCGTGACCACCATCACCCTACCCAAGCCCCAGGTGGTCCAGGAAACCCGCAAGCTTCGAGCCGAGGTTCAGCGCGAGGGCGCGGTCTACGACAGCGTGTCCATCACCTATCCAAAGCAGGACCAAGCCTTTCACAGCGGCAACGGCGACATCCAGTTCCAGGTAACCAGCACCCCCGGCCTGCAACCAGGCCACAAGTACGAGCTGACCCTGGATGGCCAGCCGGTCGGACAGTCCGAGTCTGGCAACATCCTGGTCAACAACGTGTTCCGGGGCACCCACGAGGCCCGTGTCCACATCATCGATGAAAACGGGGTTCAGGTTAAAACCGGGCCCAGCGTGACCTTCACCGTCCACCGTCCTTCGGTTCTCAACTGACCTTCGCTTGCATCATTTTGGTGCGTACGCCCCATAAAAAGGCCATACTCTGATCATCAACGGGGCGACCGCCACCCGGGCCGCCGGCCGGCTTCGTAGCCATGCACCAGGGTACGGCAACCATGACGCGCCATTTCGAGCCAGTGCCCGAACTTTGCCCTTTTTTAATCTGGCCGTTGTCAATGTGGTTCAGTTCTTGCAATTTCACTACCGCCATCGATAAAACGACCGACAGGAATACCCCATGGCTTTCGCCCCGGCTTCTAACGACGGATACAAGAGCATTCTGGATAGCCTGACAACGGCGGTGCTCGTCCTCGAAGAGAACCTGAGAATCCGCTACCTGAATCCGTCCGCCGAGAGCCTGTTCGAAACCAGTATGACCCGCAGCCAGGGACAACCTTTCCAGGACATCCTGCTGGCCTCCGAGGATGCCCTGAAAACCCTGTACGCGGCCCTGAATAACGGCCAGCCCTACACCCGGCGCGAAGCGCAGTTCGTACTGACCAGCGGCAACCGCCTGACGGTTGATTACTCCGTCTCTCCCATTTCCCTGGAGCCCACCGAACTGTTGCTCGAAATCCAGCCCAGGGACCGGCTGTTGCGGATCACCCGGGAGGAAGACCTGATCTCCCAGCAGGAAACCACACGGATCCTGGTGCGGGGCATGGCCCATGAAATCAAGAACCCCCTCGGGGGTATCCGGGGCGCGGCCCAGCTGCTGGACCGGGAACTGAGTGACGAGAGCCAGCGAGAATACACCCAGGTGATCATCGACGAAGCCGACCGCCTGCGAAGCCTGGTGGATCGCATGCTCGGCCCCAACAAGGCACTGCAGTTCGCCCCCACCAACATCCATGAGATTCTGGAGCGGGTTCGGACGCTGCTGGAGGCCGAAAGCAAGGGTCGGGTGCTGCTCCTGCGTGATTACGACCCCAGCCTGCCGGAACTTCGGGCCGACAAGGAGCAACTGATCCAGGCGTTCCTCAACATTGCCCGTAACGCTATGGAGGCCGCCTTCGAGCAGGAAAACCGGGCCGGCGACGAGCCGCCCACCATCACCTTCCGGACCCGGGCGCTGCGCCAGTTCACCATCGGCCATAAGCGTCACCGTCTGGCCTGCCGGGTGGACATCATAGACAACGGCCCGGGTATTCCTCCGGACCTATTGCAGAACATCTTCTACCCGATGATCAGCGGACGGGCCTCGGGCACCGGCCTGGGGCTGTCCATCACCCAGAGCATCATCGGACAACATCACGGGCTGGTTGAGTGCGAAAGCAAGCCCGGCCGTACCGACTTCATCATCTTCCTGCCCCTGGAGGAAACCCCATGAACCAACCGGCGAACGTCTGGATCATAGACGACGACCGCAGCATACGATGGGTCCTGGAGCGAGCCCTGACCCAGGCTGGCCTGCACCCCCGCGTCTTCGACAGCGGCGAGGGCATCATGGCCCGGCTCGAACACGAACGCCCCGACGCCATCATCAGCGACATCCGTATGCCGGGCATCGACGGTATTTCCCTGCTGGCACAAATTGTCGAGCGGCACCCGGATGTACCGGTCATCATCATGACCGCACACTCCGATTTGGAAAGCGCCGTCACCAGTTACCAGACCGGAGCCTTTGAATACCTGCCCAAGCCGTTCGATGTCGACGATGCCGTCGGCCTAGTCAAGCGGGCCGTGGCCCACAGCCATGAGCAGCGGGCCAACGCCGAACCACAGGCGGACAGCCTGCCCCGCAATGCCGAAATCATTGGCGAGGCACCGGCCATGCAGGAGGTGTTTCGTGCCATTGGCCGGCTGTCCCATTCCAACATCACCGTACTGATCAACGGTGAGAGCGGCACCGGCAAGGAACTGGTCGCGCAGGCGCTGCACAATCACAGCCCCCGGAAGAATGGGCCGTTTATTGCCCTGAACATGGCTGCCATTCCCAAGGATCTGATCGAGTCCGAGCTGTTCGGCCACGAAAAAGGCGCCTTCACCGGCGCCGGCTCGGCCCGCCAGGGCCGCTTCGAACAGGCCAACGGCGGCACCCTGTTTCTGGATGAGATCGGTGACATGCCGGCCGACACCCAGACTCGCCTGCTGCGGGTGCTGGCCGATGGCGAGTTCTACCGCGTGGGCGGCACCACCCCAATCAAGGTGGATGTCCGCATCATCGCCGCCACCCACCAGGATCTGGAAAAGCTGGTGCAGGCCGGCAATTTCCGGGAAGACCTGTTCCACCGCCTGAACGTCATTCGGGTGCACCTGCCCAAGCTGTCGGAACGACGGGAGGACATTCCCCGGCTCATGCAGCATTTTTTGAAGCGTGCGGCCAAGGAACTGGCGGTGGAACCCAAGGTCCTGCGTCCGGAAGCCGAGGAATACCTCACCACCCTGCCCTGGCCAGGCAACGTGCGGCAGCTGGAAAACACCTGCCGTTGGCTCACGGTGATGGCCAGCGGCCGGGAAATTCACATCGACGACCTGCCTCCCGAACTGCTGCATCAGGCGGAGACAGAAACCACCGCGACCGGCCACACCTGGCAGGAAGGGTTACGGCTCTGGGCCGAACAGGAACTGAAACGGGGCAAAAAAGGCATTCTGGACACGGCCGTGCCGGAGTTCGAGAAGATCATGATCGAGACCGCCCTGAAGCACACCGGCGGACGGCGCCGGGATGCCTCCATCCTCCTTGGTTGGGGCCGTAACACCCTGACCCGGAAGATCAACGAGCTGGGGCTGGATCACCCCGACGGTGATGAAGACTGACGATCAGCGAACCGCCGGGGTTCGTTGAAAGTTCGGGCGGCTTCAGCCGCCTTTTTTTACAAAAAGCCCCCGGTACCGTCGGGCACCGGGGGCCTGCTGCGCTCAGTCAATACACGGATTGCACTCAGAACGGAATGTCGTCATCAAAGTCGTCGACCGGCTCAGGCATGCTTCCCTGAGACGGCTGACTGTACCCCCCGGAGGGAGCACTGGACTGGGCGGGCGCACCCTGGGAAGGCTGGCCGCCACCGTACCCGGATGACTGCGGCCGGCCCGCCGGCGCACTGCCCTGGCCCATTCCGCTGTCGCCCCGGCTGTCGAGCATTTGCATCTGGCCATTCATATCAACCACCACCTCGGTGGTGTAACGGTCCTGGCCGTCCTGCCCCTGCCATTTGCGGGTCTGCAACCGCCCCTCGATATAGACCTTGGAGCCCTTGCGCAGATACTGGCCGGCGACTTCCGCCACCTTGCCAAACAATACCACCCGGTGCCATTCGGTCCGGGGCACCATCTGACCGGTCTGGCGATCCTTATAACTTTCGTCGGTCGCCAGATTCAGGTTCACCACGGCATTTCCATTCGGGGTGTAACGGGTTTCCGGGTCCTGCCCCAGATTCCCGATGAGAATGACCTTGTTTACGCCTCGCGCCATTGTTCACTCCTGACTGTGTTAAAGGGAAAACCAGCCGTCCGTGCCGGTTTCCGGATTCAAGAATTGCTACCCTGCCGGACAAACGCCAAGCCTGCAAGCGACTGCTCATCAAAATGCTGCCGATCCACCTTCAGGTAAGCGGTGGCTTCATCTTTCAGGATGACCACGTCCTGAACCCCGGGCAACCCCCGCAGGCACTGATCGACCGCCCCATAACTGCCGTCAGCCGCTTCTTTCAACTGTACCACGAAACTCGTCGTGTAACCTGGCGCCGGCATGGTAAGCGCAACCACGAGCCAGCTCAGCAGCACCAGAACCATCAAACCGATGACCCCCGGGATGCCCACAGACTCCTGCAACAGCCCTCCCAGGGCACCACCGATAAACGCGCCCAGGAACTGTGAGGTGGAATACACCCCCATAGCGGCCCCCTTGCCCGCCGCCGGCGCTTCCTTACTGACCAGCGACGGCAATGTGGCCTCGAGCAGGTTGAACGCCATGAAGAAGGCGAACAACACCGCCCAGGTGCCCACCAGACTGTGTCCGGACAGCAGCAGCGCGGCGGCCGACAGCGTCAGCAGCGCCACCGCACCGCACAGCACGGCCTTCATCTTGCGTTTCTTTTCACCAATGATGATAAAGGGCACCATGGCAAAGAAAGAGGTCGCCATCACCGACAGATAAAACCACCAGTGGTCGCTGCCCGCCAGCCCCAGACGCTGCTCGAGAAAAACCGGAACCACCAGAAACAGCGACGTCAGCACCAGGTGCAGGGCGAAAATGCCAAAATCGAGGCGCAGCAGGCGGCCTTCGGTCAAGACCCGGACCAGCATCTGCCGCGCGGGCAAGGCATCGGCGCTGGCCTTGTGCTGACGCGGCGTGGGCACCACCCGCCCTACGATCACCAGGGCCACCAGGGCCAGCCCGGCCGTGACATAAAACAGGCCGGACAACCCCCAGAGCGATCCCAGCACCGGCCCGAGCACCAGCGATACGGAAAACGACACGCCGATCGACATACCCACGACGGCCATGGCCTTCGTGCGCTCTTCCTCCCGGGTCAAGTCGCTCAGCAACGCCATGAGCACACTGGCAATGGCGCCGGCGCCTTGTAACATGCGCCCGGCGATCACCAGGTAGATCGAATCCGCCGCCCCGGCCAGCAGGCTGCCGCCAGCAAACAACAGCAACCCCAGATAGATCATCGGCTTGCGCCCCACCCGGTCGGACAGCAGGCCAAACGGAATCTGCAACAGCGCCTGACTCAGGCCGTAAGCGCCAATGGCCAGTCCCAGGAGGGCCGGGGTGGCGCCCTGAAGGCCTTCCCCCAGAAGCACGAAGACCGGCATGACCATGAACAGGCCAAGCATCCGCATGGCGTAGACAGATGCCAGCGCGGCCACGGAACGTCTTTCCAGCGCATTCATGACAATGGCAACCTCAAAGCGGGAAAGTGTTAACAGGTCACGACAAACCACCAGCAGGATCGCCGCAGGTCGCGCATTGTAACAGAAAGGCCACCCCCGAGGGACCGGGAGAATTCCGGGCCCTCATCGTTTCACCGCCACCCGGTGAACACGGTATACTTGCCGTTTTGCTTCCGTAGAGAGGGGGTTATGGACCGCATCCAGATCAAGGGCGCTCGCACCCACAATCTGAAAAATATCGACCTGGACATGCCGCGGGACAAGCTGATCGTCATCACCGGCCTGTCCGGCTCGGGCAAATCCTCGCTCGCGTTCGATACCCTGTACGCCGAAGGACAACGCCGTTACGTGGAGTCGCTGTCCACTTATGCGCGGCAATTCCTTTCGATGATGGAGAAGCCGGACGTGGACCACATCGAAGGACTGTCCCCGGCCATTTCCATTGAGCAGAAGTCCACCTCCCACAACCCGCGCTCGACCGTGGGCACCATCACCGAAATCTACGACTACCTGCGCCTGCTGTTTGCCCGGGCGGGGGAGCCGCGCTGTCCCGACCACGGTCAGCCCCTTGAAGCGCAGACCGTCAGCCAGATGGTAGACCAGGTTCTGGCCATGCCGGAAGGCAGCCGCCTGATGATCCTGGCCCCGGTGGTTCGTGACCGCAAGGGAGAACACCTCCAGGTCATCGAGGCCATGCGCAGCCAGGGGTTCATTCGGCTGCGGGTGGATGGCACCGTATATGACATTGACGACATCCCCCCGCTCGACAAGAAACGAAAGCACCGGATCGACGTGGTGGTGGATCGATTCAAGGTCAAGCCCGGCCTGGAACAGCGACTGGCCGAGAGTTTCGAAACAGCGCTGGAGCTGGCCGACGGTCTTGCCTTGGTCGCTGCCATGGACGAGTCGGAGCATGAGCACACCTTCTCCGCCCGTTTCGCCTGTACCCAGTGCGGCTACTCTCTCAGCGAGCTTGAACCGCGCCTGTTTTCCTTTAACACCCCCGCCGGCGCCTGCCCTACTTGTGACGGCCTGGGCGTACGGCAGTTCTTCGACCCGGAAAAAATCATTCAGCACCCGGAGGCCACGCTCGCCGAAGGCGCCATCAAGGGGTGGGACCGGCGTGCCGTGTACTACTTCCAGATGATCTCCAGCGTTGCGGAACACTACGGCGTCGACCTGGATACGCCCTGGCTCGATCTGCCGGAGTCGTTTCGCAACATACTGCTCTATGGTTCGGGAGACGAAGACATCCCCTTTCGCTACGTCAATTCCCGGGGCCATATCATGGAGAAGGCCCATCCGTTCGAGGGCATCATTCCCAATCTGGAACGGCGCTATCGGGAAACGGACTCCCAGAGTATGCGAGAGGAACTGGCACGGAACCTCAGCACCCAACCCTGCAAGGACTGCGGCGGCTCCCGGCTACGCCGAAGCGCGCGCCATGTCTTTATCGGAGACCGCAACCTGCCGGACATTACCCGACTGCCCGTGGGGGAAGCCTACGAATACTTCCAGAACCTGACCCTGCCGGGCCGCAAAGGCGAAATTGCCGAAAAGATTCTCAAGGAAGTCCGGGAGCGCTTGAAATTTCTGGTCAACGTCGGTCTTGAATACCTGACGCTGGAACGCAGTGCCGACACGCTTTCCGGCGGCGAGGCCCAACGCATCCGCCTGGCCAGCCAGATCGGTGCCGGCCTGGTCGGCGTCATGTACATCCTCGACGAGCCGTCCATTGGTCTGCACCAGCGTGACAACGATCGCCTGCTGGCCACCCTGACCCACCTGCGAGACCTTGGCAACACCGTCATCGTGGTCGAGCACGACGAAGACGCCATCCGCGCCGCCGACCATATCATCGACATTGGCCCAGGGGCGGGCGTGCATGGCGGCCGGGTCGTGGCTCAGGGCTCCCCCGAACAGATCATCGGCAACCCCGATTCCCTGACCGGCCAGTACCTGAGTGGACGCCGGAAAATCATGGTGCCCGCCGAGCGCAACACCGGTTCGGGCAAACAGCTTGTGCTCAGGGGAGCCTCCGGCAATAACCTCCAGGGTGTCACGCTCACGCTGCCACTGGGCGTGATGACCTGCATTACCGGTGTCTCAGGCTCGGGCAAGTCTACCCTGATCAATGGCACGCTGTACCCGGTTGTCGCCGCCAAACTGAACAAGGCAAGCACTCTGGGCCACGCCCCTTACCACGCCATCGAGGGACTGGAGCACCTGGACAAGGTCATCGACATCGACCAAAGCCCCATCGGGCGGACCCCACGATCGAACCCAGCAACCTACACCGGCCTGTTCACTCCCATACGGGAACTGTTCGCGGGCACTCAGGAGGCACGCTCCCGTGGCTACAAGCCTGGGCGTTTCTCCTTCAACGTCAAAGGGGGCCGCTGCGAAGCCTGTCAGGGCGACGGCGTCATCAAGGTCGAAATGCACTTTCTGCCCGACATCTACGTACCTTGCGACGTCTGCAAGGGCAAGCGTTACAACCGGGAAACCCTGGAGGTCCGGTACAAGGGCAAAAACATTCACGAAGTGCTCGAAATGACCGTGGAGGAGGCTCGGGAATTCTTTGACCCCGTGCCGTTCATTGCCCGCAAGCTGCAAACGCTCATCGACGTCGGGCTGTCCTATATCCGGCTTGGCCAGAGTGCCGTCACCCTATCCGGTGGCGAGGCCCAGCGGGTCAAACTGGCGAAGGAGCTGTCCAAACGGGATACCGGTAAAACGCTTTATATCCTGGACGAGCCGACCACGGGCCTGCATTTCTATGATATCCAACAGCTGCTCAACGTCCTCCAGCGCCTGCGAGACCACGGCAACACCATCGTGGTAATCGAGCACAACCTGGACGTGATCAAGACGGCGGACTGGATCGTGGATCTCGGTCCGGAAGGTGGCTCCGGAGGCGGGCGCATCATCGCCGAAGGCACGCCGGAAGAGGTTGCCGAACACCCCGACTCCCATACCGGTCGTTACCTCAAGCCCCTGCTTGGCGACGCCTGACACGGGATCGAGTAGGAGGGGGAGTTGCCTCCCCCGTCCTCTCACACCACCGGGCATACGGTTCCGTACCACGGCGGTTCCCACTTCCCATTGCTGGGCGAG
>MDTD01031732.1_pt1 | contig 28733 bp, 35 predicted proteins | sample 811221 | NCBI WGS metagenome assembly MDTD01 (sample SAMN05326646, study PRJNA326480) | marine metagenome | isolation source: seawater | place: Pacific Ocean: South West | collected 2011 | reverse complement strand
TTATGAAAAAAATAATCTTATCAGTAACAATACTTATTGCAGTAATTAGTTGCCAATCAACAAAAAAAGAAAAAGAGTCGGTGGAGACTGGACAACTAACATCAGAGACAGTAAGCACTGAAGATGATTTTTTTTCTGAAAAAGGAAGAATAGTAACAGCTGCAACATATCCAACAGATGAAACATCTCGCCAAATTCTAAAGAATCAAGATTTAGTCGGTGTAAACGCATTTATGCACAAACGCAAATTGACACCTACTGATCAACAGCCTGTTGTGCGTATGAACCGCGATACCTATTATTCATTAGCTGTTGTTAATGTGTCCAATGGAGCGAGCATTTCAATGCCAGAAATTCCTAAGGGAAAATACATGTCTGTTCAACCCATTCCACAAGATCATCGAACTCAAGCCATGAAATACGGCTCTGGCAAATTTGATTTGACAACACACATAGGCACACATCTTTATCTAATTGTCCGTTTAGATAGAACTTTCACAGAGGCAGAGGTGAAAGAAATTCAAGACAAAATGGTGATTGAAGCCCATTCAAATGAAAAATTTACGACCAATCCAGTAACTGAACGATCATTTAAGGAAGTAGAGAATGAATTAAAAGTTAAAGCGGGTCCTCTTAGGAAGCGATATGGGTTGCAAACAGCACAAGGTATGTTTACCAACCCACATGATAAATCAGCGGAGCTATTCAACAATGAAAAGTATGAAGTAGGTGCTGCATTGGGATGGGGCGGTGCGCAAATGATTGATGCTATTTACGAAGGATCTAGAAACTTTTCTGTGGACAGTTGCTATCAAATGACTTTTGAAGACCCTGAAAACAAAGCGTTCTGGTCTGTCACAGTGTATGACAAAAAAGGTTTTATGTTTAACGACCTGGCAAACTTTAGTTCTCATACGGCTAAAATGAATGAAGATGGGACATATACTATAAGTTTTGGCTGTGGTGAGGATGCTCCCAACAATCTGGAGATTACTAATCCATCAGGTGTTTTTAACATTGCAGTTCGTCACTTCCAACCTTCTGAAAAAGTACATAAAGAGGATTATCGAATTGTACCTCTGATGAAAGTAATATCCAATGAATGATCTAACAACAAGTGCTAAACAGTGTATTAAAGTAATTATTTGAATTCAACGAAATCGGGGATTAAAAGCTGGGTCTATACAGCTAAATGATTTTATTTGATTTTGCATTTATTGCCTTTATATATCAAAAGAGGAAAAGGAAGAATAATAGAAAGACTATATAACATTAAAGCGTTTTCAATTTCCATGATAAAATAAAGTCCGAAAAAAAGAATTGTTGGATATATCGAAATATTAATGAAAAACTTTTTGAAATATATCAGATAAGATTTAAGGTCAAAATTTTTTCTCTCCTGCTCACTCATCGTATTATAGCCAGCCAAAAGCATCTTAGCATTTTTTTCATTAACACCATAAGCGACTCCAATAAAAACAGCGTCTGTAAATAAAATAGCTAAAAAAATATAGTCCATCCCTCTCTATTTTTTCTAAAACTAATTTAATCATAATTGGTGGATTATTAAAAAATACCGTTCGTCACTATCGATTTAAGTTTTATCTTTGAGGCATAAAATATTTGAAATGAATACTTCTACAATAAATATTATTAATTCAATCAGTTTAATTGCAATGGGTATATGGGGTTACATTGATGTATCTTCAGTTACAGCTCTTATTCCTGCCTTTTTTGGAGTTGCTCTAATTCTATGCACCAATGGATTAAAAAAAGAGAATAAAATGATCTCTCATGTAGCAGTTCTTTTAACCCTTTTGATTCTTGGAGCACTTGTTGGAATGAGATTACCAAAATCAATTGATCAAGGAGGAATAGGTCTTATAAGAGTTATAATTATGATAGGGACATCTACCCTTGCAATGGTAATTTTTATAAGCAGCTTTGTAAAAGCTAGAAGGAATAGGAATTAGGTAATCCCTGCCAAAAAACAAAAGCAAATGAGAAAATTTATCGTGTTATTTGTAATAATTTTTTTGTCAGCATGTGAAAATGGTGAGCCCTGGAAAAATTCCCAATTGATTGAGCCTGATGAATTATCAAAAATCATCAATAAAGATTTAGAACAACCAATGATCATTAGCATAGGTCCTGCTGGGCTTATAAAAAATTCAATTGAAATAGGAGAGTGCAGGTTCCCTGAAAACTTAGCGAAATTAAATGATAGGATTAGTGGACTTTCAAAAAAATCTGATATTGTTCTTTATTGTGGTTGTTGCCCTTTTAAAGATTGTCCAAACATTAGACCTGCATTCACTCTTTTGAACGATCTTGGATTTAGAAATCATCGTCTACTTAACCTTTCAACAAATCTAAAAACTGATTGGATTGATAAAAATTATCCTATCATAAACTAGAGAAAGGAACTTAAAAATTAGCTTTAAAAGTCTTATCCACCAACTTAGCTAAATCAAAATCCCTTGATGAAACTGAATCAATATCATGAGACCACAATTCTAACCTTACTTTATTGTATACATTAACGATTTTAGGGTGATGATTTAAATTCTCTGATTCAATACCTATCTTATTTATAAAATCTAATGACTCATTAAAATCTTTAAAAGTGAAGTCTTTTGCCAGAGCATTTTCACTTAAAACCCATCCATTATCTAAATTTTTAATTTCTTTTAAAATATTGTTTCTATCCATAATGTATAAAGTTATAAAATATTTATTAGTCTAATTACTTAATAGTTCAATCAAATATTATGATTAAAAATTTCAATCAACAATAAAGACTTTTTTGAATCTTTAATAATAATTTTGTGTTAGTGAATAAGACGCGAACCCTAATTTCATTTTATTTGTTTGTTAATTTATTGGTTCGATTAAAACCAGGAGATTAATTATTGTTTCTTCAGGAAATTCTCCTGGTTTTTTAAAACTTAATTAGCGTAATAACAACTTTTTTATATGGGTTTTTTAGCGCGATAAATAGATGCCACTCCAAATGATTGTGGAATATACTCTTTAACTATAAACCCATTTTTTTCTAAAATATTGTTAAAAGCTTTACCGAAAGGGAAAGTATTTGCAGATGAAGATAAATATTTATAAGCTGATTTATCCTTTGAAAAAAATGAACCAATTATAGGAAGTACATAATAAGTATATAATTTGTATAACTGATGTAATAGAAAGTTTTGAGGTACAGCTGTCTCCAAAACAATCAATTCACCTCCCGGTTGAAGTACCCTAAAAATTTCCATAAGTCCCTTATCAAGATTTTCAAAATTTCTAACTCCAAACGAAACAGTAACCGCATCGAAATAATTATCAGGATAGCTAATCTTTTCAGCGTCTCCAATTTTCATTTTTATATTTTTATACCATGGACTTTTTCTAACCTTTTTTTTTCCAATTTCTAGCATCCCTTCAGAGATATCAATCCCTACAATTTCAGTTGCATGAGTTTCCCCAAGTGCAATTGCCAAATCTCCAGTCCCAGTTGCTACGTCTAAAATTTTTTTAGGCTTTTTTGGGGTAATTAGTTTCACAACATTTTTTCTCCACTTTACATCGATTCCTGCGGAAATAATTCGATTCATCAGATCATAGTTAGAAGAAATTTTATCAAACATTTGGCGCACCTTTATTTTTTTTGGACCTTTTTTTACTTTATTAGTGAGCACTTGCTTTCTGTTCATTTTTAGAGATCAGATAAATATAAATATTTGCTTAAAAACGAGTTTGCCCTGAATGGCAGACTAGTTTATCTAATTTGTAAACCAAAAAAACTAATTGTCCATTCCTCTGGTATATTCTCTTGCCCAGAATTATATTTCATAATGTGAGAGATTTCATCACTTCCACTGTAGGGCTTGATAATTAATTTTTCAAGAAAACCATTCCAATTTGTCGAACTTCCAATTAATTCCGAATTAACGTCTCCTTCGAAAGTCATATCCGTAAAACTTGTTAAAGATGTACAGCCCCAACCAAGACTCTCAACAAGTTTTCCGCAATCTAAAAATTCCATTGATTTACTATCATTATAAAAATTGATAAGCCCATCAACAGCATTTGAATCATTAAGACTGGTGTTATCAAATTCAGTATTTGAAAAAGGGTCAACTTCTACAGCATATTTAATCCAAAAACTTTGACTAAAGCAAGTGTAGCTTAATAATAAAGTAAAAATTACTGTGATTTTTTTCATTTGTTATAAATTAAAATATAATCATATCAATTATTAATGCTGCTATCAGCGATAAGCTAAAAACTAATATTATGCTTGCTAATAACTTCCTTTTTTTGTTAACTAATAACACAAAACCCACTATGAGAGAAATTATTGTGGCAAGTAAATAAAAATATATAAGAACACCATTCATCTTGACAAAAATTGTTTATTCAGTAAACTCCTTTAAATACTAGTGGAGAAGATGGGAATCGAACCCACGACCTCTTGACTGCCAGTCAAACGCTCTAGCCATCTGAGCTACTCCCCCTGAAAAATAAATGTAATAAAAAAAAACTCATTTATTATTTTATAATTTCTTCAAACAGATAAGCTTCAAATTCGTTTTGATTTTCCATGTGTGGCAAGTGACCCGAATTTGAAATAAAAATTTCATTTCGGTTAGGGAGAAGTTCTGATAAACGATCTTTAAAAGTATCATATACCACAACCATATCACTATCACCAAAAATTGTGTATACTGGAATACCCGTTTCGTTAATCATGTCATGTTCAATGTCCAATGTCGTATGGTTTTTAAGAGTTGATAATAGGGCATTAGCAAATCCTTTATATTCAAGTAATTCTTCATATTTATCCCCCCAATCAGGGAATTGTTCTGGATTTCTAAAATCTTTTCTCTGACTTTCTGCTAATAGAGGATAAGTTTCTATATAATTATCTATTTCTTCTTGTGAAACCACTTTGTCTTTAGGAGAATTATTTTTTTGAAACCCTGATGAAGCAACATAAATTAACCTTTCAACAACATTTTTATTGAGAAAGGCTATTTTTGATATAACTCTTCCTCCATTGGAAAGTCCCAAAAAATTAGCATGCTTAACGTTCAAATACTCTAACAGCTCAAGTACCTGTCTGGCAAATAAACTATCGGTATAGGGCACATCAGGATTTGCAGAATACCCTCTCCCGTATAAGTCCATTCGAATCACATGATATCCTTTTTTAGCGGCTGTTTCATAGGTAGGACTCCAGATATAGGAAGGAACTGAAAACCCATGTACGAAAATTAAAGTTCCCATTTTAGACTTGCTATTGATCTCCTCGTAATAGGTCATGCCCTGGCTTAGAAGAACAAAATTACCTGGCAGTTTATATTTTATTTTGTTAAAAAAAGCCTCGTTTTTTTCTATTTTTTCATAAGGAGATAAAATCTGATTACACGAAAAAATGAAAAAAAGTATAGGAATAATTTGAAAAAAGATCATTATTTAATTTTTATAATTTGAACTAGCAAAAATTTGCAAGAAGAAATCTGTTTTTTTGTCTGACAATATATATATTTATTATATACTAATCACAAATCAATTTACAATGAAAAATTTATTATTCCTTTTTGTCTTTATTATATCTATATCAATAAATGCTCAAAAAGACGAAAGTCGATTCGTTTATGAATTAAAATTTGAAGTTAATCCAAACTCTTCTGTAACAGAAGCAGAAAAACAATTCTTCCATTTCTATAATGGATTCAAACAAAGCAAAGTTTGTACTGAAGTTATTGCATTACAACATCACACTGGGGATAGATTAGAATACAAAATCTTAGCTTTCTCCAATAACTGGGATAATCTGGATGATATGTTAGTTGATGCTCAAACCTATTTTGCTGAAATGGATCCTACAATGTTCACTGCTCCATGGAAAATATCACACACTGCAGACGCTGTTTTCGCAGTTCGGAGAAGTTTTGAAGAAGGATTTATTTCTCAATGATCGAATATTTTTTTTATATATTTGGCGTCTAATCATAAATTAAATTAAAATGAAAAATACAATTTTTATACTTTTTTCAATTGTCTGCTTTTCCTTAAATGCTCAATATTACAGCATCACATATGTTAGTGTAGCATCTGAAGATATTGCTGAATTTGAAGAAAAAGAAATGAAATATTGGTCGCAAGTTGCGAAAAAAAATATTGATAAGGGTAAAATGCTGGGCTGGGCTCTAATGCAAAAATATGGTACAGCAGGAAACAATGATGTTAATTATGCTTTCGTAAATTCATTTTCAAGTTTAGAGGATATGAACAATGGTGTTTGGCAAGAATCAATAGAAGAGCTAGGATATGATTGGGCTGAAATTTCAACCAAGTATGAAGTTTGGGAAAGTCATATTTACAAAGTACAGGATAATATACCAGGTGATGCAAAAGTTTTTATCTTAAATTATGGAAGACCTGAAAACCTGAGTGGTTTTATCAATGAAAATAAGACTTTATGGAAACCCTTTCATCAAGAAAACATCTCCTCTGGAGCAACAGGTATGACAACTTGGGGAATTGGAACTAAAATCTATCCTAGTGGCCAAGACATGGCAACAGTTATGACCTGGGATGGCTTCTCAAATATTACAGAAGCCCTAAAAGTTTTAGATTTTGATGACTACGTCCCACCTAGTGACAGTAAAATGAGATTTTATGATCCAGATGGGTTTAGACTCAGAGTTATATGGACACAATTAAAATCCGTATCAGCGGAACAATAAATTTAAAGCGGCTAATTTTAGCCGCTTTTTTTCTGACTAAAAAGGATTCAATTCATCTTCTTCACTCGCTTTAAAGAATTAATAAAATTGTAATTTTATTATGATAAACTAAGAGTGATTAATGAAAAAAAAAATCTTTTTTGTTTTTTCCCTTTTGTCTGGTTTTATTTTTTCTCAAGGAGATGATTTATTGCTTTTACAATATAACAAAGGTCCTGACCCTGATGGATTTTACAAGAAATGGAATTTTGACATACATTATTTGACAGTCTTTATGAAAGTTAAAGGGAAATATAGCTCCCCTTCTCTTTCTTATGGTTTTGGGACTAGTGCCCAGTATAAATTTTCAAAAACTTTTGGGATAAGAAGTGGAGTGAGTTATTTTAATATAAAATATAAATATGACTTATCGGATAATAAATCCAGTGATAAAATAAGTTATTTAACAATTCCGATCACCGCAAGAGTATCGCCATCAAGAAAATTAATGTTTGAGACTGGATTTATATATAATCATTTATTGGGAGCTGAAAATTCAGAAGTTCAAGATATAACAAATGGCAGTTTCAATTATGAAGATGGAATTTTTAAAGATACTTTTGGAATGGTTGTAGCATCACAATACAATCCATGGAAAAGACTGAATGTTTCATTGCAATATAGATTTCTTAAAAAAGCATCAAAGCCTTCCGCAGTGCAAAAAAATAATTTTGCTGGATTTTTACTTGGATTGCATTTTTTTATTTTTGATCCAATGAAAAAACCAATTTAAAGATGCTTAGAAATAGAAATATTTAAATATGTATGTCTAAAAAAAAGCTGGTTTTCATTATCTCGAGAAGTGTTGGAAATCATAGCAAGTATTTCCCATTTTTGATTATTTAATGTCGCTCCAAACTCAAAACTATTCCTATATCTCCTTGATGGTAAAGTGAAAGTTGCATTGTCATTAAATAAACTTCCTGAAATCATGTAGTCATGAAAACGATACTCTTGGCGGCTTCCAATATAAAAACTAAGACCAGTATCTGCTTTTGATTTAATTGGATTCCCCATAAAAGAAAATCTATTTGTTTTGCCCATAAAAAATCCAAATTGAGCCCCTAAAGTCGTTTTTTGAGTTCCTAATGAACCAAAAAAATCTGAGAGAAAATAAAATTTGTCTTCAATCATAAATTTCTTTTTCATATTGATATTTAGATTTAAATGTATCTCTTGAGGCATAGCTCCTTCCCAGGTTACTCTAGGAAGCTTTAAAAAATTTAGATGATAAAAATTTTGCATCCATGGAGCTAAAGATTCGTCTCCTGTAGTGCCGATCTGAATTCCCCATGCGAAGGCTGTTCTATCATTAAAATACTTAAGGACTTCCCTCTCAATAAAAAGCCATCCCCCAAAGGGATAATCAAGTTTTGATAAATCCCTTGTTTGTAATCTGGCAGGGGTATATACTTCTTGCCCCAGATGCCAATTTACATAAGTTGAATTATCTATACTATCTAATTTAGCTTTGGAGTTTCCTTTTTTGTACCCATAAGATAAAAATATGCCGCTAGAATAATATCTGTCCGTTACAAAATAAAGATCATTATCAACAGAAAGTTTCACGTATTTCTGCCCATAAATAAATTGAAAACATCCTACAAGTAAGCCATAAAAGAATATTCTCTTAGGGCTTATCAATTTAATAATTAAAATTATGCTTTCTCTAGACAAAATATGGGCTTCCCATTTGTCGCCAAATTTAGTTGAGAAAATGATTATAAAAAATTATTTTTGGAAAAATGAACTTCTTGATTAGAAAAGCTTCAATGTCAGATCTTGATACTGTTAAAAGTTTAACGGAGGCTTGTGCAAAAAAAATGATTAGTGATGGTATTTATCAATGGAATGATCATTATCCTTCTAAAGAGATTTTCAGAAAAGATATTAAAGAAGGTGCCCTTTATGTTTGGGAAGATCAAAATCAAATCAGAGGATGCGTTATGTTTTCACCAGATAAAGATGAAGTATATAACTCTACTAATTGGCTAACTGAAGATCATAAAAATCTATATATCCATAGATTAGCAGTGCATCCTAAATTCCAAAAAAAAGGAATTGGAAACAAGCTTATGGATTATGCTGAATCAACAGCTAAAAAGCTTAATTTTATTTCAATTCGTTTAGATACTTTTAGTCAAAATAAAAGCAATAATAAATTTTATGAATCCAGAGGATATAAAAAACTAGGGAATGTTTTTTTTAGAAAACAGAGTGAATTCCCTTTCCACTGTTACGAAAAGATTTTAAATTAATACATTTAAAAAGTAATGGATAAAATTAAATTGAAAATAAATAATCAGATTGGTAAAATAACTTTTCACCATCCGAAGGCTAATTGTCTCTCGAGGGAAACTATAAATAATCTAATAAAGCTTCTTGAAAAAGCAGATAAAGATCCAAAAGCCAAAGTTATTTTGATTCAAAGTGAGGGAAGTAAGGCTTTTTGTTCAGGTGCCTCACTTGAAGGTCTTAAAAAAATATCAACTATAAATCAAGCCATAAGCTTTTTTATGGATTTTTCTAATTTAATAAACGCCATTAGAAAACTTTCAAAATTTGTAATAGCAAGAGTTCATGGCCCATCTGTTGGTGGTGGTGTGGGCTTAATTTCAGCCTGTGATTATGTTTTTGCTTGTAAACAAGCCTCCGTAAGATTATCAGAATTATCCCTTGGTCTAGGGCCATATGTTATAGAACCAGCGATTAGTAGAAAAATAGGGACAACTAATTTTGCAGAATTATCTCTAGATAGTAAGGACTGGAAAAGCTATAAATGGGCGAAAGAGAAAGGTCTCTTTAATAATATTTCAGAAAGCATAGATCAGATGGATATCGAAATAGAAAAAAAATTAACTTCTTTTGCTTCTTCCCCAAAAGAAGCATCTAAACGACTAAGACAATTACATTGGAAAGGTACTGACCATTGGGATGAATTACTTCCAAAAAATGCAAAAATAACAGCTGAGTTGGCACTTTCAGATTTCTCACAAAGCATTATAAAATCTCTATAAATAATGAAAAGGAAAATTCGAATAACAAAACAATTTAATTTTGAAACGGCACATGCCCTTTATGGATATGATGGATTATGTAAAAATGTTCATGGTCATAGTTATAAATTATATGTAACTGTAATAGGAAATCCGATAGACGATGCTAATCATAAAAAGAACGGTATGCTTATTGATTTTAGTGATTTAAAAAAGATTGTTAAGAAAAAGATTGTTTCTGTATTAGATCATTCCATAATATTAAATGTTAGGACTCCCCATAAGGATTTGGCTGATATTCTTGAGAAGGAAGGTCATAAAGTAGTTAGGGTTAATTATCAGCCAACATGTGAACTAATGATTATTGATTTTTCAAAAATTATTTCTAAAGAACTCCCGGACAATATAAAGCTATACTCTTTAAAATTAAGAGAAACTGAAACTTCATATTCAGAGTGGTTTGCTGAGGATAATTAAAATCCTAATTCTTTTAAATTTGTCTTCTCCCTTGGTTTAATTTCCTTAGGTGATAACATATTTTCACAATCGATATTAATAGTTAACTTTTCAGGTTCTTCAAAGTCATCGATTGAAATTTGTAAGTCTGGAATTTCATATGCTCTTTTCATATAAAGTGCCCAAATAGGAAGTGCCATAGTTGCTCCTTGGCCAAAAGCAATCTCCTCGAAATGTATGGACCGGTCTTCTCCTCCAACCCAAACCCCTGAAACTAAATTAGGGACCATTCCTATAAACCAACCATCGCTTTGATTTTGGGTTGTGCCTGTTTTACCTGCTATAGGATTATCAAAAATATAAGGATAGCCGGTAACAACATTCTCATAAACATAATTTGTTTTTTCCAGACCAGCATGCCTTAATCTACCTCCAGAACCATACTTTGTGACTCCTTTGAGTAGATTTATTGTAACATAAGCAGCTTCTTGACTAATGACATCAGTTGTATTAGGTACAACTTCAAAAAGGGGCATGCCATTTTTATCTTCAATTCTTGTAATTATTATAGGCTCGATATAAATTCCCTTATTTACAAAGGTCCCATATGCTCCAACCATTTCAAAAAGACTAATATCAGGTGTACCCAAAGCTATTGAAGGAACATTAGGTAAACGAGATGTTACTCCTGTTTTTTTAACCAAATCAATTACAGGTTTAGGCCCGACCATATCCATTATCCTTGCGCTAACAGTGTTAACAGAATTTGCTAAAGCATTTTTTAGTGTCCTCATTCTACCATACTTATCGCCTGAATTTTTAGGACACCAAGGATCAATGTTTCCATGTTTCATTGCGTCGATGCAGTAAAGAGCATCAGGTAGTGAATCGCAAGGTGATAATTTTAATTGATCAATTGCGGTTGCATAAAGAAAGGGTTTAAAAGTTGAGCCAATTTGCCTTCTACCTTGTTTAACTTGATCATATTGGAAATGTTTGTAGTTAAATCCTCCTACCCATGTTTTAACATGACCTGTTTGGGGATCCATGGACATAAGAGAGGCTCTCAAAAAATGCTTGTAATAACGGATTGAGTCCATAGGCGTCATAACAGTGTCTATTTCTCTATCCCAACTAAAAATAGTCATTGGTGTTTTTTCAAAAAAACTATTAAAAATCTCATCGTCTGCAAGTCCTAGATTAGACATTTTCCTCCATCTTTCACTTCTCCTAGCTGTCCTCTCCAAAAGAGTGTCTATTTCGCCTTCCCTTAGATTAAGAAATGGGGCGGTCGGATTAATCTCTTCTGTGTTTTGATTAAAAAATTCTTTTTGAAGATTTTTCATATGCTCTGAAACAGATTCTTCGCCAATGGTCTGCAGCCTAGAATCTATAGTAGTATATATTTTGAGTCCGTCTCTGTATAGATTATATGTAGATCCATCCGATTTATAATTTTTTTTCGTCCATTTTTTCATAAAATCCTGTAAGTATGCACGAAAGTATGTTGCAAGTCCCTCGCGATGTGATTCAGGCGTAAATTTAATTTCTAGATTAAGTAAACTAAGTGAGTCCTTTTCTTCTAGTGTTAGTAATTGATTCCTATACATTTGCTGAAAAACAACATTCCTTCTTTTCTTCACAAGCTCTGGCCTTCTTATAGGGTTATAAAGCGAGGAATTTTGGAGCATTCCTACTAAGGTAGCAGATTGTTCTATAGTAAGATTTTCTGGATTACTATTAAAAAATATTTTTGCTGCAGATCTAACTCCATCTGCATTATATCCAAAATCATAAATATTTAAATACATTGCTATAATTTCTTCTTTTGTATATCTTCTCTCCAATTGAATGGAAAGAACCCATTCTTTTATCTTTTGAATTATCGCTTCTTTTTTATTTCTTGATCTTACTCCAACAAAAAGCTGTCTTGCTAGTTGTTGAGTAATTGTACTCGCCCCTCCTCTCTTTCCAAGAAAATAAATTGCTCTTAATGTAGCATACCAATCAATTCCTGAATGATCATAATATCTTTCATCTTCTGTTGCAATTAGTGCTTGGACAATATTTGTTGGGAGCTCTTCATATGTTATGGGAGTTCTATTGTCGTTATAATAAAACTTACCTAATACAACACCATCAGATGAAAGAATTTGAGTTGCTAAGTTAGTTTTAGGATTTTCCAATTGCTCAAATGGAGGCATCTCTCCCATATAGCCAAGTGCAGCATAGATAAATACGCCAATGAAAAGACAAATACCTATTAAAAACGAAGCCCAAAACAGTCTAATTTGGATTTTATATTTATCATTATCAATTAGTCTAAATGACTTTTTCATTGATTTGTATTTTCTGTTTTTATGGATAATCCAACACCTATGATTCCTTCTAGATTTTCAATTCCATTCTCAATTCCATTTGATCTAACAGCGTGTTCAATTACCGCATATATTTTTTCTCCTTCAGGGATAATAAAATCTTCTTTCCACCATAGCCTACTCTCTTTTACTTCTGTAAATCCATCACCTAACCATTCTCCTTTAGAATCAGCTAACTCATACTCTAGAGTGTCTCGAGAAAAAAGTTTGCCCTCCACCTCAATGGAAGCAATCAGAAAAATATTAGAAAAAGCGTAACTATTATTATTCCTAATATGAATTATAAAATTTGCTATTTCACCTGATATGGGTGGAACCAAAAATTTTGCTTTATCATTGGACTCCCATCCATAATTAAAGTTCTTATATTCAACAATAGAGTTTTTATCAGAACAAGAAAAAAAGATAAAAATCAAATAACAAAAAGATCTAAAGATCATGTTATTTAGGTTCATTTTTTTTAAAATCATGTTTTATATTTTAAGGCTTTTGACCTTCCTTTCTTAAAAACCTTATGGCTATTTTTTTTTGATTTTCTTAGTGTTTTCTGTTCTTCTTCAGGAAGGTTAATTACTGTTTGGCAATCTTTAGAGCAGCAGCCGCTATATGCTTTCCTGCAATCTGGACACTGAATAAATAATAAATTACATGCAGGATTGGTGCAATTTGCATGGGAATCACAGGAAGAATTACACAAATGGCAATTTGAAATTACATCTTCCGAAATTCTTTCTCCTTTTCTTTCATCAAAAACAAAATTTATCCCCTTAAACTTATTTTCAAGTTTCATTTCTCTAATCTGCTTAGCATATTCAATAATCCCACCTTGCATTTGAAAAACCTTTTTAAATCCCTTTTCTTTAAAATAAGCGCTTGCTTTCTCACATCTTATTCCTCCTGTACAATATAAAAGAAAATTTTTACTGCTTTTTTTATTAAAAAATGTCTTTTCAATTAATGGTAGAGACTCTCTAAAGGTATCAACATCTGGGGTAATTGCATTTTTAAAATGTCCAACTTCACTCTCATAATGATTTCTCATATCAATACATATAGTATCTCTTTCTTCAAGTAATTTGTTAAATTCTAGGGCATTTACATAAGTTCCCCTTTTAGATAAATCAATTTTTTGACTTTCAAGACCATCAGCAACTATCTTATCCTTAACCTTAATTGTAAGTTTCAAAAAAGATTTATTTTCACTTTCAAGAGCATAATTCAAGCGAATATTTTTTAGAAAAGTTATCTTGTCAAGCTCGTTCCTCAAGAACGGGAGATTTTCAAGTGGTATTGAAATTTGTGCATTGATCCCCTCATTTGCCGTATAAATTCTTCCTAAAACATCAATTGCTGAAAGCTTTACGTATAAATAGTTTCTGAAAATTTTAGGATTTCCTATAACCGAATATTTATAAAAAGATAATACAATTCTATTTTTCCCAGATTTGTCAATTAAATCAGATTGCTCCTTAGCATTTAATTTGTTATAAAATTGCATTCCACTTTATAGTTAAGTAAGTATAAAATTACAAAAAGATATTTTCTAAAAATTTTATCATTCTAAAAAAATAAAGTTTAAAATTGTTAATAATAGATGATACTCAGTTTTGTGAGAAAATCATAATAGTATTAAATTAGCACAAAAGGTAACAATGGCGGATTTAAAAAACGCAAAATTAAAAGCTCTTCAATTAACACTTGACAAGTTAGATAAAACATACGGTAAAGGAACTGTTATGAAGCTGGGGGAAGAGACTGACCAAAAAATCGAATCTATCCCTTCAGGATCAATTGGTTTAGATCATGCTCTTGGAGTTGGTGGATATCCAAAGGGGCGAATAATAGAGATATATGGCCCAGAATCATCTGGTAAGACAACACTTACCTTGCATGCAATTGCTGAGTGCCAAAAAGCGGGAGGAATTTGTGCTTTTATTGATGCTGAGCACGCATTTGATCGATTTTATGCTCAAAAGCTAGGTGTTGATCTTGAAGAGCTAATCATTTCGCAACCAGATCATGGTGAACAAGCTCTTGAAATAACTGATAATTTAATTCGATCTGGAGCTGTTGATGTTGTCGTAATTGACTCGGTTGCTGCATTAACTCCAAAAAGTGAGATAGAGGGTGAAATGGGAGATTCGAAAATGGGATTACATGCTCGATTAATGTCGCAAGCTCTAAGAAAGTTAACTGCCTCAATTAGTAAGACAAAATGTGCTGTTTTTTTTATTAATCAACTTCGTGAAAAAATTGGAATCATGTTTGGTAATCCTGAAACAACAACTGGCGGGAATGCATTAAAATTTTATGCCTCTGTTAGACTAGATATAAGAAGATCAACACAAATTAAAGGCCCTGATGCTCAAGTGCTTGGAAATAGAACTAGAGTTAAAGTTGTTAAAAATAAAGTCGCACCTCCCTTTAAAACAACAGAGTTTGATATAATGTATGGAGAAGGTATTTCAAAAATAGGAGAGATTCTTGATTTGGGAGTGAATAATGAAATCATTAAAAAAAGTGGCTCTTGGTTTAGCTATGGCGAAACAAAGCTAGGTCAAGGTAGAGATACGGTCAAAATACTTTTTCAAGACAATCCAGAACTTTTAGAAGAACTTGAAAGCAAGATTATGGCTTCGCTCAAAAATGATGCGGACTAATTTATGATAATTTATTAATCCTTTTCCAAGTATCTATTGCTTTCAACGCTGATCTTTCAGGATCTTTTCTCAATTCAGAATCTATAAGCTCATAAATTGTATTTTGCAATTTCGGTATATCGGTTTCACTCATTCCATTTGTTCTAATAGAAGGATAAACATTAACTCTTAATCTTCCGGGATATCCATGCGTTGTATACCAAGGCTGTTTTCTTTTACAATCAAAAAAAACCATTGGAATAATTGGAAATTGATGAAAAATGGCAATTTTGAAGGCCCCGTGCTTGAAAGGATTCAATAAAATTGTTTCATCAAAATAATCTTTTTCAGGAAAAATACAAACATTATAACCCTTTTCAAGAACATTATCTGCTCTACCATAAACTCCATACCTACTTTTGGAACTACTCCTATCTACCATAATTGCAGCCCGCTTATATATATAACCAAAAAGAGGTATTTTAACAAGTTCTTTTTTTCCAACAAATACAAATGGTTTCTTAAAAATGCGTAGCATAACAAAAGGGTCAATGTAACTTGTATGATTTGCTACGAACATATACTGCTGATTATTATCAATTTGTTCCTTGTATTTAATTTCCAGCCAAAATCCCATTCCATATAAAATAACTGGCGCCCATATATTTCTTGCTATCCAGAAAATATATTTATAAAAATTTGGTAAAAATAATATGAAAACTAAAATAGGGAAAAGAAAAATTATTGGAATAGAAGCCAATAAGTAAAACCAGATACGCCAAAGAATTAATATAGCCCTTCTCACTTTATAAAAATACAATTTTAAAATCTCCCCATTAACCTTTAAAAAGAAAGTTTGTTCAACAAAGGAAATAAAATATCTTTGTTATAGAGCTCAAAAAATATGGCCAGAATATTAACAGGTGTTCAATCAACGGGGACTCCTCATCTTGGAAATCTTCTTGGTGCTGTTATCCCAGCGATAGAATTATCAAAAGATGAAAATAACGAATGTTTTTTCTTTATTGCAGATCTTCATTCGCTGACTCAAATTAAAGATGCTAATTTACTCCGAAAAAATACTTTTTTAACAGCTGCAACATGGCTTGCTTGTGGACTGAATCCAAAAAAAACAGTTTTTTATAAACAAAGTGATGTGCCAGAAGTTAGTCAGTTAGCTTGGTTTTTAAGCTGTTTTTTTCCTTTTCAAAGATTAACTCTTGCCCACTCTTTTAAAGACAAAAAAAATAATCTAAAAGATGTAAATGCAGGAATTTTTTCATACCCACTTCTAATGGCTGCTGATATTCTACTTTATGATGCAGAAATTGTACCGGTTGGTAAAGATCAATTGCAACATCTAGAAATGACTAGAGATGTAGCTTCTAGATTTAACCAAAAAATGGGGGAAACTCTTGTTTTACCTGATGCAAAACTTGAGAAAAATACTCAATTTGTTCCTGGAACAGATGGTAATAAAATGAGTAAATCCAAAAATAATTTTATAAATATATTTCTGCCAGAAAAAGATTTGAAAAAACAAATAATGTCTATTAAAACAGATAGTACCCCCATAGAGTCTCCTAAAGATCCTGAAATATGTAATGTTTTTAAATTATTCAAGTTAATTGCCTCTCCAAAAAATATTTCAGAAATGAAAGAAAATTACTTAAGAGGTGGGATGGGTTATGGTGAAGCTAAAAAACTGCTCTTAGATATAATATTAACTGAATATAGATTGAAAAGAAAAAAATTTAATTACTATTGTTCAAATCCTAAAGAAGTAGATTTAGCTCTATCTGAAGGTGCTATTAAAGCCAGTAAAATTGCAAATGAAGTTCTTCTACGAGTTCGAAAAAGAGCTGGATATTAATTGCTGCCTAAAATATATAAATGATTAAAACGTTATTAAAAGGTATATATTTTAGTATTTTTGATTTATGTTGATAAAGCAATATATCAAAGAGTTACTTTATGTTCATGAATGTGTTACTGTACCAAGTTTTGGGGCATTTTTAACTCAATCAAACAGAGCGTCTGTAGACTATGAACTCGGTAACTTTGAACCACCAAAAAAAATCATTGGCTTTAATATATTACTTAAAAATAATGATGGTATTTTGGCAAATCATTTGGCAAAAAAAGAACAAATTTCATACGAAAAAGCCTTAAAAAAAATTGAAAAAGAAGTAATAGTATGGAAACAAAGACTAAATACTCAAAATTTATTTTTCCCTGGAATTGGAGAAATGAAATTAAATTATGATAAGAAAATAGAATTTTTCCCCTCTAGACAAATAAATTTTGATTCTAATTCTTTTGGATTAAAACCTTTTATAAGGAACCCAATTAAAAAAATAATACCTATTTCAGATAATAAAAATTTATTTCATATGGATAATCAAACGAAAGACGATTTAATGTTTACACCTGAGGAAAAAAAATCAAAAAATCCTCTTCTAAAATACGCTGCAATTGCTGTTTTAACTATAACATTGCTAGGAGCTTCTTATTATTACGGTGACAGATATATGACTGAGCAAAAATTAGAGGCTACTAAAATAGCTCAAAAAAAAATTAAGGATAAGGTTCTAAATGCGACATTTGACCTAGGAACGGTTTCAAAAATAGAATTAAATTTTGATAGTGAAAGTAACTATGTAGAATCGTCTGCCAGTTATAACTACTATAGTATTATTGCAGGTTCTTTTCGATCAATGGCTAATGCTGAGAAAAAGCTCACGTCTCTTATAGAAGAAGGATATAATGCTGAATATAGTAAATCGAGTCCTGAAGGACTTTATCGTGTTGCATATGGAAGATTTGAGTCAAAAAAAGAAGCTCTTAAACTACTAAATTTTATCAAGTATACCCTTGAAGAAGAAGCTTGGTATCTAGAAGAATAGTTCATTACATTTTATAAATCCACATTTTTGGATTTATTGGTTTGACTCCCTCAAAAATTCCAAACTGCAGTGTTGTTTTTCCGCTATTAGGATGAGTAAATGCTTCTCCTATAACTTGTTTAGATACAATTTTATCTCCCTTATTTACAAAGACTTTTCCTATGTTTTTATAGGTTGAAATATAATTGCCGTGTCTAATTAATATTGTGGGGTTGCTTCCTTTGAAGCTTAAGACTGACATCACTTCACCATCAAACACAGCTCTAATGCTAGCATCTTTGACTGTTGCTATTGTAACACCGTTACTTTTTATAATTGCAGTCTTAATAATTGAATGAGGTTGCCTGCCAAAATTTTGAATAACAATACCTTTTTCAACAGGCCAAGGCAACTTACCCTTGTTCAAAACAAAATTTTTAGATAAGATCTTCAATTCAGGTGTTAAATTGAATTCATTTGATAAGGGATCTTTATTTTTATTTGATTCGGCAATTGCCTCCTTAATTAATCGATCTATTTCTCGATCAATAGATGCCGAGCGTTGTTGTTTCTTTTTAATTTCTGAAGCTAGAGAAATTCCTTTTTTCTTTAGAGACAATAAATTTTCGTTCTGAAATTTTTTTTCTTTTTCTAATATCTCTTTGATTTGCATATTCTCATTAGCTATTATCTTTTTTTTATTTCTTTGATTCTTTAAGATATTGTTTGTCTCCTGTATTGTTTTTGCTTTTTCAACTATTTTTTCACCTTGATTAATTCTAAATTCAGAATATTGCTTAAGATACTGTAACCTTTTATAAGCTTGCGAAAAATTTTCAGAAGAAAAAATAAACATCAGTCTACTTTTGGATGATTTACTTTGATATGAATTCTGAATCATTTTCGCATAATCATTCTTAAGGTTTTTTAAATCATTTCTTAGATTACTTATTTCTCTTTCATTAATGTTGATTTGATTTTGTAAAATATTTGCTTGCTCGTTATTTGTTGCTATTAATTTCATTCTAACAGAAATTTTTATACTCAAATCTTCAGTTTGAGAAATAAGACTTTTTTCTTTTTTAGTATTCAGAAAAAGAAGTGAGTTGATTTGTTTTATCTCTTCTTGAAGTTTTTTTCTTTGAAATTCAAGTTGCTTTTGCTTTTCAGAATAGTTTTGTGCATTTAAACTTGTTGGAAGACTAGTTAAGAAAAAAATTAGAATTAATCTATTAAAGATCATTTTTCAAAAATATTTATTGGCTTATATCCGTCAGGTATAGTAAATGGAAGATTTAAATCTTCTGGGAAGTCAACTCTAGTATATTCCAAAATTAGTTTTCTGTAACTATTATTATATGGAACAAAAAATTCGATGTTCCTTGGAATATTTTTTCCATCTACTTTTTGAAAATAATTATACTTTATTGTCATATTCTGATTTAATGATTTTAAAAAAAATCTTTGTTCCATTAGTAAAAAATTAGTCGGATCAAAAAATAATGTTTGATTAAAATTTTGAGCTTTACCTGATAAGCTCAAAACATAAAACTTAGGATGTGATATTCTTTTCCATTTATTATCAGTTATATTTAAAATTGGATATCCCAGTAAAATATTTTGTATATCATCAAAGTCGATATTAATATTTAAAAACTTTTTAATAAATGTTAAATCTCCTTCATAAAAAGTTCTTTGAAACTTCTCATAAAATGAAATCTTACCAGGAGTAATTAATAATTTACCAATAGGAATTAGCATTGTTGCACTAATCCAAATTGCTTTTTTATCAACCATTCTAAGATTAAGAATAATTTGCTGTTTTCTATTTCCATCATCATATTCTGTTTTTATTCTAGAACGAATATTCTTATAGTTCAGCTTTGCTTTTGATATTTCATTTCCTAATTCTTTTATCTTGATATTATTAATTGGAGTTTTACTTGGGAGAACGCTAACAGATTTACAACCACTTACAATTAGTAATATAATAATGCAGGATATAAAAATCCATGTAAATTGATATATTTTTTGTCTCATTTTATAACTATATTAACTACTTACCAGTACTTCCAAAACCTTTTTCTCCTCTATTACTTTTCGGTAATGATTCTGTGAGTTCCCATTTAATTTGCTCATACTTGGAAATTACCATTTGAGCGATCCTGTCTCCTGAATTTACAACAAATCTCTTATTTGATAAATTTATTAGTATGATGCCTATTTCTCCTCTATAATCAGAGTCAATTGTTCCAGGTGAATTAAGTACTGTTATTCCGTATTTAATAGCTGTGCCACTCCTAGGTCTTATTTGAGCTTCATATCCTTTGGGCAAAGCAATAAATAAACCAGTAGGAATTAATTTACGATCCATTGGGGCGATTGTAATTTTTTCAGATAAATTTGCCCTTAAGTCTAATCCTGCTGCAAAACTGGATTCATAAGAAGGCAAATCAAAACTTGATTTATTTACAATCAAAATTCTAGCCATAAAACTTGATTTTTGTATTGTCAAAAATACAAAAAGCTTGCTTAAATTTCTTCTTTGTGAGAACCATCACAAAAGGGTAATTTTTTTGATTTTGAACATCCGCAAAGAGTAAATCTATCTTTATGTTGAATCTCTTTTCCTTCCTCATTAGTTAATTTAACCTCTCCCTGGACAACTATTTGCCCTTTTGATTTTCTAAAAATTATAACTTTTTTATTGCTCATGTTTATTTATTTAAAAAATCAGAAACCAAGAGGTGAAAATGATGTACTCCTTTCTCTCTTTTGGGAGAAAATCTTCCTGTATCATAGTATTTAGAACACATCCCTTTTTGGACATTTTGCACAACAAATTCATCTTCTTTTTCTACTTTATCAAGAATACTTCCCGCACCCGAATCTAATTTATTAGAATCGTATACATACGGGATAAAGGATACTTTAGTTTTATTTACAGAAATGGGTTTAACAATATTTATAGATAGCCCCCAAGGATAAAAATTGAACATCATATTTGGAAAAATCCAAAAATAATATGCTGCTATGTTTTTCCCAGAATCCACATGATTTTTTGGAAAATCAAATGCAATTGAAGAATCATTTGTATATCCTACCTGGACATTAAAATAATCATAAATTTCAGTATCGTAATCTCCGTAATCTAACTCTTTATTCAAATCTTCGTGGACAAAAGGGATATGAAATCCTTCCAGATAGTTGTCACAATATAATGCCCAGTTAGCATCAACTATATAATCCTTCCTAAGATCTTCTCTTAACAAAAAGTCGTCTAATGGAAGAAATCCAACCCTAGTATTTATTTTTTTTATAATTTTTTTTATATCATATTGAGGGTCAATCCCCACAAACAAAAATGGCCCCCATTTTTCTGTCGGGAAATTGAATAAATTATCACACCCTCTGGGAAAATTTTTTGCTTCTTCAAATTCTGGCATGAATTCAAAATGTCCATTCAAATTAAATCTTCTCCCATGATACATACATACCAATTTCTTCGCCTTGATAGAATTTAAAGCAAGTATATTCCCTCTATGGGTGCAAACATTAGAAAGACAAGAAATAACTCCATTGTTGTCTTTAGTAAGCAAAATAGGTTCGTCTAAAAAATTTTCCATAAGGGTGATGGGATGAATTGAATTTGGTTCTTTAACAAGGTTCTCATGACCAATCCAGTGCCAAGATTTTGAAAAAATTTTTTCCTTTACCAGATCAAAAATTGATTGATCCATATAGAACTTTGAGGGCAAAGTCTCAGCTTTTTTGATATCCTTATCTACCCGAAAATTATAATGCATTTTAATATTCTTTTGTTGATAATAAAACTAAATTTAAACAATTATTTGTCTTGAAAAAAAATTGAAGTCATCACATCAAAAAATTGGCCTAATTTCTGCAACTTCTCTCGTAGTTGGTAATATGATAGGAGCAGGAGTGTTTGTATTGCCTGCAGCACTAGCAAAATATGGTTCCATCAGCTTAATTGGGTGGTTAATTTCAGCTTTTGGAGCAATTGTTTTAGCTATTATTTTCAGTAGTTTAAGTAAAATTATCTCAGATAAAAGTGGAGGGCCATACATTTATTCTAAAAATGGATTTGGCGACTTCATTGGATTTTTAGTTGCCTGGGGATATTGGGTTTGTACTTGGATCGGAAATGGTGCCATTGTTATTTCAATAATAGGAGCATCTGGTTTTTTTTTCCCAACTATAACAAATGATCCAATTTTTTCAGTAGCATATGGAATTTGTATTATTTGGATTTTAACATATATTAACATAAGGGGTATAAAGGATTCTGCAATTGTTCAGATTATAACCACAATTTTGAAACTCTTACCCATATTGATTGTCATCATTTTTGGACTATTATTTTTTGATCTATCAAATTTCCCAAAATTTAATCTTACAGATAATTCTGATATTAGTATTATCCCAATTGTGGCAAGCTTGACATTATACGCTTTTTTAGGAATTGAATCAGCATCAATTCCAGCTGAAAATGTTAAGGATCCCAAAAAAAATATATCTAAAGCTACGATGATAGGTACATTAATTTGTGTCTTAGTTTATTTTTCCGGAACCACTATTTTATTTGGTGTTTTACCAGTAGAAATTATGCAAAATTCAGCAGCCCCTTTTGTAGATGCTGCAGAGGTAATAGGAGGCAAATATATGGCTTCCTTAGTAGGGTTAGGTACTATAATTGCAGGAATAGGAGCATTAAATGGCTGGATATTAATAACAGGACAAATGCCTTTGGCTGCTTCAAATGATAAATTATTTCCAGAAGTTTTTGCAAAACAAAATAGCAAAGGAGTGCCCATTTTAGGTTTAATAATAGGTAGTGTTTTAACCTCTTTTGTAATGCTAATGAATTATAATGATTCATTGGTAAATCAGTTTGAGTTTCTTATCCTCTTATCTACTTTTATTTGTCTTGTCCCATATCTTTTTACAGCAGCTTCCTTTTCCCTAATTTCTTTAAGGAATTTTAAAAATGGAGAGCTTATTAAAAATATTATTATTTCAGTGTTGGGTTTTTTATTTAGTATCTGGGCTATTTATGGATCTGGAAAAGAAAGTGTGTTCTACGGATTTATACTCCTTCTATTAGGAATTCCTCTTTATGTATATATCAAGTGGAAGAATAATCGGTCTCTATAGTGCTAAAAAGAAAACAGATATCCTATTGTTAAACTATAAAACCCTGTAGAAGACAGTGTTTCTTTTTTTAGAATATCTCTTGGAAAATTAATACTATAAGATACTTCAGCACTGAGTCTATTTATCTCCATATAGATAGGAAATCTAAATTGTGTATTTATAAGTCCAAATCGTGTTTGTTCCGACTCCAAAAATTCCTCATAAAAGTAATATTCAGAATTTATATTCTCCTCGCTTAAAATAAAACTTACCCTTGGATTAAACTTCAGACTAAATTGTTCTCCAAGATAAGCTCTTTTGCCAATTAATTCAGCTGTCCCATCTATATAATCATCTTTATTAGACTCACCAATTATGTTAAAAGAATACAAGGCATTCATATCAAATTGAAAAAAAGATTCTCCACCAAAAAAATAATTTGAGTTAATATTTAAAAAAAAGTTTTCGTCATTTGAAAAATAACTCCCACCAAGAATTAGTGAATTGACAAAATTATCCGAATTCTCAGAATAAAAATATCTGCTGTAACTAGTGTTGAAATTTATCTTTTCACTTAGGTTCTCAATGTTGAAATAATATCCCATCGAAAGAGCAGTTAAATCCCATGAAGGAATTAACTCGCTCAAATAAAGCCCTGTTAAAGTGGCAAAAAACCCTTTTGTATTAAGATATGTTATCTGAGGAGAAAAATTAAATTGATCTACTGATGTTTCCCTGCCAGAAAAAAATGTATTGCTATTATAATTTAGGCTTGAATAAATAAAATTTGTCTTTGTTTTTTCAAGTAGATCGCCATAAAATAATTGATCTATTATCTCTTCGGCTTCTTCTGATAATTTATTTTCTTGAGAAACCCCAGTATAAGATATCAATAAAATGAAGAGAATAAAATTTTTCAATGAACGCATATTTGAAGCAGCTAAAATATAATTTTAATTCCTGCTTTGAAATAATGCTTAACGATTCCCAGGATTATTTTTTGGCAAAGGTCTTTTTTTTCTTCTTTCCATTTCTCCAGCTTTAAGACGACTGCCTCTTGGGTCTCCTTGTCTTATCTTTGAATACTTCCTTTTTAAATCATTTAGTTCCTTTCTTTGCTTATCAGAAAAATTTGATTTTACATTACGGATAAGATTTTTCACCCTGACATCTGCTTTGTTGAGAATATCTCTCTGGGAGGGAGTAAATGTTTTTATTAACATCTCTCTTTTTTTTAGAGAGGAAAGCGAATTGTTTTTTAAAATACCTAATTGTTTTTTTGAAAGAGTCCCTCTAAATAATTCTCTAGATCTTTTTATATTATCCAATTCAGAAATAATTTGATTTTTTTGGTCCTGTGATAAAGTATTCATTGTAGGGAAAAGCCTTGCTTCTATTCCTGCTTGAGGAGAAATTTGCCTTTCTTGAGAATAAGCAAAAGAAATAATGCTTGAAAAAAGGATATGTAATAATATTTTTCTCATTAGCTTATTCTTTAATCGTTTTATATTTATTCATCTACAATTTGATTTGCAACATGCATGTTAAAAAAATAGTCAACTTCTTGGTCTTCTATGAATAAAGATTCAAAAATGGTAGAAGATTCAATTTCAGCAAACTCTTCTTTTGATATTTTATAAATAACTTCAGCCTCCTCAGACGCTAATGAATTATCCTCGTAATTAAAGTAAGCAAAACCAATCAAAACTAAAACAGTTGCGGCAACAGCATAGCTAAATCTTTTTTGTGAGAAAAAACTATGCAAAGAAAATATTTTACTTTCTTGTTTATTTGATGTCATTTTCTTTGAAAAGACTTCCTCCCAAATTTGATCCTTGCTTTTAGAAAATTTAATGTCTCCTTTTTTTAAAAATTTATTCATTTTGCTATCATCCATGTTAATCTATTTTTTGCCTGCCTCTAATTTAATATATTTCCAGGCCTGAGTCATCCTTTTTTCTACAGCCTTGATACTAAGGCCTAAATAATTTGCTATTTCTGATATTGTCAGGCCATCCATTTTATTCATTAAAAATACGCTTCTTTGCCTTTCCCCTAATCCCGACAAAATTAATTGCATTTTTTTTCTATAATTAATTATTTCTTCATTTTCATTTTCAGCTTCATTAGATTTTATTTCAAAACGTTCATTAGCAAATTCTCTTTCTATTTTTTGCTTTCTCCAGTGATTAATAAACTCATCTGTTGCCATTTTATATAATAATGCCTTGATATTTTTCTTATGTAAAAAATCTTTTTTTTCCCATAGTTTTAAAAAACAGTTTTGAGCAACATCTGTTGCCAAAGCTTGATCTGAAGACCTGTAATAAATGTACCTTCTGATGCTGTCAAAATATTTGTCATAAAGATTTTTAAATTCACTTTCTTTCAAAACTTAATTTTATAAATCACCCCTCCAAAACATTTTGAAGGAGTGACATTTCAAACCAAATAAATAAAAATTTAACATTATCTCCCTTTAGTCCCATTATTTGATTGCCCCTGAGAAGCTCTTTCTCTCAATTTTTCTTTTATTTCCTTCATCTCCTCCTCACTGTTAACTGTAACTATTTTACCGTCTCCAAAATCAAGGTCTACAGGATAAATTAATTTTGGCTTCTGTTTTGAATCAGGATTTTCATCATACCAAGCTTTAATTAAAGACTTTAACCCCTCCCTATCATTGGCTGTAATTGTTGATCCATCTGGCATTTCAAAACTTACTGGAAAAACAAACTTGAAAGGTTTCTTGCTGCGCTGTCTTTCTTTTATTTTTTTTCTAAGTTTCTTCATCTCTTCCTCATTGTTAACTGTGACTATTTTCCCTCCCCTAAATTCAAGATCTACAGGATAAACTAATTTTGGCTTCTCTTTTGTATCAGGATTTTCATCATGCCATGCTTTGATTGAAGACTTTAGCTGATCCTTGTCATTTGCAGTAATTGTTGATCCATCTGGCATTTCAAAACTTACTGGAAAAACAAACTTGAAGGGATTCTTTTTCTTTTTTCTTTTTCCCTTCTCTGATTTTTTGTCCTCTGGGACCAATTCTCGCCCGTTTTTATTAAAATACACCTCATTTTTATCTGCAACATTTAAAGGGGTATAATCAATCATTCTTACCTCATATCCTAAATCTTCAACCTTCAAAGAAATATCTGCTGTCATTGTTTCATAATCTTCATTAATTATATTCTTTGCAGACGAGGGTAATTGGTTGTAATCAATCTCTTGTTTCTCAGATGATTTCGCAATTGCTTCTATCAGTTCGTCATCAGACATTTTGTCCAAAATATCAAAGCCATCAATATCTTTGTTGCAAGAATGTAGAATCAATGCTAAAACAAAAAGACCCTTTAAAAGGTTCGATTTAAATAAGTTTAAAGTTTTCATATCAAATAAATTTTATGTTTTTGTATATATACCAATTTCAAAAATCAATCCCCTACTTTTTAGAATAACAAGCCGTCAGAAATCTAAACTCCGAAATCGAAAGTTCACTTAAATAAATTGAGCATTCTATTTTAGAATTACTTTTCTCTCTACAGGATTGAAAGGAGCATCAATCAAGTTACCACTGCTGTCTAAAAGCTCTAATTTTACTGTAACTTCACCCAAGGAAAGCCCTTCAATGTAATAAGGTGTCCAATCATCAAGTATAAATTCCTCTTCATTAATCGTTGCTCTGACTTTATTCCCATCAGGAGAAATTTCTGTATTAATCAAATAAAAATCAAGGAGTAATTTCTTTGTATCATCTCCTTCGTATGTTCCCTTAGGTCTACTATAAAACATAAGTGGTGATGATAAATCAATTGAATCATCTTCTTGCTCATTGGGGTTTAGCTGAATCAATGAAAAGGCCTCCGCATTTTTTAACGACTCATGGTAGGAACGAGAAAGAAAAGATAAAATTACATTATTGCCTGGATCAAGGACTTTATCAAAATTAGATTCATAGTGCGCAGAATATGGCCCATTATTTAATATAAAATGTATATGTTGCCCTTTCCCAGAATTAGCCAAACCATTTTCTTTGGCATTAGAGGTCTGAGCTCCCAATTCATAATTTTCAACATTAAAATTAAAATTAACTTCTCCGTTTTCGTTAATTTTTAAATTATTCTCGTCTATAGATAAACTGGCGCTATCATAAATAGGAGATCCTTTTAGCTTAGAAAGGCTAATATTGTTATCAGAAGATTGATTGTTCTGTTTTTTTTCTTGATTTTTACATGAAATAATTAAAAGTAAAATCAATATTATAATCTTATTTTCTTTCATAATTTTTTTATTACTATACTTCAGATTTTTCTATACTTTCAGTAGTTTCAACTTCTAGTTTTAGTTGAGACTCACCTGATGTTATTTTGGTTATATCTTTGTCGATTTTTTTAAATTCCTGTGAGCTGCTGTTATAATGATTTTGTGCAGCGCCTAATGACTTTCCCATCTTTTGATGATACTCTTGGTATGCATTTAGATGAGATGATAATTGCTGAACCCATTTGATTATATCTTTAATCCCACTTTCCATCTGTAGATTTCTATATCCTTTGGCAATAAGCTGAAGGTGCGCCCAAAAAGTGTGTGGAGATACTATTACAACTTTTTTCCGAAAGGCATATTCATTTAAATCAACCTGATTAATGTTTACATTTCCAACCTTATAACTCAAGATGTCTTGAAACAAAGCTTGTGCAGGTATAAACATATAGGCAAGGTCAATTGTTCCTTCGTTTGGCTTTACGTATTTAGCCGTCTCGTCAATCCTATTTCTAACGTCCATTTTAAATTTCTTTTCTAAATCTGCTAATTCATCTTTGTCAGAACATTCAATCATTTTATTATAATTAGCCAAAGGGAATTTAGCATCCACAGGAATAATATATTCTCCTGCTTTTAAAACAGCATCCACGGTTTCATTATTTTTAAATGAATATTGCATTTGATAAAGCTCTTGAGGGAGAACATTCTCTAAGAGATGTTCTAATTGAATTTCTCCTACAATTCCTCTTTGCTTTGGATTGGCAAGAATCTTCTCTAACGTTTTCATCTGATTTGCAAAACCAAGAACCTGTTTATTTGTCCCGGCTAACTTTTCAAGCTCTCCTGTAACATCTTTTATTATCTTATTTGATTCTTTAAATTGCTCTGTCATATTCGTGGCTGAGGTTTTATGAAAATCATTTATTTGCTTATTTATTTCCTTTAATCTTGACTCCATCTCAGTTCTACTGTGCTTCGAATTTGAATCTATTTCTTTCCTGATGTCTTGAATTTGAGATGTCAAGGATTCGGAAAACTTCATAAGATCAACAGCTGAAGAAGTTTTTGTATTATTTCTTAAATTATAGACTAGATAAATAAGACCCAGTACTAAAAAACTTAAAACCCCTATTATAATTTCCACACTCAAATTTAATTAAAATCA
>MDTD01150941.1_pt1 | contig 28738 bp, 27 predicted proteins | sample 811221 | NCBI WGS metagenome assembly MDTD01 (sample SAMN05326646, study PRJNA326480) | marine metagenome | isolation source: seawater | place: Pacific Ocean: South West | collected 2011 | reverse complement strand
TGGGTGTGGAAGCGCAGTAATGCGTGCAGCTGACCAGTACTAATAGCTCAATTGGCTTGATTTATGCACTGAAAAAAATTTTTATGAATAAAAAGATATTAATTATTAGCTTTGGTTCAGCAGGTAATCAACATTTAAAAAATTTGTTAAAATTGGACAACTCATTTGAGATTGGTATTTTAAGAAAAAACAAAAACACATTAAATATATTTGGAGTTAAAGTTTTTAACAAACTAGCTGATGCACAAAATTTTAAACCTCATGCGATAATTATTTGCAGTCCTGCATCTACCCACTTATTTTATTTAAGAAAGTTTCTTAAATTATGTGAAAATTTTTTAATAGAAAAACCTTTAAGTAATAAATTTAAAGAATTTTATATTCTTTATAAAAATAAGAAATTACAAAAAAAAAATATACAGATTGGTTATCAACTTAAATTTCATCCACTCTTAATTGAATTAAAAAGAATTATTAAATCAAAAAAATATGGCAGGGTACATCATGTAAGCATTAATACAGGTCAATATTTGCCATACTGGAGAAAAAAAAACTATATTAATTCAGTAAGTTCCAAAAAAAAACTTGGAGGGGGTGCGCTCATGGAATTAAGCCATGAAATCGATTATACTTTATGGCTCTTTGGTGTTCCGCAAAAAATTTACTCTAATTTTAAGAAATCAAGTAACTTAAAAATTGATGTGGAGGATGTTGTAGATATTATTATGGACTATAAAAAATATAACATTAATATTCACCTTGATTTTATAAATAAAATTTTTAAGAGAGAAATTGTTATCATAACATCAAAAGGTTTGATCAAAGCTAACTTAATTTCAGGAGAAATAAGTTTTTATAATGAAAGACATCTAAAAAAGATTTTTATAACTAAAAATAAAAATATTAATCTAAAAAAAATTGAATTAGAAATATTTTTAAAAAATTCATTTCATCAATATAAAATTTCAAAAAAAAAAGAAAAATATAGAGACTCGCTTACATATTTTCAAAATTCGTTCAATACCATGAATATTCTTAATGAGATAAGAAAATCTAATTCACAAAAAAAATCAGTTAATATTAGAAAAAACTAGTATTTTTCTTTCTTTTTGAGATTTTTTTTCCAGGAACACCTGCATATGTAGAGTCTTTTTCACAATTAAGAATAATAACTGACCCTGCGCCTATTATGGTATTTGAGCCTATATTGATTGAGTTTTTGACTATTGATCCTATTCCCAAAAAACTTGAGGCCCCAACACTAACATTGCCACCAGTTGTTACTTTTGGTGCCAACGATGCAAAACTAGAGATTTTGTTATCATGTTCTATTAAGCATTTTGAATTTATCAAACAATGATTTTTGATAATTGTATCATCATTTATAAATACAGATTTCATAATAATTGTTCCAACACCAATTCTAACATTTTTTCCGATATTAGAATTATGAGCAATGATAGTTGCCCATCTGAAATTTTTAAACTTTTTGTTAATTTTTGTAACTAGTTCTTTTCTATGGAAATTGTCACCCAAAGCAACTAAGCCATAAGTGTACTTGTTTAAATAAAACCTTAAATTTTCAATTTTTTTTAAAAAAATAATATTTTTATTATTAGGAATTGATTTTTTAAAAGAGATAATCTTTATAGAATTATATTCTCCAGTTTGTTTAGCTATATTATAACTTAATTTTGATTGAGAACCCGATCCAAAAATGAGTAAATTTTTTTTCATTATTTAATATTTTGTTTTAAAAATTTTTTTGAATTTGTTATCCAAATATTTAGTTTTGAATTTACATATCTATAATTAATTTTTTCATTAAATTTTTTATTTTTTAAAAGATATCTGTTTTCTAGTTTCAAGTATTTCAAAAAATATTCTAATTTATTCTCTCTATATGGGTCGTGGTATATCCAAAATTGTTTTTTAAATTTAACAGAAAACATTACTCCATGAAACATTGAGGTAAAAATCATAATTGAGTTTTTTATATAATTTTCAAATTCCCATGGATCTATTGAAAGAAGATTTATATTAGCCCAATCATTTTTGAATAATATTGATATTATTTCTGCATTTTTTTTTTGAGCAAAAGATTTTATTTTTTCTACTTCAAATTCATTTTTAATTTTTCCATAAACTAAAATATATTTTTCACTTTTTAATTTATAGTTAATATTTGAATTAAAAGTTTTATCTGCATTTAAAAAAATTGGATCTACAACAATAGGTGGATTTATTTTAATTAATTTTTTTACAAACTTTTTTGTATTTGAGTCTCGTACAGAAATCTTTTTAAACTTGGATAAATTTTTTTTTAATTCTTTTTTAATACTTTGACTTAAATCCTTAAATTTTGCATTACCTATGCTTGCAGCATAAGCTATTTTAGTTTTTGAAGTCCCAAACCCAAAATAAAATTTTTGATATTTAAAAAATGGATTTGAATAATTCCATATTTCATCACTTCCAAAAATATTTAGCGATTCCGCATTATCGTAAGTTCTTTGATATCTTTTGATTTTAAAATTTTTTTTTTTCCAAAGATAAATTTTAAGGAATTTTTTTAATCCAGAAATAATCTCAAATATATTTTTTTTTCTTAAAAAGTTAAAATTTTCTCTAAAATAAAGTTGAAAAGGCTGGTAATTTGTAAAAACAACATTCTTTCTAAAATTTTTGCTTATGTATTTTTTTAAATTATAAGCCTGTAAAATTGCACCTATATTTTGACTAAAAGTATAAGTAATAATTTTAACTTTCATTCAATATTTTTTAATATTATTATTTCTAAACTTACTTTGTTTTTAAATTTTTGTTCTAAACTTTCAATAAGTTGAATACCCTCTTTGCTTGACTCACTACCACAATTCACAATACAATTAATTGTTCTATCGGAAATTCTGAATTTGGAGTTTTTTTTTATATTAAAGAAATATCCATAAATCCTACTTAATTGTTTTCTTGTTTTTATCAAACTTTCATCCGAAATTTGTTTTGCAACAACCGAAAATATTTTTTTTACCAGATATAGAATATAATAGATTAAAGAAATATTTTTAATATCTTTGTATAAGTCCCTGGTTGCGAAAAGACTCCCTAAGTTTGGTAGTCTATTTTCTTGAAAATAACTTCTCTTCAAAATAAATTTTTTCTTTTTGTTTTTTTCTTTTTCAGATATTTCTGTTTTTTTTTTTAAAGAATAAAATTGTGTTTGTGATTATATTTTTTTTATTCTTAAAAATAGAACTCCTCCATTTAAAGGCACACTCTTTTTTTTTGAAAATTTCTAAATTTCCATCTTCATTTAAACTTTCAACTTCGTGAACATAGTTTGATAATTGATCTTCAAATGAAGAAGCATTCATAAATATGGCTCCACCAACTGTTCCAGGAATTCCAACTGAACCACTTAAATTATAAATTCCTTTTTCAGTCAAAAACTTAACTAATTTGTTCATTGAAACACCTGAGTTAACTTTAATTAAGATTTCGTCATCTTTTTCTCTTAATATCTCAATTTTATTATAATTATTTAAATTAACTATTGGAGTTTTAATAAGACCATCTCTTACAATTACATTTGAAATATTGCCTAAAGTATAAAATTTTATTTTATTAGATTTAAAATAATTTAATAAAGATGTTAATTCATTTAAATTTTTTGGTTTAATAAAGTATTCTGATTTACCCCCAGCTTTTATCCAAGATCTTTTAGAAAAATCAAAGTTTTCTAAAAATTCTATATTTTCATTTTCTAACCAAGTTTTAATACTCACAAATTGACAATTATTTATTTATTTTCAAAATCCTTAAATGTTGTTTTAAGATCATTTTCATATGCTTTTAAGAGCCAATATTTTGGTTCTTCGTAATGCTCCTTAGTTTCATAATTTTTTAAAAATTTTTCATTAATTAAATCATTTCTCACAAAAAAAGCATTAATTCCTAATATTCCACAACCAACTAGTTTATATCCCTTTTTTTCACACATAAGTTGATATGATTTTAATGATGCTCCAAAATGATCAGTATTGTCCCAAAACTTTTTATCTTTATTTTTTGCAACCCATAATGTTTCTGCTCTAAATTTGGCATTATACTCAACGACAATTACTCTAGGATTTATATATTTAATATTTGCTAGGACATCATATGTTTGTAACCCTATATCTATTGATAAAAGATCTATCTCTTCATCTGAATTAAATTCTCTTGATAAAATTTCATTTATATTTTCTGAGCTGATGAATTTATTACTTATCTTAAGTTTTTTTTGCTCAATTAAAAAATTAAAATTATTCTTAATTTTTTCGACGTCCTTATTATTTGCTTCCACCCACAAACCATTCCAACCTTTGTTTAACAAGTAAGTTGTATTTGTTTCTAAGCCATCCTGTACACCAAGCTCTACAAATTTTTTATTTGTAGTATTTATTCTGTTAAATATTTCCTCAATAATTCCGTCTTCATCAGACTGTGAGTAAACTTTAAAACCGAATTTTGTTAATTTTTTCTCACTATCATATTTTTTGTCAGACAAAATCTTCATCAAGTTATTTTTTGCTAAGTTTTTATTAATTGAGTGTATTCTAGTATGTTTACCAAAGGACCACAAAATTTTGAATATTAATTTTTTAATCATTTAATTAAATTAATTTAGCTTTTGTTTTATTAATTGTTTTCAAATTAATTGTGTGCCTTAAATTTTTATCTAATTGAAAAAAAAATAATTTTTTAAATTCATCATTGTTAGTATTATAATTTTTTAGCAATTTGTATGTTTCATTCCAAAATAAATCTTTATCATAATCTCTAGAAATGACCCTATCAAAAAAAAGAGGATTATCAATTTTTTGGACTCTATTAAGAATATACAAAAATATTTTAGCTTTATTGGATATTTTAAAAGATAGTCTTTTTAACTTGTATGCATTATCTAATTTTGAAAAATATTCTCTTTTTGACTTATAGTATTTGAAATTAAATACTGGTTTTGAAAACTGGCTCCTTGCAGCCATTATTATTGGGGTTCCTAAAGAGCCAAATTCTAGAGCAGCTGTACCATGAGAAGTTACAATAGTGTTAGCTAAGTTTTTAACTGTATTCATTGACATATAGTTTGGGCAAACTTTAATGTGTTTATATTTTTTAGAAAACTCTTCTATTAAATCTGATGTATTAAATTTTAAAATTTTTTTATAGTGAAAATCCATTGGATGAGGCTTAACCAACCAATTTACCTTAGTATCTTTGCTAATATGTTTTAAAGTTTCTTTTAGCCAGGTATAATTATCTTTAAAAAGTCTCCATCCTAGTACAAAATTACCATCAATAAATGTATGTGAAAAAATAAAAGCAATTTTCTTTTTCGAGTTCCAATTGTATTTCTTGCAAATGTTATTTTTTGGATAAAGTGATTTACTTTTAAAGGCTAGACTGCTTTCTCTTAAAAATGCATTATCTTTTTTACCTTTAAATCTATCATTGACAATTTTAGCACCTTCCCTGACAGCTTTTTTATAGCAGTTTTTTTCAATAAATTTAAAAAAATTTATACTTGGCTCACCCCTACCTGTGAATATTTCAGAATATTTATTAAATTCTCTTACTGTAATTTTTTTTGGAGCACCATCTCTTGCGTATACTTTGATTTTATTTTTTAAAGCTACCTGAAATAATATGTTTGAGGGTATGAACTGATTTTCTGCTTGAATAACAGAATTTACATTTTTGTTTTTCTTAATCAAATTATTTATAAATTTATAAGTAAATATTGCTTTTGATAAAAATAAAAAAATCTTAAAACTAAAATTTTTTTCCGTAGGTATACCCGAATACCTTAAGTGATGTTCATAAACTGCTTTACCCAGATGAATTCCCTTATATCTGAAGTTTAAAAATTTATTGAAATTGAAATTTAATTTTTTTAATAGGTATATAGCTTCTATAAAGCAGTTATATCTTTGAAAAATATTTCCTTGATCCAAATAAATAAACTTATTTATTCCAAAGCTTCTCATTATTATCTCTGCCTGAAAATCGTTTTTATCAATAAAACCAATCAAATTGTATTTCCTTTTTTCTTGAAGATATTTTCCAATTAAGGAGTTACAAATCGAGTCATGTGGCAAATGTACAAAACTTGTCACTAAAATATTTTTTTTATCATATTGATCACTTAGCCATTTTTTTTTATTCAATTTTGTAAATTTTTTAAAAAATTTATTTTTCGAGGGATTTATTGATTTATTTTTATAAAATCTTATTAAATTCTTAATTTCATAATGTTTAAAAGCGTCTGTTTTTTTTAGTAAAAGATAAATAAAATTCTTTAATTCATTCAAAAAAAAAACAGATATTAAAAAGTAATTATTTTTATTTAGCATTTACTAAATCAAAAATTTTTCTAAAAAAATTTTTTTTACATCTATTTTTATTATATTTTAAATTAAATTCTGAATATTCAAGATCTTTCCAGGTTTTTACGCTCGATGATATTGCCAAATAAAAAGCGTTTCTCGTTCCCTCAATTTCTGTTATAGGATTTACATCGTGATAACTTTTATTAGTTTGTAATGAAGCTATCATCATATTTGGCTTTGGAACTATAATTTTTTCTAAAATCATTTTTCCATTTTCTTCTTTCCAAATCCTATGTTCACCTCCTTTCATATGTGAATAACCTCCACAATAAAATAGTAAAGAGATTAATCTTTGCGGATTATCAACATGTATTCCATCTCCACCTGTTTTGAGACCATAATTTTTTTTACCTACACCTATGTCAATCCTAGAGTAAATATTTTTTTTCTCCTTATTCGAAAGTGAATTTTTATCAATTACTTTTGTACCCTCAAAAGGTTTTTCTATAATTTTAAAATCAAACGGATTATGAAGTAAAGATTTGTTATTAAAGTTTTCAAGAATTTGATCTTTAAAAAAACCAAGAAAAAGGTTTATAAAATTTTTACTGTATACAAATTCATGCATCTTTTTATAGGCATCACTATTCTTAATCAAATCGTCATATATTTTATCACCATTTGTAATATCGTGATGCATTCGACCAACACTATTTTTTTCTTTTTCAAATGTTTTTATTTTTGGAAAATCTTGAATTATTTTATCAAAATAATCTTTTTCAAAGAAATCTTCAAAAATTATGTATGGAAATGGTTTATTATATATTTTTTGTGTGTAATTTTTATTTATCATTAAGATTTTCCTTTACTGTTCAAAAAATGAACATTATATAGAGGTCATTATATACAGGCATGTTAAATGATCAAGAAAAATTTAGTATATTGAGAAAATTAGATAATAAGAATGGTATCACTTCTCAAAGAGCTCTTGCAGATGAATTAGGTTTTAGCTTAGGAAAATTAAATTATTGTTTAAAAGCTTTGAAACATAAAGGTCTGATTAAATTTGACAACTTTAAAAAAAATAAAAAAAAAACAAAATATTTTTATATTTTAACTCCAGCAGGCATAAGCATAAAAACAAGAATGACAGTGAATTTTATGAAAAGAAAAATGAGAGAATACGACGAATTAAAAAATGAATTAAAAAAATTGAAGCAAAAAAATAGCATATGAAAAAAATATTTGTAACAGGCGGTGGGGGATTTATAGGTTCTCACTTAGTAGAAAAACTTTTGAAGCAAAATTATAAGGTTAAGGTTTTAGTTGAATATGAAATGAATAATCGATGGGGATGGGTGGATACTTTTAATAAGGATTATAAAAATAAACTTGAAGTTGTAATAGGTGATATTCGTGATTTTAACTTAGTTTTAAACGCCACTAAAGATGTAGATACTATTTACCATTTAGCTGCTTTAATTTCCATACCATATTCCTATAAAGCTTCAGAGAGTTATATAGAGACTAATGTAAAAGGGACTTTAAATTTATTAAACGCTTCAATTTTAAATAAAATTAGATTATTTGTCCACACCTCAACCAGTGAGGTTTATGGTTCAGCCCAATATGTTCCAATTGATGAGAAACATCCCATAAATGCTCAATCGCCCTATGCAGCTAGTAAAGCCAGTGCTGATCAATTAGCAATGTCATTTTATAAATCTTTTGGTTTGCCTGTTACAATCATAAGACCTTTTAATACTTTTGGTCCAAGACAATCTCTTCGGGCTATTATCCCAACAATAATAAATCAATCAATAAAAAATAATAAAATAAAATTAGGTAATTTAGATTCTTTAAGAGATTTTACTTTTGTAGAGGATACTGTGAAAGGTTTTATTTTAGCTATGAAATATAAAAAATGTGTAGGAGAGGTAATAAATCTTGGTACTGGTTATGAATTTTCTATTAAAGAAACGTTAAAGATGATTTTGAAAATTTCAAACAAAAAAGGAATAATAGATATTGAAAAAAAAAGACTAAGACCAAGAAAAAGTGAAGTCGATCGACTTCTTTCAAATAATAAAAAAGCAAAAAAAATTTTAAATTGGAAACCAAAATATGTAGGTAAAAAAGGTTTTGAGGCAGCAATTAAAGAAACATATAGATGGTTTCAAAATAAGAATAATACAAAATTTTATAAAACAGATATTTACAACATCTAAATCGATGAAAAAAAAAATTTTAGTATTTACTGGTTCAAGAGCAGATTACGGAATACTTAGACCACTCATATATAAATTAAAAAAACACAAAAAAATAGATACATTTATAGCCGCGAGCTCACACCATTTCTCAAAAAATTATGGAAATACATACAATCAAATTTTAAAAGATTTTAAAAAGATAAACTATGAATGCAAAATTAAAATTAATGAAACTAACATTTATTCAATTATTAATTTTTGTGGAAGATCATTAGTTTCCTTAAATAATTACATAAAAAAAACAAAGCCAAATATGATTGTTGTTTTAGGAGATAGATACGAAGCATTTGTATGTGCATTTGTTGCGTTTATGCAAAATATACCAATCACCCATATTCATGGTGGTGAAATAACCAAAGGAGCAATTGATGATTCTTTAAGACATGCTATTACAAAATTATCAAATTATCATTTTGTGTGTCACAAAAAATATAAAAAAAGAGTAGCACAGCTTGGGGAAACTACTAAGAATATCTTTAATTATGGTTCTTTGAGTTCTGAGGAGATAAAAAAATTTAAATTCGAAAAAAGATCAAATTTAATTAAAAAATTTAAGATTCCATATTTTAAAAATAATATACTCGCAACATTTCATCCAGAAACAAGATCAAAAGTAAGTTCAAAGAGACAAATTGAAATTTTTTTAAAATCTATTGAAAATTTTAAAAATACATTATTTATTATTACATATAATAATAAAGACGAGTCAGGTGATTATTTTCGAAAAAAAATTAAAATTAGAAATAAGAATAAAAATATAATTTTATTTGAGTCTCTAGGTGTAAAAAATTATTATAACTTTTTAAATTTTTCAGATATTGTTATAGGAAATTCATCGAGTGGTATTATTGAAGCTCCAATTATTAAAACACCAACAATAAATATAGGCAGTAGACAAGATGGAAGAGAATTCTCGCAGAGTATTTTTAATGTACCTTTAAACCACAAACTTATCAAAAATAAAATAAATGAAGTTTTAAAATTAAAAAAAATAAATTATCAAAACTTATTTTATAAAAAAGATACATCCAAAAAAATGTCAAAAAAAATATTTGAATTAATAAAAAATAAAAATCAAATAAAATCCTTTAAAGATTTGAGGATAAAATGACATACATAATTGCAGAAGCTGGTGTTAATCACAATGGAAGTTTAAAGATAGCTAAAAAATTAATTAAAGCTGCAAAAAATGCTGGTGCAGATGCTATTAAATTTCAATATTTTGATGCTAAAAGTTTAGTAAAAAAAAATGCTGCAAAGGCACCTTATCAAAAAAAAAATGACAATGGAAACAAAACTCAATATGAAATGTTAAAAAAATATGAATTTGGAATTGATAGATTTAAGTTATTAAAAAATTATTCCAAAAAGTTAAATATTGATTTCATCTTATCTCCATTTGACTTAATTTCTTTACACAAGATAAAAAAATTTTTGAGCCCTAAAATTATCAAAATTGCTTCTGGCGAAATTACAAATTATCAATTGTTATCTGAAATAGATATAAATAAGGAAAGGATAATTTTATCAACTGGTATGAGTAATATTAGCGAAATAGTAAACGCCTGCAATGTTATAGCTAAAAAAAAATTTTTGGATTTCAAAAATAAAAGAATATTTATTAAAAACAAAAAAATTTTTAATAAGGTCAAAAAAAAGCTTACAATTCTACACTGTGTTACTTCCTATCCAGCAGACGATGAATTCTTAAATCTAAGGGTGATTAAAATGATGGAAGAAAATTTTAAATTAGATATTGGTTATTCTGATCATAGTGAAGATATAATGATACCAGTGATCGCTGCATGTATGGGTGCAAAAATTATTGAGAAACACATTACATTAGATAAAAATATGAAAGGACCCGATCATAAAGCATCAATTGAGCCCAAAGCCTTTTTTAAAATGGTAGAAAATATCAAAAGAGCAAATATTGTATTAGGAAAACCAATTAAAAAGATTCAAAAATCAGAAATTCAAAATTTAAAACCAGCAAGAAAAAGCATTTACGCAAAAAAAAAAATTTTAAAGAATGAAAAATTTACTAAAGAAAATTTAATCGTTCAAAGACCCTTTGCAGGCAAATGTGCCTCAAAGTACTTTGAAATAATAGGAAGCAAATCTGGGCGAAACTATAAATCTGGTCAAATTATTGAATAACATATGAGAAAAAAACTAAAGATTGGTAGAGGACAAAGACTTTGGAAGCAGTCAAAAACTATTATAGCTGGAGGAAACATGCTATTTTCAAAAAGACCAGATACCTTTTTGCCAGATTTATGGCCCTCGTATTTTAAAAAAACTAAAGGATGTTTAGTCACTGATTTAGATAATAAAAAATATTACGATCTTTCAACTATGTCAGTTGGAACTAATTCCTTAGGGTATTCAAACTCAAAAGTTGATAGTGCTGTAAAAAAAGTGATTAATAATGGAAATATTTCAACATTAAATTGTCCAGAAGAGGTATATCTTGCAAAAAAACTTGTAAAATTACATACGTGGGCAAAAAAAGTAAGATTTGCAAGAACTGGAGGTGAAGCAAATTCAATAGCAATTCGGCTAGCTAGAGCATCTACTAAAAGAAAAAATATCGCTTTTTGTGGATATCATGGTTGGCATGACTGGTATTTAGCTGCAAATATTAAATCAAAGAAAAATCTTTCAAATCATTTGCTTAAAGGACTTAATATTGAAGGAGTTCCTAAAGAATTAAAAAATACAATTTATTCATTTAAGTACAATGATTTTGACTATTTAAGTAAATTAGTGAAAGAAAAAAATATTGGTATAATTAAGATGGAAGTTTTAAGAAATGAGTTGCCAAAAAATAATTTTCTTAAAAAGGTTAGAAAGCTAGCAAATAAAAATGGTATAATTCTAATTTTTGATGAATGCACAACTGGTTTTAGAGAAACATTCGGAGGAATTCATAAAAAATTTAGAGTAAATCCTGATCTTTTGATACTTGGTAAAGCACTAGGAAATGGTTATGCAATCACTGCCATATTAGGCACTGAAAAAATAATGAAATCAATAAACACAACATTTATCAGCAGCACCTTTTGGACTGAAAGAATAGGGTCGGTCGCGGCTTTAAAAACTTTAGAAGTTATGCAAAAAGAGAAATCATGGATAAAAATTACAGCAATAGGAAAAAAAATCATATCTAACTGGAGAAAATTAGCAAAAAAACATAATTTAAAGATAAATATTGCCGGCATACCATCTCTTTGTTCATTTAGTTTTTTGAGCAATAAGAATAACGCTTACAAAACTTATATTACACAAGAGATGTTGAAAAATAATATTCTCGCATCGAATGTTGTATATAGTTCTCTTGCTCATACTGATAAAATTTTAAAAAAGTATTTCAAAGTTTTGGATAAAATATTCAAAGATATAAGTTTATTTGAAAAAGGGCTTGATATTAATAAATACTTAGAGTCAAAAAATAGCACACAAAATTTTGAAAGGTTGAATTAGTGAAAAAAAATTTTTTTTCTAAAAATTTGTTTAAAGAAATAAAAAAAATAATTAAACTTGATCAAGTAAGTCTTCATGAACCGATAATTGAAAATGACGACTTAATTTCAATCAAAAAATGCTTAATATCTGGATATGTATCTTACAAAAGCAACTTAGTTGATAATTTTGAAAAAAAGTTATGTCAATATACTAAGTCAAAATATGCAATTGCTACCTCAACTGGAACAAGTGCGTTACATATAAGCTATTTGTGCCAAGGCGTTAAAGCTAATGATGAGATATTAATGCCATCAATAAATTTTATAGCAGCAGCTAATGCTGCAATTTATTGTAATGCTATACCACATTTCATAGATGTCGAAAAAAATTTTCCTTCAATAGACTCATCTAAATTGGAAGATTATCTTAAAAAAAATACCTTTATTAAAAAAAAATATGTGTGAATAAAAAAACTGGAAGAACAATAAGAGCTTTGGTTTTTTTACACCCATTTGGATTAGCTGGAAATATAATAAGAATAAAAAGATTGTGTAAAAAGTTTAATATCAAGATGATTGAAGATGCGGCTGAAAGTGTTGGAAGTTTTTATAAGAGAAAACATTTAGGTACTTTTGCAGAAGTTGGGATATTGAGTTTTAATGGTAATAAGCTTATCACTACAGGAGGTGGTGGGGCTATCTTAACTTCTAATAAAAAAATTGCAAAATATGCCAGATTTTTGACCACAACTGCTAAAAATAGTAAATCGCTAAATTTTAAATTTGATGAACTTGGTTATAATTATAGAATGCCTGGATTAAATGCTGCATTTGGCTTGTCTCAATTAAAAAAATTAAACAAAATTATAAGATTGAAGAGAAAACTCTTTAATGTTTATAAAAGTAAACTACAACAATTTAACGAATTAAGTATCATGTCTGAGAGAAAAAATGAAAGAAGCAATTATTGGCTAATTTCGATTATTTTAGACAAAAAAAAGAATTTTTTACAAAAAGAAATAATAGATTTTTTTAATTTAAAAAAATACTACATCAGGCCAATTTGGATGCCCTTACATAAAAACAAACATTTAAAGAATTTCCCAAAAATGGATCTAGAAAATACTAATTTAATTTCAAAAAGAATTATAAATCTACCAAGCAGTCCAGGTCTCATTCGTTAAAATTATGATAAAAACTATTACAATTAAACCTAACGACAATCTCAGAAAAGCTCTTAAAAACCTATATAAAAGTGGCCTAAGATGCTTAGTAGTTGTTGATGAAAATAAAATTTTAAAAGGAACCCTTAGTGATGGTGATGTTAGAGCTGCAATCATTAAAGGAGCAAAACTTAATGATAAAATAGACAAAATTTATAATAAAAAACCATCTATATTGTATGAAAATTATAACGCTCAAACTGCCAAAAAAATATTAATAAAAAAGAAAATTACAATTATTCCAATAGTAAATAAAAATAAGAAATTAATTAATATTTTTAATTTAAACAAAAAAAATAAATTAAAGAAATTTAAACATAACCTTCCAATAGTTTTAATGGCAGGAGGAAAGGGTGCAAGAATGAGGCCTTTCACAAGTGTATTACCTAAGCCTTTAATTCCCATTAAGGGCAAACCTGTGATGGTTCGAATATTAAATCAATTTATGAAATATGGAGCCGATAAAATTTTTGCAATGATAAATTATAAGTCAGAGATAATTAAGGCTTTTTTTAAAGAGATTGATTATAAATTTAATATTTCATTTATAGAGGAAAGAAAGCCATTAGGTACGGCTGGAAGTTTATATTTTTTAAAGGGTAAAAAATACAAAAATTATTTAATAACAAACTGTGACACAATTATAAACTTTGATCCAAAAAAATTTATAACTGATCATGTCACCTCAAAAAGTGACATAACGATACTTACTAGTAATATAGATGTAACAATTCCATATGGTGTTTGTTTGACAGATGATAAGAATAATTTTCTGGGTTTGAATGAAAAACCAAAAAAAGACTATTTAGTAAATATTGGAGTATATTTAATTAATAGGAGAGTTTTAAATCTTATTAAAAAAGAAAAATATTTAGATTTTGATGAATTAATAAAACAAGCAAAAAAAAATAGATTTAAGATTAATACTTTTAAGATTAACCAAAGATCCTGGAAGGACATTGGTCAATGGGAACAATATCAGAGTGCAGTTAAATTTTTTAATCAAAAGGATAATTAAAATGAAAATATTATGTACAATTTGCATGAGAGGAGGATCAAAAGGGTTAAAAAATAAGAATTTGAGTAAAATAAAAAATAAATATTTAATGTGGTATACGATAAATGCAGCAAAAAAATCAAATATTTTTAAAGATATAGTGATCTCCTCTGATAGTAGCTCTATTTTAAAAGTAGCAAAATCTTTTGGAATAAATAATTTAATTGATAGAAGAAAAACTCTTTCTAAATCAAAAACTTCAAAAATTTTGGTAATTAGAGATTGTTTAAAAAAAATGGAAATACAAAAAAATACTAAATATAATTTAGTATTCGACCTAGATGTAACTTCACCATTAAGAGTAATTACAGATATTAAAAATGCAAAAAAAATGTTTTTAAAAAATAACTATGACATTTTAGTATCTGGTACAGAAGCAAGAAGTAATCCTTATTTTAATGCAGTAAAAAAAACCAAAAATGGTGTCATGCCAGTTTTGAATTTACAAAAAAAAATTACATGTCGTCAAGATGCACCTAAAGTATTTGATTTAAATGCATCCATATATATATGGAAAAGAAATATTTTATTAAAAAAAAACAGTCTATGGGGGAAAAAAACTGGACTTTATATAATGCCATTCAAAAGATCTTGGGATATAGATACTGAAACTGATTTTAAGATTGTAAGTTTTTTTATGGAAAATAACAAATGAAATCATTTATAAGTAATTTTAATTTTAAAAATAAAAAAGTTTTTATTATTGGCGGTAATGGTCTTATTGGTTCAAAAATTTTTGAATTATTAAATCAATTAAAAGCAAAGATAACGGTATTTGATATAAGTAATAATTCTTTAAAAAAATTTAAAAATTACAATTTCGTAAATTTTGATTTAAATGATGAAAATAATATAGATAAAAATTTTAAACAATATCTGAAAAAAAATTGTCCAAATGTTTTAATTAATTGCAGTTATCCCAAAACTGAATATTGGGCAAAAAATAATTATAGTGAGATTAATTATGATGATTATAAAAAAAATATAAATATTCACCTTAATTCTTACTCATGGATTGGAAAACTAACTGCTAATGAGATGAAAAGAAAAAAAATAAAGGGAAATATAGTTTTTTTAAGTTCTATTTATGGTTTGGTTGGACAAAATTTAAATGTGTACAAAAATACAAGATTAAAAGAAAACATGTCTTATGCAATAATTAAAGGAGGAATAAATACTTTAACAAAGTCAATGGCTTCATATTATGGCAGAAATGGAATAAGGGTAAATGCTATATGCGCAGGTGGAGTTTATGATAATCAGCCTGGGTTATTTATAAAAAATTATAAAAATCTTGTTCCATTGAAACGATTAGCTACAGCAGAGGAAATAGCTAATTCAGCAGTTTTTTTAAGCTCAAATTCAGCATCATACATTACAGGATCACTTTTACTGGTTGATGGGGGTTGGACTTCAATTTGAATAATTTAGGAATAATATTTAATTTTTCAATTTTTGATCAATTAATAGATCAAAAAAAATATTTAATTCTAAGATTATCTGAAAACTTTGAAAAAATTTACTTAATAAATTCTGAAAATATAGCCATTTGTGGTGAGAAAAAAAAATATGATTTTACTAAATTAGCTAATAAGGTGCCTAAAAATTTCTCTATATTGAATCCAACAAATGCCAAAGAATTATCTGACATTTTAGATGGCAAAAATTTCCTTTTGATAAAAAATATTCCTATGACTTTTCCTTACTTTTTACTCTTAAGAATTTTAAAGAAAACAAATACTAGGCTTATTTTAGTAAATAATATTGGTGTTGTGGGCTCAAATGTAAAATTATCTATCAATATTAAAATAAAAAACTTTTTTTTTAAAAAATTACCAAGTTATATAATAAAATTCTTAATTCTCATTAATTACTTTCAAAAAATCGATTATAGATTTATGTCAAACAAAAGTCTTTATACAAAAAAAATTAATAAATTTGATATTATGGTTAAAAACAATGTATTGATAAATAGCATGCAACATGATGAGTTTGTTAGCAAAGTATACGATATACAGGAAAAAGATATTGTTTTTCTTGAAACCAACATTATTGGTACAGATGATAACGAAACACTAGATTTAAACGAAAAAGAAATAAAACAAATTTATTCTATGTCCGAATCTTTTTTGAAGTATTTATCAGATATATTTAAAAAAAAAGTTACTGTTTGTATACATCCATCAACAAATTTAGAATATATGAAAAAAGTTTACAAACATTTTAATGTTACACAATTTCAAACAAGAGAGAAAATATATAGTTCATTCATTACTGTATTTTATGAAACTTCAGCCATAGTAGACGCTTTAATTTTAAAAAAAAATTTGATTGTGCTTGAGAATAAATTAATGGGAAAAACCTGGTCGCAATATATTAATGTCTATCCAAAAAAATACGGGGTTTTCAAATATGATTTATTTTCAAAAAAAAAAATTACAAAAGCAGAATTAATTGAAGCTATGGAAAAATCAAAAGAAAATTTTGATAAATTAATAATGAATTATAATAATGTGAAACCAAACACCAATGGTGTTCTAGATTTAATAAAAATCTTGAAAACTAATTATGTTTTTTAAATCTTTTATTTTACAAAATATTGTTAAATCTTTTAATGTCTTAAATGATAAGGAGAAGAAATATTTCAAATATCTATTTATTGCTATGATATTTGCTACAATTATTGAAATGATTGGTATTGGTTCAATACCAATATTTATTGTAATGCTCTTGTCACCAGATCTAATTTACGAAAAAATAAACTTTTTAAGTGAAGTTACTTTTATGAATGGAGTAAATGAAAATAACATTATTTTGATTGGGTCGATTTTAATTATAATTATTTTTCTCATTAAAAATATTTACTTGGGGCTGTATTACTATTTCAGTGGTTTATATTTTAGAAATATAAATATTAGACTTTCAAAAACTGTTTTTGAGCATTATTTATTATCCAATTATAATTTTCATTTGAATAAAAATCCAAACGAATTATTAAGAAATACTATTAATGAGTGTAATAAAGTAGTTTCTTTGATTTCTGAGATATTTCAATTATTTTTAGAAGGTATGATACTTTTAATAATTTTCGCGTTACTTTTAAAAGTAAATTTATTTTTGTCTCTTTCTGTGTTTTTTGTTTTTTTTATAGTTACCTCAATATTTTATTTTTTTTTCCGTAATTCTATGAAAAAACTAGGAAAAAAAATTCAGATAAATACACATGAGCAATTAAAAATTGTAAGCCAGGTTTTTAACGCAATAAAAGAGATTAAAATTTATAATAGAGAAAATGTAATGTTTAATATTTTTAATAAAAATTTGAGGGAAATAAGAGACAATACTTTTAAAGTTAGCATTATCAACAAAATACCAAGACTTTTTCTTGAGTTTGTTTCAGCATCAGCAGTTGCTATAGTTGCAATATACTATGTAATTCAAGGTGAAAATTCGGATAAAATTATTCCAATACTCTCATTTTTAGCGGTCGCATCTGTCAGAATGATTCCAGCATTTTATTCTGTATCAAGAGCAATGAATACCATTAGGTATTGTGAACCTGCTCTTAATTTAATAGACGAAGAACTTAAAAAAAAATTCGTTAAAGATAAAACATTTAGTGATAAAAAAGCAAAGTTTTTAGATCAAATTATATTTGAAAACATTTCCTTTAATTATGAGGGTTCAGATATAAAAATTTTTGATGAAATGAATTTGCAGATAAATAAAGGTGATAAAATAGGGTTATTGGGAAAATCTGGCTCAGGAAAATCAAGCTTTGTAAATATAATGACTGGTCTTTTATCTCCAACAAAAGGTTTAATAAAAATAGATAATGAAGATATATTTTCTAATCTAGCTGCATACCAAAAAATTATTGGATATATACCTCAAGATGTTTATCTTTTTGATGATAGTGTAAAAAATAATATAGTCTTAAATCAAGATGAAAAAAGTTTTTCTGAGGAGAGATTGAACTACGCAATTGAAAAATCTCAGATTAATGAATTTATAAATTCATTATCTAATGGACTTGATACTATAATTGGAAATAAAGGTATAAAAATTTCTGGGGGTCAGAGGCAAAGAATAGGAATTGCAAGAGCACTTTATAACAATCCTGAAATTATAATTTTAGATGAAGCAACAAATGCACTTGATGAAATAAACGAAAATTTGATAATCAAAGAAATACTTGAAAATTTAAGTAATAAAACTATTATAATTATTTCACATAATACTAAAACTTTACATAAATGTGACAGAATTTTAAAAATTGAAAGTGGTAAAATACATGAAGAAAGTTAAGATAAAAAAACCCAAATCTTATCTATCTAGAAAACAAATGATCAAAGATTATGATCGTTTTGGTTGGGCTAGTTCAAAAAATGAAATACCCAAAAGATTAATCTCTAATTTTTCTAAGATATCAAAACAAATTGCCCAGAAATATGGTTATTCAGATATGGATGACTTGGCAATAAATCTTGATAGAAATGATAAAAAAAAATTAAAAAAAGTATTAGAAGATATTTCAAAAATTAGAGAATTTAAAGAAATAGAGAGATACTTATTTCAAAAAGTTAAAAAATTAAATACTCTTAACGCAAAAAAGATTAAAGTTGAAGGAACTTACTTTAATCCAGGTTTACCTAAAGATAAAAGATTAGCTTACAAATTTCATCAAGAAAGTAGTTATTTACATGGCAAATATAAGTTTAATAAAACTGATATATTGTCAGCACATTTTCCATTAATACATAACGCAAACAAAAAAAATGGTACAATGAGTGCTTTAAACAAAAGTCATTTAGAGGGAAATTTCTCAGCGATAAATATTACAGGAAAAAAAAATGGATTTAAAAGTTTTACCCCAAAAAATATCAAAAAAATTGAAAAAAATTTTGAGGAAGTTCAATTTAAATTAAATATTGGTGATGTTCTTTTTTTTACAAAAAATTTAATTCATAAATCTAATTTCAATTTTTCAAATAAATGTAGATTTATAGGAATCATAAGATTTATTAGGTGAAACTAGATTTAAGAAAAATTAAAAAAATTTGGTTACAAAAAAATCAAGAATTAATCTACTTAAGATTGAAAACAGATGAAGAGTGGAATAAGTTTTTAAAAAATGCAGATTATGTACCATTTAATTACTCAACTCACAGATTAAATTATCTTTTTGAATATTTTTTAGGAAATAAATTTAAAATCACTAACTTTTCAAGTTTGATTTTTTATGAAAATGAAATTGTTGGGATAATTCCATTATCTCTAACAAAAAAAGCTTCAAGTTATGAATTAACCACTTTTCATTTGCCAATATTAGCACCAATATTGAAAAATAATTTATCAAAAAAAGTTAAAAAAAAAATATATTCTTATTTGATACTTAAAATTAAAGAAATTTCAAAAATCTTGAAAATTAAAAAAATTTTACTTTATGAACATTTTTTTAATGACATTGAGGGGATTTCAGATTGGCATCAAGAATTAATTTCGAATAAATCAAAAATAGTGGTCAATTATGACTATTTCTTAAATTTACAAGAAAACTTGGATACGATTAAAGTCCATTTTAGAAAAAGTTACAAAAATCTCATTAATAAAGGAAATAAAATTTGGGAAATAGGTGTATTGGATAAAAATAATTATAATAATTCAAATAAATTATTTGATGAATTTAAATTACTACATTTTAAAGTTTCAGGAAAAAAAACTAGAAGTGATGAAAGTTGGAAAATTCAAAAAAACTCAATTAAAAAAAACAATAGATTTTTAGTATATGCTAAAGATAAAAATAATGATTATTTAGTAGGCGCAGCACTATTTACTTACTCTAAAGATGAGGTAGATTATGAAATCGCAGCATACGATAGAAGTTTATTTCATTTACCTCTTGGGCACCCAATTCAGTTTAAAGCCATACAAAAAATGAAAGATCTAAATTGCAGGTGGTATAGAGTTGGAGAATTAACCAATGTTGCAAATACTATAAAAGTAGATCCTAAAAAATTACAAATTGAAAAATTTGAGTCAGGTTTTTCCTCAAATATTTTTCCAAAGTATCTGTTTGAGTTAAAGATATAGATTTAATAGTTATGTTCTATACTTGAGCTTCCGTTTGATGCTTCAATTGTAGTAAATCCTTGATGTCCTCCATACTTAGATGCATGACACCACAATTGACCAATTTCGTTTTCTTTAATGTTGCTTACCTCCGGAAATATTTCATCAACATATTTACCTTTTTCTAGCTCTTTAAGCTGATCAGCATTAAATTTTTTTTCTACTGGCTCAAAACCGTCTTCACGAAACAATTTTATTGATAATACACTATCTTTAACTTCACCGTACAAGTCTCTTATTGAATGAACAAATAATTTACTTCTATATTTTTTCCCAATTGCTGCAACCATCCACATTCTATATTTTGGAGGTCTTTTTGAATGATAAAATCCTCTAGCAGACTCCATTGGTAACTTGCACTTAGCATTTTTTAGTTTTGCAGAAAAGGCAAGATTAATACGAGCGGGCATATTTCCATCTAGTCTTTTTATTTTTAAAATTTCTGAGCTCATTTTTACATCTAATCTTTTGTCAGGATAAAATTCGAAATCATTATCACTGTGATTTAGTATATATTTTCCATTAGCTGTAGCGGGTTCCATGTGAACAGTTTGGTCTATATGGTCATCACATATAGGGTAGCTAAAATAACAATCTTCTTTATCAACATATCCTGGATCATGTTTTGCAAAATTAAAATCTGAATGATAAACTTGCATTTCAGTTCCATCTTTTGTTTCATTCCCAACTACAGTTCTAGTAAAACCTCCATTTAAACTAAATGAAAATGAGCAACTACCTGGTTTATTATCAAGAAACTTTTCTAACTCATGGAAATGATCAGAAGGATATATTTTGAAGGTTTCATATTTTGCTAGTTTTTTTAATTTGATTTTTTTTTCAAGTTTTTCATTATTACTATTATAAACTGTCATTAAAAGATCTTGTTCAGGTTCTTCATAGATACCATTATGTCCAATTATAAAAGATCTCACATCTTTGCTATCTCGCATAGTTAACCCGCATTCTTCTCCAACCATTATTGTTTTTTTTTCCTCAATCTCGTGTGGTGAGTAAGTTCTTGTATATCCATGTACCATACTAACACTATTTTTATTTTCATAAATAACCAACATAGCAATAAAAGGAATATCCAGATTACCATTACCAATTGCTTCCATTTCAAGTGAACCCTCAAATTCTTCGTCATCTATTTCTGGGGTATAGTTTACAACCATACCCTTCTCTAAACTTACTGTTTCACGCAATACCAGTTCTCCATTAAGCTTTCTAAGTGAAGCAATTATCATAACATTAATTGATTTTTTTATTTTCCAATAATCCATAAAATTAATTATTGTGTTGAAATTTGAATTTTTCTTAAAATAAAATATAGAGGAGGATCTATAGGCAATACCAAAATTTTTTTGATAGTTATCTTTCTGATTTAAATAGACCGATTTCATAGTAAAACTTATATTATAGAATTTGATTATGTCAATTTATTTAATTAAAAAATAATGAAAATTACCAGATATCCATTCAAAGAAAAATATTTATTTTTTTTTAACAAAGGTAAAATAAAAAGAGTAAATACTTTAAGTTTCATAAATAAATATAAAATTTCTGGAATTATTAAATTTACTGAGGAAGAATTTAATAATATTAAAAAAGGTGCAAAATGTCTCAGACATTTTAATATTCAATATTGTGGACATAAAAAAGATAATTTTTATATGTTGGTCAAAATAATTAAAAAAGGAAGTTTTGATGGAAAAATTTTTAAAAGTCCAGTTTTAGATCAACGTAAAAAAATTTTAACTCAGTGCACTAATGTAAAAAATTTTGTAAATTATAACAGTTTAGATAAAGATGATTTTAATAATTGTATAAAATTGATAAAAAATAAAACTACCTTGAAAAGATATATAATAAAAAGATACAATAAAAGTTTATCTCATTTATCCAATAAGAAAAAAATATCTATGGGTGTCTCTATTACTGATTTAAAATTAAATAGATTTTATTATTAATGAGTAAAAAAATTAGTTATAGACCCGAAATCGATGGTCTTAGAGCAATCGCCGTAATTGCTGTTATATTTTATCACGCAGAATTTTATTTTAATAAAAATTTTTTATTTCCAGGTGGATTTTTAGGAGTAGATATATTTTTTGTAATATCTGGTTATCTTATAACCAACATTTTATACAATGAATTTAATATAACTAAAAGTATCTCTATAAAAAATTTTTATGAAAGGCGTGCAAAAAGAATATTACCTGCACTATTTTTTTTAATATTAGTATTAACAATAATTTCTGTATTTGTCTTACCCCCAATAACTCAAGTTACTTTTGCAAAATCAGCCTTATCATCAATTTTTTTTGTATCTAATTTTTTCTTTTTTCAGAATAATGATGATTATTTCCTTGATAGTACAGATCAAATGCAGCTATTGCATACATGGTCTTTATCAGTTGAAGAGCAATTTTATTTATTTTTTCCGATTATTTTATTACTCTTATTAAGAAAAAATAATAAATTAATTTTTTATTATATTCTTTTGGCAACAATCTTAAGCTTTATATTTTGTATAATTTTATCTTTTTCATCAAATCCAAAATTAGCTTCAGCAAATTTTTATTTATTTCCCTCAAGAGCATGGGAAATATTTTTGGGAAGTTTAATTTCTATAATCATTTATAATCGCAAATACAATTTTTCATATTTTTTTTCATCATTAATAGTTTTCACTGGTCTAATTTTAATCTTTTATTCAATTTGTTTTTTTGATGGAAAAAGCATGAGTTTACCATCACATAAAACTTTAGTGCCCATATTAGGCACTCTGATGATAATTACAGTCCATAATCAAAATATATTTTATCAATATTTTTTAAGATTAAAATTTGTTGTTTTTTTAGGACTTATTTCTTATTCACTATATCTTTGGCATTTTCCATTATTTTCATTAGGTAACTCTTATCTTTTCTTAGATATTAATGAATTAAGTTTAAAAATAATAATTCTTATAATTTCTTTAGTAGTTTCAATTTTTTCTTATTATATTATTGAAAAACCTTTTAGATATAACAAACATTTTTCTATTAAATCTATTGTTAAATGGTTTTTTTCGACTGCTATAATTTTAATAATTATTTTTTTTGCGATTATATTAAGTAAAGGTTTAAAGTTTACGTTTGGGGAATTTATCAAAAAATATCCTGGATATATAATTGATAATAATTATTTACAAAAAGAGTGGCGGAAACCATTAAGAGGTTATTATTATTTAGGTTCATCAGATTTAAGTAAAAAAGATAAAAAAAATATTTTAATTGTTGGAAATTCACATTCTATTGGAGTTTATAGAATGTTTTCTCAGAATAAAAATCTTTTTAAAAATTTTGATTTCTCAGTAATGAGAATTGGGTTTGATGACTTTAGCAAAGAGACTACTTCAAATGAAATAATTAAAAATTCAGACATGATTATTTTAGCATCCAGGTGGTCAGAAAAATATTTTAATGATATTGGAAAATTTCAATCATTCACAAAGAAAAATAACAAAAAACTTTTAGTTTTTTTAAATAGACCAGAGTTTCAGGAAAATATTAATAATTTAACACTATTAGATATTAAAATTTTAAAAAAAATAAAAAACAAACAAGATATTGATGATGAGTTTTTCAAAAAAACCTCTAAAATTTACTATAACAAAATTAGTGAAGATAAAAAAAGAATTAATAAATTATTAAAACAATTTTTATTATCCAAAAATATTGATTTTTATGATCCCTCAGAATATGCATGCAATAAATTTTTGAAGACGTGTAAAATAATAACAAATAATTTTGAAAAAATTTATTTTGATTATGGTCATTATACACTTGAGGGCTCAAAATTTTTTGGAAAAAATACAAATTTATTATTTAAATTAAATCAATTATTAAAATGATTTAAAATTTTATATTCCAGATAATTTAATTTTTTGCAAATTTTCTATTTGATAATTCTTTAAATTATAGATATTTTTAAATATATTTAATATATTCTATATCACTTGTAAAAAAATGAAAAAAAGAGATTCTGATACATTAAAAAAAGGCTATTTATATTTACCAAATTTTTTTAATGAATACGAAACCGAGAGTTTGAAAAGATCTATAAAAACAAAAAAAAAGAATAATGAAAATTTTAATGATTTGAAAGAAGAGTCTTTATGGGATTTTGTATCAAATAAAAAAGTCATAGAAAAAGTAAAAGTCTTTACTGGTGAAAAGGCATTATTTTTATACAGTGCCTCTTTGTTATGTGATACAATTGACTCAAATTATAGCTGGCATCGAGATAACCCCTATAGACAAACAGGAGTTGGACCTGATTGGGATGACGATCAAAAATATAATGTAGTAAGTGCAATACTTTACTTAAATGATACCCAAAAGACTTCAACAGGTTTAAACCTTATCCCTTATTCTAATAGAAGAAACTACAATAAAACTTTTTCTAATTTATTGAGGTGGTTTCATTGGAAAATAAAGAAAACAAATTTTTTTTTAACAAGAAAATTTATTGAAAAAATTATAGGAGATGAAATTAATTATAAATCCGGTGATTTGTTAATATTTTATTGCAACATCTTTCATACCGGTTATTTAAATGACTTTTTTAAAAGAAGTGGAGACGCACCACGGGAAGCTATAATTGCAAGATTTGGTGGAGCTGGTAAACACTCAATTAATTTTATGAAATATGAACTTAATTATAGACACATGAGTAAAAAACTAAATCAGGTAAGTAATTTACAAAAATTTTACGATAAATTAAAAGCCATAGGTTCTTTTATTGAGCCTGATTTTAATGAACTTGATAAAATTGAAGGTGTATTTATTCCTAAAAAAAAATAATTCTATTCCCACTCTAAAATTGCTAAGGAAGGGCTATTTTCTAAAATCATAACTACTTTTTTTTCATTTTTTATATTAATTATATCCCTAATTCTTTCTCCAATTGGGATAATATCTGAGTATTCAAGTTTATTGTATGAAGCGTCAAATCTTAAATGATGAATGGATCTTCTGCCTGGGGCAGGAACATTTCCCATAGCTGACATAAAATAATTTCTTTCAGTATTAGTATCTAATGAGTCAACGTATATTATTTGACTCGGTGCAACAGAATTTCCTCTAAACCAATGCAATGGTTCTTTAAAACCATTTTCTTTATGATTTGAAAATTTTTTTTCTTTTATGATTATATAATCTATCTCACCATAAGATGCTATAGGCCATCCGAAATTTGCATAATCCTCAAACTGGTCTAGTTTTAGAGAGTTAATTTCATCGCCTCCTGTTGGACCATGTTCAGTCATCAGAACAACTTTGTCTTTTTTATTATAAATGCCACCCTGAGTATCTCTCATTCCTTTTGCTATAATTTTATAACTTTTGTCTGAATAATTTATTTGTAAAAGCTTTCCAAATAAAGAGTCATCATTTTGTGCATCTATAAATTGTTGTGCATCTCCAATTGTAAATAGAAAACTCTCATCGTTCAATGTGATCATTTTTCCGCCGGTATGATTTGACATATTTTTACTACATTCATCATAAGTAAAAAATGACTCAAATTTTATAAGCTCAAGATCTAATGAACCACCAACAATTGAAATGTTAAAACAGTTTTTTTTAATTTCCTTGTAATACGATAAGTAAATTTTGTCATTGTTAATCATTATACCTCTAAAACTAATTTTACCTTTTTTGTAAATTGCAGGATTATTAACAACTTCTTTTAAATTTGTTTTGATTTTTTTTAATTTTATATCTTCATTACTCTTATCAATCTCTTCTATATTGAAAAAATTTAATTCTCCGTCACCACTTAATGTAAAGATTTTGTCATTATAATTTACTAAATATCCCGATGGTTTTTTTTTATTATATTGCCAAGCTTTTGAATGAAAAAAATATTTTGTTAAATAAAAAATTTCACCATTATTAGATATAATCTCTTCATTCCCCAAAATCTTTGGCAAGACATAAACATCATCATCTATTTGATTAGAAATATTATAAATTTTTTGTTTTAAATATTCATTTTGATCTTCTAATTGATCAACTTTATTAACAAGCCTTTTACTTTGCACGATTAGTTTTTCAACTTCATTATTAAGACTGAATATGAAAAAGACTTTATCTTTAAGAAAAACTCTTAATCCTAATGGAATATTATTTTTTAATGTGAATATCAGTCTATTATCAGTTTGTCCTATAAAAACTGACCCAATAAACACAAAAAGTAAAAAAATTAAAGAAATAGTTAAGATTAATGTTTTCTTTTTCATAAATAATCTAATTATGTTTTTAATTATAATTTAGTAAAATATAAGTGTTCTATATATGTTAAAAAGTTTGTTTGTAAACTGCGTTATATTATGCAGATCAAAATTTAATTATTATCAAATTTTTTTATATATTTCTTGGGTCATATTTGCTGTATTTTTCCATGAGTTATTTAACAACACTTTCTTTTTTTGATCATCTATTGTGTAGTCTTTTTCATTTATAAGTAAATTTTGAAGCTGGAATATTAAATGGTCAAGATTGTTAAATTCAAAATAATTAATTGAATTAATGTAAATTTTTCTAAAAACACTTATGTCATTAGATAAAATTTTACAATTAGAGTATAAAGCCTCCAATATTGTCAAACCAAAACCCTCATATTCACTTGTACTTACATACAAACTGCAATTTTCATATAATGTTTTAAGAAAACTATCATTTCCATTAAGTTTAAATACTTTTGTATCAATTTTTAATTTTTTAAAAAAACTCAACTCATCAGATAAAATATTTTCTCCACCGTAACAGATAATATTGAAATTGTTATTTATTTGATTAATTTTTGAATATGCCTCAGCTAATAACTTAAAATTTTTATACTTATATCTTCCTCCTACATATAAAATAAATGGTTTTTCAAAAATTCCTGATTTTTTCAAATTTTGTGTTTGAATATTTTTCATATGTTCATATCCATGTGGTATCACATTTATTTTATTTTCATCAACATTATAAAAATTAATTAAATCATCTTTTGTATTGTGAGATACACAAATAAATATATCCATATTTTCAATTATTTTTTTTCTAAAATTGAAATAATCAGTTTTATATAAGTTTTTATATTTTTCATGAATAGTATCATGAACAGTTAATATTTTTTTTTTGGAATTAATGTCTAATTTTTCTGGATAATAAAGATTATGAATGATATTGGCTTTAAGATTTTTTTTATAAAAATTTACCAATCTATTATTAAAAAATCTTAAAAGTTTTAAGTTTGGATATTTTGGTAAATATATTCCACAAATATTTGTTTTATTAATTTCCTTTAAATAATTATTTTTATAAATTGGAGAAATAACTTTTAAATTAATTTTATTTTTAATTAATTCATTAACAAGGCACGCAGAGTATCTACTGACCCCACCGTATTTTTGATGAAAAAATTGACTATTAAATAGTAAAACTTGCATTTATATTTTTTTTTAAATAGAAGTTATAACATGTCTGAATTTTATAATTTAGTAAATTCCATAGCAGATAACAAACTCCTCGTATTTTTAATATCTACAATGTTAGGTTTTTCATTAAATTTTTTTCTCTCGTTAGCAGGATTTAATTGGTTAAAAACAATGAATCAAAGACTTATTTATATGATCTTTCCACCAGCAATGTCTGTTATTTCTTGGACTATTGCTGGAAATTTAGGTCTTTCTTTGGGAATGATAGGTGCATTGTCAATCGTAAGATTTCGAACACCCGTTAAGTCTCCTATAGAATTGGTATTTTATTTTGTTTTGATTGTGATTGGAATTTCAATTACGGTTGCACCAATATATACACTGTTAATATTTGTTTTAACTTGTTTAGCCCCATTTCTTTTTAAATATGTATATAATTTAGGTGACGGATATTATGAATTTTCAGAAAATGAAACAGAGTTATCTAAACTATCATTAGCAAATTTTATTATGACCGGTGAAGAGAAAGATATCTTAGATACCATTAAAAAGATGAATCATAAATTATTAGATTTAAAAAATAATGAAGATCAAACATTTAGTTTATCTTTTGAGGTTCAAAATTTAGAAAAATATGGAGACTTAAAGAGTCAATTGAAAATATGTGGCAAAATTCAAAAATCAGAATTTATTTCATAGTTTTTTTTTTATTATTTTATCCAAAAATTTTATTTTCAAATA
>MDTD01091488.1_pt1 | contig 28738 bp, 27 predicted proteins | sample 811221 | NCBI WGS metagenome assembly MDTD01 (sample SAMN05326646, study PRJNA326480) | marine metagenome | isolation source: seawater | place: Pacific Ocean: South West | collected 2011 | reverse complement strand
TAAAGCAGCAGAATTAGCAATATCCAATCCATTATTAGACGATACTTCCATAGCAAATGCTAAAGGAGTGATAATAAATATTTCGGGTGGAGAGGATGTTAAGCTATATGAAATTGACGAAATAGCCGCTAATATAAAAAAGCAATGTAAGGAAGACGTAAATCTGATAGTAGGTAATACTGTTGAAAAAATTGAAGACGGTAAAATTAGAGTATCATTATTAGCTTCAGGAATTACAAAAGAGCAAAGCTCAGGCTTAAATGAATTTAAGAATAGCGATGATGAAAATCAGGCCATTCTAAGACCTAGACTGGTTGCTAGTCGAACTGAAAATCAAAATTCAAACACTGTTAAAGCTGACTTTGCAAAAAATAAAACCACTACGCAGAGTGATCTTGAAGATTTCTTGTCTAACAAAGATTCAATGGATTTATTAGATTCTAAAAATAAAAAAAATACGGAAAAAAATGATGATCCTGAGTTAAATGAAAATTATTTTATACCAAAAGAAGAAAGTATACCAGAAAAGACTAGTAAAATTAACCCAGATCCTTTCGGGGAGGCTGATGTTTTGAATGCAAACATGCATGAGGAAAATAAATTTAATAAAGATGAAAATACGAATAATAGTCTTATATCTAAACTATCTAATGTTAAAGAAAAAGCCATGTCATTAGTGAGTGGTGTAGCAAATAAATCATTAGACTTAAAAACAACAAAGAAAGAACTTATTGATGATAATAATGAAAAAGAACTCAACAAAGAAACTCAGAGGATGGAACCTTCTTTCTTAGAAAATACAATTGTTGAAAATAGTAACAGTATTTTTACTAATCAAGAAAACCTTATCGATAATTATCAAGATGAAGATAATGTTAATATACCCTCATTTTTGAGAAGGAATAGAGATTAATTATTTTGTAATAATTGTAATAAAATATTACTAGTTTTTTAATTGCTAATGATTATTATGTTTTTATGGAAAGTGAACAATATCAAAAAACTATATCAAAAGAAGTAGCATTTAAAGGAATAGGGTTACACTCTGGTATTCAGTGTGAGGTAAAGCTTTTGCCAGCAAAAGCTGATACTGGAATTTTATTTCTAAGGAAAGATAAGGACATTTATCAGACAATTTCAGCTGATTATAAATTTATTTCAAAGAGTAATTTATGTACTACACTAGAGAACTTTGACTCTACATTTAGAGTTTTTACTGTAGAACATTTGCTAGCAGCCATAAAAGGAAATGGAATAGATAATTTAATTATAGAGGTTAGTTCTTCTGAAGTACCAGCTTTAGATGGTTCTTCAATTGAATTTGATAGAATAATTAAAAAAGCAGGTATTGAAGTTCAAAGTGAGAAATTTAAAAAATATCTAGTAATCAAAAGAAATGTTTCTGTGAAAAATGGTAAAAGCTACATTGAATTAAGTCCTTCAAATAATTTTTCAATAGACTGTAAAATAGAATTTCCAGAACCTATAGGACAACAACAGCTGAAGTTAGGAAATTCGATAAAAGAAATTTATAATAGAGTATTAAATGCAAGAACCTTTTGCTTTTACGAGGATGTTGAGTCCATGAAAGAGTCTGGGTTAGCCATGGGTGGTTCTTTGGAGAATGCGCTCGTTATAAAAAATAAAAGAGTTTTGAACGAAAGCGGGCTTAGAGACAAGAAAGAATTTGTACAACATAAAATTCTAGATATGATAGGAGACTTATCTTTAACTGGTTTAAGCTTGAAGTGCTCAATTAAAGCATACTGTCCAGGCCATGAAATAAATAAATTAATAATGAGAGAAATATTTTCAAACTTTTCCAACTACTCTATAGAAACTTGCAAAAAAGAAGACATAAAGAATTTCAAACAAGAAGCTGTAATTAGTGCTGTATTTTAAATAACTAGATATTACGGGACTTGTCTTACATATTAGAATATCTCGGACCATCTCCACCTTCAGGAGAAACCCAATTAATATTTTGATAAGGATCTTTAATGTCACATGTTTTACAATGTAGACAATTTTGAAAATTAATTTGAAGCTTGTATTGCTTCTTTTCGCAGGAACTATTTTCTATATTTTGTTCCAATATTTCATATACATTTGCAGGACAATACCTGGTTTCAGGAGATGCATATAAATTTAAATTAATTTCTAATGGAAGTTTAATATCCTTTATTAACAAATGACAAGGTTGGTCCTCTTTGTGATTAGTCCCTGAAAAAGGTAAATTACTAAGTTTATCAAAGGTAATTTTATTATCATGTTTAGGATAAGAAATTTTCTTAAAAAGATTTTTTCCTTTTATCTTTTCATTGTCTTTTTTTGAATGCTTTAGAGTCCAAGGTGCTTTACCTCTTAATACTTTCTGATCAAAAAATGTATTTATCAAGCCAAAAAATAATCCATTTTTAAAACCAGGTCTTACATTTCTTGAATAAAAAAGCTCTTTCTGGATGGTGCTTTCCTTAAAACTTTTATTGTAGTTGGAGATTTCTTTTGCTTTTGAACCAGTTTGAGAGAATTTATGAAATTCTTCAGCAAAAAGCATTCCTGACTTCATTGCAGTGTGGCTTCCTTTTATTTTTAGAACATTCAAAGTGCCAGCATCACATCCTATAATGGCACCACCTGGAAATGTTAACCTTGGTAAAGACTGATACCCCCCCTCATTTAGAGCTCTAGCTCCATAGGAAACTCTTTTTCCTCCATTTAATAGTGGTTTTATTTTTTTATGAGTCTTGAATTTTTGAAACTCTTCATAAGGATTTAGATACGGGTTCTGATAATCTAGACCAACAACGAACCCAACAGATGCTATATTTTCTGAAAGCTTGTAAAAAAAAGAACCACCATAGGCATTATTATTCAATGGCCATCCTATAGTGTGCAGGACACTCCCTTTAGAAAATTTTTTATCATCAATTTCCCATAACTCTTTTAGTCCAATTGCATAAGTTTGAAAATTCTTATCTTCATAAAGATTAAATTTTTTTATAAGTTGTTTCCCTAAATGACCTCTGCATCCCTCAGCAAAAACAGTTTGTCGTCCAATTAAGGCTATGGATGGCTCATAGAGGTTTGATTTTTCACCATTCCTACTAATTCCTTTTTCTCCAGTGATAATTCCATTAACTGCTCCGTCTTCATCAAAGTGCAAGTTTTGCCCAGTAAAACCAGGAAATATATCAACACCCAAACTTTCCGCATAATTAGCTAACCATTTACATAAATTTCCTAGACTAATGATATAGTTTCCATGATTTTTCATTTGTTGAGGAAGTAGAACATTTGGTATTTTTAGGGCATTGTTTTTTGTAAGAAAATAAAAGCTTTCATTCACAACATTAGTTTTTACTGGTATGTCAGTTTCACGCCAATTTGGTATTAATTCATTCAATGAACTAGGTTCAAGTATTGCACCTGATATAATATGTGAACCAACTTCTGCACCTTTTTCTACTATACAAATACTATGTTCTGTGTTGAATTTCTTGTCTAATTGCTTTAATTTTATAGCAGTAGAAAGTCCTGCTGGCCCAGCACCTACTATTACTAAATCATATTTCATCTCTTCGTATTTCATAATATTAAGATAGTATTTATATAAATTTTTGCAATTTATTTACAATCAAATGATGTAAAGAACGATTGCTAGAAGCCAATACCGTGTCGTTTGTTCCAATTTCCTTTCCATCCCAAGTAGTTATCATTCCACCAGATTTCTTTATAATTGGATCAACGGCAGCAACATCCCACAAATTTAAATCCCTTTCTATCACAACGTCTAATTTGCCTTCGGCGCATCTCAAGTATCCTAATACATCAGTTCCCCATCTAATAAAATTAAATTTTTTAAATAAAAGTCTATTTAGCTCTTCAAAATTATTAAACATATTAGGATCCGTACAAGCTACTGCAGCATTTTGAATGCTTTTACATGCGCTTGTTTTTATTTTTTTATTATTTAAAAATGAAAATTTAGAATTGTTCCAAAATCTTTCTTTTAGTATTGGTTGATCAACTAGTCCCAAAATAATTTTAGATTTGTATTTTAACGCAATAAGCACACCAAATACAGGAATGCCAAGTGAAAATGCCTTTGTTCCATCTATAGGATCTATAATCCATGTAAAATTAGACTTTGATTTTATTTTTCCAGTTTCTTCACCTATAACATTATGTTGAGGATAATGTCTTTTAATTAAATTAATAATATTTTTCTCTACTATTAAGTCGGTATTTGTATATATCTCTCTTTTCTTATTATTATTTTTATAGAAGATTTTTATTTTTTTACTTTTATAGTATCTTAGAATAATGTCACCAGCATTGTCTGCTAAATAGTGAGCAAAGGATAAATATTTAAGAATTTCATTTTGCATTTTGCTAAATATTTTATTTGTATTAATATAAATAATTTAAAATATAATGTTATCAGAAATTAGAAATAAAAGTAGAAATACAAAAATTAATAATTTAATAATAATTTTATTACTTGTATTAAACAGCTGTGCATCTATGAAAGAAGAGGAGTCTTCTTATCAAGAAAGAGACCTAAGTACAATTTACAATAGCGCATTAGATAAACTTCTCAATAAAGATTATGAATCTGCTTCCTTGGAGTTTGATGAAGTAGAAAGACAACATCCATACTCACCTTGGGCAAAAAAATCTATAATAATGTCATCTTTTTCAAATTATAAATATGGAGAATATTTTAAAAGTGAGGCAAATTTAAAAAGATTCATTAGCTTATATCCTGCATCTGAATACACAGCTTATGCACAATATCTCTTAGCAATGTGTTATTACCAACAAATTATTGACGTTAAAAGAGACCAATCTGCTGTTTTGTTAGCTTATGATGCATTCAATCTTATTTTAGATAGATATCCAAATACCAAATATGCAAAGGAGTCTTACTATAAAATAATTTATTTAGAAAATCATATAGCCGCAAGAGAGCTGAGAGTAGGACTAACATATGTATCACTTAAAAAGCCTATAGCAGCATTGAAGAGATTTAAAAAGATTGTAAATGACTATCAAACAAGTATTTATGTGCCAGAGGCGTTGCATAGGATAGTTGAGATTTACATCTCATTAGGTATAGAGGAAGAGGCTATAATTAATTCTCGAGTACTAGGTTATAATTTTCCTGAGAGTAAATGGTATAAATTTAGTTATAAACTACTTAAAGAAAAAAATATAATCAATAATATTAAATAGATGATTAGAAATATATTCATCAAAAACATTGTTTTAATTGAAAAACTAACACTAGATTTAGAATCAGGACTTATAATTTTTTCAGGAGAAACAGGAGCAGGAAAGTCAATAATATTAACTTCTTTAGGTTTAGCATTAGGAAGAAGATCAGAACAAAACCTTATCAGAAGTTCTGCTCAAGAGGGAAGTGTTAGTATAGAAATAGAAATTAGAAAAGACCATCCCCATTATCAGGAATTAAAGAATTCAAACCTCATTGAAGATGATGTGCTAATTCTTAGAAGGGTAATTAATAAAACAGGAAAAAATAAAGCTTTTATTAACGATAGACCAGTTACATTATCCTATTTAAAAGAGGTAGGGTCAAAGTTAGTGGAAATACATGGCCAAAATGAAAAAATTGGACTACTTGACCCTTCCTCACATATAGAAATACTTGACGATTTTGGAAATTATGGAAATTTGATTACTAAAACAAAAGAAGCGTTTCAAAAATTTCAAAAAATAAAGGAAATATATTTAGAGGCAAAAAAAATTAAAGAAAATAAAATCACATATGAAGAAGAAATTAAAAATAAAATTAATTTAATTAAAAGTCTAAATTTAAAAGACAGAGAGGAAGAAGAATTATCAAGCAGGAAAGTAATGTTAAATCATTATGAGAAAATATTTTTATCCATTAATGAAGTATTTAATATTTTAAATGAGGAAGAAAGTGGTTATTCAAACTTAGCATCTCATTATACTAAATTAGAGAATGTCTTATCAGACTCTGGAAGTATTATCGAAATAAAATCTATAGTAGCATCTTTAAATATTATTTTAATAGAAACTAAGGAAATCTTAAATAATATCAATAAACTTAGAGAAAATTTTCAATATGATGAAAAAGAACTAGAGAAATTAGAGCACAGACTTTTTGATATAAATAATATAACAAGAAAATTACAGACAAAACCGTCCCAACTCAATGACTTATTAGAGAAGCTAGAAAAAGAATTAGCGCTGATAAATGAAAATATAGACAATATAGAAAAAATTAGTATTAAATTAGAAGAGACAAAGAAAATATTTAGAAACTACTGCAAGGATTTGACTGAAAAAAGAAAATCAACGGCATTAATCTTAGAGGATTTAGTAAATAAAGAACTTTGTCCTTTAAAATTGGAAGATGCTAAATTTAGAGTTAAAATTTTAATTAAAGAAGAAAAGGACTGGAATTCGCAGGGTGCTAATGATGCTAGTTTTTTTGTTACTTTAAATAAAGGTGCTAATGAAGGAGAAATACATAAGACTTCTTCTGGAGGAGAACTTTCTAGACTTATGCTAGCCCTAAACTTAGTTTTAATTGGCAGTCTTGGAAATAAAACACTTATTTTTGATGAAGTTGACTCAGGAGTAAGCGGAGCAGTTGCAGACGCTATAGGAAAAAGATTACAACAATTATCAAAGCACCAGCAAGTTATGGTTATAACACATTTGCCTCAAGTAGCTTCCAGAGGTATGCATCATTATAGATCTTTTAAACGAACTACAGAAGAGAAAACGCTTACATATGTAGAAAAATTAACTAGCGAAGATAGAACTATTGAAATTGCTAAAATGATATCAGGAGAAAAAGTTACGGAAGAAGCGAAATTGGCAGCAAACAAGCTAATAAGAGAACTTAAAAGCTCTAAGTAATATGAAAATAGAAAAAAAAAAAGTTAAAAAGAAAATTGACGAACTAATTAAAGTCATAAATTATCACGATGATTTATACTATAATAAAAATTATCAAGAAATATCAGATGAAAAATACGACCAATTAAGAAGGAGTCTATTAGACCTAGAAAGAAAATACCCAGGTTTAATTTCCAAAGGAAGTCCAAGTATCAGAGTAGGTAGTCAAAAAAAAAATAAGTTAGGAACTATAGAACACAAAATACCCATGCTTTCACTAAATAATGCTTATGAAATTAAGGAAGTAGAAAAATTTTATGAAAGGATTACTAAATCAATAAGTGGTGAATTCAAAATAATAGCAGAAACTAAAGTAGATGGACTGTCTGCTTCTCTAAGGTATGAAGATAAAATTTTAAAACTTGCTTTAACAAGAGGTGACGGAGTCAAAGGAGAGGATATTACTAATAATGTCAATTTTATTTCAGGAGTCAAAAAAATATTACCGAATGACTTTCCTTCAAAAATGGAGATAAGGGGCGAAATATTTATGCCAAGAAATGTTTTTTCTAGCCTGAATGAAGATAGAAAAAAAAATGGAGAAGAACTTTTTTCTACACCTCGAAATGCAGCGGCTGGTTCGGTTAGACAATTAAACCCTATTATTACTAAAAACAGAAAATTAAGCTTTTTTGGATATACTATATTGTGTGAAGGAAATTCCTTGGGAAATTCTACATCAGAAATTAGAAAAAAATTAAAAAATTATGGTTTTACTCTCAATGAACCTTCTAAACTTTGTTGTAATCTGAAAGAAATGATAGATTTTCATAAATATATTCTAAATAATAGAGATAGCCTTAATTACGATATTGATGGAATAGTTTATAAATTAGATGATTTGAGGCTACATAAAATCTTAGGATCTACTAATCGTTATCCCCGTTGGGCATTAGCTCATAAGTTTCCATCGGAGATTAATTACGCGCAAGTAAAAAATGTTATTTTTCAGGTTGGCAGGACTGGTTCAATTACACCTGTAGCAATATTAGACCCAGTTACTATAGGAGGCGTAAAGATTAGTAGGGCTACACTGCATAATGAGGATGAAATAAAAAGATTAGGTATTGTCATAGGCGATACGGTAAGTATTCAAAGAGCAGGAGATGTTATTCCCAAAATAATAAGTGTCGTAAAACAAAAAAGAATAAAAGATTATAAAAATATTTCTTTGCCAATTAACTGTCCTAGTTGTGGAAGTAAATTATATAAAGAAAATGGAGAGGCAGTTAAGCGATGTATTAACTACTACGAATGTGAAGACCAATTAATTAATAAACTTTATCATTTTGTTTCAAGAGGTGCATTTGATATAGAGGGATTAGGAGAAAAGGTAATAAATAATTTTTGGAAAAAAGGATATATTAAAAAATATTCAGATATATTTGATTTAAAATATAAAATTAAGAACCAAATAATAGATTTAACTTCTATGGAAGGATGGGGTGAAAAAAGTGTAGATAATCTTTTATTATCTATCGAAAAATCAAAAAAAATTTCTTTTAATAAATTTATATTTTCTCTTGGTATAAGACATATTGGACAGGGTATATCTTTATTATTGTCTAGTAAATTTGAATCATTTGAAGAATTAGCATTGTTCTTTGAAAATGTGAAAAAGCAAAACTGTCAGAAAATAGAAGGTATAGGAGAGATTATAATTAAGAGCTTAGAAGAATTTTTTCTGTTACAAAGAAATAAAGAAGAAATAAAAAAAATAAAGGAACATATAAAAATTGAGTATCCTAAAAAAAGTATCTCAAATACTTATTCCGATAAAACTTACGTTATAACAGGTACTTTCGACGATTTCCCAAGAAATAAAATACAAGAAAAAATAATATTTCTTGGTTCTAAGATATCATCTTCCATATCTAAAAATACTGATTTCTTGATTGTTGGAAATAAGCCAGGCAGTAAGTTTGAAAAAGCAAAAAAAATGGGTATAAGTTTATTATATTTAAATGAATTGAAGGAATTAATGAAGTTCTAGCCTGCTATTTCAACTTTCTATTAGCATACGCTTCTGTATACCAAATTAACTCATTAAAAAATTTATCAAATCTAGACTTAGCGTCAATTTCATCTTTTGGTTTACCAGATACAGTAAAAAAATTATTTAAGTTAGGTTGATACATACCATGTTTAATCGGAGGGCATCCAAATTGAGAAAGGAAGGCTCTAAGAGGACTCTGTACTCTAATACCTGCAAAGTCTCCACTTGAATAAGTGCATACACAAGATGCCTTTCTATCATATTCTTGATAATAAAAATTTAGAAGATTTATTAATGCAGGGGGAGGCATATGGTTATATTCTGCACTCACTATTATGAAGGCATGAGATTTTTTCAATAGTTTTTGAACTTTACTGATATTTTTTGGCAATAGATTTTTTTTGTAGTCATCAAATCTTTTATCTAAGAAAGGAAACGTCATTTCTTTTGGATCAATTACTATAGGTCTATGCCCAGACTTTTGTATTTGAGTTTTTAAATATTTTACAAATCTAATGCCAATTCTTTTTTTTCTAGTTGAACCATATATAATCGAGATATTGTATTTCTTTTTCATTTAATTTCCTTACAAATATTGACAAGCCAAACTTTTTCTTTTTCTTTTAAAAGCGGAGATAGTTTTTTAATTAAATACTTATGATAATTATTTATCCATTTTTTTTCTTCAATATCTAACATTTTGTTATTAATCATTTCTATTTCATATGGTACAAGGGTTAAATTTTCAATTTTTATAAAATCTTTATTATTTAGATTTATGCTTTTAGCAGTTACCATATTTTCTATTCTTATACCGTAACTATTATTTTTATAATAACCTGGCTCATTAGAAAAGACCATTCCATTCGCTATTGCTTGTTTATTTTTTGATGAAATACTAAAGGGCCCTTCATGTACATTTAAACAGAAACCAACTCCATGTCCAGTACCGTGAGCATAATCTTTTCCTTTCCTCCACAGGAAATGCCGACCAAGAGAGTCAAGATAGCTACCCGTAATTCCTACAGGAAATACAGCCATATTTATTTTTAAATGGCCTTTTAAGACTAAAGTATAATTATTTATCTGTTCTTTTGTAACCTTTCCCCTAGAAATAGTTCTTGTTACGTCAGTGGTACCATAAAAATATTGAGCTCCACTATCCAATAGTAGGATATCATTTTCTTTTACTATTCTATTAGAATTTAAAGAAGGCTGATAATGTATTATTGCGCCATTAGGTCCAGATCCAGCAATGGTAGGAAAAGATCTACATATAAAGCCTAAATTCTCTGCTCTCAAATCATCTACTTTATTTACAATATCTAATTCAGAGATAGTTCCTTTCTTGTTTTTAAACCAATATAAAAATTTGCAAAGAGCTTTCCCATCATAAAGGTGAGCTTTCTTTAAACATTTAATTTCTTGAATGTTTTTAATGCTTTTTAAATTTTGAATAATATCATCTTTTATTAAAATTTTTTTTGTACATTTAGATAATAAATTAAAATTAAAAAAAGAAGTACAAAATTCGTCTATTATAATTTTTTTATCTACACAAATTTTTTTAATTATATTAACAAATTCAGTCTTATTAAAAAATTTAATTTTGTTTCCAAGTTTTTTTTTTATTTCTGTTGGTATATTCTTGTCTTCAAGAAATAAATAAATAAAACTTTTACTTATTAAAGCACTACAAAAAGTTATGGGTGTGAAGTCAAGGTCCTTGCCTCTCAGATTTAATAACCAGGCCAAGGATTCGCTGTTCTGTGTAAAAATTAATTGAGCACCTTGTCCTTTAATATAACTGATTAATTGTTTTTTTTTCTCAAAAAAACTTTTGCCTACATATTTTTTATCTAACAAAAAAAGTTCATCTGTTTTCTGAAATTTAAGACTTCTTTTCCATAAAATATCAATCAGATTGTTTATGATATTGACTATCTTGATATTTTTTTCATGGCATATTTTTTTTAATAAATTATAATTGTTTATTGATATTGTTTTAATATCTATGCCTATCTTACAATCTAGTAATTTAATTTGTTTTATAAAATCTAATAAACTAAAGTCAGAAATGTTATGTATGGTACATTTAACCTTTTTCATTTCCATCTTTGATTGGACGAGATATCTACCATCTACAAAAAGATTAAGATTGTTTTTTCCCACAATTAACGATCCTGCTGACCCAGAAAAACCACTTATCCATTTCAACCTTTCTTTGTTCATAGGGATAGACTCCAATAAATTTTCGTCATCATGAGGTATTAAATAATAATCTATATTTTTTTCCTTCATTAAGTTTCTTAAGTGATTTATTTTTTCATTAATAAACATCCTATTTATCCACAAATAAATATTCTTTTTTAACTTTTTTTATATTGGTCTTATCAAATTTAACTTCGGCATTTTCACCATCTATATCATAAACTATTCCATATCCAAACTTTTGGTGAAAAACTTTTGAACCCTTTACAATTAACTCGTTATCCATAATTGTTATTTTATCATTCTCATTATCTTTAAAATTAATGCTATCAAAATCTAAGAAATTAGAATTGTTTTCTTTTTTTTCAAATGGTTTTGAAATATTTTTTTCTGGCAATTCATTGATGAACCTCGAGGGCATGCTATAAAACCATTGGCCATGTATCACTCTATTATTTGCATAAAGTATCCAGGCTCGCTTTTTTGCTCTAGTTATACCTACGTATGCTAATCTTCTTTCTTCCTCGAGCCCTTCAGAAAATTTTTCCTCAAGGGATCTCCTGTTAGGAAAAATCTCTTCTTCCCATCCTGGTAAAAAAACGTATTTAAACTCAAGGCCTTTTGCCGCATGCAAAGTTAATAAATTTATAGAGTCTAGGTTATTATTATAATTATTGTCCATGACTAGCTGTATATGTTCCAAAAATCCTTTAAGATTATCAAAATCAGATATTGCATTTACCAATTCTTTCAAATTTTCTAGTCTACCTGAAGATTCAATAGACTTATCATTTTGCCAATATTCAGTATATCCTGACTCTTCTAAAACCAACTCTGATATTTCGGAAGCTGACAAGTTTTTATATTTTTTTCGCCATACATCTAATAAATTTAGAAAACGAGATAAATTAATTTTTGCTTTAGAATTTAGAGTATCATCTTGTACTATGATCCTAGACGAATTGAGAAGAGAGATTTTTTTTTCTCTGGCAAGTATTTCAATTTTTCTTAAAGATTGGTCTCCTAAGCCTCTTCTTGGAATATTAATTATTCTCTCAAATGCTAAATCATCAAAATCACTTACTAGAATTCTAAAATAAGCTATAGCATCTTTTATTTCTGATCTTTCGTAAAATTTTGTGCCTCCAATAATTTTGTAGGGTAACCCAATTTTTATAAATCTTTCTTCAAAAAACCTAGTTTGAAAAGTTGCTCTTACCAAAATTGCTATGTCAGATAATTGTTCTTTATTTTTTTTTAAGATCTCTATTCGGTCACTAATCGCTATAGCTTCTTCTTCACTATTATCTGTGTTTATTACATCTATTTTGTCTCCTTTACCACTGTCAGTCCATAGATTTTTACCCATTCTTTTCTTATTATTTGAGATCAAAAAATTTGAGGCTTCTAAAATATTTCCAGTTGAACGATAATTTTTTTCAAGCTTAATGGTTAACGAATTCTTGTAATCATTTTCAAAGCGTAATATGTTACCAACTTCAGCACCTCGCCACGAATATATCGACTGGTCATCATCTCCAACTACACATATGTTATTATATTTCTTTGCCAGCATATTTAGCCAGTTATACTGACAAAAATTAGTGTCTTGATACTCATCGACTAAAATATATTTAAATTTATTTTGATAACTTTCTAATATGTCGGGTTGATTTTTAAAAATATTAATGTTTTGAAGTAACAAATCTCCGTAGTCAACAACATTGAGTGATTTTAACCTAGCTTGATAACTGCAATATAAATCTATACCCTTGTTGTTTCCAAAGTTTTTTCCAAATTCATCGACATTGTCTGGATTACAGCCTCTGTCCTTCCATCTTTGAATAATATTATTAAGGTTTTTTGCAGGCCATCGTTTTTCGTCTATATCATGGTATGATAGAACTTGTTTTAGTACTCTAATTTGGTCATCAACATCTATAATTGTAAATTGTTTTTTCAACCCAATTACTTCTGGATGTTTCCTTAAGATTCTTGCTCCCATTGAATGAAAGGTTCCAATCCACCATCCTGCGGTACTTGTTCCTAACATCTTTTCAATCCTAGACTTCATCTCACTAGCAGCCTTATTAGTAAAAGTAACAGTTAGGATATTGAATGAGCTAGCCAAATGACTTTTTAATATATTGCATAATCTGCTGGTGAGCACCCTTGTTTTTCCGGTTCCAGCTCCTGCTAGTACTAGTAGTGGTCCAGATAGCTGTTCAACTGCTCTTTTCTGTTCGCTGTTAAGGTTTTCAATAAAATTAAATATACTAGAGCCTTAAGAAATTAGTAAGAAAACATTATTTATTTTCTTATCCAGTTAAGAATAATGCCATAAGAATAAGCAATATTGTAATTATAATACAACCTTTTATAGTAAAACTAACAAAAGTGCTCCATGTTTTCTTGTGTTCTTCTAAGTATTTTTTTTCATCATATGACATAATTTACCGACTTATTAAAATAGAATACGAAATTTTTTTTTTAAATACAATGGGATTTTTTATTTAAAAAAATTATAGAAAAGTTTATTGGTATATGTTAGCAATAATTAAAGTAGTGAAATTTATTAAATTTAAACTACTTAATATATATTATCAATAAAAGAAAGTGGGATATGCATTTTAATTTTAGTAAAAAATCTTTTTTTCTTTCACCACTGATGTGGGTTTTTAGTTTTATTGTACTGGCAGATGATAAAAACATAGACGGATTAGGTAAACCAAAAGAATGGGGCCTAGATCTACAAACACCCGTGACAACTGTTGCTAAAGATGTTTATGATATGCACTTTTTCGTGCTTATAATAATTACTTTAATTACGCTTTTCGTGCTGGGATTAATAATATGGGTTTGTTACAGATATTCTGAGAAGAGAAACAAGAATCCATCAAAAACTGTTCATAATACCTTGATTGAAATTTTATGGACAGCAATACCTGTCCTAATACTTGTTGTTATAGCTATTCCATCTTTTAAACTTTTGTATAAGCAAGATGTAACTCCCGAACCAGATTTAACAATTAAAGCTATTGGTTACCAGTGGTACTGGGGATATGAATATCCTGACCATGGTAACTTCTCTTATGAGGCTTTTATGCTACAAAGTGCAGATGAGCTTGAAGAGGATAAACCTTTCAACAGGATGCTGACAACGGACACTAAAGTTGTAGTACCTGTAAACAAAATAGTTAGAGTACAAGTAACTGCAGCAGATGTTTTACACAGCTGGGCTGTACCAGCATTTGGAGTTAAAACAGATGCAGTTCCAGGTAGGTTAAATGAAACTTGGTTTAAGGCAGACAAGACTGGAATATATTATGGTATGTGCTCAGAATTGTGTGGAGTTAATCACCAATCTATGCCGATAGAAATACATGTTGTTTCAGAAGAAGAATTCAATGCTTGGGTTGTTGATTCAAAGGCTAAATACGCGAGCTTAGACAATTTTTCAGAAGATAATTTAGAGCTAACTGCAAATAAATAAACGGAGATAATAAATGGTATCGACAGTAATTGAACATGAGCACGATCATCACGTAACAGGTTGGAGAAGATGGGTTCTCTCAACTAATCATAAAGATATAGGTTCTATGTATCTTATATTTGCTATTATAGCAGGCATTATAGGTGGAATAATGTCATTAATAATGAGAACCGAGTTAGCCGCACCTGGCGATGGCATACTAAATGGAAATTACCAAATGTATAACGTTTTAACGACAGCACATGGTCTGATTATGATATTTTTTATGATTATGCCGGCAATGATTGGTGGTTTTGGTAATTGGTTTGTTCCTATTATGATAGGAGCTCCTGATATGGCTTTTCCTAGAATGAATAATATTAGCTTTTGGCTTTTGGTTCCTGCTTTTATCTTGCTTATGGCCAGTCCTTTTGTTCAAGGAGGCGCAGGCACAGGATGGACAATATACCCGCCTCTATCTAGTGCCCTAGGTCACTCTGGCCCTGCTGTGGATATGGCTATTTTAAGTCTACATTTGGCAGGAGCTTCATCCATACTTGGAGCAATCAACTTTATAACTACAATTTTTAATATGAGAACGCCTGGCATGACATTACATAGAATGCCATTATTTGTATGGTCTGTGTTAGTAACTGTATTTTTACTTGTTTTATCTCTACCTGTATTGGCTGGTGCTATAACAATGTTATTAACAGATAGAAACTTTGGTACGGCGTTTTTTTCTCCTGAAGCTGGAGGAGATCCTATCCTTTTTCAGCATCTGTTTTGGTTTTTTGGTCACCCAGAAGTGTATATACTTATACTTCCAGCATTTGGAATCGTAAGTCATGTGGTTTCAACTTTTTCTAGAAAACCAGTTTTCGGTTATCTTGGGATGGCCTATGCAATGGTTTCCATAGGAGTTGTAGGATTCGTAGTTTGGGCCCATCACATGTATACTGTAGGGTTAGACGTTGATACGAAAGCTTATTTTACTGCTGCTACGATGGTTATAGCCGTTCCGACAGGCATTAAGATTTTTAGTTGGATAGCTACTATGTGGGGTGGTTCTATTAAATTTACAACACCAATGCTTTTTTCAATAGGATTTATATTTTTATTTACATTAGGAGGCGTAACGGGCGTTGTTTTGGCTAACGCTGGAATTGATACAGTTTTACATGATACATATTATGTAGTAGCTCACTTTCATTATGTATTATCTCTAGGTGCAGTTTTCGCATTATTTTCAGGCTTTTATTACTGGTTTGGTAAAATTTCAGGAAAACAGTATGATGAATGGATGGGTAAAGTTCATTTTTGGTTAATGTTTTTTGGGGTAAATCTTACTTTTTTCCCAATGCATTTCTTAGGTCTACAAGGCATGCCTAGGCGATATGCAGATTATCCAGACGCATATGCTGGTTGGAATCAAATAGCCACATATGGGTCTTATATATCTGGAATTGCTGTAGTCTGGTTTGTATTTATCCTTTTTAAAACTTTATATTTTGGTAAAAAATGTCCTGACAATCCATGGGGAGGCGAACCTGAAACCTTAGAGTGGAAAACAACTTCACCACCACCATTTCACACTTTTGATACCTTGCCGGAGATAGACTTCAAAGATAAAAAAGCTGAACACTAAAAAAAAATATGGCTAATAGTTATATTAACAGTAAGAAAGTAGTTACTTTAGAAACTAACACTGGTTATGACTATTTTCTATTGTTAAAACCAAGAGTAATGTCACTGGCCATTTTCACTGCCTTAGTAGGGCAATTGTTGGGTTATCAAGAAAGCGAACATCATCCTCTTCTTTCTATTATATCATTGTTTAGTATAGCGTTAGGTGCAGGTGCAGCCGGATGCATTAATATGTGGTATGAGCAAGATGTTGATGCAATTATGCTCAGAACTCAAAAAAGACCATTACCTCAAGGTAAAATTGAGTCAGGTGATGCTCTGAGTTTAGGTATCACTCTGTCAATTATATCTGTAGTTTTACTTTCCTTGTCCTCAAATTATATGGCTGGTTTCCTTTTAACTTTTACAATACTGTTTTATGTAATTGTATATACAATTTGGTTAAAAAGAAAAACTGTATATAATATAGTAATCGGCGGAGCAGCTGGAGCCTTACCTCCTCTAATTGGATGGGTGTCTGTTACAAATGAGATAAATATTTATCCTATTATTCTATTTTTTATTATTTTTATTTGGACACCACCTCATTTTTGGTCTTTGTCTTTATATGTCAGCGAAGATTACAAAAAAGCAAGAATACCGATGCTTCCAGTCATTGTGGGTAAAGAGAAAACCATTAATAGTATAATTAAATATTCATATTACTTATTTTTTACTTCATTAACTCCATACTTCTTTGATGTAGCAGGTAGGTTATATTTATTTTTTGCAGTAATATTAGGCGTTCCATTTATTTTCTTTAGTTACTCTTTAAAAAATTATCAAGTAAAAAAAGCTAAAAACTTGTTTAAGTATTCTATTTTTTATTTATTTATATTATATCTTGTGATGTTATTTGATAAATTTGTTTATTTTTAATAATTTGAGGGTCTTATAATTAAGTTAAAGAAAAAATATATTATTGCATTACTTCTAGTGCTTCTAGTTCTAGTTGTTTATACAATAACTATTTTAAAAATGTCAGGATAATGAGTAATAGGCTAAAAAATAAAAATCATAAAACCTTTTTTATAATTTTCTCCATTCCGCTGCTAATGTTCCTGTTATCTTTTGCTTCTGTGCCACTTTATAATCTATTTTGTAAGGTCACAGGCTATGGAGGAACTGTTAAGCAAGCCAATAAAGTATCTTCAAAGGTTATCAATAGAGATATAAAAGTTAGGTTTAATTCTGATATTGCGAGAAAACTAGATATTAATTTTAAGCCTACTACTACTCAATTAATTACTAAATTAGGAAAAACAAATACTATTGAATATAAAGTAAGGAATAATTCTAACAAAGAAATGAGTATAATCTCTACTTATAATGTGACTCCACAAAAAGCCGGTATTTATTTTAATAAGTTGGATTGTTTTTGTTATGAGGAGAAGGTATTGAAACCAGGAGAAGAAACACTTCTACCAGTTAGTTTTTTTATAAGTCCGGAACTTATAGAAAATCCTAATACAGAGAATTTAAAATCTATTACTTTGAGTTATACCTTTTTTGATACTAAAAATATAAATGTTAGTAATTTTAATTGATTTTTTGTATATTATTATAAGGAAATATTATGTCAGGCACAAAACCATCACACCCTTATCACCTAGTAGAACCTAGTCCTTGGCCAGTTGTAGGCTCTTTTTCCGGCTTAGTTATAGCCGTAGGTGCTATAATGTTTATGCACAAAGTTAGTTTTGGCGAATGGGTTTTTGGTCTAGGTGGTTTTCTAGTTATTGCTACTATGTTTGGATGGTGGAGAGACGTTATAAGAGAAGCAGAAAAAGAGGGTCATCATAATGCTTTTGTTATAATTGGTTTGCGATACGGAATGGCTCTTTTTATAGCTTCAGAGGTAATGTTTTTTGTTGCCTGGTTCTGGGCTTTTTTTGACGCAAGTATATTTGCAGATGAGGCCATCCAATATAGCAGGGCAACATTTACTGGAGGAGAATGGCCTCCAAAAGGAGTAGAAACTTTTGATCCTTTTCATTTGCCTCTTTTGAATACAGTAATACTTTTAACCTCAGGAACTACGTGTACGTGGGCGCATCACGCATTAATAGAGGGTAATAGAAAAGGTATGATTTGGGGACTAGTTGCAACTATAGGATTAGGAATATTGTTTTCTTTTGTACAAGCTTATGAATATAGTCACGCAAAGTTTGCATTTGGGGACGGGATTTATAGTTCTACATTTTATATGGCAACCGGATTTCATGGATTCCATGTTTTAGTAGGCACAATTTTCTTATTTGTTATTTTGGTTAGAGCATTACTTGGGCATTTTAAACCAGACCATCACTTTGGATTTGAAGCTGCAGCTTGGTACTGGCACTTTGTCGATGTCGTCTGGCTTTTCTTATTTTTTTCCATATATTGGTGGGGTGGATAAAAAAAAGTCTGAGCATGGTAATCAAATCTTTTAATAGATGTCCATCTTGCAAAACAGGCTTGGTATTTGAAAATCTGATTAAATTAAATAAACATTGTAGTGTTTGTAAGTTCAATTTTAGGTTAGAAAAAGTAGGAGATTTAATTTCTTGGGGCACTTCTTTTTTTCTTTCTATAATAATAATTCCTTTATTACTAGTTTTAGAATTTAAGTTAAAATTAAATTTCTTTGAAAAAGTCTTGGTTGTATTACCAGTTACTTTTTTTTTAACAATTGCAATACTAAGATACTTTAGAATATTTATATTAAAGAAATATTATCTGGCTAGCAAGAGAGATGCATAAAAGTGAAAAAATAATTCCAAGTTTTTTTATTTTCTCAATATGTTTATTTACGTTGCTGATACTAGGAGTTTGGCAATTAAATAAAAACTATATTAAAAAACAAAATAAAATTAACTTTTCCGATAATCTAGAAAATAAACCGAACATAGTTGACTCTTTAGATAATAAATTTGAAAATTTCCAATTTGTAAATTTGAAAGGTTTTTTTATACACAAACATACGATATATTTTGAACCTAGAACTTATAAAGGTATCAGGGGATATCATAAATTAGTACCTTTTCAAGTTAAAGAAAAAATTATTATGGTTAATAGAGGGTTTACAACTAGTAAAGAAAATAAAAAAATATTTAATGAAGATAGTGTTAAAGGAATAATTATTAAATTTCCCGCTCCATCTTATTTCGAGCTTGAAAATGATTTAAATAATAATAAATGGTATACATTGAATATAAATGATGTCTCATCATTTACAGGACTTAATTTGGAGAATTACCTTATGTATGAATTAGTAGAAAACTCTAATAGTAACTTGATAGGAGTATTGCCTAATACAGTATCTGAAACAAATCACCTGCAATATGCACTTACTTGGTTTTTTTTGGCAACTATTATGTCTATTATTTTTTATATTAGATTTTATAGTAAAAACTAATGAAAAATTATTACCATACTGCGATAAATTACTTATCAATATTTCTACTAATAACAATTTTCTTGCAAATTATATTAGGAGCGTGGGTCAGATTAACAGGTTCGGGTATGTCTTGTCCAGATTGGCCTTTATGTTACGGAATGTTTTTTCCTACCTACACAAAGATTAGTGCTATCGAGGGTATCAATTATACATATTTTCAGGTATTTTTAGAATGGATACACAGAGCCAATGCAGCTTTTATAGTTGGACCTTTAGCTTTAATAATATTCTTTATGATTAATTTCAGGAAAGATACTTCAAAAGATTTAAAAAAATTATCTATATATCTTTTTATATTACTATCTATTCAGGGTCTTTTAGGTGGTCTTACAGTTATTAAATCAAATATTCCATGGTCCGTTGCTATACATTTGTCTTGTGCTTTTCTTCTTTTTTTTGTTGTACTCAATATGTGCTTAGAATTAATCAATAAAAAAGAGTTAGTATTTAAAATTTCACCTATAACCAGGACTTTTATATTACTTAGTGGATTATTTACAATTATAACTGCATCTGCAGGGGCTTTTACGTCTAAATACGGTGCATCTTTAGCTTGTGCCAATTGGCCTAACTGCAACGATAATTTCTTTCCAGACTTCAGCGATATGTTTGAAAGCATTCATTTTTTTCATAGAACATTAGTAGCTATTTTATTATTTTTTCTACTTATATTTTTTATAAAAATTCTATTTTCATATAAAAAATTACCTCGCAATCTTAAATATATTTTTTTTGGAATTCCTACTGTAGTTTTTTTCCAAATCGCCGTAGGTGCCTCTTTGATATATTTAAAAATACCCATATGGCTTGGAATTTTCCATCAAGCAACAGGTCTGTTATTATTTAGTTTAATCAGTATAATGTTTTTTTATACTAAAACTAAATAAGATAATGTTTTATAAAAGTACAAGAGGAAATTCTGAGAGAGTAAACTTTAAACAAGTAACACTAAGAGGTTTATCCAAAGATGGCGGCTTATATGTTCCAGAAAATTGGAAAAAATCAAAGCTAATTATTGATGAATTAAATCCAGACTTTAGAGAAATAGCTACAAGTGTTATAAGTAAATTTACAGGAAATTTGATAAACAAAAATAAGCTAAACAGTCTTATAAATTCAAGTTATGATAATTTTTCTTCTAAGCAAGTGGTACCTCTTACAAAAATAAATGACAATTTATGGACACTTGAACTTTTTCATGGTCCTACATTAGCTTTTAAAGATATTGCTTTACAATTCCTGGGAAATATTTTTAATTACTATTTAAAATCTAACAAAACTAAGTTAACAATAATTGGTGCTACCTCTGGTGATACTGGATCAGCAGCAATAGAAGCTGTAAAAAACCAAGAAAATTCAAATATTTTTATTTTACATCCTTATAAAAGAGTTTCAGAGTTTCAGAGAAGGCAAATGACCACAGTTAACTCTGATAATGTTTTTAATATTGCAGTAAAAGGAACCTTTGATGACTGTCAAGATTTAGTAAAAAGACTTTTTATAGATACCAAAATGAATAATAATATTAATCTTGGCTCTATAAATTCTATTAATTGGACGAGAATTATGGCCCAAATTTCATATTATGTTTTTGCATATTATAAAATTAGAAAAAGAACAAATAAGGATATTGCTTTTTCAGTTCCTACAGGTAACTTTGGAGATGCTTATGCAGGCTACTTAGCTAAGGAAAAATTTAATATACCTTTTAAAAAAATTCTTGTTGCTACTAACAAAAATGATATTTTGGACAGGTTTTTTAAAACAGGAGTTTATAGTACAAAGAAAGTATCAAAAACACTTTCTCCTTCTATGGATATACAAATTGCAAGTAACTTTGAAAGATTTTTGTACAATTTATATGATGAAAAAAGCCAAGCAGTAAAAAACCTTATGCGAGGGTTTGATGATGAAAAAATTATAAGAGTTGATAAAGAAAAGTTAAAAAAAATACAATCGGTATTCTATTCTAGTAAAGTTACAGAAAAGGAAACTATAGAAACTATAAAGTATATTCATAAGATTAGTAAAAAAATTGTCGATCCTCATACAGCTGTCGGTATAAAGACTGCTCGTAATTATATGGAAGAATTTAAGGATTCTGCTGTAATTGCTTTGGAAACAGCACATCCTATAAAGTTTTCTTCAGCAGTTTTCAAGGCACTCGGAAAAAAACCGAAAATACCTGAAAAATTTAAGAAAATATTTGAAGGTAAGGAAAAATATGAGATTTTTGAAAATAACTTTAAATCAATTAGAGATTTTATTATATCCAATGCTTAAATTTAAGAAAAATCTATTATTATGAAAAGATTAGTAATTGCACTACAGTCATTGTTGTCTAGAAAAAGGCTTTCAGGAGAAAGAATTCATCTCAGGCCTCCTAAAAGAAGGGATGCCTTAAAGTGGCAAAAGTTAAGACTTTCCTCTAAAGACTTTTTAATTCCTTGGGAGCCTTCCTGGGATAATTTTTCATGTAGTAGAAGAGCTTATATGAGATTTCTAAAAAATTCTAATTACTTAGCAAATATGGATAGAGCTTATTCATTTCTCATTTTCAATAATATTGATAAGGATTTGTTAGGGGGTATAAATGTTGGAAACGTAAGAAGAGGTGTATCGCAGAGTGCTAGTATAGGATACTGGATTGGTAAAAAATACAGTAGAAAAGGATATATGTATGAAGCACTTAAAATACTCTTACCATCATTATTCATAGATTTAAGATTAAACAGAGTAGAAGCTACAATTCTGGAGGAGAACATAGCAAGTAAGAATTTACTTACAAAAATTGGTTTCAAGAAAGAAGGAAAACTAAGAAATTATTTAAAAATAAATGGTAGTTGGAGAGACCATATTATTTATGGATTATTGCAGAAAGATTTTAAATAGAACTATGCTGAACCAGAAAAAGAAGAGAAATTAGAATTATTTAAATTATTTTTTTTAATACCGACGCTGCTTAGAGCTTTTTTCCATTTTTGCGAAGTTTTCTTAGAGAATATTATTTCAATATCTAATTCAGCCTCTATCCATGTATTATTTTTAAGTTCTTCTGATAATTGATAACTATACCATCCAGCATATCCTATAGCTAGAATTGACTTTGAAGGTCCTTTTCCTGAGGCTATATCTTTTAAAATCTTAATATTATTAGAGAGAACAAGGTTGTTTTTTAGTTTCGTGCATTCATCACTAGAAATATAGTCATTCGAGTGTATTATAAAACCTTTATCTAAATCAACGGGACCACCATAATATATAATAGGATCTTCATTTTTATTAGAGGTATTTTTCTTGGTAATCTCTTCAAATATACTATCAATACTTAGATTTAAAGCAGGTTTATTAACAATTATTCCCATCGAACCTTCTTCGTTATCGGATACCATATAAATAAGACATTCTGAAAACCTAGGATCAGCCATATTTGGAGAGGCTATCAAGAATTTGCCTGCCAGAGAATTATATAAACTATTTTTCCTAACCATAATTAAAAGCTATAAATAAAATACTAAGTTATTATATAATACTAATATAATGATTGTTAGAATATTTTTCATATTTTTTTTTCTCCTTTGCTCAAAAATATTATACCCTAATGAGTACAGATATGATTTTGAAAACAACTCTGTTAATATTTTATTAGCTGAAAAAAAAAGTAACTCTTTAAAGTTTGGTTTACATTTTAATTTGGCCAAAGGATGGAAAATATATTGGATCCATCCAGGAGAGTCAGGGTCTCCGCCAATATTAAGCTCCCCTCAAAAGAATATAATACAAAGTATGAAAATAGACTGGCCTATGCCTTATGAAGAATATGATAAAGAAGCTGATTTAGTGACCAGAGTTTACAAGGATGAAATAGTAATACCTGTTCAGCTTTATATTGATACAAAATGGTTAGAAAAAAAAAGTATTCCCATTAAACTAGATTTCCAAATTTGTAAGGAAATATGTATTCCATTAACAACAACTTTTTCTTTAAAATTTCCGGAAAAGGATTTTTATGATAAAAAAAATATAAATATAATTAAAAAATATGAGGAAAGAGTACCTAAAAGGTTAGCTAAGCAGGATAGCTTTTCATTCAAAAGCATTCTTAAAGAAAAGAATAAAATAATAATTAAAATCTCCAAAAAAAAAGAAAAAGAAATAAACCCTTCTAAATCATATGCACTTTTAACAGGATCAGATATACCAACTTATAGAAATCATGATTTGAAGATAGACAATGATATTATTGAATTTTCCTTAATATCAAGTCAGGAAAAGAAATTAAAAAATAAGGAAGTTACTATTTTTTTATCTATAAATAATGAAAATTTTTATTATAACACTAAATACTTTGAAATTAAAAATAGATCATTCAGCTTACTAATAACATTAGCAATAGCATTTATAGGAGGAGTAATATTAAATTTGATGCCATGTGTATTGCCTATATTGGGTCTTAAGATCAATAAACTACTTAATCAGTTAGAAACAGGTAATCCAATTAAATTAAGACTATCATCAATATATATTAGTATTGGAATTATTAGCACATTTTTATTTTTCTCAATAATAACTATTATTTTTAAAATTACTGGTAAAACTATAGGATGGGGTATCCAGTTTCAGGAACCAATTTTCTTATTATTTTTAATCTTTATTTTGTCTATATTCTCTCTGAATTTATTTGGTATGATGAACATAGGTACACCTAACTTAAAGTATTTATCTATTTTCAATACTGAAAAAATCAAAAATAATTTTTTTTTTAGTAACTTTTTTACTGGCGTCGTCAGTACTATCCTTGCAACGCCTTGTACAGCTCCATTTGTAGGTACGGCTGTTTCTATTGCTCTATCCCAGGCAAACTATATGACTATATTAATTTTTCTAAGTATGGCTGTTGGTAAATCATTGCCTTACTTATTGTTTGTATTTTATCCTAAAATTATAGATTATTTTCCAAAGCCAGGAAAGTGGATGATTTATATAAAATATTTCTTTGGGCTTTTGTTTATACTATCTATAATTTGGTTAGCAAGTTTACTTATAAACCATTATACAATAAAAAATTTTACCGATGACTCTCAATATGTCTCCTGGAAAAAATTTGAAAAAGTACAATTAGATAGATTTATAAAAAATCAAATACCAGTGTTAGTAGATATTACTGCTGATTGGTGTATTACATGCAAAGTCAATAAAAAAAATGTGCTCGATAATAAAGAAATTAAAAAAATATTAGAAGAAAAGAATATCAAAATTATAAGAGGAGATTGGACATTGCCCAATGAAGAAATCTTTAACTTTTTACAATCTTATGGAAGATATGGAATTCCATTTAACATAATTTTTACCAAAAAATATCCAAACGGATTGATTTTGAATGAGATTTTAACTAAAAAGCATTTTTTGAAATCTTTAGACTCAGCCTTACATTAGGTTTTTATCGATCGCACGACAGGCTATTTGATCAGCTTTTTCGTTTCCCTCAATCCCATCATGTGCTTTTACCCATTTCCATTCTATATTGTGAAATGCATTGAGTTTATCTAACTCCATCCATAAATCTTTGTTCTTCACATCTTTTTTATTTGCATTTTTCCAGTTATTTACTTTCCATTTATTTATCCAATCGGTTATACCACTTTTAAGATAATTACTATCAGTATTTAGTTGAATATCAGTTTTTTTTTTAAAAAATTTTAATCCCATAATTGCTGCTTTAATCTCCATTCTATTATTAGTTGTAGATTTTTCAAAACCAGAAAGTTCTATTTTTTTTTTCTCTATATTTTCAATTAGCACACCCCAACCGCCAGGCCCAGGATTACCCTTGCAAGCGCCATCTGTATATATAATGATAAATTTATTAGTATTTTTATTGTACATAATGTTTGTTTTATATATCAAATATTATAGTATTATAAGTATCACAAATGATAGTATTATGAAAAAAATAAATATAGTTTGTATATTAATTATTAGCATTATATTAACTTCTTGCTCATTAAATAAAATAACTAGTTTATTAGACAAAGAATCTAATGATAAAAAAGAAATTATAAAACAGAAGAAAAGCAAAAAAACCTTGTGTCCCGTTACAAAAATACCATATTCTACAAGCGTTTATAAAGAAAATACATATTCCAATAAATATCAAGCTAAACTAAGAAAAGTTGTGTCTGGATGCAAATTTATTATTTTAAAAAACAATAATGAAAAGAATCAGATACTTATCAATTTTCAGGCCTATATTGATATAAAGTATATTAAAAAACCAATAAAAGAACCATTAGATAAATTAAACATGTATATAGCTATTGTAGATAATCAAGGAAAATTATTAACAAAATTATTGGCACCAATACGAACAGATAATATAAAACAAGTCAATAAGAACATATTAAATGTAGTTAAAGATAGTAAGTTTAAATTTACTTATGATAAAAAATATAAAGATTTTTTTATTTATTATGGATTTCAAAAATAAATAATAGAGTGGGGTAGTAAAAAAATATGAGAATTGGTGTAGTTGGAGCAGGAATTACTGGTGTTACGACAGCTTATTATCTATCAAAAAAAGGATTTAAAGTTGATCTAATAGAGTCTAGAAGATACCCTGGAATGGCTACAAGTTACGCTAATGGAGGTCAACTGTCGGCAAGTAATTCTGAGGCTTGGAATAATTGGAATAACGTATATACAGGCATAAAGGGTTTATTTAAGAAGCATTCATCAGTTACAATAAACCCTAAGCCCTCTATTGAAAAATATGTATGGCTACTGACTTTCATGAAAAATATATCAAACAAGGACAAAATAACAGAAAAAATCTGTAGAATGGCAATCAAGAGTATTGATTTATATAATGATATTGCTACTAAAGAGAAAATTAAATTTGATCTTTTAAATAAGGGAATATTGCATTTCTATCATTCGAAGGAAAATACAGAAAAAGCAATTTTGACAAATAAAATTTATAAGAGAGCGGGCCTTGTCAGGGAAAGAATTACTCATGAGGAATTATACAAAATAGAACCATCACTAAAAAAAAAGAAATTTGATAGTATTTTTTATACAAGAACTGACAAAACAGGAGATATTCATAAATTTTGTATGAATCTGACAGCATATTTATTAAAAAATAAAAAAATAAAATTAGTTAGCCATGAAGTAACAGATTTAAATGATGAATTACAAATATATGATAAATTAGTGGTCTGTGCAGGTATAAATTCAAAAAAGCTTGCAAGTACAATAGGAGAGAATCTCGCCATTTATCCTGTAAAAGGTTATTCAATTACTATTAATGATCCAGGAAAAAATGCTCCTTGGGTTAGTTTATTAGATGATCAAAGTAAAATAGTCACTTCAAGATTAGGAAAAAAAAGACTTCGGATAGCAGGAACGGCGGAGTTTAATGGTTATAACTTAGATATAATACAGAATAGGGTAAGACCTTTAATAAAATGGTGTACTGACATGTTTCCGAATATAAACGCAGATGATATAAAACCATGGGCTGGATTAAGACCTATGACTCCAAATATGTTGCCCATAACGAGGATTAGCAGAGATTCAAGAGTATGGTTCAACACAGGCCACGGCCACCTAGGTTGGACTTTGAGTGCTTTTACAGCATATCATACAGCAGAAAATATAATATCTTGATGATATTACATTTTAATCATATGTTTATTTTTTGCTTTGTACCTGCTTACTAATTAGCTTTAAAGAATCTTTTATAATATCTTTTTGATTATTACGAGACAGATTATTCTGCAGGCTTATTACAGATTGATTTAAAGCCTTATCTAATACCTTAGACTTTAGTTCATTCAGTATTTCCTCTTCCATTAATTTTATCTTTTCATTACAACTTCTTTCCAGGTTTTCTATCTCACTATTTATTTTTAGTTTATTTTCTTCCACTAGCTCATTTGCCTGCATTTTTCCTTCATCCATTATTTTTTTTATTTGATTTTCCAGGTCTTGAGCTTTTTTTTTCTCCTCTGTTAATAAACTAAGTGCTTCTTTATGTAAGTTATTGGCTTCTTTAATCTCAACATTGATTAAATTTATTTTATTGTCCAAGAAAAAAGATAACTTTGTCCAAATAATTTTACCAAAAACTAGGAAAAAAATTATAAAAGATATAGCTACCCAAATTTGCGGATCTAAAAGATTAATAACCATACTAGCTTTCAGAATAGGAAGTTGATTTCTTAATTATATTATTAATATCATGCATATTGTAACCTTCATTTAGTATTTTGCTTAATATAATTTCAGATATATTATTTGCAGTCGTATCAATTTCCTTTTCTATTTTTTCTTTATAAGACATTATTTCTTTTTCTGCATTTTTAAGTTTTTTGTCGGTTTGTTCACGCAATTCACTTAATTTAACTATTAGTTCATCATTAGCTTTTTTAAGACTATTTTTTAATTGATTATGTGCTTTTTCTTTAGCATCCTCAATCTTTTTATTGTAGTCCTCTATAATCTTTTCTGTTTCATTCTTTATACTTTCTGCTCTATCAAGGTCATTTGAAATCTTATTCTTTCTAAGCCTAAGATTTGATCGTATTCTAGGTAAAATTACAAAGCTAATAAAAATATAAAGTGAGGTAAAGGTTAATACTAACCAAAAAAGCTGTGAAGGAAAACTCTCACTAGCAAATTGAGGCATTCCTTCAGCACTTTGCAAACTTTTTGTACTCAACAAAAAAAATACAGAATAGATTAAACTACTCTTCGCAAGCATATTTAAAAAGCGAATAGAATTAAGAATGCAATTAACAATGCAAATAATGCTATAGCTTCTGTCAGAGCAAAACCTAACAAAACATTGCCAAATACTTTAGGAGCAGCTGATGGGTTCCTGATTGCTGCAGAAACATAGCTTGCAAATATATTTCCAATTCCTATTCCTGCACCAGCAAGCGCTATCGTCGCTAATCCAGCTCCTATTAAT